>ERZ837487.586-NODE-586-length-52605-cov-23.149781_pt1 | contig 52605 bp, 38 predicted proteins | sample MGYA00519911_ERZ837487 | MGnify/ENA primary metagenome ERZ837487 (study PRJEB31850, sample SAMEA3708818) | human gut metagenome | biome: human gut; feature: human-associated habitat; material: faeces | place: China | collected 2014 ... | reverse complement strand
CATTGTTTATTCCTTTCTGTTTTATCTCCATATTCTTTCTTTGTTCTATTCTATTTTTACTATTTTATCTTTGTTTCTTATCCGTCTGCCTTTTCAACTCTTCTCTGCCCCATTTCACTATTGCTAATATCACAATCTCACAGTAAAATATAATAATCGAAAACGATCCTGCACCATGTTATTCATCAGAAATTTCCGGTTTGCACAGATTTACCGGGAATAAACAGAAGGAGACCAGCATGAAGGTAATATAACACTTAATTCTGCAATACAAGGATTTATCTGCGCCGTTTCAGTCCGTGTTCCTTATAATACCTGTCTTTATCCTCATACATCAGGCGCTCCGATTCGTTTAAAAGCAGATCAATATCCTTAGGACCATGTTCTTTCCATATCATGCCAACCGCCATCGTAACCTGATGTTCTTTCATATCCATGTGCAGTTTCTCAACGTGTTCCCTCAGGTCTTTTTCCTCAATTCCAAGACAAAGTACTAAAAATTCATCGCCGCCGATCCGATACAGACCATACCCCTTAAATACACCCGCTAAGCACTCACATGCCCTGATGATCAACCGATCTCCGGCTTCATGCCCCTGCTCATCATTGACCTTTTTCAGCCCTGTGATATCGCAGTACACTACACCGATCTGTTCCCCATTCCACTCATGCTCCACAAACCAGTCGACCGCATAACGATTGCCAAACTGAGTGAGCTGGTCACGATAACTCATGCGTTCTAACTGACGGAGCAGATTTCTTCTCCGAATGGAGGAAACAATAAAAGATCCCATGATATGAAGCATATCGGAAACATAATCTAATGATTCTGCCGGTGGATTATCCACTCCGTAAAATCCAATGATCTTTTTCTCCCAATAAAGTGGAACAACCACCAGTGAATGGATATCCTGACGTTTCAGATTCTTATACTGTTCCGAATCTTCCTCTCTGATGTTCTCCAGATTTTCAATTACAATGTTTTTATCTTCTTGAAAATTCCGATACCAGTTGGCACATAATTCTGGTGGAAGGTTCTGTAAATTATCTTTCTCCGGCTTGATTCCATTTGCAACCCACTCGTAAGTGTTGTCATCGCACCCATTCTCATTATGCTCAAAAATATATGTCCTCTCTCCATCTAATGCCTTTCCTATATATTCCAGAATGATGTCCAGCGATTTATCCGCAGAAGATGTTCCAAGGGCAAGACGCAGTCCCTCATTAACGATTTTTTCCAGTTTTTCGTAGCGGCGTACCACATTTTTCTGATGTTCCTGAGAACTTATATTCAGAGCAATCTCTATTCTATATCGTCTGCCATTGTCCTCCACAACAGTATCCTTAATTTTAAAGTATTTATTTAAAAGCGGGTTAAAATACCGCCACTCCTTAAACTGTCCTTCCTGCAGTTCATCATTATTGCAGATCGTACAGGGCAGGCTTGAATTCTGAAGCAATTCATAACATTTTTTGCCGGCAAGTTCTTCTTTTGAATGTATCCCATAAGTATCTCTCATCTTTTTATTCATATAAACCAGTTCATGGGTATCCGCATCTGCAACATATACATATTCATTCATATTTTCAAAAAAATTCCAGATTCTTTCCATACCATTCCCCATTTCGTGCTTTTTTATAAAAACAATATTCTCATTCCTGACAAGCCTGAATACAAACTTATTATCTATTATAACTCAAAATTCAACAATATACAGTATATTCTTTCGATTTGCTGCATCAAAACACTGTTTTTTTTCATTCAGGGCGACAGAAAGGAACCCAAAACATTCATTTTATTGATTTATCCAAGGATCTCTGCTAAATCTGCTTCCGGTGTCACAATCGGTGCGATTCCATAATTTTCTACCAGATAATTCAAGATATTTGGTGAGATAAATGCCGGCAGTGTCGGTCCGAGTTTTATATTTTTGATACCAAGGTGGAGCAGTGTCAGTAAAATACAGACTGCTTTCTGCTCATACCAGGAAAGAACCATGGAAAGCGGCAGTTCATTGACTCCACATTCAAATGCCTCGGCAAGTGCTACTGCAACACGGATCGCACTGTAAGCATCGTTACACTGTCCCATATCAAGGATTCTTGGCAATCCGCCGATCGTTCCAAGATCAAGATCGTTAAAGCGGTATTTTCCACATGCAAGTGTTAAGATCATGGTATCCTTTGGCGTCTGTTTTACAAACTCTGTATAATAATTTCTTCCCACACGGGCGCCATCACAGCCTCCTACCAGGAAGAAATGGCGGATATCACCGGATTTTACGGCTGCGATCACCTGATCTGCCACGCCGAGTACCGTTCCGTGTCCAAATCCTGTCATAACCTTTGTTCCACCGTTGATTCCGGTAAATGCAGTATCCTCTTTGTAACCGCCAAGCTCTAACGCTTTTTTGATGACCGGTGTAAAATCCTTATCCTCTCCGATGTGAACCATTTCAGGATAAGATACTACCTCCGTTGTAAACACGCGGTCCGCATAACTCTCTTTGACCGGCATCAGACAGTTTGTCGTATAAAGAACCGGTGCAGGGATATTTGCAAACTCCTTCTGCTGATTCTGCCATGCGGTACCAAAGTTGCCTTTTAAATGTGGGTATTTCTTTAATTCCGGGTAGGCATGTGCCGGCAGCATCTCGCCGTGGGTATAAATGTTGATTTCCTTATCTTTTGTCTGCTCTAACAACAGTTTTAAGTCATAAAGGTCATGACCGGTAATGACGATAAACGGTCCCTTTTCCACCATCAGAGGAACTTCCGTCGGTACCGGGGTTCCAAAAGTTTCTGTGTTGGCACGGTCTAACATTTCCATGCAGGTAAGGTTTACTTTTCCTGTCTCAAGCACGAGTGGAAGCAGATCTTCCATCTCGAAATCCTCTCCGACTGCAAATAATGCACGGTAGAAAAAGTCGTTTACTTCCTCATTTGTATAGCCGAGTACCATGGCATGATAAGCGTATGCTGCCATACCGCGGATTCCGAATAAGATCAGGGATTTTAAGGAACGGATATCCTCATCTGCCTCCCACATCCGCTTCATATCATAATCGCTGGTATTGCCGCACGGTGACATGCAGGCTGCACATCCCGGCACCACTCTTCCTTTTTCTTCCCGGACACGGGCGATCATCTCACGCAGTGTCTCATCATTAAAATTCACATTCGTGATCGTTGTGAATAAACCTTCTATTATAATGCGGTCTGTCTGCTCTGTCTTTGGATTATTCATGCAGGCATGTGCAAGTCCCACAAGTGCTCCTGTCAGTTCATCCTGTAAATCCGCTGTCACGCTTTTCTTTCCACACACGCCGGCTGCCCCTGTACATCCACTGCATCCCGCTGTCTGCTCACACTGAAAACAAAACATATGATTCTCCCTTCTACTATCCTTCTTTTTAATCTAAAATTTTTCCGTCAATTGAGATCGTTACAACATTCCATGGAATGAATTTTCCACTGTTCTTTAATGCGGTCACTGCTGCATGTTCCAGTCCGCCACAGCAAGGCACTTCCATTCGAACGACCGTCACGCTCTTGATATCATTATTTCTGATGATCTCCGTCAGCTTCTCACTGTAATCCACGTCATCTAATTTCGGGCATCCGATCAGTGTCACTTTTCCACGGATAAAATTCTGGTGGAAACTGCCGTATGCGTATGCGGTACAGTCTGCCGCGATCAGAAGTTTTGCCCCGTCAAAATAAGGCGCATTGACCGGTGCAAGTTTGATCTGTACCGGCCACTGACGCAATTGGGAGCTGACCGGTAAACCTGCATTCTGATTTTCTTCTGCAGGTTTTCTTTCAAGCTGACGCATTCTTGAACCCGGGCATCCGCCAACCGGTGTCTGTCCCATTGCCTGCATTTTTTTCTTTTTATTTTCCTGTACGGCTGCCTCATCATAAGCTGCTGCCTCACGCTCGATAAAAGAGATCGCTCCGACCGGACAGTTTGGCAGACAGTCGCCAAGTCCGTCACAGTAATCATCACGGAGCAGTTTTGCTTTTCCGTCCACAATGCCGATCGCGCCCTCGTGGCATGCCTCCGCACAAATTCCACAACCGTTACATTTTTCTTCGTCTATCTGGATCACTCTGCGTACCATATGAATTCCTCCTGTTTTCCGCTTCCATTTTCTTTTTCTTTCGTTCTGTTCACAGGTTACTGTTCACAGATTCAGGCTACTCATCCTGTCATCTGTGCCCTTGACATTACTCGTACACTATACTAGAATTTTTTTCAAAAGTATGTTGTCATAACAACATTTTTAAAAATTTTTGAAAAAAGAAGGTTTTCTTTTATGGATTATCAGTTTTTAAGTCAGACAATGCTGTTTTCGGGCGAATCGCCGGAAGAAATCAAAGAAATGCTCTCCTGCCTCGGTGCAGTCACAAGAAGCTACGGAAAAGGTGAGATCATCTATCATGCCGGAGAATGCGTACATTCGATGGGACTGGTGCTCTCCGGAAATGTTCAGATTGAAAGTGATGATGTCTGGGGAAATCACAGTGTACTAGATGACATAACTCCCGGCTTTTTCTTCGCCGAAACTTATGCGAGTCTGTCAAAAGAACCTCTGATGGTCAATGTGGTCTCTGCGGCTGCAAAGACCGAAGTGTTATTTTTAAATATAGGACGGCTGCTTACCACCTGCACAAACAGCTGCACACATCACAACCGCCTGATCCACAATTTGTTTTTTATTTCGGCACGGAAAAATCTGCTGCTTTCGCGCAGAATCTTCCACACCACACCAAAGTCAATCCGCGGGCGGCTGCTCTCTTATCTGTCTGCGCAGTCTGCTGCCGCAAACAGTCTTGATTTTACAATTCCGTTTAACAGACAGCAGCTCGCAGACTACCTGAATGTAGACCGCAGTGCACTTTCTGCAGAACTCTCAAAAATGCAGCGGGAGGGTCTCCTTACAACGGAGCGCAATCATTTTACCCTCTGCGAAAATCCTTTAGAATCTTAAACCATATGTACGCAGTACCAGTCTTCATCCACTTGTCTCACTTCTTCTCCGACAGAAACGATCGGATGATCCATATCGTTTAATGGGATATATTCCACGCACCCTTCCCTGCCGTCTGACATGATGACCTGCTGTTGTCTGTATACTTTTACCATATTTTTGATAAATATATTGAGAAGATTCTGGTCAATTCCTTTGCTGCCCTCGGTTACAAACCATTGCAGTACATCAAACGGAATCTTCTCTTTTTTGTAACTGCGTGCAGAAAGCATCGCATCATAAATATCAGAAATCGTTGTAATCCTTGCAAAATAAGAAATAGATTCTGCCTTTAAGCCGTCCGGATAACCTTTTCCATCCAGCTTTTCATGATGCCAGCGTACTGCATAGCGTACATCCTCGCTGATATCATCCCCAAGCAGTTCAAAAGAATATAGCGGATGTCTTTTCATAACCTCAAATTCTTCCGGTGTCAGTTTCCGCGGTGCATTTAATATTTCTTCCGGGATCTTCGTCTTTCCGATATCATGAAGCACACCTGTTAAAATCAGACTCCGGATATCTTTTTCATCGAGTCCTAACCACTGTCCCATGATCCCGTTTAAAAGTGCAACGTTTAGGGAATGTCTCTGTAATGCCTCGTCAACCGGTCTTGGCACGGTAATACACTGGAAAATCTCCCCGGCATCCACGGATACCATTCTGCCATATACTTTCTCCATCATGCCTTCCACTTCAGCATGATTGACAAACATCGCATTTTTACTCATCTGAAGCACATGGTCGATGCCTTTGCGCAGTTCTGTATACCCGGTCCTGTTTTCCAACATTTTCTGCTGTATTTCAGCCGGACGGTCTTTTCCCTTCATGATATACTCATAAGATCCGCGGAATGTTGTAATATAATTGTTGCCATCACTGAAATTGATCAGTTTATCAAGTTTGCTTTTCGTGATAACTTCTCCGCTTGGCACTAAAAGTACGCTTCCATTATAATTGTAAAGATTATCTGATAAAACAAGTCCCTCCCACAAATACTCCATCGGTACTTTTTCGAGACGTTCTGTTTTTTCGTATTTTGCCATAACCGGTACTAGACCTCCTTGTCAACCTTGATTCCTTTTAAATCTGCCTCTAAAACCTTCATGCTGCTTTTAATGTCATCAAGTCCCTGCTCCACACCGTTCATCTGCTTATGTTCTGTCGTGAGTGTCAGCATCTCATCTAACTTCATATCCGGTGCCTCATGTCTCTGCTGTTTTTCCTTTGCACGGTCCACAGCCTCTTTGGTGCCCTCGATCAGAGCTTTTTCTACCGCACGTTTTTCCTCTAAGGCATCTAAACGTTCCTGACGCTTTTCTTTTTCGTCTGCGACATCCTTTGCATCCTCTTTTGCCTCTTCCATCTTCTCATCAATGCCATCTTTCACATCAGAGACAAGCATGGAGACCACATCATCGTTTGCAGCATCCATGATAACATCGGCAGCATTTTTCGCATCCACCATTCCATGCGTCTTTAATTTTTCGATCATAATACGCTTCACATTGCCGACGGCAGCCTGCATTCCACTGGTTGTATCGCGGATCGTAACCTTTTCTTCTACCGCCTGGGCATGGATCTCAAGTGCCCGTTTCTGGTACTCTGTGAGTGGCTGCTTATCGATCTCATTTAACTTTTTCCACTCATCCCTAGTCAGTTTCTCACCCACACCGCGCCTGTATTCCTGTCTCTTTTCCAACAGTTTTAAATCCTGCTGTTCTTTGGAATCATCTGCTACGTTGCACTGTTCCTTCAATGTTTTTTCCTGGTCTTCATAACCGGCAAGTGCCTTCTTTGCCTCCGTCCGCTGTGCGTCTAATTCCGCATAGCGTTGTCTTTGCGATGCGACCGTTTTTTCCACAGCCTGGTCGTTATCCCACGCATCTTTCACCAGTTTTAAGGCACTTTTCTGTGCCATCTTTTTTCGCTGTTCGATCTGATTTTTTGTTGTCAGTACCGGACTTCCCGCAAAAAATGCGCTTTTTCCCTGTTTATTTGCCTGCTCTGCTTTGTGCCCTGCCGCTGTATTCTGTACATTTGAAAAACCGTTTGCATTGATCGATAAATTCATAAACTCATTCCCCATTTATTGCATCCGTGAAAATCGATTCCTTTATAAATGTATCGGCATTTTTTTCTGTCACATTAATCAGAAATCAGGATTTGCCGCACTTTTGCCAGATCCATCTGCATCAGCACATGATCTGCGTCCGGTTTCTTCTCTGTGTCCGGTGAAATATTTGAATGAATGTAGAATGTATGCAGTCCGACCTCTTTTGCTCCTTTGATATCACTGACCGCATCGTTTCCGATCATAATACTCTCTTCCGGCAAAATGTGATGTTTATCCAGCAAAAGATGAAAGAAACGCGTATCCGGCTTTTTCACTTTGCACGAGGATGACAGAAAGATATCATCAAAATAAGGCTCCAGTCCCAAAAGTTTCAATTCATACGCCGTAAAAATACGCTGTGCATTCGAAAGCAGATATACTTTTTTTCCTGTTTCACGCAATGCCGCAAGAAGTTCCTTTGCCCCGTCATAAAGTCTGATATATTCTGTGGAAAGGATCCGGAAAAACTGTCCAGCATGAATGGCAAGTTCTATATCTGCCTGTACCCCTTTTTTCTGAAACAATGCAAGAAAAACCTCCTCGATCTCGATCTCTGGATGTGCTTCATGTGCATCGTCTTTTTTCATGGCTGCATCAGGTCCCATCTCCTGCCGCAATGCATCCTCTTTCTGCCCCGTGAGGCACGCATACGCGTTTTTCAGTTCCTCTGCAGTATAAACCGCACCATAATAGCCGTAAAACTGCGCCAGTTTCTCCCAGAGTTCCGTTTTTTCTTCATCTGTGTGGATATCCACCAGAGTTCCATATAAATCAAATATGTAATTTTCGTATTTCATGTCAATCCTCTCTTTTGTACAAAAGTCTTATTTTTCACAAAATTCTTATTTTTTCATGCCGTTTTCCACTTTACACAGCTTTGCTGCACACAATCCTGTGCATTTTATAAAAAATAACATGTTTATCTGGGAAAATCAACCGGATACATCACGAATCACACGATCCTAAATTTTTTCTGAGACACAACAGGATCTTTTTTTCAAGCCTGCTGACCTGCACCTGTGTCATTCCAAGTTCTTTTGCCGTTTCACTCTGTGTCCTGTTTTCAAAATAACGGCACCGGATGAGATTCTGTTCCCGCTCATCCAGCAGTTCCATGAGCTGCTCGATCACCATCCGGTTTAATACTGCCTCTTTTTCCGGTTCATCCCTTCCGTTTTCTTCCTTTTCACACAACTGATCGACCATCAGTAACTCGTCCCCGTCTTTCTCATAGACCGGCTGATAGATGGATTCCACATCTCTTGCCGACTCCATTGCCATAATGATCTCACCGCTGCTCAACCCTGTCCGCTCTGCGATCTCAAGCAATCCCGGTTCTCTTCCAAGTTCCCCCCACAGTTCTTCCTTTGCCCTCCCTGCCTTATAAGCGTTTTCTTTTAATGTCCGGCTTACCTTTACCATACCGTCATCTCTTAAAAATCTGCGGATTTCCCCCATGATCACCGGAACTGCATAAGTGGAAAATGCAAGATTTAACGAGAGATCAAATTTATCAACCGCCTTCATCAATCCAATACATCCAATCTGAAACAATTCTTCCCTCTCATGTCCCCGGTGTTCAAACCGGTTTGCGATAGTATGTACCAGTCCCAGATTTCCTGCAATCAGCGTATCCCTTGCACCTTTATCTCCTCCATGTGCCTGCTGCATCAGTTCCTTAAAACCCTCCATATCAGACGCCCATCCCTGCACCGATCTTTTTTTTCATCGTAACAGTTGTTCCTTTTCCGGGTGCTGAATGTACCTCGACTTCATCCATAAATGCTTCCATAAAAGCAAATCCCATGCCGGAACGCTCCAGTTCCGGTCTCGTCGTAAAAAAAGGTTCCATGGCTTTTTGTACATCCGCAATCCCGTGACCATGATCTTTCACTGTGATCTCTGCATGGTTTCCGCACAGTTTACAGGACACCTCCACCTTCTCCTCCGGACTGTCATACCCGTGGATGATCGCATTTGTTACTGCCTCTGAAACTGCTGTCTTAATGTCAGAAATCTCATCCAGTGTCGGGTTTAATTCCGCCACAAACGCAGCCACCGCCATTCTGGCAAATCCTTCATTCACGGACCGCGCATCAAATTCCAGTTTCATTTCGTTTTCATTAATCTGATCTGCCTGCATATCGATTCTCCATTTCCTCTTTTTATTCTTATTTTCTTCCAAAATCCCACATATCCCATTTCTCTTACCGGACATTCCCTTGTCTGGTCTATTTCAACTGTTCGCGTAAATTCGCTGATTTCATCTTTTCCTGGCGGATATTCCCTGCCTGGCCCATTTCCAAGCCAATTACATGTGTCTATTTTTATACCGTATCGACCCGGATCAGCTTTTGCAGGCCTGACACCATAAAAATCTTTTTTACGCGCTCATTCATATTGGTTGCTGCCACTTCGCCGCCGGAAAACCCCATGCTCTTGCATCTTCCAATGATCACACCGATCCCGGAACTGTCCATAAACTCTGTTTCCCGAAAATCAAACACAAGCCGTCTGACATGATATGCCCCGATCAGAAAATCTGCCTCCATCTTAAGCCTGCCCGCCTCATGATGATCTAACTCTTTTGGCATCTGTATCGTCAGACATCCTTCTTTTAACTGATACTTTTCTTCCATAAATGCTCCTTTCCTGTTACTTTTTTAATTGGTTTAAAAGTCACCTTTTGCTTTCAATACCCTATGAATAAAAAAAGACGCCTAATATCACTTAGACGTCTTTTGTATCATCTTTATTTAATTTTTTTAATGATTTTTACTCTTCAATATTGATGTAATTCTGTGCATTCGCCGCGCGCTCTGTACCCGGATACAGTTCTACGATCTTCTGATAGTAAGTCTTTGCCGTTTCAAGATCATTATTCTTACGGTAAGCCTGTGCTAAATAGTACAGTGCATATCCATCTTTGTAGGTTTCCTCCATGTCCACAACTTTTTGCAAGCTGGTGATGGATTCCTCAAATTTCTGACTGTTATAATCGCTGTATCCCTGATTATATAAGGACTCCAGATAATCAGCATTGACCTGCGCATTAATCGTCTCATAAACACTCTTTGCGCTGTCACTTAAGTATTCCTCATTGACATTGCCAAGCGCATTGCCTGCTGCCTCAATATCTCCACCCGAATAGGATGCATATGCGGATAATAACTGGTCATATGTGCTGATCTTATTCTCGGAACCTTCTGCGCTGTCCTTGACCTCAGTGATCTGGCTCGTCAGATCATCAATCTGCTTCTGCAGTGTACTGATCTCCTGATTCTTGGACGAAACAGTGTTATTCGCATCGAGCACCTGCGCTTTGGCATCATTCTGCACCTGACGGCGCACACCCGGTACAACCAGAAATCCGGTAATTGCCGCACCGATTGCGATACCGATGACCATATTAAGAATCGTACTCATTGCGGAATTGTCCTTTAAATACTTCGGCTGGATAATCGTCTCATTGCCGCTCTGGTAGGAAATCTGTTCCTCCTTCTGTTTCTTACCCGGCGTATTCTCCTTTAATCCTGCATTCACTTCTTTTAAATAACGAAGTGTGATCGTGTTATTTGCATCAATCTTTCCGGCGTTGCGCAAAGACTTCTTGGCAAGATCATATTTGCCCTCCTGAATATAGAGCAATGCTAAAAGCTGATGTCCACTGACTAATTTCGGGTTCAGTGACAGTACCTTTTTCAACTGGATAATCGCAAGATCACGGCTGTCCTGTCTGCAGTACAATAACGCCTGATTGTATTTTTTAATGGTCTGATTGATTGTCTCAAGTCTTGATCTGTTATTCTGTATTTCATCCAGATAACGGCTTGCGGCATTCTCAGCAGGCTGATAGTTCTTACTGATGACCCACTCTGTCAATGCCTCCACCACTTCGCCCATCTCAAAGTAGATGAGTCCCAGCAGATTTCTTGCATCTATATTTAATTTATTGAATTTCAGGCTTGTTTTCAAGCTTTCTATTGCTCCTGAAAGATCACGGACACTCGCCTTTGCCAGTGCATCATTGTAATATTCATTGGATGCCATGACAATTTTTTTATATATTTTTACATTTACGCCGCATTCAGGGCAGATATTTTCCCTTCCAAGCTTTGCTCCACAATTATAGCACTTCATTCTTTCCCTCACTTCATGAATTTACATTCGACTTTTCCAAAAGATGTCTTACATATTATGTTTTAACTCCTGCATCATCTCTTTTAAAACATCTGTCATATCTGTTAATTCATGATTATATATTGCCTGTTCTGCCTCTTCTACCTCTAAGCTCGGTTTAAAATTCTTTAATTCTTCTTCAAAATTAATCATAATCGACCTGTCCTTTTCTGCCATTTGTTTATGGCAAACATCTATTTTAAGATTCTTCTCTCCACCACATAATTAAGGGCAAAAAGAATCACCACTATATTATAATATAGTGGTGACAATAATCAAGTAAATTTATATTAAGTTTTTCGTAAAACTTCTGCCATATTCGACAGCAGTTTTATGAGCATTCTCTCGTCTTGATCTTATCCTGCAGCTTGTAAAACTCAGCTGCTTTTACATAATTCTGTACAAGCAGCTTGGTATCCTCGATCTGGATCACAGCTCCCGGATAAGTCCCCCGCAAAACGGTAACACATGCACCGCTCGCACTCTCGATCAGATTGCGCAGCTGCTTTGCCTCTTCTTTGCTGTGTGCTAATGTCGCAGTATCACGGATCTTGATACGGAGCAATGTCACTCGCCTCGGATCGTCTTTGTAGCTGACTCCACGCGCTTTTTCCAGCTCTTCAAACTTGCGCAGCCCCTCTTCAATCTGTGCCAATCCCTGACTCAACTCCTGAATCGTCTTTTCTAACTGTCTGAGTTTTGCATATCCTTCCGGACTTGCACCAGCCATAATAACGGTCTTTTTCTCGGCATCATTTCCTAATGTCGTAACCTCGATTCCACACACTCCATGTGTAAGGCCACCGATGATGCTTCCGCGTTTTCCATTCATGATGATCTTTCCAAAGCACTGTACCTGACAATCCATCAACACATCTGCACGGATATCGCCTGCACATTCAATACGGGTAAATTCAAAAAACTTTGCGGTAATACTGCCTTTTGTCTTTACTGATGCCTTATTTCCACCGAGCATTCCACTTCTTAAAATAATATCTTTCCCTGCCTCTAAAGTACATGCCTCGACGATTCCATCCACTGTGATCGTACCGCTTGCTTTTACTATAACGCCGCTTTCCACGCTTCCGTGGATCACAACATCACCATGAAAATCAATGTTGCCACTGGAAAGATCTGCATTGCCGGACAATTCATGTACCGGAAGGATCACAACCCTGTCATTCTGTGTCTCGATCTTACCACTCATCAGCGCAACATAGGTATTATCATCCTTGCGTTCAAATCCTTTTCCTTTCAGTGGAAGCTGTTCTCTTCCCCGCTTTGCAGGTATCGGCTTTCCAGTGACTGTCTTGCCGTCCATTCCCTCCACACAAGGATGGTACTCAGCGATCACCTGATCCTGCACCACAGACTCTATCGACTTTACAGACCAGTAATCCACGGTTCCATCCGGCCGCATCAACGGTTTTTTATCAAAGTTGCAGTTAAAATTGTAATCATAATAACCGTCTTTTCCGTCTACCGGCTCTGTTCCCTGCGCAACTAACGTCTCCACACCATATTTTTTTTCATCAATCAGCTCCGTCAACGCTGCTTCATCTATTCCGTACTTGACACCTCTGTCATCCAATGCTTTCTGCAATGATTCAATTGTATATTCTCCCCCATCGTCTGGTGTTATAAGCATAACATACGCTTCCATGCTATCTGCCGTCATCCGTACGATTGGTTTTTCTTCTGTTACCATAGGCGTGCTCCCCAATTCTTTCTGATGTATGTATACATAGTAACGTAGAATATTCCTTATCCTATATAATACTAGTACTTTTATGCTTTTTCAAGTAAATTCTTTAACACAACGCGTCCTTTTTGGTGCTATTTTACCAAAAAGAGCTATACAAGGCAGGCACCACTTTACCGGCTGACCAGTAAAGATGATACCCATCGTGCATAGCTCCTTCTTATTATATCATGAAGCAATGCTTCATGATCATGATCTACACGAGCTTCGCTCGGCAGTCTTATTATATCATGTGCAAAATCAGCACATGATACAATTCGCCGTTCTTGCGCTCATTATCTTGCAATTATTTTGACATCTGTGTCAAACGTTCTTTGACCTGCTCCATCATCTGTTCGTATCCGGCAAGTTTGTCCTTCTCTTCCTGCACTTTTGCTTCCGGTGCTTTGCTTAAGAATTTTTCATTCGAAAGCATTCCCTTAGAACGTGCAAGCTCTTTCTCTAAACGTGCCTGCTCTTTTAACAGACGCTCTTTTTCCTTCTCGAAATCAACCAGATCTTCTAATGGCAGATACAGTGTAGCGCCAGGGATCACAACAGATACTGCATCCTCCCCGATGCCTGTCTTATCCTGCTGCACCATGACCTCACTTGCTCCGGCAAGGTTTGCATAAGCCTCTTTGGTCAGTTCAAAGGAATCACGCAAAGCGGCATCTTCAGCAACAATAAAGATTTTCGCTTTTCTTGATGGCGGAACATCCATCTCTGTGCGCACATTACGGACACCTTTTACCAGATCCTTGCAGTGCTCTAACATTTCTTCCTCTGCCGGGAAATTCCAGTCAGCACGGTACTCCGGCCATTTTGCAAGCATGATCGTGTCTTCTTCCGGATGCAGTGTGCAGAAAATCTCTTCTGTGATAAACGGCATGAACGGATGAAGCAGTTTTAATGCCTCTGTCAGTACGGTCTTTAATGTCCAGAATGCTGCGTTTGCAGATGCCGGATCATTTTCTTTATTATAAGTACGAGTCTTAGTGATCTCAATGTACCAGTCACAGAATTCATCCCAGATGAAATCATAAACTTTCTGTACGGCGATTCCCATCTCGTACTTATCCATATTTTCTGTCACGTCTTTTGCAAGTGTGTTTACCTTGGATAAGATCCACTTATCTGCCGGTTTTAACTCACCCAGTGACGGCTCCTTGATCTCGCTTCCCTCAAGGTTCATCATGATGAAACGGGATGCATTCCATACTTTGTTGGCAAAATTTCTGGATGCCTCAACACGCTCCCAGTAGAAACGCATATCATTTCCCGGTGCATTTCCGGTGATCAGTGTCAGGCGGAGTGCATCTGCGCCGTATTTATCGATTACTTCGAGCGGATCAATACCGTTTCCTAAAGATTTACTCATCTTGCGTCCCTGGGAATCACGAACCAGTCCGTGGAACAATACGGTATGGAACGGTGCTTTGCCCATCTGCTCATAGCCAGAGAAAATCATACGGATTACCCAGAAGAAAATGATATCGTATCCGGTTACAAGTACATCGGTCGGATAGAAGTAATCCAGATCTTCTGTCTTATCCGGCCAGCCTAATGTGGAGAACGGCCAGAGTGCGGATGAGAACCAGGTATCTAAGGTATCCGGATCCTGCTCCATGTGATCACATCCGCATTTCGGACATTTCTCCGGTGCAGCCTTTGCTACCACCATCTCACCGCAGTCCGGGCAGTAATAAGCCGGGATGCGGTGTCCCCACCAGAGCTGTCTGGAAATACACCAGTCACGGATATTGTCAGTCCAGTTAAAGTATGTTTTCTCCATACGTTTTGGAAGTAACTGGATGTCTCCGTTTTTCACTGCTTCCACAGCCGGTTTGATCAGTTCATCCATCTTTACAAACCACTGCTGTTTTACCATCGGCTCAACGGTTGTGCCGCAGCGGTCATGGGTTCCTACGTTGTGGGAATGCGGCTCTACTTTTACAAGCAGTCCCTGTTTTTCAAGATCCTCCACCAGTGCTTTTCTGCACTCGTAGCGGTCCATGCCCTCATATTTTCCGGCATAATGGTTCATTGTTGCATCGTCGTTGATGACGGTGATCTCCTCTAAGTTGTGACGTTTTCCAACCTCAAAGTCGTTCGGGTCATGTGCCGGTGTGATCTTTACACATCCGGTTCCGAACTCTTTGTCAACATAAGCGTCTGCGATCACCGGGATCTCGCGGTCTGTCATCGGAAGTTTTAACATCTTTCCGACGATGTCTTTGTAGCGGTCGTCGTCCGGGTTCACTGCAACTGCGGTATCACCAAACAATGTCTCCGGTCTTGTCGTTGCGATCTCAACAAATCTTCCCTCTTCGCCGACAACCGGATAGTTGATGTGCCAGAAGAATCCGTCCTGCTCTTCGTGCTCTACCTCGGCATCTGAGATGGAAGTCTTACATACCGGACACCAGTTGACGATACGGGAACCTTTGTAGATCAGCCCTTTTTCATATAATTTTACAAATACCTCAAGTACTGCCTCAGAGCAGCCCTTGTCCATCGTAAAACGCTCTCTCTCCCAGTCTGCGGAAGATCCCATTTTCTTTAACTGGTTGATGATGCGGCTGCCGTACTCGTCACGCCACTCCCAGCATTTTTCTAAGAATCCTTCTCTTCCAAGATCACGCTTGTCGATGCCCTGTTTTTTCAGGTTCTCGATTACTTTCACTTCTGTTGCGATGGAAGCGTGGTCTGTACCCGGCTGCCATAACGCGTTGTAACCCTGCATTCTCTTATAACGTGTTAAAATATCCTGCATGGTGTTGTCGAGGGCATGTCCCATGTGAAGCTGTCCTGTGATGTTTGGCGGCGGCATCACGATGGTAAACGGCTTTTTGCTGCGGTCAACTTCGGCGTGGAAATAGCCGTTGTCTTCCCATTTTTTGTATAAACGGTCTTCAATGCTTTTTGGATCGTAGGTCTTTGCTAATTCTTTGCTGCAATTCTGACACATAATCTGTTCTCCTTTTTTAGTTCTGATAGATAGGCGTTTTTGATTCACAGGACGTAATTTCCTATGAATTAAAAACGCCCTTCGTATTCCATTCGGAATACAAAGGGCGAATATGATCGCGGTACCACCTTTGTTGGTGCTCATGTCCAGCCAGTTCCATATCTGACCGGTCATCCTGTAACGTGGATGAGTCGTGAATACCTGTGCATATCTGCAATGCCTGTTCTTATATCCTGTCATACAGCTATGCTTTCTCAGCATTCCGGTTCAAAAGCTACCTTCCACATATCTTTCTCTGGGATGTCTTTCAGCCGGTGAACTTCCCTCTCTGCAAAGAGTTTATGTGTACTCCTCTTTCTCACAACCTTTGTTTTTTGCTGTTTTTATCATACGAGGGGACGCGGGGTTTGTCAACTGTTTTTTTAGATCTCTTCCTCCACCATACTCTTGTTCCTCGTAAACAGATCATAGATACAAGGCACCACGATCAGTGTCAGCAGTGTTCCATATAACATACCTCCCTCAGTCACGATCGCCATCGGCTGCATCATCTCTGAACCGCTTCCAAGTCCCATCGCCATCGTGGACATTGCAAGGATCGTGGTCAGTGCCGTCATTAAGATCGGGCGCAGTCTCGTTCTTCCGGCTGTGACAATCGCCTCCTTTTTATCCATGCCCTCTCTTCTCAGCTGATTGATATAATCGACTAACACGATTCCGTTATTGACGATGACACCCGCTAACATGACAAATCCGATCATGGATACCACGCCGACTTCATTGTCTGTCACAAACAGAGCAAAGAAACCTCCCGTAAATGCAAGCGGAATCGTGAACATAATAATAAAAGGCGACAAAAATGACTGGAACTGTGCAACCATGATAAGATAAATAAATACCACCGCTAAGATCAGCATCAGATACAATTGGTTCATCGCATCCCGGATCGTCTCATCCTCCCCGGTCATGGAGATCTCATATCCATCCGGCAGCTTGATCTTATCTAATTCTTTCTGGATCTGGTTACTTACCAGCGTCACATTGTGATCTTCATCCACACCGGCTGTCACGCTGATATAGCGCGTCTGCGAGCTTCTGTTTATCACATTTAAGGACTCACCTTCCTCAAACTCTGCGATATCTTTCAGGGGAATATCTGTTGTCTCTCCGCTGATACGGTCTGTATAAGGAAATGTCAGCTTACGGATATCCCCTGGCGTGACATCCGCCTGTTCCCCACTCTGCACATATACTTTATAGTCTTTTAAATCCGTCGAGATCGTTGTGGATGACGTATTCGATGCAAGCTGTTTATAGACAAGCTGATACACCTGCGCTGTTGTCATGCCATATTTTGCAGCTTTTTCTTTGTCCACTTTTACCGTGAAAGACGGTGTCGTATCTCCAAGACCATCGTCCACATCTACAGTGCCCTCCGTCTTTTCCACGACTTCTGCGATCTGCCCTGCGAGTTTCTGCAGCTTATCTAAATCTTTTCCGCTGACCCGCACGGAAATACCGCTTCCGAAAAAGGAACTCATATCCGACGCAGAGCTGTCCGTATTCACGTCGCAGTCAAGATCCGCTGTAAGCGCCTGTATCGAGGCAGTGATCTCACTGCCAGTCGCCCCGGAATCATCGATGAGCACGTACATGGTCACACTGTCCGTACTGCCCATCGACATGATTCCACCGCCGCCTGCCATGGCTCCGATCGAATCCACACCGGAGATGCCAGAGATCTTATCCACAACCTCATCCGCGCGCTCCATCAGTTCCTCAAATGTCAGCTTTTCATCCTCTTTCGCTGAAACCGTGACCGTGAGCTGCTCTGTCTCCATATTCATGTCCATAAAGGTAAATCCTTTGGAAACGGAAAGCGTCACACTTGCCACCAGAAAAACTACCACACAGATCAGTACGATCGGTTTAAACCGCAGTGCCACACGCAGAACTTTTTCATATCCATCTAAAATGCGGTCAAACCACGGATGTTTGATTTCCCTGGTATTCTTCAGCGCACCGGATGCCATCATCGGTACAAACGTCAGCGCCACAATCAGACTTGCCGCTAACGTATAGGCGATCGTGAGTGCAATATCCACAAACAGCTGCCTTGTGATACCCTCCGTAAAAATGATCGGCGCAAACACACAGACCGTTGTGAGCGTGGATGCAAAAATAGCTCCTGCCACCTGTCCTGCTCCCTCGACTGCTGCCTTCCGGATCGATAATCCCTGATTCCTGAGCCGGTAAATATTTTCGATCACGACGATCGAGTTATCCACGAGCATGCCGACACCGAGTGCCAAACCGGACAGTGAAATGATATTTAACGATATTCCGGTAAAATACATCAAAACGATCGCAAAAACCACACTGAGCGGGATAGAACATGCGATCACCAGTGTCGGTTTGATATCCTTTAAAAATAAGATCAAAATGAGCACGGCAAGGATCGCACCCAAGATCATATTTTCCATGACAGACTGCACAATGGTATCAATATAGACGCCCTGATTCATCAATATCGTCATGTGAAGTTTGTCATTTTCTTTTTCCAACGACTCAAATCGTGTCTTGATCCGCTTTGTCACATCTCCGGTGGAGTATCCGGTCTGCTTTTCAATGGAAAGCATGATCGCCGGATTTCCATTTACTTTGGAATAGGAATCCCCTGTATCATCCACCACTTCTGTCTTTGCAACATCTGATAAACGGATCGGCGCGATTCCATCCATTCCGACATCCACCAGCACAAGATTTTCAAGTTCTTCCACGGATGAAACCTCGTCGCCGACACGCACTAAATACTGTTTCTTATTTTCATTGACATAACCTGCCGGCATGGAAAAATTCTGTGCTGTCAGAATTTGGCCTAATGTTTCCACCGACAGGATCTGATTCAGATCCGCAGACTCAAGTGCACTCTGTTTTGACTCTTCTAATTTTTCCTGTCCCTGCTCTAACCGGGCTTCCCCGACCGCAAGCTGTGCAGACGCTTCACTCATCTCTAAGATCCCGTCGATCTCCATCCGGTTTAACGTTACATACGCATCATCTAAGGTAGTTTTTCCATCTGTAACCTGTTCCTGTGCAGTCTGCAGAGCTGCCATTGCTGTTTGGATCTCAACCTGTTTTTGTGACAGCTGCGTAATCACCTGCGGAATATCATCGATCGAACTAAGACTCACATTTAACGCTGCTAACTGATCTGCCCACTGCTGATTTAAGGATGTATTCAGTTCTAACAGTTCTTCCTGTAATAATTCCAGACGTTTTCCTGCTTCCGCAATGCTCTCCTGATTTTCCCCGGTCATCGCAAGGATCTGATTGATCTGTTCCTGATCTCCGGAAATCTTCGCCTCCTCTAAAAGTTCTTCTATACGTCTGCTTCCATCGTCACTGTTCATCTGGGCTTCTTTTTGTGCCTGTTCAATGTCTGCTTTTAATCCCATTCCCTGTTCATAAATACTCTGGAGTTCCGGGATTGCCCGCTTTATCAGCTCATCGGTCGCTTTCAATACTGTATAATTCTGACTCAGATCTGATTCTGCCACAAACGCCTGCGACTTACCATTGATCACTTCATTTTCTGCCTGTCCAAGCTGGTTTGCAAGCTGATCTTTTCCGCTTTCCATCTGCCTGCGTCCACTCTCCACCTGCTCGGCAGCCTGATCGAGCTGTTCCTGCGGTTCAGTAAACTGTTCCTCGATCTTACTCTGGATCTTCTGATTCAGTGCATCGATTTTATCCTGATCTAATGTGACATGAATGTTCTCTTCCACAGTTCCGGTTGTAGAAACAGATGCCACACCGTCGATACTCTCAAGCACCGGCGAAAGTTCATTTTCCACATAATCCGAAATCTCTGACTGCGTCATGCCTTCCACATCGGCAGATGCCACCATTACAGGCATCATATCCGGGTCGATCTGCATGATCATCGGCTTCCCGGCACCATCCGGAAAACTGCCCTCTAACTGGTCTAATTTCTGCTGGATCTCGATAATGACCGAATCCATATTGGCATTCTGCTCATACTCTAAGATCACCATCGAATAATTATCGTAGGAGGCAGAACTCACATTTTTGATGCTCGAAGTCGTCGCCATGGATGCCTCGACAGGTGCTGTCACATCGGATTCCACTTTCTCCGGGCTTGCCCCCATATCCGTCGTAATGACTAAGGCATATGGCAGACTCATATCCGGCAGTAGATCTGTGGTCATTTTGGTTAGGGATACGGCTCCTAACACAATGACTAAGATCACGCCTACGATCACAGTATACGGTTTCTTCACACTTAATTTTGACAACACTCTCTTTTGTCCCTCCACCTGAATACGCAAGACATTTGTAATAAACACCTGGCAGCAAATATTTTGCCACAATATATTTAGTTTACCTGTTTCAAAATGGATTGCAAGACTTTCGTACCAGTTTATATTTTTTTAGATTGCTGATTAAGGCAGAATCCTGTGCACAAAAAAGCCCCTGTCAGCTATACACCTATACAAAACTGACAAGAGGCTTTTCTCTTATACCTGCTGTATTCCTACTCTTCCTCTGATTCCTCATCATCCACGATCGCTGCCGTAGCACCTGATACTGCTGACACTACTGCAACCACAGTCGCTATGATGACTACTACAAGTAAACAAATCAGAAAAATCCATAATCCTGTCTCTGTCATATTCCTCTCCATTTCTATGTGTATTTTACAAAGATCCAGCCTGTCCGTTCTTGTCTGCACCCATGTACCCCAACACATCCGATCCTTTATTTCTACTAATCATAGATAATAGTATAGCACACAACCGGCTTATTTACCAGTGACATTGTCAAAGATTTTCATCAAAAATAAGAGTTAAAAAATGAGACCACCCATATGGCAGTCTCATTTTTATGTAGTACAGCAATCCGTTTATTAACCCTTTACGCTTCCAAGTGCAACACCCTGTACGATGTGTTTGGATAAGATCAGATATACAATGATAACCGGGAAGATGGAAAATGCGATCATCACATATACCTGCCCCATATCAAACTTGAGCCAGTCAGCCGCACGCAGCTGTGCGATTAAGATAGGCAGTGTTTTTTTCTTGTCATCATGTAAGATCAATGCCGGTGTGAAGTAGTTGTTCCAGCTGCTTACGAATGTGAAGATCATCTGCACAGCAATTGCCGGTTTCATCAGTGGCATTACAATTGCATTGAAGGTACGGAATTCACCGGAACCATCGATACGTGCTGCCTCGATCAGTGACAACGGCAGTGTACTCTCCATATACTGTTTCATATAGAAAAATGTAACCGGAGCCGCAATCGTCGGCACGATCAGAGGTATAAAGGAATCCTCTAAGTTCATGTTGGAAACAAGTTTGATAAATCCAAGTGCAGTTACCTGTGTCGGAATCATCATGATCATCAAAATAAACGGATAAATGTATTTTTTCAGTTTGAAATCATATGCATGGATCGCATAAGCTGTCATCGTTGAAAAATATACGCTGAGTACTGCACTGAGCGAAGAAACGATCAGACTGTTGAACATACCGTTCCATACCGGAAGCGTTCCATTTCTCAAATTCTTCCAGTTTTCCCACAGATGGCTGCTCGGAACCAGCGTAAAACCTGACTGTAACTCACCGTTTGATCTGGTTGCATTGATAAACAGTACATAAAACCAGAACAGACACAATATGGAAACAATGATCAGTACGATATATGCGATCAGTCTTCTTGCATGAATTCCTACACCTTTTTTCAGATTACGATTTTCATTCATGATCTTCACCCCTTCCTCTTATCATTGCCGGTTATCTTAAATACTACCAGGCTTAAGATACCTGTAATGATAAACAGAACAACTGACAATGCACCAGCCATACCATAGTTCTTGCTGTAGAGATGTTTATTTAAGAACATGATCAGCGTCATGGTAGAACGCATCGGGTCACCGGTTCCATTGGTTAAGATCTGCGGTACATCGAATAACTGTAAACCACCGATCAGAGATGTAATAACCACATATACAAGAATCGGACGTAACAATGGCAATGTGATCTGCCAGAATACCTGGGAAGAAGTTGCACCATCAACTTCCGCTGCCTCAAACAAAGAGGTATCAATACCCATCATACCTGCCATTAAAAGGATCGTTGTATTACCAAACCACATCAGACAGTTCATTAACGCGATCAGCCCTCTTGCACTGCCCGCATTGGATAAAAATTTGTACGGTGTATCAATAAATCCGATCTGCATCAGCATCGAGTTGATGGGTCCTCCATCGGAGAACAATGTAAAGAATAACATGGAAAATGCAGATGCCATGATCAGGTTTGGCAGATATACGACTGTTTTAAAGAAACGGGTTCCTTTTAATCTGAGACGTACATCAGAGAACCATGCTCCAAGTACCAGTGACAAAATGATCTGTGGTATGAAACACATGATCCATAATAACATGGTGTTTTTGGTATAAATCCAGATATCTCCATCGGAGAAAAGCTTTTTATAGTTTGCAAGTCCGACGAAATTCGGTCCGACCTGCGTCAGTCCTGACATATAGTTTTCAAAGAAACTGTTGTAAATAGTGCTGATCAACGGAATCAGCTGAAAAATAACATATACTACAATAAAAGGAATCAAAAAGATATATCCCCATTTATTGTATCTTACTACCTTTCCACTGCTTTTTTTCATAACAACCTGACCTCCTTTTCCAGAGTGCATAATTTTCGCCCACAGAGCTCACAGCATCCCTCACCTTTACCCTGTGTAAGTCTGCTGTCAGCTCTGCGCTTACAGTTTTTACACAAATTTGGATATAAAATGAGCCGCGCCCGCCTCCCTTACGGTCCGGCAGGCGCGGCATCAAATCATTTTTTATACCATTCGTCTGCTTAGTATGTTAACTCCGGATATTTCTCTACAACTGCTTTGTAGAACAGATCTAATGCCTCTTCTTTTGTAGCAGTTCCCTCGAAGTAGTTCTTCATTGCGTTCTGGAACTCTTCGTTACATCCCTGATCGTATGCAGAAAGGTTGCTTAAATCAAGTTTGGAAACACCTGCGCTGTAAATACCAAGTGGATTCTGTCCGCCTAAGATCTTGCTTGAATAAGAGCTGTCAGCCATCTCAGCGATTACATCCTGGTTATTTACGAAATCGTCATCTTTCTCGATGATATCTTTCATAACATCATCATTGGTTGTCATCTGAAGCATGATATCTTTTACAAGGCTCTGGTTATCAGTTCCGTTTGCTGCACAGATCCATGTACCACCCCAGAAGAAGCCCTGCGGTCCTTCGGTTGCTCCCCAGCCACCGTTGTAACCGATACTGCCTTCGGTATCTGCTGCCATTGAGAAGTTTACTAACCATGCAGGTCCAAAGTAGCAGAATACATTTCCTTCCGGATAGAAACCTTTCTTCCAGTCATCACTCCACAGTTCGTATGTTCCTGTCTCGCCTGCATCTACAAGTTCTTTGGAATCATCAACCCATTTCATAATGTTATCATCAATATTGATTTTGCCATCAACAACCCATTTGGAAGAAACGTTGTTGGAATATACACGGTATGTATCATTTACGGAAGATGTGATGGTGTAGCCTGCATCTTTCATCTTCTTTGCTGTATCATTGAATGTATCCCAGTCTTTTACATAGTTCTGAACTTCTGAAGGATCATCAGATCCTAATACTGCTTTTGCTGCATCTCTGTTATAGAATAATACGCCAGGACAGCCCTGCCATGAAACACCTTTTAATACACCGTTGGAATCGGTAACAACATCTTTGGTGTACTGATACTGTTTGGAAAGATCTGAATCAGTAATTCCAAGATCTGATACTGCCATTGTGTAGTCGGTATCTACATATTTTAATGCATAATCAGCTTCTACTAAAAAGATATCAATCTTGTCATCTGCTGCTGCATCGGCCTGTTTTAATAAGGTTGCGTCCAGGTTGTTCTGATATGCATTGTCATCATTCGGTGTAATGTTCCATTTTACAGTTACATCACCGATCGTACCTGTGGTTGCATCCACCTCTGTATATCCAGGATAATGATCTGTAACACGGCTCTTGAACTCTTCGTTCCAGCAGTAGATGTTAAGTACTTTTCCTTCATCGGAAGCACTCGCATCTGAAGCTGCAGCTTCGGTAGCCGGAGCTGCAGCTTCGGTAGCCGGAGCTGCCTCATCTGTGGCTGCGGCGTCACTGCTGCCCGTATCTGCCGAGCTGCTGTTTCCACTGTTTGTGCTGGTGTTTGCTGCGTTATTACCGCCGCATCCTGCCATCATGGTTACAAGCATTGCTGTACATAATAATGTGCTAACGATTTTCTTCTTCATAGAAAACCCTCCTCCTTAATATGTGGTCTTTTGACCATTGTTTTTGTTGTTTTTCTGCTTTGAAAGCAGATAGTCTGGAATCTTTTGTATACATTTCTGTAAAAATATCGTCCGCATGTAGCTGCAACTACATTTAAATGCGTCCAACAGATTTACCTGCAACTAAGATCCCTTCTATAACGACTCTCTCTACGAGAGTTGTTCTCGGTTTCTCAATGGAGCCAATCAGCCGCTTGGCTGCCTCACTCCCGATCAGCTCTGTGTCCTGTCTGATCGTCGTAAGCTGAGGATGTAACAACTGCGACATCCTCGTTCCGTCATATCCTGCAATCGAAATATCCCGCGGAATCCGAAGTCCCATCTCTATGATGACGTTCCTTCCTCCTATTAAAGAGGTGTCATCCGGATAAATGATACAGGTTGGCGGATCTTCTAAATTGAGCAGCTCTTTTGTCTGTTTTGCTGCCTCCCTGGTCTCTAAGTAATCTGCTGTCCGGATGTATTCATCCGGAATCTTCAGACCAAGTTCATCCACCGTCCGGTAGAAACTTGACAGCCGGTCTTTTGTAACGTAAGAAGCCTGCTGCCCATGAATATATGCAATTTTCCGATGTCCCTGCCCGTATATATATTTTACAAGATCTTCCATACCCTGAATATTGTTGGAACTGACTGCCGTACAGTTATGATGTACATAATCAATCGTAACGACCGGCAGGTCACTATTCATCAGTTCTAAGACATCCGGGTCATTGAAATCGGCACAGACGATTGCAACTCCTTCAAAATTCCGGTATCTGCAATGTTCATAATAGGACATCTTGCGATTTTCAAAACAGGTATTGATAAATGTAATGTCATATCCCTGTTTCTCCGACTGAACTTTTAATCCATTCAGCACTCCGGAAAAATACTCATGTGTCAAACCGCTTCCCGCCTCTTCTTCAAAGAGAACTCCTATATTATAGGAACGGTTTGTCTTTAGAGCTCTCGCCGCCGCATTTGGAAAATACCCAAGTGCTTCTGCTGTCTTTCTGACACGGCTCTTTGTCTCTTCGCTGATATCTCTCTGGTCATTTAAAGCCTTGCTTACGGTGGCAGTAGATACTCCACATTTCTCTGCAATCGTTTTTAATGATACCATGGAAACCTCCAGCTTCTCTTCGAAAACGAAATCCTGTTTCTGAAATATTGCTTAATCGTTTTCGTACTTTTACTATATGCCATCAATAAGCAAATTGCAACTGGTTTTTGGCAATTCGTCGCTTTTTACACTTTTTTGCAGTAGTTTTTGTGCATTTTTACATTAAATATTAGACCAATTATCTGTAATCTTAGTACTTTGTATCTACTTCTTATACGTTTTCGTAAAATACTTTAATTATTCATCAGAAAATAGCCATTGTCGCTTTCATCCATAAAAGTATGTTTTTTTGTCTAATCTGCTATATTTACCTGTTTTTCAATATTTTATATTGATTTTTATTCTTTCTGAATATATACTTTTTATTAAAGAATGAAAACTTAATCGTTTTCGAAATCGTTACTTATCAATATTTATGTATATGGAGGATTTTATTATGAAATTCGGTTATTTCGATGACACCAACAAAGAATATGTCATCACATCTCCAAAAACACCACTGCCATGGATCAACTACCTTGGTTCCGAGAACTTCTTTTCCCTGATCTCAAACACCTGTGGTGGTTACAGCTTCTACAAAGACGCAAAGTTACTCCGCCTGACCAGATACCGTTATAATAATGTACCGCTCGATTCCAATGGACATTACTACTATATTAAAGATGGTGATACGATCTGGAATCCGGGCTGGATGCCTTCCAAAACAGAACTGGACGCTTACAGCTGCCGTCATGGTATGGGTTATTCCGTATTTAAAGGAACCAAAAATAAACTGACCGCAGAGCTTACCTCTTTTGTTCCGGTCGGTGAGACATGTGAAGTCGGAAAACTCTCCCTTACCAATGAGAGCAATGAAACCCGTAATTTTTCTGTTTTCTCATATGTAGAGTTCTGTCTGTGGAATGCAATGGACGATATGACCAACTTCCAGCGTAACTTCTCCACCGGTGAGGTTGAGATCCACGGTTCTGCTCTTTATCATAAGACCGAATACAGAGAGCGCAGAAATCATTACGCTGTTTACGCTGTCAACGCTCCGATCGCCGGTTTTGATACAGACCGCGACTCGTTCTTAGGTGCTTACGGTGAAAACTCTGCTCCGGAAGTTGTTGTAAACGGAACTTCAAAGAACTCTGTCGCAAGCGGCTGGGCACCGATCGGTTCCCATCACCTTGAAGTTTCCCTTGCTCCGGGCGAGACAAAGACCTACGTTTTCGTACTTGGTTATGTTGAGAATCCGATAGAGGAAAAATGGGTTGGACGTGCTGAGGATGGAGTCATCAACCGCAAACGTGCCGATGAACTTCTCTCCCGTTTTGATACCGCAGAAAAAGCAGACGCAGCACTCGTCAAATTAAAAGATTACTGGAACGAACTGCTGTCCCATTTTACCATTTCTTCCAGTGAGGAGAAGTTAGACCGTATGGTCAACATCTGGCACCAGTATCAGTGTATGGTTACCTTTAACATGAGCCGTTCCGCATCTTACTTTGAGTCCGGTATCGGCCGTGGCATGGGATTCCGTGATTCCTGTCAGGATCTGCTCGGTTTCGTACATCTGATCCCTGACCGTGCGAGAGAGCGTATCTTAGATATCGCAGCTACCCAGTTCGAGGACGGAAGTGCTTATCATCAGTATCAGCCGCTCACCAAAAAAGGCAACTCTGACATCGGAAGCGGCTTTAACGATGATCCGTTATGGCTGATCGCCGGAACTGCAGCTTATATCAAAGAGACCGGCGATTACTCAATTCTCGACGAGATGACACCATATGACAGCGATGCTTCCAAAGCAACCACTTTCATGGAGCATTTGCGCCGTTCCTTCCATTATACAATGGAACATCTGGGACCGCACAATTTACCGCTGATCGGACGTGCCGACTGGAACGACTGTCTCAACTTAAACTGCTTCTCGACTGAGCCGGGTGAATCTTTCCAGACTTTTGGTCCTTCCGAAGGCCCGAATGCTGAATCCGTATTTATCGCAGGTATGTTTGTCCGCTACGGAAAAGATTATGCAGCAATCTGCCGCCATCAGGGCATGACGGAGGAAGCAGAACTTGCAGAGAAAGCAATCGCAGAGATGGAAAAAACCGTTATGGATGCCGGCTGGGATGGCGAATGGTATCTGCGTGCTTACGATCATTACAAAAATAAGATCGGTTCAAAAGAATGCGAAGATGGCAAGATCTTTATTGAGCCACAGGGCTTCTGTGTTATGGCTGAGATTGGTTTAGAGGAAGGCTGCTGCTTAAAGGCAATGGAATCCGTCGAAAAATATCTCGACACGAAATACGGTATCGTACTGTTACAGCCGCCTTACCACAGATATCATGTGGAACTTGGTGAGATTTCTTCTTATCCACCAGGATACAAAGAAAACGCAGGTATCTTCTGTCACAACAACCCATGGATCTCTATCGCGGAGACTGTAATTGGCAGAGGCAACCGTGCCTGGCAGGTATATACAAGAACCTGTCCTGCATACATTGAGGATATCAGCGAGATCCACCGCACAGAGCCTTATGTATACTCCCAGATGATTGCCGGAAAAGACGCCCCGAACTTCGGTGAGGCAAAGAACAGCTGGCTGACAGGAACCGCCGCATGGACCTTCCTTGATGTTTCCCAGTTTATCCTTGGTATCCGCCCGGATTATGATGGTCTGACTGTTGATCCTTGTATTCCATCCAAATTAGATGGTTTTACCGCCAAACGTGATTTCCGCGGTGTCAGCTACCATATTACCGTAAAGAATCCAAATCATGTAGAAAAAGGTGTGGTTTCCATGATCGTGGATGGACAGCCGGTAGAGGGAACTACGATTCCATTCTCGGCTGAGAAGAAAGATGTAAATGTAGAAGTAACGATGGGCTAACCTCCCTGCCTGTCTTTACCTGACAAAAGAAGCCTTCTTTTTATGAAGGCTTCTTTTGTATCCCAAACTAAAATGTTTCATTTTTTCTGTATTTGCGTGGTGATATACCTTTTATCTTTCGAAACGAATCCCCAAAATAGTTACTGTCATTAAATCCACATTCAAAAGCAATATCTGTGATAGATTTATTCGTTTCCAGCAGCAGCCTGCATGCATTCTGTATCCGGAGATTAATAATATATTCTTTAAACCCGAACCCCGTCGCTGTCTTAAATCTCTTAGACAAAAATGACTTATTCATGTCAAATTTATCCGCCACATCTTCCAGTAAAATATTTTCCGTATAATGTTCAAAAATATATGTTGCAACTTCCTGGATTTTTCGGTTATCAACATCAATCTCTTTTATAACATTGTCCTCATACTCCTTGCATCTTATGATAAACAGCAAAAGTTCAACAAGTCCTGCTTTTATAAATGCCGTTGATAATATGTCCGGCGTATCATTTTCAAACATTAACTTATCCAGCAGGGAATCCACATAGTTTCTGCGTTTTTCCGGTATATTGATTACCCCCGGAACCATACAGTTCTTAAGATATTCCGCTCCGATCTGTTCTTTGATCCAATCCGTAATCTCCTGCCGGAAACTGATAACAATCCTTTCATGAATTCCTTTCCCGGTATATACTGTCTTATGCAGACAGCCACCCGGAACGATTACAAGATCACCTTTTCCAAACTTATAGATATTGTGATCAATAAAGCTGGTGCACTCTCCACTGGAAAGATAAAAAATTTCATGAAATGGATGTACATGTGGCTCGCAGTTACTTTCAGATATCGTATTACTTCTTCTGATCTTCTTAATATCAAAATCTTTTGACATATCCTGAAACATATAATTCTCCATTTTTCTGTACTTTTATGTGTTTTTATCATTTTTTTCAAGGAATATACTGTTTTTTTGTCATATTATGAACCATATGAATACAACCTGTCAACATATTTTATAAATCCACAAGGAGCTCCTATGCCAAAACAAATATCTGAAAATAAACGAAATATGATTCTAAATGGAAACCTGTCCCAGGCAATCCTTATGCTCGCCGTTCCGGTCATGATCAATAGTTTTATCCAGTCGATGTATAATCTTACGGACACATTCTGGCTTGGACGGATCGGAACAGAAAACCAGTCTGCCATAACGCTCGTATCACCATTTCAAAATATCCTTAACAGTTTTGGCAGCGGCATAACAACCGCAGGTGCAATTCTTATATCGCAATACCTTGGTGCCAGAAAAGATGAACAGGCAAACAAAATGGCAAATCATATCTGTATTACATCCCTTGGTTTCTCCCTCATCTGTGCATTACTGTGCTGGCTGATATCCCCGGCATTAGTCACCTGGCTCGGTGCCAGGGGAGTGGTCTATGAGTACGGTCTTACTTATTTGAGAATTGTGGTTCTTGATATGCCATTTCTGTTCATGATCAATTTATTCACAGCCGTGAAACAGGCGCAGGGGGACACTGTAAAACCCATGCTTCTCAATCTGCTTGGTATCATGATCAATCTGATATTAGATCCTCTTTTCCTCATTGTGTTCCACTTTGGAATCGGAGGCGCAGCATTTGCCACGCTTATAGCAAAAATCCCCTGCGCTCTCATTGGACTGATCCTTCTTACAAAATCAAATCAGCTCATACGGATTTCTTTTAAAAATTTTGTCTTTGACCAAAAAATGATACGCGCCATTATCAAAATTGGTCTGCCAACTGCGATTGGCGGCAGCACCATGCAGCTAGGTACGCTGATCATGACCAGAAATGTAAATGTTTATGGTTATATTGCAACCAGCGCCTATGGTATTGGCAACAAAATCAACAGTCTTATCACAATGCCAGCCAGTGGTGTCGGTTCCGCCGTTTCTACTATAGTTGGACAAAATATGGGAGCCGGAAACACAGAGCGGGCGAAGAAAACCTTCCATTATTCATTAAAAATGTGTACCTTATTTTTACTTATTCTGGGATTCATTTTTTCAAGACGCCCTGTTTCCCAGACTATGGTATCATTCTTTTCAACAGATGCCAAAGTCATCCCTCTGGCTGCAGACTATTTATCCATTATTGCATTCTGGTGCTTTACAAACGCTTTTTATAATGTATCACAGGGATTGTTCCAGGGATGTGGGCATACACTGATCACAATGCTCGTAGATGCTTCCCGGATATGGCTATTCCGTCTGTTGTCTCTTTGGATATGCGCAAATGTATTTCATATGGGAGTGGCATCCGTCTGGTATTCCGTTGTAATCAGTAATGGAACCTCTGCCATAATCCTGTATCTGCTATACTGGACCGGAATATGGAAAAAAGGATATGCAGACCCTCTCTAGAGCCTTTCATATCCTTTTCTCTTTCACTTTAATCTTCTATTTCCAGTCAACAAAATTTGTTGCAAATTAATTTGCTGTCACAAGTCCGTTCTCACAATCCAATTCTACATATGCACTGGATTTTAAGACATCAAGCGCATGTTTTGCACCGATCAGGACAGGAATATCAAGGCTTAATCCTGCAATCGCCGCATGGCAGTTTTCGCCGGATGCTTCCACGATCAGTCCGGATGCCTCACGCATCTGTGTCATCATGGCATTGCTGGTATCTTTTGCAACAATGATATCTCCGACTTTAAAGTTTTTTAAATCCTCATCGCTGTGACATACACAGAGGTTTGCAGAAATCTTCTGTGTTCCGATTCCTTGTCCCTCCACTAAGATATGTCCTGCCACCTGCACCTTGATCAGGTTGGTCGTACCGGATACACCAAGAGGAACTCCTGCGGTTAAGACAACAACATCGCCCTTTGAAATGATTCCTGCTGCTTCTGCTGCATCGACTGCATAGTCAAACAGCTCTTCTGCCTGTGTCTTTTCCTCGATCATAAGCGGGATCACACCCCAGGATAATGCAAGCTGACGGTAAATCTTTTCTGTCAGACATCCTCCGATAATCGGACAGTTTGGACGATATTTGGAAACCATGCGGGCGGTACGTCCTGATTTTGTTACCGTAATGATTGCTGCCGCATTCAAATCTCCTGCCATTGTACATGTCGCATGGGAGATTGCATTGGTCACATCCGGGTTGCTCATGGTTTTGCGCATTTTAAAACGCTGTAAGTAATTGATATCCTGTTCCGTACGGACTGCAATACGCACCATAGTCTTTAAAGCCTCGATCGGATACATACCTGCAGCTGTCTCTCCGGAGAGCATGATCGCACTGGTTCCGTCGTAGATTGCATTTGCAACGTCAGTTGCCTCTGCTCTGGTCGGACGCGGATGTTTCATCATGGAATCAAGCATCTGAGTCGCTGTGATAACCTTCTTGCCTGCATCGTATACTTTTTTAATTATCATCTTCTGGATCACCGGTACATCCTCTAACGGGATCTCAACACCCATATCACCACGCGCTACCATGATTCCATCGGAAACACGGATAATATCGTCAATATTCTGTACACCCTGCATATTTTCAATTTTTGCAATGATATTGATATCCTCGCCGCCTTTTTCTGCAAGGATCTTGCGGATTGCAAGCACATCATCTGCGGTACGGACAAAAGATGCAGCAATAAAATCATAATCATGCTCTACCGCAAATACGATATCACCATAATCTTTTTCGCTGATATATGGCATGGACAATTCTACATTCGGAACGTTCACGCCTTTTCTGTTGGAGATCACACCGCCATTTAACACCTGGCAGATGATATCTTTTGGCTTATTGCCATCTTTATCTGCCTTTGCGCCAGATGTCACCTTGATTTCTTTTACTTCCATTCCGATCAGACCATCATCGATCAGAATGCGATCTCCCGGTTTTACATCCTCCGGCAGGTTTTTATAAGTAATGGAAACACGTTTTGCATCTCCCATAATCTCATCGGTTGTCAGGGTAAAAGTCTGTCCATCCTTAAGCTCGACTTTTCCGTCCGTAAAATCTCTCAGGCGGATCTCCGGTCCTTTTGTGTCAAGCAGTGCTGCGACTGGACGCTTTAATTCCTTACGAAGTTTCTGTAACATCTGAAGGCGTCCTAACTGCTCCTCATGGTCACCATGGGAAAAATTAAAACGGGCAACGTTCATTCCCTCTTCGATCAGGCGTTTTAATACACCTTCCTTATCTGTTGAAGGTCCTAAAGTACAAACAATTTTTGTTTTTCTAAACATCTTTTTTCCTCGTAAAAAAATTTATTTTCGGCAATCGATTCAGTCTTATTATTACCATAAAAATGGCAGTTTATTTCGTGATCATCGTACCCGGTCCACCGCTCACATAGGTGCCGTCTTTGTTCAGCTTTGTAATAAGTACGGAACGGATTGCGGAATCTCCAATAAAATCAATGGCCGCCTGAATCTTTGGCAGCATGTCATCCTCTCCGAACTGACCTTCTTCCATATACTGTTTTGCTTCTGCAACAGTCATGGTCGAAAGAGGTTTCTCATTCTCTGTGCCGTAATTCAGACATACATTGTCCACACTTGTTAAAATGACTAACATGTCAGCATCTAAAAGTTCTGCTAATTTTCCTGCTGCAAGGTCTTTTTCAATGACTGCACTCGCACCTTTTAAATTATTGTCCTGTGCAAGTACCGGAATACCGCCACCTCCGCAGGCAACAACAACCTGATCTGCATCCGATAATGCACGGATCGCATCGATTTCAACGATATCCATTGGCTTCGGTGCTGCAACGATACGGCGGAATCCTCCTTCTACTGCTGTGACGTGATTTCCTTTTTTCTCCTCTGCCTCAGCTTCTTCTTCTGTCATCACACGTCCGATCACCTTACCTGGTTTGTAAAAAGCCTCATCATATGGATCGACAACAACCTGTGTCAGAACTGTGGAAACTGTCTTATAAATTCCCTTATTCAGCAGCTCGGCACGGATAGCATTCTGTAAATCGTAACCGATATATCCCTGACTCATTGCAGAACATACAGACATTGGCGTAGCGGTATACTCCGGATATAATCTGCAGAACTCATTCATTGCTGTATGGATCATACCAACCTGTGGCCCGTTACTGTGTGTAATGACTACCTGATAATCATCACGGATAAAGTCAGCAACCGCTTTTGCAGTGCGTTTTGTTGCCTCTTTCTGCTCCGGTAATGTGGTACCAAGTGCTTCATGACCAAGTGCTATTACGATTTTTTTCTTTTTCATGGCTATCCTCCGATACTGACTCTTCGTCATAGTGATTATTTTAGCATGAACCTCATACAGGCGCAATCTGATAAGAGTTTGCTTCCTGTTAAGATTTTCTGCTTTTTGTAAATTTTTATAGTTTCAGCATACCATATTCTTACATATTTTTAAACAGGCTATTTTTCTTCCTGCGGCAGCACGAAAGAATCGATCAGCTCCCAGATCTCGTCACGCCCCTGCTTCGTCTCTGCAGAAAACGGAATGATCGTGGTTCCCGGCTGTACATTTAAGCCCTCGCGGATCGCTTTGACATTTTTCTGGATCTGGCTTCGTTTGATCTTATCGAGTTTGGTCGCAATAATGATCGGTGCAAATCCCTGATACACCATCCACTCATACATCATTCTGTCGTTTGCAGACGGATCGTGGCGGATATCGATCAAAAGAAAGACTGCCTTTAACTGCTTTGAAGTGTGAAGGTAATTCTCGATCATTTTTCCCCACTTTGCCTTCACTTCCTCGGATGCCTTTGCATAGCCGTATCCCGGAAGATCGACAAGGTACATGGCATCGTTGATATTGTAAAAGTTGATGGTCTGCGTTTTTCCAGGCTGTGCGGAAGTACGCGCCAGTGCTTTGCGGTTCATCAGTGCATTGATCAGAGATGATTTTCCAACGTTTGATTTTCCTGCAAAAGCCACCTCCGCATATGCGGTATCCGGCACTTTACTCGTCACACCGCAGACAATTTCCAGATTTACATTTTTTATTACCATGTTATTCTCCTCATTGTTATCTTCATTCACTTGCTATGATTTCTAAAACATTCTTTTTTATTTGCCGGCAGAAAATCTTATTTTTGTCTTTTTACAAATGCCACTTCCAGCACTTCCTGCATTTTTTCCACAAATACAAGTTCAAGACCTTTTTTGATTTCTGAGGAAATTTCCTCCACATCCTTCTCGTTTTTCTTCGGAATGCAGATCGTTTTGATTCCGGCATTCTTCGCTGCAAGGATCTTTTCTTTTAAGCCACCGATCGGGAGAACTCTGCCGCGCAGTGTGATCTCTCCTGTCATTGCGACATCCGCACGGACCGGAGTCTGTGTGATCGCAGAAAGCATTGCCGTCGCCATCGTGATACCTGCGGACGGTCCGTCTTTTGGCACTGCCCCCTCCGGGATATGGATATGAATGTCATTTTCCTGAAAAAACTTCTTTGGAATATGATATTCTTCCCCTACCGAACGGATATAACTTAAGCCTGCCTGTGCGGACTCTTTCATCACATCTCCGAGTTGTCCGGTAAGCTGTACTTCGCCTTTGCCCGGCATCACGTTGACCTCGATCTCCAACGTATCACCGCCAACGCTCGTCCATGCCAGACCGCGCACGATTCCGACCTCATCGTTCTCGTTTTTCTGATCAAACGTATATTTCTCTTTTCCAAGATATTTTTCTACATTCTGACCAGTAACTTTTACGCATTTGACTTCGGATTCGTATACTTCCCTTGCAGATTTTCTTGCAATTTCAGACAGCCTGCGCTCTAAATTACGCACACCTGCTTCCCTTGTATAACCGGAAATGATCTTTTGCAGCGCACGGTCACTGATCTTTAACTGTTCCGGCTTTAAACCGTTTTTCTCTTTTACTTTCGGCAGCAAATGCTCTTTTGCAATATGGAACTTCTCATTTTCCGTATAACTGCTCACCTCGATCAGTTCCATACGGTCAAGCAGTGGACGCGGGATATCCTGTACAGAGTTCGCCGTCGCAATAAACAGTACCTCTGACAGATCAATCGGAACCTCGATATAGTGGTCGCGGAACTTACAGTTCTGCTCTGCGTCGAGCACCTCAAGCATGGCAGATGCAGTGTCGCCCTTATAATCGCTGCTCATTTTATCGATCTCATCAAGCAGCATCAGTGGGTTTTTCACGCCGGCACTGCGCAGACCATTGACAATACGTCCCGGCATCGCACCGACATAAGTTTTCCGGTGTCCACGGATCTCTGCCTCGTCACGGACGCCGCCTAAACTGATTCGAACATACTTTTTATCAAGTGCACGCGCCACGGAACGGGCAATGCTCGTCTTTCCGGTACCAGGCGGTCCGACTAAACATACGATCGGGCTCTCACCCTTTTTCGTCAGATTACGCACAGCAAGGAACTCTAACATACGCTCTTTTACTTTTTCCAATCCGTAATGATCTTCATTTAAAATGCGCTCTGCATTTTTCAGATCCTTGTTATCTTTGGATGCCTTATTCCACGGCAGTTCTAACATGGTCTCGATATAACCGCGGCTGACTGCACTCTCCGAAGAACTTCCACTGATATTTTTAAAGCGTAAGATCTCTTTTTTGATCTTTTCTTTGACTTCTTTGTCTGCCTTTAACTTTTTCAACTGTTCTAAATAGGCATCCGCATCTGACTCCGTATTATCCTCGCCGAGTTCTTCCCGGATCAGCTTCATCTGTTCACGCAGGATATATTCCTTCTGGTTCTTATCCACACGTTTCTTTACTTTTGCCTGGAATTCATTTTTGATCGCAGTGATCTCAATTTCTTTTAAAAGAAGCGCCATCAAAACTTCATAGCGCTCCGTCAGTGAAACTGCCTCTAATATTTCCTGCTTCTGTTCATAATAAAAAGGAAGATTGTTGGCGATCAGATCCATGATCTTCGGCAGATTCTTTTCTTCCCTGACCTGTCTGCGCATTTCACCTCCGACACGCGGGTTGACAGTTACATATTTTTCAAATGTGTCCTGTACACTGCGCACCATAGCCGTTTTTGCCTCGTCCGACAATCCCTCATCAATTTCTTCACACCGCGTGAGTTCCACCTCTAAAAAGTCCGTTTGGGAAACAAAAGCGGACAATTGTGCCCGCTCTGTTCCTTCCACTAAAACTCTGACGATGTTGTTTTGTAATTTTATGACCTGCCTGACCTCTGCAATAATACCGATATGATATAAATCTTCGATGCCAGGCTCTTCCTGCTCCACATCACGCTGTGCAACAAGGAAGATCTTCTGTTCATCCATCATACTCTGTTCTACTGCATGGATCGACTTTTCACGGCTCACATCAAAATGTGCGATCATCCCCGGAAGGATGACCATTCCGCGAAGTGCCACCGCAGGCATTTTCATCGCTTTATTATCCAACCTGTTTTTCCTCTATCTTTTCAAGTTCACGTTCTTCGATCGCAAGCTGTTCATCCACCATCTCTTTTGTGATCTGGCACTGTGTAATAGATTCATCCGATGGAATGTGGTACATCAGATCTAATGTAACAGCCTCCATGATCGCACGAAGTCCACGCGCTCCTGTCTTGCGCTCTAACGCTTTATCTGCAATCGCCTCAAGTGCTTCTTTGTCAAAGTCAAGCGCTACACCGTCTAACTCAAACAGCTTCTGATACTGTTTGGTCAGCGCATTTTTCGGCTCCTGTAAAATGCGGATCAATGCGTCCCTGTCAAGCATATCCAAAGATACCGTTACCGGCACACGTCCGATAAACTCAGGGATCAACCCGAACTTTACAAAATCCTGTGGAAGTGCATGTTTTAACACATCACCGATATTGTAATCTCTCTTGTCACGGATATCTGCATTAAATCCGATCGTCTTCTGATCCATTCTGGTCTCAATGATCTTCTCAAGTCCGTCAAACGCACCGCCGCAGATAAATAAGATGTTGGTCGTGTCGATCTGGATCAGCTCCTGCTGCGGATGCTTTCTTCCACCCTGTGGCGGCACAGACGCAACAGTTCCCTCTAAGATTTTTAATAATGCCTGCTGTACACCCTCACCGGATACATCTCTGGTGATGGATACATTTTCAGATTTTTTGGAGATCTTGTCGATCTCGTCGATATAGATAATTCCGCGCTGTGCACGTTCAATGTTATAATCAGCCGCCTGAATGATCTTTAAAAGGATATTTTCAACATCCTCTCCAACATATCCGGCCTCCGTCAGTGTGGTCGCATCTGCGATTGCAAATGGAACGTTTAAGACTCTCGCTAATGTCTGTGCCAACAGTGTTTTTCCGGAACCGGTCGGTCCTAACATCAGAATGTTGCTCTTCTGAAGCTCTACACCGAGGTCATCTCCGGCCATGATTCTTTTATAATGGTTATAGACAGCCACAGACAGCACTTTTTTTGCCTGGTCCTGTCCAATGACATAATCATCCAAAAATGCCTTTAACTCTTCCGGCTTTAACAGATTAATCTGCTCTTCCGGCTCCGCCACTTCACCTGCTGCCTCATCATTTTCTAATTCTTCATCGATAATTTCAGCACAGATATCCACGCACTCGTCACAGATATATGCACCGTTTGGTCCTGCAATCAGCTTGCGAACCTGATCCTGCGTCTTCCCGCAAAAGGAACAACGGAATTTATCGTCATTTCTTCCTGCCATAATTGCTGTTTCTCCGTATTCTATCGATTTGTGATGACATCATCAATCAGACCATATGCCTTTGCTTCTTCCGCAGACATATAATAATCACGCTCTGTATCTGCTGCGATCACATCATATGGTTTTCCGGTATTTGCAGCAAGGATCTCATTCAAACGTTTTTTCGTCTTTAAGATATTCTCTGCTGCAATCTGGATCTCTGTCGCCTGACCTTTTGCTCCGCCGGACGGCTGATGGATCATGATCTCTGCGTTCGGAAGCGCAAGTCTCTTTCCTTTGGTACCGCCGGAAAGTAAAAATGCTCCCATACTTGCTGCAAGTCCGATACAGATCGTGGATACATCACATTTGATGTACTGCATTGTATCATAAATTGCAAGTCCTGCTGTTACCATTCCACCCGGGGAATTGATATATAACTGGATATCTTTTCCAGGATCTTCTGACTCTAAGAAAAGTAACTGTGCTACGGTAAGACTTGCTGTTGTCTCATTCACTTCTTCTCCGAGGAAAATGATTCTGTCTTTTAATAAACGGGAGTAAATATCATAATTACGCTCTCCCCTGCTGGTCTGCTCAATGACGTAAGGTACTAAACTCATTTTGTTTTCCTCCAATCCATTTTGTTTATAAAAATTTAATTATTGCTTATATGCTTAAACAGACCGGCCCGAATGAGCCAGTCTGTTGTATGTTGTCCGCTTTCGACGAAGCCTCTCTTATTCTTCTGCGTTTTCTTCTGCGTTTTCTTCAGCTTCCGCTTCTTTTTCTTTCTTAGTCTTAGCTTTTGCTCTTTCTTTTACGTTCTCCATAACAAGATCAACTGCTTTTGTTACGGAAATATCTCTCTTCATGGATTCTTTCTCAGCGTCGCCCATGTATTCTTTGAGCTTGTCTGCTTCCATGCCATAAGCTTTTGCCATCTTCTCGATCTCAGCGTCGATCTCTTCCTCGCTTACTTCGATGTTCTCGTCTTTTGCGATCTGCTCTAATACAAGACTGCTCTTAATACGTGTCTCAGCTTCCGGACGAACCTGCTCTTCTAATTTGTCTAATGTAAGACCGGAGAACTGCATATACTGCTCCATGGAAAGTCCGCTCTGAGCAAGTCTCTGAGCAAATTCATTTACCATGTTCTCGCACTGGGTTTTGATCATTGCTTCCGGAATCTCCATTGTAGATTTGTCAATGATCTTCTGGATTGCCTCATCCTCTTTTGTGCGTTTTGCTTCGTCCTCTTTCTGAACCTCTAAGTGTTTCTTTAAGTCCTCTTTGTACTCTTCTAAAGTATTGAACTCAGATACATCCTGTGCGAACTCATCGTTTAACTCCGGAAGTTCTTTTGCTTTTACTTCGTGGATCTTAACTTTGAATAATGCAGGTTTTCCTGCTAAATCTGCTGCCTGATATTTCTCCGGGAATGTAACGTTTACGTCTACTTCATCTCCGGCATTCTTTCCTACTAACTGATCTTCGAATGTATCGATGAAAGAGTGGGAACCGATCTCAAGCGGATGATTCTCTCCTTTGCCGCCCTCAAATGCAACACCATCAACGAATCCTTCGAAATCGATCACTGCTGTATCTCCCTCAGCGATCGGTCTGTCTGTTACAGTAACAGTTCTGGAGTTCTTCTGTCTCTCTTTTTCAAGCTCTGCTGCAACTTCCTCATCAGATACTGTTGTATCGATCTTTGTTACCTGTACGCCTTTGTATTTGCCAAGTTTTACTTCCGGTCTTACAGCAACTTCTGCTGTGAAGATGAAAGGTTTGCCAGCTTCGATCTGTACCACTTCGATAGTCGGTCTTGAAACGACGTCCACACCGCTCTCTTCTACTGCCTGTGTGTAGTTCTCCTGGATCAGGGTATTTGCAGCATCCTCATAGAATACGCCTGCTCCGTACATTTTCTCGATCATCTTTCTCGGCACTTTACCTTTACGGAAACCTGGAACGCTGATCTTTCCTTTCTCTTTCATATATGCAGCCTGGATTGCATCCTCTACCTTCTCAGCTGCAACTTCGATCGTAAGTTTTGCCATGTTCTTTTCTAAATTTTCCACCTGTACACTCATTATTACTCATTTCCTCCTTCAAACTTTATATGAATACTTGATGTACTTTTTTCCGTTCATTTCATTCTATGTTCCTGTCGAGCACCCCCGTTTTTCAAGGGTTTCGCCTGTCTTTCGGAAAAAAGGGCGTACTACGACTATCACAGTCATTTTAGGATTATAACATATTGTGTGGGAAAATACCAGTTATTTTTTCAAAAAACCGCCGACTTCCGTCTTCTGCGGCAACCTTTCCAAGTTCTGCCGGATCGAGGTCATAATAGTACTTTCCGGTTGTAAGATCCACCGACAGGCAGTCAAGTGGAAATCCCTCCCTGCGGATTCCATCCGGGTGCGGGACCGACGTGATCAGAAATGGTTCGCTCGAGAACGTTTCATCCATCGACTCATAAATATGTTCCTCATCCATGATAAGACAGATGGCATTGCGGTAGTATGCATGCAGACCACCATACTCTGCAGCAAGTCCGCTGTAATATGCAAGCATTTCCGCGTCTGACAGATTTTTTCCATTCACCCTCCTGACATGAACGCCCAGCTGTTTATCTTCCGGGACATTTTCAAAATACAGACCTGTGTCACAGGAAAACACCGGAATCTGAAAAACATCGTAATAACACTTTGCCTTCTTCCTTGCATTTTCCAGCGGCGAATCGCCATCCTCGTCTGCCTGTGGTACTGCCACATCAATATCCGATAACCCAACGATCTCTATCTGCAGCTGTTCTAAATTTTTCCGCATCAGACTTAATTTTGCAGGATTTCCAGTGCCGTAAAGCAGACGTTTCCCGATGCCCTGTTTTTTCCGCTCAAACAGTGTCGGTGTGATCGCCGGATAAGTCAGTTTTTCCGGCAGTTCGTCAAAGGTGCGTACCTCTGCCATCTCACTTTCCGGCATGGCTGACAGCTTTTTTACCTTTGCAAGAAAGACACGTCCATTTCCTTCTTCTTTGGTCTGCACCTCTCCCGCCCAATAGTCGCACAACGGCTCTATCTCAAAATCCACTGCCCCGGACTCCTCGTAAAGTTCACGCTTTGCCGCCATAAGCGGTGTCTCTCCCGGTTCAATCTTTCCGCCCTGTGTCTCCCATGTGGTGCGTTTTTTGTGTCTGCTCAACAAAATTTTGCCCTGATATTCAGATAAAACTACTACATATTTATAAGCAGGCAGGGTGCCGACCGGGTAAGTTTTTGTTATCATTTTTCTCTCCTTTGTTACCGGCCTGTCACTCTGCTTTCTGTTCTTTCCCGGCAATGATAAGTTTTTTATCGACCAGCGTATCGCCTTCGTATACCAGCTTCAGCGAAAAATATTCCTCACACTCATCCAAAAGCCGCAGGAATATTTTGTCACCTTCCCACAGTTTCAGGTCTTTGATCTCCTTTTTCGGAACCCAGACAAGTTCTCCCTCGTCGCAGTCGGTTATCTCCCCGGTAAACTGGTCTGCCGTAAATAAATGCATATATTCGGTGCCCCACTCGTTAGAAATAAAGGTAATGACGCCCCGCGCGCGGTAGGATGTCAGGGTGAGACCTGTCTCTTCCTTTACCTCACGCATCATACATTCCTCCGGCATTTCCTCCGCCTCAAACTTGCCGCCGACGCCGATCCACTTGTCATGGTTCAGGTCGTTTTCCTTTTTTACCCGGTGCAGCATCAGGTAACAGTCATCTTTTTCGATATAACAAAGTGTGGTTAAAAACATCGCATCCTCCTGTAGAAATTTTCTGTTTCGTTTTTGCTGCCGTTCACACGTACTGTGTGAGCAGCAAATATTTTTTTACTCCTGCAGACCTGCAAACTGCGCCATATAAAGTTTATAATAAGCGCCCTTTTTCTCCATCAGCTCTGCCGGACTTCCTTGTTCTAAAATACCGCCCTTGTCGATCACAAAAATGCGGTCCGCATTCTGAATCGTGGAGAGTCTGTGTGCGATCACAAAACTGGTTCTGCCGGAAAGCAATGCCTCGATTCCCTGCTGCACTAAAAGTTCTGTATGTGTATCAATGCTGGATGTTGCCTCATCTAAAATGAGGATTTTCGGCATGGAAATCATCGTTCTCGCAAATGCGATGAGCTGTCTTTGTCCGATGGAAAGTCCTGCCCCATGTTCTTTTAATTCCGTGTCATAACCTTTTTCCATTTTCATAATGAAATCATGCGCATTGACTGCCTTTGCAGCCGCGATCATTTCTTCATCTGTCGCATCTAATTTCCCATATAAAATGTTGTCACGGACTGTTCCATGAAAGATAAAATTATCCTGCGTCATAACACCCATCTGACGCCTTAAGCTCTCAATGGAAACCTTTGTCAAGTCGTAACCATCCACTAAAATTTTGCCGTCTTCAATGTCATAAAAACGGCTGATCAGATTGACGATCGTTGTTTTTCCTGCTCCGGTCGGACCGACCAGTGCGATCGTCTCACCCGGTTGTACAGAAAAGCTGACATCGGAAAGCACCTTTGTCTCCGCCGGTGTTCCTTTGTCGTAAGTAAAATTCACATGGGAAAACTCGACGCTTCCCTTAATATCCGGCAGCTCTGTCACATCTTTTGCATCCACGATGTCTGCATCGGTGTCTAAGATATCAAAGATACGCTCTGCCGCGGTAAGATTCGTGACCAGGTTGTTATAAAAGTTGCTTAAATTCATGATCGGGTTCCAGAACATATTGATATAGGTTCCAAATGCCACTAACAATCCGACCGATACTTTTTCAAATCCGAGAAAACGGATGCCGACCAGATAAAGCATCATCGCACCGATTCCCCAACAGAAATCGATGACCGGGCCAAACATGTCGGCATAAGTCACCGCATCCACGAATGATTTCTGGTGTTCGTCGGTCAACGCTTCAAAGATCTCCTGTGTTTCATCCTCTGCTGCGAAACTCTGCACTACATTCATTCCGGCGATATCTTCATGGACGTAGGCATTTAAGTTGGATGCCTTTTTCCGGAAAATCTGCCAGCGTTTGTGGGATGCCGTCTGTACAAACCAGATCCCCGCGATCATAAGCGGGATCGTAGAGAGTGATGCAAGCGCAAGCCGCCAGTCTTTTACCAGCATGATCACAACGACTCCGACTACCGTCACAAATTCCGGCACCAGTGTTGTGACCACATTGACCAGCACATCTTTTAAGGAATTGACATCCCCGATGATACGCGCAAGGATTTTTCCAGTCGGTCTGCTGTCAAAAAATGAAAACGACAGCGTCTGGATGTGCTCATAGAGATCCTGGCGGATCTGAAGCAAAATTTTGTTGGAGATCACCGCCATTGCATACATTCTGAGTTTTACCATCACAATAAAGATCAGGTTTAACACGAGTGCAAAAATTCCAAGCCCAATCAGCCCATGCAGATCGGACTGTGCAATATAGTGATCGATTGCTTCCTCGATCAAGAGCGGGTTTACCAGTGAGATCGCCACCGTAATTCCCATACATACTAACACGGCAATAATCGTGCCTTTATACGCAAGCAGATAGGAAAACAGCCGCCGCATGATTTTTTTCTTGTCGGTATTTTCCATAAATTCGTCTTCACGATACGAATTGACTGCCATTACATCGCCTCCCCTCCTAAGAACGTGCCATACTGCGCCATGTAAGTTTCATAATAAAGTCCGCGCTTTGCAAGCAGTTCCTGATGCGTTCCGCGCTCCGCAATCTCTCCGTCTTTCAGATAGATGATCTCATCTGCATGACAGACCGCAGAAATACGGTGCGCAATGATCATTTTCGTTGTATCTTTTAATTCATTTAATGTTTTCTGTATCTCATGTTCCGTCTCCATATCAAGCGCGGACGTGGAATCGTCTAAAATCAGAATCGGCGCCTTTTTTGCAATGGCACGCGCAATACTGATACGCTGCTTTTGTCCGCCGGAAAGTCCGACACCGCGCTCACCGATGACGGTCGCATACTGTTCATCCATTTTTTCAATGAAATCCTTTGCCTGTGCACAGTCTGCCGCTCTGCGGATCTCATCGAACGGCATTACCTTTCGCTGCCCCATCTTGATATTTTCCTCGATCGTGTCGGAAAACAGAAATACATCCTGCAATACAACAGAAATACTGCTGCGAAGCTGTTTTAAAGAAAGTTTCCGCACATCCGTTCCATCCACTTTTACAGCGCCGTCCGACACATCATAAAAACGCTGTAACAGATTGACGATTGAGGATTTTCCCGAACCGGTCGCACCCATGATTCCGATGGTTTTTCCTGCCGGAACCGTAAAGTTAATATCAGAAAGGATATTTTTCCCCTCAATGGAAAATGAAACATGTTCGAAAGAAATGTCCCCTTTCACCTGTTCTAACACGACAGGCTGTTCCTCATCTTTGATCATCGCCGTCTCCCCGTAAATCTTCTTGATCTTCTTATAAGAAGCAACGGCAGAGGACAGATCATTCGTCAGCCAGCCGAGCATCTCCATCGGCCAGGTGCAGTTTCTGCTGTATTCGACAAATGCGACCAGCGCTCCGAGCGTCATATTTCCATGCATCACGGAAACACCGCCCAAAATCGTCATGGCTACCGGAAGTGCTTTTCCTACAAACTGAAAATACGGGTAATATTTTACCAGCACCTTCGACTGGCTGATATTCAAGTCATAGTAACGCTTGTTGTGTGACAGAAATTTTTCAATCTCAAATTTTTCTCTGGCAAATGCTTTTACAGTGCGCACACCTGCAAGATTTTCCTCCGCAACCGTGGTCAGCACCGCATTTTCCTCACTGATATCCTCGTAAATTTTATCCAGTTTCCGCTCCATGATGATCGCGATCGCACCGCAGGAAATCATCGTCACAAGCGGTATCAGCGCCAGTTTCCAGTTCAGATGGAACATACAGTAGAGCACCATGCTCACATGGATGACGACCTCGATCGTCAGCATGCCGACATATCCCATCGCATTCCAGATCTTGTCAACATCATCCTTGACTCTCGCCATCAGTTCTCCGGTGTTCGTATTGTCAAAATAATTCATCGACAATGTCTGAATGTGCCGGAACAGATCCTTACGGATCTGTGCGCCGATCTTAGAACTTAAGACGTCAAACGAAAACTCTTTGCAGTATCCAAAGATGCAGCGTCCGATCCCAACCGCAACGATTCCCACCAGAAGCCCGGTGAGCAGTTCCATTTTCCCGCCGATGATGACCTCATCCACGATCCGCTGTGTGATCTGTGGATAAACCATATCCAGTCCGGTCGCTATAATCATGGAACATATTGCGAACAAATACCCATACCAGTAATGTCCGATATATGTATGTAACTTTTTCATAAATTCTTGTGATTCCTCCTTACTTTCCCCTCTTACATTCCCCGGTCTCTGACATATTTTTGTACCGTGACGCACCACTCTGACAGCCGCCTGCACGCTTCACAAGCAGCCCCCTTAGCACAAAAAAATCCCGCGGTGTCATATCTCACCACGGGAAGTATGTCAAAAAACATTCTATTTACTTTTGCATGAATTTATGCCAGCGTAACAGAATTAACCGAGGTAATTGTATGATGATTATGCAGTTCATTGATTGTAACATTTGTTAATCTAATCATTACTTTTACCTCTCTTTCTTCAAAATTTTAGATTACTTTGCAAGTATACGCTTGAGGGGGTGGGTTGTCAAGGGGTAGGAAAAAATTATGCGGAATTTGAAAATCGCAACGATCTAATCTAAGTATTCTATCAGATCAGGATATTTTTCTTTATTTTCCCTTATGTAATTTCGCTTGAATGCAGCAAATTTTGATTCTCTTCGCAGCAATGACTTCACTTTTCTTAAAGCCAGTTTTTGCTGTGATGGTTCTTTCATTTCTTCCAATGAATCATAAAGTTTATTCATTTCGCGGTTTAATTCCTGAAACCTGAAATCACTTTTATACACCCTCATCCCTGTATTTTTCAGGTTAAATACTTCTGTTATTAATTTTGCCGTCAATACAGCCTGTCTATTTTTATCGTTTATTGCGTGTACATCAATCTCATTTTCCTGCAGCCGAAAAATAACCATCTCTTCTGGATCATCCTTACAGCAATCGATAATCCCCTCGTCATAAATACGCTGATTTTTCACATTATTACAGTGCCCACATGACCAGAAAAGATTATTCCAGTCAAATTTGCGTTTTGGATATTTTCCGTCCAAATGTGGCAATAAATGTTCCACCTGTGCATCCTGCAGTTCATTTAATTCACATATATAACATTTATTATGGAAATCTTCCTTCAACTGTTTTACGACATCCGGCATCGAATAACTTCCATTTGCTTTCTGTGATTCCAATGCCAATGATGCCGGAGCAGGAAAACTGCGTTCTACTTTTACCATTAAATATCCTCCCTGCTCCTTAACACTTCCTTTAATCTTTGATATTCTGTCGTAATATTAAGTGCAAGATAGTCTGGAATTTCATTTAAATACATCTCCAACTCTGATATTTCATCATAATCCTCATCTGTAAGTTTTTCTTTATTTACCAGTTCTTTATAACGATTGAATTTTTTCTGCAACAGCATTGACATTTCATTTGAATTAAAATAGCCTTCTACAATTCCAGCATATGGTACATCTGACAAACCATTTTCAACAAGAAGATTCTTTTCCAGATCATAAATTACTGCATTATCCACACTATTGATAATAAACGGTGAATGTGTCGACAAAATAAACTGGATATTCGGGAAAATTGATGTCAACAGGTCAAGGATTTTTCGCTGCAGCTCCAAATGAAGATGTGTTTCTATTTCATCGATCAAAACAATTCCCGCTACCGAAAAATCGAATTTTCTATCTGACTGGCTTTCCATACGAATGATCAGATCAACCACAATATCTAAAACTGCCGCATAACCACTAGAAAGCGTATTGAAATCAAACGAATCTCTGTCATTCATATGAATGGTAAACTGAAACGTCTCCTCATCAAATACTAACTCTACCGAATCATCATCAAAGATTCTTTTTAACAGATCGTCAAAATTTTTAAACCATGCTGCTATCTGCTCTGCTTTCTCCTTTTTTCCACCCGTAACAGCCAAAGCCTGTGTCATTTTCAGATCAAGAAGATATTTTACAAAATCCTGGCGCGGCGTTTCTTCAATAGAATAATCTTTTTTCAGGGTAACCTTTTCTACATGCTGTGGAATCTGGGCTTTAAAGATGCGATCGGCTTTGTAGTAGGCGGTTACGAATTTGCCTTGGGAGAACAAAGACGAAGTATTCTCAGCTAATTCATTAAATTGTATTACCACACCTGTTTTCTGAAGTGAAATTTCCTTTTCATACACCAGAAGTCTTTTTGATGTTCCCTTCTCATCTTTTGAGCGCTGTTCTATCTTGTATAAGTTATTTTTGCCAAATCCTACATCAGCAGGATATAAGTTTTCACATTCTATAGTTTGTTCATTAAAATAATCCGGTCTTGTAATTAAATAAATATAACGAGCCAACGCATCCAACAGACTCGTCTTTCCACTCCCATTTTTTCCAGTAATGATCAAATGTTTCATATGATTCTCTGATAAAGGAATTTCAATATTTTTCAAATGACGCACATGATCTATTTTAATGTCGGTAATATAAATCTGATCCACTTTTCCCTCATTTCCGATTTTGCAAAATCCATTCTTTCCTAAACGGTTATATTAATTAACTTTATTATACACATTGATGGGCAATTTTCCATTTAATTTTTCGGCAATCCCATTTTACACTCACAAACTTCAAATTCCATTTTACTAAATGTATCAATGAACTGTTGTTTATAACTTTTCACTTTGTCAGCAGATACAAAAACCGTCAACTCCTTTTTCACTCTGGAACACCCTACATAAAATAATTTATACGCCAGCAAAATTTTCTTTATTTTATTAATGTTTGCATACTCACTTATATACTTAAATGTCCTTTCACTTTTAACGATTTTCCGATAATTAGCCTGATAACAATATTCATAATACCGATTTCCAGCAAATTGAGCATCTATTTCTTGTACACATTTTTTTACACTTCCATAAACATCCTTATTATGTCCTTCTCTCAATTCTCTTTCTGTGGCATTGCAAAGTGAAGTCAATGTACCTGTTCTGGATAATATAAACAAGCAATCCGGTCTCATAAGTCTGTTTGTCATTAAATTCGTATTATGAGAAGTCATAATAATCTGACATTTAGGATATTTTTTCTTGAGAAAATTCATCACATTTTCGGACATTTCATAATGATAAAATGCATCAAACTCATCCAGATATATAAAAGATGGAGTCCATGCTTTTGGAATCAATCTACGATACATATCAACTAATGCCAGTGTTCCACTTGAAGCAGTTTCATAAAAAGATACTAATTTTTCATGAGAAAAATACAATTCTCTTTGTCCATCCGGCAGTTTTTTTAATACCAGCTTACATATAATCCCCATACCATTCAGAAAATCTTCTAAATCTTTTAATCTGTCTGGTTCTTCTAAAGCTTCATAGAAACTATCCTTCACTCTCATAGGAGAATATGCCATAACATTACTTGCTGAAATATCTGTCATTCGTCTGACATAACTTCCCAACTTTAATAAAATAGAATCATTTTCCAACGCTACATTGCTAATCAACCATCTAAGAAACGGTAATACATGTTCCGGGATTTCATTTTCCATGCCTTCCGAACCCATAGACTGTATATATCGATCTATATTAGTGCTCTCAGCATTTATATAATTCAGGTTTTCAAAATTATATTTTTTTTGTTCAAAGTCACATTCAAAAATGAGCTGATCATCAATTATCAATTTTTCTTCTTTTAAATCCTGATCCGAAAATTTAACATACTGGTATACTAATTTCTGTTCTCCAAATTTAAATTCATAAGTAAATCTCGCAGAATCTTCTGTTGAATCAGCATTTTACTGATAATTCCATCTGTAATGCAATCCTGACTAAATTGATACCCTGAAATGCCCTGAAAATCTATTACTATTTCTTCTTTAAAGTTCTTATAATTTTTTAACATTCTTTCTGCTGTTTAAATTCTATTGTCTTACTTTTTCCACCTGTTCTTCGTATCAGCTCATCCTGTCCTATAATCTTAACAAGATTCGCTATCTGCTGTCCCATCACATCCCGATTGAGATAAAATATTGTGGTATATACATTCTCATTCAGGATAAGTTCTCTTAAAATATCTTTATCTGTTATATCAAGGGAATGTCCAAAAATATATACGTTATGCATTTTACATTTCTGATCTCGAACTGCTGATGCCTGTAAACGATGCATCATACGTTGTACATCATTCCCCACATATTCATTTGCCCGATTGATTATTCTCTCCTTTTCCTGTAAAAAATCATCATATTCTTCCCGAATTGTCTCCACCCAATCCTTATATTTACATCCAGTCTCTTTATAAATTCTCTGATAAAATTTCTTAAAAGCAATAAACTCCGTTTCCCGGTCTTTTCTTTCATCCGTAAGATACTCATCAATCCCAAGAACCATATTATTGTTTTCCACGGTATTAAAGAGTTTTGCCTTGCCATGGATATAATCAATGCTATTTTGTATCTGCTGTTTATCCAGATAAAGCCGTTCATATGTATTGGTATAATTAAAAGACAACACTTTACAATATTTTATCTGCTCCTCCCCGTCTGCCCCTTTAACATTTTCTTTTACAATTTCCTGTATATCCGGTAAAACACAATTACATTCCTCTTTTTCCACATAATCCGTCAGATAAATTTCTAATGCCCGAATCAATTTATTCAGATCATTGTATAACCGGTCTCTGATTTCTTTATAGGTAATGCTTTCACCTTTACCATGTGTCAATGCACTTGCAGTTCTCATAGCTGCCGTATATTTAGAATACTTTTTGTGCAAAAAAGGATTGGATAAATCCTGCATTTTCTCCGACAATTCACTTTTTTCCCCATCCTTAAAAAACATATCCTGATCAAGAGACTGAATTACTTTGCTTATCTCGTTTTCAAAGTCAATCCAATTTTCCTTCTGGTACATCGGATTCTGAAGAAAATATTCTATCCATATATTATCTTTTACGAGCTGTTCTAACTCTTTGCAAAGCTGCTGTTCGTTAAAAATAAGATGATCGATATATTCATACACAGTTTTTTCAGTATTCTTTAATTCTCCCTGCTGCAATATCTGCGGTGTATTGATAATATTTAAGAAACGCTCAACAAATCCAATAAAATCATTATATCTTGTAGGCAGCTTATGAGCCAGATCAAATCCATTTCCAATCATAAGTATATTCATCGAATTATTCTCCAAAATATGTTAAAAGTTCAAGCTAAACTTTTTTATCTCTTATCTTTTTATTTTGATCCAACAGGATTCCAAACAGGTTAAATAAATCCTGATTGTTTCCATTATGAAAATACAGATTGTTCTGTCTTGACTCCATCAGAAGTATCCTGTAGTCATTGACGTAGAAAACACCTTTTCTTATCGTCTCTGCAAACAAAAATCATATTTTACCCTTCAATTCTTACATATCCTCGACAATCGATTCGTACTCCAGATCCGATTCTGTAAGTTCATTTTTTCTTCCAATATATTTTACATATGGACCATCCATTGACATATCTAATATTCCCAATTTATTTTTTTCTTCCAACAATACATAAAATGCGTAACACATTTTTTCTTTATATGGATCAGCATCTGATACCATATTAATTGCATTATTCATATAGGTTAATTCTTTTTTATCCGGATCAATATTAAATTTTTGTATATAGCGTATCTTTTCAAGTATATAGGAATTAATCGAAAATGGTTTCGCCTTTTCCTTATAAAATTCTTTGCTTTCTATGAGATTTTTCATTCTGGCTTCACCCTCTGCAAATAGTTCTTTTGCCTCGTTATAATCCATCACATAGTTTGCATGCCTTAAGTAATTTCTTGCAAGCGCATGTTGAATTTTATATGAATTGGGTCTGATACTTGCTGACATTTCCAAATAATTATAGGAAGCAACAAAATCGTTTACTTTCTGCTCATATAACCCCAGCTGCAGCCAGTAATAACTTATAGCTTCATATTCTTTTTTCACACTGAAATAAATTCTTTTGATATCATTTTTTTTCAGCTTCAATCTGTTTTCCAAAATATCTTCTTTCAAAAGACATTGAAATATAATATACCAAATATCATTTCTACGTTCCGAAACATATCTTGACACATATCTTAAAATATCAATAATCCTGTCACCCAATTCTTTTTTGTTACTTATCAGGATATATTTCTCGATAATGGCATTTCGCAACGACAAGCCATTCTCATCCATACGAACATAATCCACTATTTTTGCCATATTCCTAGTAACATCTTCATCCAACGAAATTCTTTTCCCATAACGTTCTGTAAATAATTCGCGTGGATAAATCTCAATATCTGCTGTATCAAATATTGCTAATTCGATCAATAATTGCTTTTCTAAATCCGAAAAACTTTTAAATGTGATATTTAATTTATTTTTGTTTCTCTTAAAAACATTGCCATATGTTAAACTTGCAATCAGATTAGCCATGCTTTTCTGCTTATAAATTTCATTAGGCTGCGCATCCTCTCTTAAAGATGCCATGTAAGACAAATGATTTTTTGCTTTTAATTTGTCTCTCACTATAATCGAATCATCTCTTGAAAATCCATCCTTCTGTTTATAATCGCAATAACAATTTCCCTCCAGATAATATTTACGCTTCTGATGATAATATGTCCTCGATGCAGTTAAAATAACAAGTTTCTTATCTCCTATATTTTTCGTAAATATCCTTTGCAACGGTGTACAAAGGGAACATAATAAAAAACTTAATAATGGACTGCCAATCTTACACAAAGTACCGCCCAAACGAGACTACGGGCGGTATTTTTGTATCATGGCGGAGAAAGGAGGAACTTCCCACGGGGGCTTGACTGAAAAGTTGAGCCTCTTTTTTCATGCCAAAAAACAGGAGGTAAATGCTTATGGCAGATGATAAAACCACAAAAACGCCGGAACAGCCGGTAACGGATAGCGGGCCGGGCAAGGAAACGCCTCCCGCTCCCCCAAAAGAGCCGGAGAAGGTTTCCGTTTCTCCGGAGCCGGAAAAAAAGACGGAACCGGAGGTAAAGAACCCGCAGGTTTCCGTCTATAACTTCGCTGAAATTATGAAGGAAAAGAAGGTCGAGGAACGGGCGGCAGCTCCCAGCGGGGAAAAGCCTGCCCCGGCAAAAACGGAAAAACCGGAAAAGCAGCCGGAGGCTCCGAAGAAAGCGGAGGAAAAACCCAAAGAGCCGGAACAGCCGAAGCGCCGGGGCCGTCCCCCGAAAGCAGATAAGGACAAGGCCGCAACCCCGAAGCCCAAAGCTCCCGCACAGAAACCGGAAAA
>ERZ837487.580-NODE-580-length-52874-cov-4.356841_pt1 | contig 52874 bp, 42 predicted proteins | sample MGYA00519911_ERZ837487 | MGnify/ENA primary metagenome ERZ837487 (study PRJEB31850, sample SAMEA3708818) | human gut metagenome | biome: human gut; feature: human-associated habitat; material: faeces | place: China | collected 2014 ... | reverse complement strand
CCGATGCCGGAAAAGCTTGGTGCGCTTACCAGGAACGCTGGATCGTTGAAGATACATTTAAAACGCTCAAATCCCGATTGGGCTGCTCTCGAAATCGAGTCTCGGATAACGAGTCATTAACAGGTAAAACGTTTGTGCAGTTCTTAGCGACCTCTATTGCAATGATCGTCAGAACGAGACTGAGAAAATACAGTGAGGAGTGCAAAAAGAACACCGCCTTGCCGATGGTTTATGACGGAGACTGCAGAGTTCTGGACTCCTTGAACAATGTGATGCAGACCAAATTCTGCGGAGGCTATTACTTCGGAGAAATCGCAGGGAAAAGAAGGAAGTTATTTGAAGCTCTCGGGGTTCCTGTTCCTGACGCTGAGCCGGAAAAGGAACAGGATTACGATGACGAAGAAGAAACAGAATTCTAGGGAGGCCGCCTTAAGTTCAGAGGCCGGCCTCTGCTAGATACCCTAACTTCTGCAATATTTCAGTTTCTGTGCCCTTTTTTAGGCAATAAAAAACCGAGACTTGCGCCTCGGTTTTCTAAAACCTTGCCGAATTACTTCAGTTTGGTTTCTTTGTAGATCACGTGCTTGCGGGCAACCGGATCGTACTTGGACATTTCCATCTTGCCACTAGAATTGCGTTTGTTCTTAGTGGTTGTGTAGAAGTGACCTGTACCGGCGGTAGAAGCCAGTTTGATTTTTTCACGAATACCTTTCGCCATGGTGAACTCCTATTAGATTTCGCCGCGGGCGCGAAGGTCCGCCAGAACTGCTTCAATGCCGTTCTTATCAATCGTACGCAATGCAGCGTTAGTAACTCTCAAACGAACCCAGCGATTCTCGCTTTCAACCCAAAAACGGCGGTACTGCAGATTGGGCATGAAGCGGCGCTTGGTCTTGTTATTCGCGTGCGAGACGCGATTGCCAACCATGGGAGCCTTGCCGGTGACTTGACACACTCGTGCCATCGCTAACTCTCCAGAATAATAACTGTTATAAAAAACTTTTCTCGCGCCGAAATACTGCCTCGGGGAGAACCAAAAACAGCGATTATACTGATTTTTCAAACTTTTTGCATTGGGCTCCGACACTTATTTTCTGATCATAGGTCCGAAGGAGTAAATTGACGGATCAATGACTTACGCTTTTCGAAGACGATTTAGCGCGGAAGCCGTGATTCTTCTTGTCTCGGACAGGAATGACCTCCGTCGTCAGATAAGAATCCGAATCGAAAAATCAGCGTTTCTATTAATATGTAAGAACATTTGATCTGTTTTTCCGTTAAAAAATATGAAAATTCTGCTGGCCCAACCAAGAGGCTTCTGCGCCGGTGTTGATCGCGCGATTGCGATTGTCGAAAGAGCACTTGCAGTGCATGGTGCGCCGATCTACGTCCGCCATGAAATCGTCCATAACAAACACGTGGTTAATTCACTGAGAGAAAAAGGCTCGATTTTTGTAAATGAAATTGACGAAGTGCCTGACGGTTCGGTTCTCGTGTTTTCCGCACACGGCGTACCGAAATCAGTTGAAGAAAAAGCCAGAGCCCGGGATCTGACCATTTACGATGCGACCTGCCCTCTCGTGACCAAAGTTCATATGGAAGTCACCAAGATGCATAAGCAGGGCTACCGCATCATCATGATCGGACATGCCGGCCACCCAGAGGTAGAAGGGACGGTCGGACAGGTTGACTCGGAAATCAATGTCATTGAAAAACCTGCTCAGGTCTGGGATCTTGAGGTCGAGAACCCGGAAAAAGTCGCCTACGTTAGTCAGACAACGATTTCCTACGATGATGCCAAGGAGCTGATTCAGGAATTAAAAAAGCGCTTTCCCCTGGTTGCAGAGCCTAAAAAAGCAGACATTTGCTACGCCACCCAGAACCGTCAGGACGCGGTTAAAGAGTTGGCCCGCCGCGTAGATCTCGTACTGGTGGTCGGCTCAAAGAGCAGCTCGAATTCCAATCGATTGAGAGAAGTCGCCGAAGGCGCCGGCACAAAGGCTTACTTGTTGGACGATGCAGGTGAAATTAATCCTGACTGGTTTGAAGGCATAGAAAGGGTCGGCATTACGGCTGGCGCCAGCGCCCCGGAAATCTTGGTCGACGAAATCGTCGAGAAACTCAAAACACTGGGCGCCGACGAAGTCGGAACCATGACCGGACAGCAGGAAGACGTGAAGTTCCCGCTGCCGAAGGGCTTGTGGAAGAAGGACTTGGAGAATGCTCGTGACAATCAAAAGTAATCAGGCTTGTTTGAATGCTCCGTTCGGTTCGATCCTTTTGACATTTGAAGGTGATGAGCTTGTCAGATGCGAGTTGTCTGAAGAAGCTGTCGAAGAAGATCTCGGAAGTTTTGCCGAACATAAGGCGGTTAAGGCCCTGAAGTCTTATTTGGGAGGCAGTGTACAAGCCTTGGACAATTGGAAGCCCAGTGAGGACGGCACGGAATTTCGCTGTCAGGTTTGGAAGGAGATTGCCAAGGTTAAAGCCGGTGATACCGTGACCTACGGACAAATTGCTGATAACCTCAACAGCTCTCCTCGTGCTGTGGGTTCCGCCTGCGGAGACAATCCGCTGCCGATTTTTGTCGGTTGCCATCGTGTTGTCGGAAAGAGCAATTTGGGCGGATTCGCGCATTCCGCCGACAATCTCTCAATAAAATGTTGGCTTCTCAAGCACGAACAGCAAAACATGTGAGGAGTTTGAATGAGTAAAAAAGAACATGTTTCTGCCACCCCGGCAACTATGTGGCTGAAGCAGCATAAAGTGCCTTTCGAAGACGGAATTTATGAATACGTGGAACACGGCGGCACGGCTCAGGCGGCCGCGTGTTTCGGTGTGGATGAACACAACGTCGTAAAGACGCTCATCATGCAGGACGAACATGAAAAACCGCTTGTCATCCTGATGCACGGTGACCGCGAAGTCTCCACTAAGAACCTGGCTCGTCAAACGAACCGTAAACATATCGAACCTTGCAAGCCTGCAATCGCCGAAAAAAATTCCGGCTATCAAGTCGGGGGAACCTCGCCGTTCGGTACAAAGAAGAACATGCCGGTCTACGTCGAAAAAACAATTTTGGGTTTGCCGTTTATTTATATCAACGGCGGCAGGCGCGGTTATAACGTCAAGATTGATCCGAAAGTGCTGAAGGATCAATTGGGCGCCGTCGAAGTCGGATGCGCGATTGAAAAGTAGTCTTCAGCAGTAAGTTTTGGAAAGATATGGAAAGAGCCGGGGTTTTTGATCCCGGCTCTTTTGCTAAGTACGGTATTTGCGGAGTTCGACCGGAATCTTCCGGTCCCCGCCGCCACTAATCGTTATCGTTCGGATGCTCCAGCGACCATCTCGGCTTAATAGAAAATCCGCCCTGTTTCTTATTCCTTAAATCTTTAATTTCCGCTAAGTGAGCACCTGCGGCAGCTGCAATCATCGCGCCGTTATCTGTACAAAGATTCTGGGGCGGGAAGAAGACTTTGACGCCGCGTCTCCGGCAGGCTTCCGTTAAACGAGCTCGAAGCTGTTTGTTCGCGCTGACACCGCCTGCGGCCACCAGCGATTTATTGCCGGTTTTCTTGAGTGCTTTCAGACACTTCGTCACCAGAACATCTGTGACGGAATCAACAAAGGCTCGCGCCAGATTGTTTTTGAATTCCTGAGACAAAGGCTTCGGTTCTTTGCGGACCGTGTTCATAACCGCTGTCTTAAGACCGGAAAAACTGAAATCCAAGTTCGGTGCGTGAATCAAAGGTCTCGGCAGCTCAATGGCGCCGGGCGTGCCTTTCTCAGCCAAAGCAGAGACGGCAGGACCGCCCGGATAAGAATAGCCGAGCGCCTGTGCCGTTTTATCGAAAGCCTCTCCGGCCGCATCATCCAGCGTTTCTCCCAGCAGCTCGTAGTCGCCTAAGGCGCGAACTTCCATAATTTGAGTGTGTCCGCCTGAAACAAGCAGGGCAACGAAAGGAAACGACGGTTTATCCTCAGCTAAAAGCGAAGAGAGAAGGTGTCCTTCCAAGTGATGAATACCGACTACAGAAATATTCAGCGCAAGCCCGATACCGTAAGCCACGGAATTTCCGACGAGGAGTGCCCCGGCAAGTCCCGGACCTTCCGTAACAGCAACGGCATCCAAATCCTGCGGTGTCTTACCGGCTTTTTTCATTACCTCGTTGAGCAAAGGAATAATGCGGCGAATGTGGTCGCGGCTGGCAAGTTCGGGCACGACGCCGCCGTATAAACGATGCATTTCGATTTGCGTATGAAGTGCATCTGCAATAAGACCTTTGTCCGTGTCGTAAAGGGCAACACCCGTTTCGTCACAGGAAGATTCAATTCCGAGGATCAGCATTCTCTTTGTCGTCGAAGGAAATAAGCTAAGTTCAAATTTTAGCCTTACTGAGCCTTGTGGGTGCTGTAGTAGATATCGCGGGTTACGATGGCAAATGCATCGTCTGCCGTTGAGTCGCCGCAAAGTTTTTGTCTGACTTCTTCACTGATCTTCACAAATTCATCGTAAGTCGGAACTTGTTCGGAAACGGCAACGCCTCTGGCATTGAGATATTTGCGGCTCGGACCGTCCAAAGGAAAATATTTAGTTGGGCAGACCCAATACATACCCATGGTCAAGTTGAACTTGATCCCGTACTGATGACGCGTCATCTCATTAAAGAGACCGGCAACCTGATCGTTCTTGCCGAAAAGGCCTAAGAACAAAGTCCACAGATTATTAATGTCCTCTTTGGTCTTGCCGTCCTTGAAACCGAAAAACATCGAGTTTTCGTTGTTGAGCGGAGAAACGCCGTGGAAGTCCGTCGGTGAAGGCTCGTCAACTTTAAAGAAAATTTTGAAACTCTTTGCAACTTCAGCTTTCTTTTCCTGAGAGATGTGACGGTTCATCACGCCGAAGACCGTGAAAGGATCGATATCCGTCAGCTTTTTGTGGTTCGGACCATGAAGGTAATTCGTTTCTTCAGGAAGTGCTGAATAAAGCCAGGTTAAGAGTTCCTCCCTGCGGTCGGAGTACGCACAAAGTTTTCGTGCGGCCGCAGGATTAAATTTTGTCCATGAGTAATCATTGTCCATTTTTCTGCTCCTTCAGCAAAAGAAGAATCTATTGTGGGTCGCGAGAAAAATAGGTGCCGCGTTATCTGCTCAAATCGATCTTTTCGGTTGAGAAAACGACCGTCTTTCCGCACTCTCGGGTCAAATAAATTGTTACTTAAATGAGATAGTTAAGGCACGGAAGTGAAAAATGCATTAGAATTGCTGACTTTCGAGTAGGGGAAGGCCTGTGCATTCCGCGTACTCAACCAAGAAACTATTTTTAAACAGTTATTTAGTTTAGGTGCTCGATGCCCACAATCCGTGTTAAAGAAAACGAACCTTTTGAAGTAGCTCTTCGTCGCTTTAAGCGCACGATCGAAAAGAGCGGTCTTTTAACTGAACTTCGCGCTCGCGAATTCTATGAAAAACCGACTGCTGAACGCAAACGCAAAAAAGCTGCCGCTATCAAGCGTCACTACAAGCGTCTTCGTAGCATGATGCTCCCGAAGAAGCTCTACTAATTCTTCAAGCACTTCAAAACAGAGGCAGTTATGAGTTTAAAAGACCAGATCACCTCTGATATGCGCGACGCGATGCGCGCTCATGACAAAGAGAAACTGAGCGCGCTTCGTATGCTTCTTTCTTCGATCAAACAGAAAGAAGTCGACGAGCAGATCACCGCAGATAATGCTGTCATTCAGCAGATCATTGCAAAATTGATCAAGCAGCGCAAAGACTCAGTTGAACAATATCTGGCCGGGAATCGTAAAGATTTGGCTGATAAAGAGTCAGCGGAAATTAAGACGTTCGAAGTCTATTTGCCCGCCCAGCTTTCTGATGAAGAAATTCAGAAAATCGTTGATGAGGTTGTGACTTCCGCCGGACTCAGCGGCTCGGCCGCCATGGGCAAAGCCATGGGAATGATCAAGCCGAAGGTTGCAGGCAAAGCTGACATGGGCAGAGTTTCCGCACTGCTTAAGGCAAGACTGGCTCAGTAAGCTGGGAGATTTTATAAAAGACGTCCTGCGGGACGTCTTTTTGTTTATAGCGGCCGGATCTTTCAAAACAGTTTCCGTCCCCCGCCTTTTCTTGTGAGAGTTTGATTCTTGATCGCACAGTCTTTTATTAAAGAACTGCTTGACCGAGCAGACATTTACGAGGTCGTCAACCGAAGAGTTCCTTTGCAGCAAAAAGGAGCTTCGGCCTGGGCATGCTGCCCTTTTCATAATGAAAAAAGTCCCAGCTTTTCGGTGAACCGCGAACGCGGCTTCTATCACTGCTTCGGCTGCGGAGAACACGGCAACGCCATCAGCTTCTTAATGAAGTATGAGAATCTTCCGTTTGTCGATGCGGTCGAAAAACTTGCCTCCGAATTCAGCATGCAGGTTCGCTATGAAGGCGGCGCACCAAAACCCAAGAGCGGTAAACCGCGTTTGTCCGAGATTATGCAGAGGGCAATGGAGTTTTACCGCGATAAATTCAACAGCGACAAGTTCTCACAAGATTATCTCCATGACCGCGGACTCAAAGACGAAACCATCGAGCGTTTCGGAATCGGTTTTTCGCCGGATGCCTGGCATAACTTAGACGCCGTCTTCTCTCCTGATCTCAAGCCCTTGCTGTTAGAGGCCGGTCTTCAGCGAACTGGTCAAAGCGGAAATGTCTACGATTTCTTCCGCAACCGCCTGATGTTCCCGATCCGCAATATTCGCGGACAAGTCATTGCATTTAGTGCGCGAACCATGATCGGGGAAGAGCCTAAATACATCAACACAGGCGACACTCCGATTTTTACGAAAGGCTCCGAAGTCTTCGGTTTGTACGAAGCGCGCAAAAGCATTCAGGATAAAAAGCGCGTCATCGTGGTCGAAGGCCAGATGGATGTGATTCAGCTTTCTCAAGCCGGATTCGGAGAGGCCTGTGCACCACTGGGTACAGCGATTCGAGCTGAGCATATTGAACGCCTTCTTAAGATGACCGATCACGTCATTTTCTCGTTTGACGGAGATGCGGCAGGGCGTAAGGCGGCAAAGCGCGCGATGGATTTGTCGCTTCCGCTCTTGGATGATGCTCAGAAAGTCAGTTTTGTGTTCCTGCCCGAGGGCGAAGATCCCGACAGTTTGGTCAAGAAGTCCGGCGCTCCCGCCTTCGAAGAGATGCTCAAAAAGGCGCTGCCGCTTTCCAGTTACCTGATTGAAGCATTGTCTCAAGGACTGGATTTAGCCGTTCTTGAAGACCGCAACGCATTTATTGAAGAAGCATCTCCGCTCGTTCGTAAGACAAAAAGTCCGCTTCTGCGCGATGGCTTAATCGAACGTTTGAGCACGGCAGTCGGCTATAAGAATTCCGACGAACTCCGTAAATATTTCGGTTTTCCTGTGTTGCCGCCGGCGGCTCCTCAGAGACCCAGCGGCTTTGGCAATCAGCGATACAGCTTCGGAAGAGGCTACGACCGGTATAAGACGCCGCGGATTCCGACGTCGACCGGACGAAGTATTCCTCCGAAGGCAGACGCCCCTTTAATGGCACTCCTAAGAAACTTTCTGCGTTTTCCTCAGCTGGCCCTGGAATTTGAAGGCATGCTCGCCGAGCAGCTGTCTGAGAGCAATTCTCCGGTTTCGGAATTGTTGTTCAAAGTGATTGAGCGAGTGACGCACGAGGATGAGAGCGGCCACACGCTTGCCCAGTTCCTGGCTGACCTTCCGGGACCTGCCGATGAAAATTTCGAAAAAGAAATGGATTCGGCCCGTTCAATGATTTCCACCTTCTTACTGGAAGAGGGCATTGATTCGGTCATTCGAAAAGGGCTGAGTCAAGGACAGATACTTCAAACACCGCTGGAAGCAGCGCGATTGGAATGCCGCCGTATCCTTCTTCAGATGGAGCTGAATCGCGTCGAGGTGCAGCGTCGGGCTTTGTCGACAAAGGGCAACTTAGATGACGCTGACAGAAAAGTTTTCAGAGACTTGATGCAGCTCGATCAGGATCTCCAGAAAGAAATCAAATCCATTGATGCGGGTATTAACGATATTCTGCTGAGAAAACGAGAGAAGTAAGAATGTTAGAAGTTCTGACAGTCGGCAGTTTTTGCGCCTCTCTTTTTTATTGTCTCTTCACAGGCACATCGATCCTCTACGCGCTGATTTTCGCGTTTTTCCTTTTCTGCGGCTATGCCCTTTATCGCGGCTTTAGCCTGCAGGAAATCGGAAAGGCTTGCCGTCAAAGCATTGCCAAGATCAGCAACATCATCATAGTGATGCTCTTAATCGGAGCGTTGACCGCGTCCTGGCGAGCCAGCGGAACGATCGCCTACCTTGTCAGCTATGCCTCCGAGATCATTTCTCCTTCTTGGAGTCTCCTGGGCACCTTTATTTTGAATGCCGCCTTGAGTTCTCTGATCGGGACTTCTTTTGGTACCGCGGCAACGATGGGTGTAGTTACCATGTCGCTGTGTGTCGGTATGGGCGTCTCTCCGTTTTGGGCCGGCGGAGCTGCTCTTGCCGGTGCATATGTAGGAGATCGCTGCTCTCCGGTATCGACCAGCGCGCAATTAGTCTGTGCTGTTACCGGTACGGAGCTCTATAAAAACATTAAAAATATGCTGAGGACTGGGTTGATCCCGTTCCTCCTTGCGTGTCTCATTTACTTTTTTGTAGGAAACGGGCAGGGCGCCCAAGCCGCGGATATTGACCTGACAAAACTTTTTAGTCAGGAATACATTCTGTCTGCTTGGACCTTGATTCCGGCCATCGTTCTGTTAACGATGGTCATGCTCAAGGCCGACATTAAGCTCACTATGATCGCGAGTATCGCATCGGCTTTCGTCACAGCGCTTTTCTTGAGAGATTTAGGTTCTATTGAACTTTGCAAGATTTTATTCAGCGGATATCAGGCAGCTTCCCCTGAAGTGGGGCGTCTCATGAACGGCGGCGGAGTTCTTTCGATGATTCAGGTTTGCTGCATCATCTCTATCTCCTGCACGTTTGCCGGGATTTTTGAGTTGACGGGGATGCTGAGACGTTTAGAAAGCGGCATTGCTTATCTCGGTGCGAAGGCAGGCGTTTTCCTGACAATTACGCTGACCGCCTTGGCGACGGCTGCTTTATCCTGCAACCAGATGCTTGCAGTTATTTTGACCGAGCAGCTTTGCAATAAGATCCAGCCGGATAAAATCAAAATGGCCGCTTCATTGGAAAACACCGCAATTGTCATTGCCCCGTTGATTCCATGGTCCATCGCCGGTGCTGTACCTGTGGCAACGATCGGCGCGCCTCAAAGCTGCGTTATTGCAGCGGTCTTCCTTTGGATGCTTCCGGTATGGGGCATTCTCGTCGAAAAAGTTCTTCGCAAAACCTACCCGACATTCTCCTAAGCTGATTATCAAAAAACTCCTCAATTTGCGACGAATTCGCAAAAATTAAGGGAAGGGCCTTGACAGGCATGGTAAAATTACCTTACCAAAATAGTCGGTAGGGCTATTTGCGCGCCCAGGAGATCGAGGATAGATCGGAGGCGCTTTAAAAACCCTGAAATTGAGTCGGGTGTTGAAGGATTTACGTATCGGTCCAACGCTATGGCCGCTGAAATTTTTTGCTTCCTTCGACCGGCCGTTTCAGGTTAATTCGTTAAAGACAGGCGGAATTTTACACGAGCAGTTTTGCGGTGCATTTTTTCCGCTTTTGTTTTTTCGATCGTTTGATGCGTAGTCATCATAAGGTGGAACATGGCAACAGCCAAAAAAACAACTAAGAAGACAACTACGAATGCAGGCGCTGATACTACAGAAAAAGTAGGAGCAGCCGAAACTACTGCAGCAACCAAGACCGCTGCAAAGAAAACAGCCGCTAAAACAACGGCAACGAAAGCTACAGCTGCAAAGAGAACTCGTACTCAGAAGGCAGCTGCTGAAGAAACGGTTGCCGAAGTGACGGCAGAACCGGTTAAAAAAACGACGAGAAAGGCATCGGCGGCTAAAGCCACACCTTCTAAAGCTGCTGAAGAAACCCCCGTAAAAAAGACAACTCGAAAGACAGCAGCTAAATCTGCCGCAGCTGACGAAACTGCTGGCGAAGCCGTAGCCGCAAAAGCTCCTGCTAAGAAAACAGCTGCTAAAAAGACAACGGCAAAGGCAAAACCTGAGGCCAAACGCGGCCGTCCCGGCAGAAAAGCAAAAGTTGAGACAACTGAGGACGACTTGGTTGGTGATAGCGACGACGACTCCATCGATGAAGAAGTCGCAATCGCTGAATCTTATGTTCCGCCGGCGTCTGTTCGCGGAAAAGGCAAAGCTCGTGACAAGGCAATGAAAGAGGCCTTGAACCGCAGCTATGCTCATCATGAAGAAGACGATAAAGAAACTCGTCTGAACAAGCTCAAGGCGTTAATCCGCATGGGTAAGGAAAGGGGATATCTGACTTACTCTGAAGTTAACGACCACATGCCGGAAAACATTGTCGATCCGGATCAGATTGACCAGATCATTTCGACATTGGCCGACCTGGGCATTCAGGTCTATGAACAGGCTCCGACCGCCGACGATTTGCTTATCGGCGACTCTGTTCCGACAGCCAGTGACGACGCTGCTGAAGAAGAAGCAGAAGCCGCTTTGGCTACCGTTGACAGCGAATTCGGTCGTACGACTGATCCTGTCAGAATGTACATGAGAGAAATGGGGTCTGTCGAGCTTCTGACTCGTGAAGGCGAAATTGAAATCGCTAAGCGAATTGAAGACGGTCTGAAGCACATGGTTCACGCTATTTCCGGCTGCCCGACGACCATCGTTGCCATTTTGGAAGACGCTGAAAAGGTCAGAAACGGCACGATGCAGATTGACCAGATCGTTGACGGCTTGGTTGACGGTTTGGATGAAGAAGCCAGTGAGCAGGTGGCTGAAGACGACGAAAGCACAGACATCGGTGCTTCTGGTATGACGGCAGGTCAGATTGACGAACTCAAGACAGTTGTTCTTGCCAAACTGGATCACTGCAAAGAGCTTTATCAGGATCTGAAGCATGCCTACGAGGCAGAGGGTTACCGCTCTCCTGCCTTCATTAAAGCTCAGGACGCAATTCAGGAAGAACTGCTTTCTCTGCGCTTTACGGCTAACACAGTTGAACGCTTGTGCACCATGCTGAAAACGCAGGTTGAAGAAGTTCGTAAGTACGAAAGCCGTATTTATGACATTGTTGTCAACCGCGCAAAGATGCCTCGTGAGCTCTTCCTCAAGGAATTCCTTGATAACGAAACAAATTTGGCTTGGTCTCAGGCAATTGCGGAAAGCGATAAGCCCTATGCTATCGACGTTAAGCGTAAGCTGCCCGAAATTCAGCATCTCCAGCAGCAGCTGCAGAACATTCAGAATGCTGTAACACTGCCTCTGAAGGATCTGAAGGACGTTTACAACCAGATGGCAACCGGTGAGGCTAAGGCTAGAAAAGCTAAGCGCGAAATGACCGAAGCCAACCTTCGTCTGGTGATTTCTATTGCTAAGAAATACACCAACCGCGGTTTGCAGTTCCTGGATCTGATCCAAGAAGGCAACGTCGGTTTGATGAAGGCTGTTGATAAGTTCGAGTACCGCCGCGGATATAAGTTCTCTACTTATGCCACGTGGTGGATTCGCCAGGCTATTACGAGATCTATTGCTGATCAGGCCAGGACAATTCGTATTCCGGTTCATATGATTGAAACCATCAATAAGATGAACCGTATTTCTCGCCAAATCCTTCAGGAAACCGGTGTTGAACCGGATCCGGCAGAATTGGCAGAGAAAATGGATATGCCGGAAGACAAGATCCGTAAGATACTGAAGATTGCTAAAGAACCGATTTCTATGGAAACTCCGATTGGTGATGACGAGGATTCTCACCTTGGAGATTTCTTGGAGGACTTCGGAACTGTTGCTCCTGCGGAAGCCGCTCAGCAGTCCAGTCTTACCGAGATCACTAAGGAAGTACTGGATTCTCTGACTCCGAGAGAAGCCAAGGTTCTGAGAATGCGTTTCGGCATTGAAATGAGCACCGACCATACGTTGGAGGAAGTCGGTCGTCAGTTCGATGTTACTCGTGAAAGAATTCGTCAGATCGAAGCAAAGGCCCTCCGTAAACTTCGTCATCCGAGCCGCTCGGATAAATTGAAGAGCTTCATGGAAGGCGGAAGCAATAACTAATATCTAAAAGTCACGAAGTAGGGGCTGGAATTTTCCGGCCTTTGCTTTTTCCGGCACCTGAGGAATTTAAGAATAATTTATAGTGTCCCAGGGCTCCTTTAGATGTCGGTACCGCTTGTTATAAGCAATCTAAAGTTAGACTAACTAGAGGATTTATAGGAAAGACGGCTTCTTCATCTCACTGGTCACAAGTTCAAGTCCAGTTGGGGCCACCATCTTTCGAATTTGGAGATGCCTCAGCTTTTTGAGAAGGTAGTTAAAAACGAAATATTGGAAGTTCTGATAGAATTACGCTTCTGCACAATGGTGACATCTTCATCATTAGGCCCCATAGCTCAGTTGGTTAGAGCAGTCGACTCATAATCGATTGGTCACTGGTTCAAGTCCAGTTGGGGCCACCATCTCCACCGGTCAAGTCGAACTACTTGAAGCCAGGAAAGAACAAATCCTGTGGTCCTAGTTTTTTGCCAGACGTTATTATCTTCTTTCGGTTGGCAGGACAAAGAACAATTGTCTTTGAAATTAAATGGTTCTGAGAACATTGCAATCCTAGGGGAGCCATTGTTTAAAATCAAAATTATCGCAAGTTTTTTGAGCTCATTTGTACTCATTTTCTCAATTGGAAATCTTTGCTAAAGTTAGAAAAATGGTCTATGCCTTGTTTAAGTGAGTTCCCCGCGCAAGCGGGGATGAACCGCCGGATTTCGTACTCAATCTCTGCAAACAACGGAGTTCCCCGCGCAAGCGGGGATGAACCGCGCGTAGGCGTGAATCGTAACCTCGTTGTTGAGAGTTCCCCGCGCAAGCGGGGATGAACCGCAACGATTGAGACCTTCGAGGCTTTCACCGTAGAGTTCCCCGCGCAAGCGGGGATGAACCGTTTATTCCGTTCGACTATTCCACTCATCTTGCGAGTTCCCCGCGCAAGCGGGGATAAACTTCGACCATTGACTTTTCTGGAGAATCTGAAATTACTTCCCTGTGTGTGCAGGGGTGAACAGACCATTATGCCGAAAAATATGAGGCTAAGATTTCTCTCGTAAGAACGGCAGGGTCGACGCACGATATTAATAAAAAATCTGAATAATATCTGCGAAAATTTCTGATAATTGCATGAATTTATTAGGAAAAGTGCTTGCCCTTTATCGTGATGAATAGTATAATATTAGAGATCAACATAAGGTGATTGCTATGTCAAGACCCAGATCTGATACCCCAAAAGAGCACACTTCTATCATTCGTGCGAAACGAAAAGACGGTTGGACTTATGTTCAAAGAGTCGTCAGCGTTTACGATCCAAAGATTAAAAACAGCAGAAGAATTTCAACGGAGACTTTGGGAAAACTTCCGCCCGGTGAAACTGATTTGGAGAAATTGGTTACTCTGGAACCGCGCAGAAGAAAAGGTTCACTTCAAGCGGCTAAGATTGCCGCACCTGCCCAAGAAGTGATTGATCCCAGAGATCCCGGACGGATCATTTACCCATTGGATATTGTCTTTTGCGTCATTCTTCTTGCTGCGATGCAAGGCAAAACTTCCTGCACGGAAATTGCAGAGTTCTGGCATCAATGCCGACCCTTGCTGAGCAAGACCTTCCCCAACTTTCCTGATGAGGAAATATCTCACGATACCGTCAGGCGCATCACGATGATTATCGGCAAAGACAAAAATGCCGCTCTGATCGAACGGTTCGTTGAGATGCTGCGCAGCAGACTGTCTCACCCGGTAATTGCTGTCGACGGACAGGCTATCAGGGCTTCCCGGGATTCTTCTCAGCACTCCCCGTATGTTTTAAACATCATGGATGCAGACAACGAGTTGATTCTGGCTCAGCAAGTCATCAGTGAAAAGAACAACGAAATTACCCATGCCTCAAAGCTCATCGACACTTTAGACATTCGAGGGGCAATCGTCACGGCAGATGCTTTAAATACACAAACCGAGTTCGCCGCAAAGATCATTGCCGAAAAGGCCGACTACTGTTTGGCTCTGAAGGCTAATCAGGATCTTACATATGAACAGGTGCGCGGATTCTTCGAACTGGGAACACATGAGTACAAAATTGCGCGGCCTTCGGTAACAGACCAAGGCGGCAAAATTACGAAAAGAAAAACTCGAGTTCTTCCGGGAGCTCTTTTACCGGAAGAAATTCTTAATAAATGGGTTGGCCTCGATGAAGGATCGATCGTGGAAGCCGTCACTGACACGGTGAAGAAAAACACCGGAGAAATTCTTGGGCCTCAGGTCCGCTATTACATCTCATCATTAAGGTACGATGCCCCGAATGTGGAGCAGGTTCTGCATCGTGCCATTCGTCAGCACTGGGCAATTGAAAACAAAGGCCATTGGGCGTTAGATATGGCCTTTAATCAGGATCGGCTGCAGTGCACAAACGCTCAGTATCTGGCCGGAACAACACTGCTTAACAAGATCGCCCTAAACTTCACGACGAAAATCCAAACACGCTTGGAAGAGACAACGGGCAAAGAGGCGCCGTCCAAACCGGTGATCAGGGCGAGGCTGAATAAAATTGAGGATATGCTGGCTGCAATGAATGATTGCATACGCATCTAGCGGCTCCCTGGGCTAAGGTCTCCCTTCAAAAGGAAACCCTTATCGTGGTCTTCTATTTAATTTCTGATGCGTCCGACCTGTAAGAACGGTTGCAAGCTTAATAGTTATAAGCCACTCAAGTTCTGAAAATTATGGCTTAAGTAATCAATAAAAATTGCATCAGAAAAACCTTCCTTACTCGACGCTTTAGTTCCGAGGTGTGTCCATTAATAAATAAACGCCGTTCTTGTCTTTTCAGGAAGCTGACACCATGATATTCATAATTATCGGTTATCCGAGTCTTTTACGATGTCTCGTTTCCTTTCGAGATATTTTGACGGCCTGCCAAACCCCAAAAGTCAAGTATTTAAATCCTAGCGGAAAGAGATCACCCTTTATTTCTAAAAAGTTAACTTTCATAATAATGAAAAATTTCTTGTAGACGGGGCATGTAAGAAAGTGTAATATCATCTAAAGAACATCTACTCTTAAGGATTTCATGCGTTACTGGGCTAAATATAGAAAGGATCCGATTCTGGGGGTAGGAAAGATTCATTTACTTTCTTACCATTTACTTGATGTTGCTGCTGTCGGGTATTTGATGGTGACGAATAATTTATTCGGGGCTGCTGATACTCTTTGCAAAGTTGGTTTAGAAGGAGAAAGCGGAGCGCAGTTTTTTGCTTGGCTTCTTAGTTCTCATGACATAGGAAAGTTTGCTTGCTCGTTTCAAAGGGAGGTCTTGGTAGAAGGTCAAGAAGATTGCCGTGAAATCGTCTGCCAGAATTTTAGGCACGATGTTCTGGGCTACGCTTTCTGGAGAGAGATTTTTGAAGAGCCTGAAAAATTAGAAAAAATTTTGCCAAGGTCCGAGTTGGGCACAGGAAGAAGGGCCGGAGTCCTAGACATTTGGATATCTGTTACAACAGGACATCATGGTATTCCTCCTAAACTGAAAGAAAATCTAAATAATTTCACTTCTCAAAATAAGAAAGATGCATTCCAATATTTAGAGGAAGCATTGACACTTTTTCCTTTAGCGGAAATCCCGGTTTGTTTTAAACAAAAGGAGGTTAGACATAGGACCAAATACTACTCCTGGGTAATCTCCGGATTGGTAGTTCTTTGCGATTGGATTGGCTCAAACGAGAAATTCTTTCAATGGGTTGATGAGGAAATCCCGCTTAAGGTGTATTGGGATAAGGCTCTGTCAGAAGCTGAACGTGCCTTGGCTATTCTTCCATCTTCACCCAAGGTTTCAGAGTTTCAAAATATCCGATCCTTATTTCCCTATATCCACACACCCTCTCCTCTGCAGGAGGTATCAACGGAAATTCAAATCAACAAAACCGGAGCCCAATTATTTATTTTAGAGGATTTGACCGGGTCGGGGAAAACAGAGGCTGCATTAACATTGGCTAAGAGACTGATGAGCAGCGGGAGGGCAAACGGGATTTTTTATGCTCTTCCAACCATGGCGACGGCAAATGCAATGTACTCCAGGTTGGTAGATGTTCTGAGTAAATTGTACTTGCCCGGCTCAAAACCGAGCCTTATTCTCGCTCATAGCCGAAGCAAGTTAATTGAAGGCTTCACAAGCAAAATATGGGATAACCTGCTAAAAGGTTCCTCAGAGTTTAACAACGAAACTCCCATTTACGCAGGTTGTGCGAGTTGGTTTGCTGAAAGCAGCAAAAAGGCGCTTTTGGCGGATGTAGGCGTCGGCACGATCGATCAGGCCCTGATGGGTGTCTTGCAGTTTCGGCATAACAACTTAAGACTTTTGGGGCTGGAGAAAAAGGTATTTATTGTCGACGAAGTTCACGCGTACGACGCGTATATGTGTAAAGAGTTAGAGCAGTTAATTAGTGTCTTGGCTTATTACAGTGCCCCGATAATTTTGTTGTCCGCAACTATGTCTCAGACGCAAAGGACCCAATATTTATCTGCTTTTCAATCTGGCCTTTCGGTCGAACCCTCTAAAGATTCGGATGTTGAGAGGTTAAGCTATCCCTTATTTACAAAGGTCGATTCGAACGGCATTGAATCGATACCTGTTGTCTCGAACCGTCCGAGGAATATCGATGTTTCGTGGCTCTCCTCAGAGAAACAGTGTATCGAATACATTATCGAGAAGGCATCTTCAGGCAAAAGCGTGGTTTGGATTCGAAATACCATTGATGATGCTTTAAGGGCGTTTCGATCATTACTTTCATCTGAGAAAATTGATCCGGGGAAAATCCTTCTTTTCCACAGCAGATTCGCTTTTAGCGACAGGCAGAGAATCGAAGAGCAGGCGGTGTCAGAACTAGGCAAACACAGCTCTTCGGAACGAGCGGGGAAAATCGTCATCGCGACTCAGGTCATCGAACAGTCACTGGATATAGATGCTGATGAGTTGATTTCGGACTTGGCTCCGATAGACCTGCTGATACAAAGGTCAGGTCGTCTGCACCGGCATAATCGAGATGTTTCCGGGAGAGTAAAGGATACCGGAGCGGATGAGAGGGGAATCCCAGTTCTGCATATTTTGGCGCCTGGATGGACAGAAACTCCACAACACGATTGGTACTCGTCGATGTTTCATGCAGGTGCCTACGTTTATCCCAATCATGCGCGGCTTTGGTTAACTCAAAAAGTCTTGAGGGAACAAGAAACCATTCAGCTCCCAAACAATGCACGGCTTCTGATTGAGTCTGTTTACGGCAGTGGTCTTGAAATTCCTAGTGGATTACAAGAGAGCGCGCTCGAAGACCGTGGTAAAGAATACTCAGCAAGATCAATGGCAAAAAATAATTTAATCGTTTTCTCAGCGGGCTATTCATCGGTGAGCTTCCAGGAAGATCTGAGTTCTGCTGATTGGAATTCAGGCGTTTCGGATGACATTGACGATAGTTATTTCGCGGGTGATGTTTCTACCCGACTAGCATCAGAGTCAGTTAACATATGGCTAGCAAAGGATACGAATGGAAAAATTATCCCCTATTCAGGTGGGGACAGTCCGGAGGCGTGGGAGTCGAGCAGACTATCCGTTCGGAGAGGCTGGTGGGAGAAAAACAAAAATGCCTGCATTTGTCTGTCTGAAGACCGCTTGGAGGACTGGTGCAGAGAACATAAAAAAAATAAGGACTTTTCCCTTGTTCTTCTCGTCGAGGAGAATTGCGATTTTTATACGGACAGAGAAGGGCTTGTCGGAAACAACAAAAGACAGGAGGAGTAATTGACGCAAATATCACTAATATCAGAGCAATGGATGCCGGTCCGTGACAGGAACGGTGTCGTCAGAAAAATCTCACCTCTTGAAATATTAGACGAAGAGATTGTGGACATTGCGGCTGAGAGGGTCGATTTTCAAACAGCATTGTGGCAGTTTTTAATCGGCCTAATCCAAACTACCCTGGCGCCGGAGGATGAAGACGCGTGGTTTGAAATCTGGGAAGAAGGATTAGAAAAAACAGATCTAGTTAAGGCATTTTCTAAAGTCGAGCAGGCGTTTATTTTTGGCCCACAGAGCCCTTCATTCATGCAGGATTTTGACAAGCTGGAGGGAGAGGCGGTTCCTCTAGTCGCGCTTCTTCCGGAATCTCCAGGTGAGAACACTATTAAATTAAATAAAGACTTTTTTATTAAGCGCGGAGAAAAATGGTTCTGCCCTCATTGTGCAGTAATGGCTCTGTTTTCATTGCAGTTAAATGCTCCCTCTGGAGGACAAGGTTATCGAACTGGCCTGCGCGGAGGCGGTCCTCTAACCACACTAATTGAACTTCACAGTTACAAGGGCGACCCAAGTGTGCCTCTTTGGCGCAAGTTGTGGGCCAATGTTATGCCGGAGCTTGAGTCGAATCTGTCCGTTCCTAAACGATTTGATGCTACGGTTTTCCCCTGGATGGGCAAAACTAGGACCAGCAAAGCTAAAGGAAGCGAGACGACTCCGGAACAAGTTAATCCACTCCAGGCGTACTGGGGAATGCCCCGCCGGGTGCGGATCGATTTTGAGGATCTGCAAGAAGGAAGGTGTGATTTTTGCGGGGAGGAAAGTAATCAGCTGCTTTCGAAAATGAGAGTACAAAATTACGGGATAAACTATTTTGGCTGGATTCATCCCCTGACCCCCTACCGATGCAAGTTAAAAACTCCTGGAGAATTAAATTCTGTAAAGCTTCAACCTGGCGGTTTGGTTTGGAAGGATTGGCTTGGGTTAAATGAGGTAACAACCAGAAAGGATACAAAAGAAATTCCTGCGTTGGTTGTGGAAATATTTAAACATCATATTGGTACTGAAACAAAGCACGGCCTCTGGGGATTTGGGTACGACTTTGACAATATGAAGGTACGGTGCTGGTATGAACATCACCTTCCCCAATTATTGTCAAAAGAAATGCAGTCTTCCTTACAGGTTGCTCAAGATAAGGCTGCACGGACTCTTCTTGGTCTAAAAGCAGCATTTAGGAGATTAAATCGAGAGTGTTCTTATTTGGACGTTGAGTTTTGGAATCTTACTCAAAATCTGTTTTTAGGTTTAATTCAGGAACTGGACGAACGGAATTTCGAGTCAGAATCACTATGCGCTTTTATAAAAAACATAAATCGTTTTGCTTTGAACTTTTTTGATGAGAGGACTTTTTCCTCTCAGATGAATCCCAAAGATTACAAAGAGTGTTCAGAAGCAAGGAAAATTTTATTGGCGAGTCTTTATGCCAAATCAAAATCTACTCCAAAGGAGGCGAAATGAGCTTTATTCGAGGAACGGATTATGCCAATAAGCTGAGCAACTGGCATAACAATTTGGAAGAAGATCGGCAGCAAAGAGCTAGTTTGCGTAGATGTTCTTCGTTGCTGGATGTTTACACGTCTTCCGGCTTCCGAGATTTGTTATTTAATTTAAAACCTCTGTGGGAAGGAAAGGCCGCTTGGCGGTTTACAGCTCTGGCTATCATTGCCGGCGTTGTGTCTCATGTATCGGAAAATGATGGCTCTCTCTCATTTGCGAAACGAATGGCTCAGAAAAATGGTGGAACACCCGTAATGAGCGAATTGCGTTTTCGGCGACTACTAGCCGTTAGAACGGAAGAGGAGATGTTTAGGGAGTTAAGACGAGCCGTAAAGCTTGCTGATGGCAGACTAAACATAGTTTCGCTGGCAGACGATGTTTTTAGGTGGTGCGCTGACAACCAAATCTTGACTTTAAACAGAAGTCAATATACACGCCCGACGGATTTAATCCAGGTTCGCTGGAGTTTAGATTATTACGGCGCGTCGGATGATAACAATCGAGAGTAATTTTTTAAGGAGAAAACAATGTCCAAATTTATTCAACTTCATTTCTTAACAGCCTTTCCCGCGGCAAATCTGAATCGAGATGATACGGGAGCGCCTAAAACTGTCATGTTTGGCGGTGCTACTCGGCTAAGAATCTCCTCTCAGAGTCTGAAGCGCGCCTGGCGGACCTCTGACGTTTTCTCTGAGCAATTGAAAAAACACATCGGAATCAGAACCTGTCGAATTGCCACCGAAGCTGCAAAGATTATGATGGAAGAGGGGGTTGATCAGAAAACAGCTGTCAAATGGGCTTCTGAGATTGCTAATAAACTAGGCAAGGCAAAAACGGATAAAAAAGATTCCAGCTCACTTGTAAATACTGAAACTGAGCAACTCGTTCATATCAGTCCTGAAGAGATGGAAAAAGTTAAGGTTCTCGCAAAATGTCTTGCTGAAGAAAGAAGGGAACCGACTGAAGAGGAATTAGCAATCTTCCAAAATAAGAATCATGCTGTGGATATTGCTTTGTTCGGAAGAATGCTAGCAAGCTCGCCTAAATTTAATGTAGAAGCAGCTTGCCAAGTGGCTCATGCGATTGGAGTATCCGCTTCTGTTATTGAGGACGATTTTTTTACAGCAATCGATGATTTGAAGCAAGAGTCGGATGATTCGGGCGCAGGGCACTTAGGTGAAACAGCATTCGGATCAGCTGTTTTTTACAACTATATCTGTGTGGACTTCGATTTGCTTGTTAAGAATCTCGACGGCGACGAATCTTTGGCGAAAAATGCGGTTATTGCCTTGGTAGAAGCAGCTTTAACTACTCCTCCTACCGGCAAGCAGAATAGTTTCGCTAGCAGGGGGTATGCCCTTTGGGCGCTCGCAGAGAAGGGAGAGTTCCAGCCTCGTTCCTTAGCGGCCGCAGTTTGCCATCCTATTTCCGGAAATGACATGATCTCAGATGCAATCTCAAAATTGGAGACATTCCGAGGAAATTTGAACTCCGTCTATGGACAGCAGACTGTATATAAGAAATTTGATGTCATTAAACCGTCAGGATCTATGTCGGAATTGCTTGAATTTGTTGCACAGTGAGCGCGAATTATGGATCAATTTCTGATATTTCAACTATTCGGGCCAATGACGTCTTGGGGAGAGTGTGCTCCAGGTGGAGTTAGACAAACGCTGAGTATCCCCACGAAATCGGCATTGCTAGGAATTCTCGAAGGGGCTGTCGGCATTACGAGGGATCAGGAAGAAATTCATGAAGCGTTTGCAAAGAACTACCAGTTTGTAATTTGTGGTAGTGAAAACCCTGTTTGGTTTCAAGATTTCCATACTGTGCAAGTCCCTAAAGAAAATAAAAAGGTTCGATATTTAACTCGTAAAGAGGAACTCTCTAACTGCGATCGGCTCGAAACGATACTCTCTACTCGAGACTATCTGAGCGACGCTTGGTGGATCGTTGCTGTTAAAGCTAAGCCTGATGCACCCTATTCACTAGAAAAACTGAAAGAGTACATGGAGAGTCCAATGTTCACGCCGTACCTTGGTCGAAAGAGCAATCCTTCAGGTTTGCCTTTTTGCCCTCAAATTATGAGCGGAGACATCAAAAGTGTGCTTGGGGCCTGCGTTAAAAAATTTACGGAAGACTTAAAGTCCGTTGGACTCAATCTTCCGAAGCTCCAGATAGACGGATATTGGGAAGGAGTGTTTCAAGATATTCAACCGAAATTCATAATTAGAAGAAGAGACGTACCGCTAAGCCGCACCAGATGGTTGTTTGGTGAAAGAACCATTAATTACGGAGAAGTGTTAACCAGGGAGGATACGAAATGTACTACTCCAGAATAACTCTCGAGCTTGCGAAATTGCCGCCAGAACGCCTGAAAGAATTAATAACGAAAGGGAGCTACGCTTTACACCAGTGGATATGGCTTCTCTTTACCGAAGACGTTACAAGGAAATTCGTTTTTCGAGAGGAGGAGGGGAAAGGTTTTATCCGATTTTATATTCTTTCTGAAAATGCTCCGAAGAAGGATGATCTATTCAGGGTAGAGACAAAAGAATTTAAACCGAAATTGAGAAAAGGGGATCGCCTTATTTTTACTTTGAGAGCAAATCCTACGGTTTGTCGAAAAGGCAGAAGATCCGACCTATTTATGGACGTAAAGAAAAGAGCTCCTCAGATGGACAGAAAGGATCTTAGAACGCTTCAGCAGGCGGTGGCGACGGAGTGGTTGAGAAGACAAGCAGAAGGATCTGGCTTTTCTCTTATTTCTTCAACTGTGGAGAGTTACCAAGGGAAACGTGTCTATGGGAAAAAAGGGGATCCAATCACATTCTGCACCTTGGACTTTTCTGGAGTATTAGAGATTTGCGACCCTGAGATATTTTTAAGAAAACTCCTAATTGGCTTTGGGAGGGAGAAAGCTTTCGGATGTGGTCTTATGTTGATTAGAAGACAGGTGACTCTGTGATTCCTCCTCTTGGACCGATCATGCTCAAAGACCGTATTTCAATGATTTTTTTGAGATATGGTCACTTGGATGTGATAGACGGTGCATTTGTACTAGTTGATCAGAACGGGGTCAGAACGCATATTCCGGTTGGGTCTGTAGCTTGCATTATGCTGGAGCCAGGTACGCGGGTTTCTCATGCCGCCGTCAAGCTGGCATCCGTAGTTGGAACGCTCCTCGTTTGGGTAGGGGAAGCTGGTGTTCGATTGTATTCATCCGGTCAGCCAGGAGGAGCTAGATCTGATAAATTGTTGTACCAAGCGCGTTTAGCTTTGGATAAGGAACTTAGACTCAAGGTCGTACAAAGAATGTACGAGTTACGTTTTAAGGAGCGTCCTGATAAAAATCTATCTGTCCAACAACTGATGGGCATTGAAGGTTTCAGGGTTAAAGAAACGTATAGGCTCCTGGCACAGAAGTATAAAGTCCCCTGGCATGGCAGACGCTATGACCCCAAAGATTGGGAAAAGGGAGACGTCACGAATCGCTGCATTAGTGCGGCGACTTCCTGTCTTTATGGCATAACGGAGGCGGCGGTTTTGGCAGCTGGCTACGCACCGGCGATCGGTTTTATTCACAGCGGTAAACCCCTATCATTTGTGTATGACATTGCCGACATTATCAAGTTTGACGATATTGTCCCCAAAGCATTTGAGGTCGCCGCGCAGAAACCGGCCGAGCCGGATAGAGTTGTTCGACTGGCCTGCAGAGATATTTTTAGAAAGAATAAACTGACTGAACGTATCATTCCCTTGATCGAAAATGTATTGGCTGCAGGCGGAATCGAGCCTCCGAAGCCTGACGAAAACATGTGGGCCCCGGCGATTCCTGAACCGGATACGCTCGGGGATCCAGGGCATAGAGGAAAAGGCTGATGACAATGCTGGTCGTGGTTGCAGAAAACGTTCCTCCAAGGCTAAGAGGTAGATTAGCGATCTGGTTGTTGGAGGTCCGAGCTGGCGTTTATGTCGGAGATGTTTCTAGAAGAGTAAGAGAAATGATTTGGAATCAAATTACTCTCCTTTGCGAAGATGGGAATGTCGTTATGGCTTGGGCGACAAATAACGAAACCGGATTTGAATTTCTAACATTTGGGAAAAATCGACGAATTCCGGTTGAGATGGACGGCCTTCGTTTGGTTTCATTTTTACCTTCGCTGTAACACGTTCGTTAATGTTCTTTAAAAACTTCTATTAAATGCTAAAGTACGTATTGATGGTTTTATACCGTGTTTAAGTGAGTTCCCCGCGCAAGCGGGGATGAACCGCTCCCGTCAATGTTGCGGATAACATAGTCTCCGAGTTCCCCGCGCAAGCGGGGATGAACCGGGGTTCAGCAACCTGCCTCACTGATGCTCTTGGAGTTCCCCGCGCAAGCGGGGATGAACCGTAACCACCTGCTTCATCCGCCAAGATGGTGAGGAGTTCCCCGCGCAAGCGGGGATGAACCGTGAGAAAGCTGCTGTTAAATCCTTCAAGGACTGAGTTCCCCGCGCAAGCGGGGATGAACCGATTCGAATGTCATGCTTTCTCCTTAGAAATACGAGTTCCCCGCGCAAGCGGGGATGAACCGTTTCACGCGTATCTGATGATGGGTTATCAGCAGAGTTCCCCGCGCAAGCGGGGATGAACCGAAGCGAACGCGCTCGTTATTCGACGTTACGAGGAGTTCCCCGCGCAAGCGGGGATGAACCGCGGCAATTTCTTCGAGCGCTCGCTTGTCTGAAGAGTTCCCCGCGCAAGCGGGGATGAACCGTCCATTTACTTCTCCTCGAAGGACCGGAATTGGAGTTCCCCGCGCAAGCGGGGATGAACCGGCAATTTGCGCGGTGGACGTCCCGACTACAACGAGTTCCCCGCGCAAGCGGGGATGAACCGGCTAAAAATCATGTTTAACGTCTCCACGGAAAGAGTTCCCCGCGCAAGCGGGGATGAACCGCTCTTTCCAGTCAGGCGCGGGCATGTGCCTCAGAGTTCCCCGCGCAAGCGGGGATGAACCGGGGATAGACGAAAACGGACAACCGATTATGGAGAGTTCCCCGCGCAAGCGGGGATGAACCGTGGATTTGAGGTTAGGTAGCCGGAATTAACGGCGAGTTCCCCGCGCAAGCGGGGATGAACCGAGCGTTCCCCGAAACAGCACACAAACAGTTGCGAGTTCCCCGCGCAAGCGGGGATGAACCGCGTTAAAACGTTATGGCGCTCTTGGCAAAGTGGAGTTCCCCTCGCAAGCGGGGATGAACCGTCCAATGGTACTGCGGAATTCTGAAACTCAGAGAGTTCCCCGCGTAAGCGGGGATGTTCAGAAGGTATTTTTAAAGTCGATTCATACTTTTGAGCCGCTAAATGTACTTCCTCTTGTGTATGAATAGTTTTAAAACCTTTAATTTTAAAACCGATTAGTGGAAAATGATTACATGGCGGAATAACCCCAGGTCCGACGCACCATATTAATAAAAAATCTTAATAATCTCTGCGGAAATTTCTGATAATTGCATGAATTTATTGGATAAAGTGCTTGCTTTTTATCGTGGTGAATAGTATAATATTAAGTATCATGTTAGGTGATTTCCATGCCAAGACCAAGATCTGATAACCCAAAAGAGCACACTTCTATCATTCGTGCGAAACGAAAAGACGGCTGGACTTATGTTCAAAGAGTCGTCAGCGTTTACGATCCAAAGATTAAAAACAGCAGAAGAATTTCAACGGAGACTTTGGGAAAACTTCCGCCCGGTGAAACTGATTTGGAGAAATTGGTTACTCTGGAACCGCGCAGAAGAAAAGGTTCACTTCAAGCGGCTAAGATTGCCGCACCTGCCCAAGAAGTGATTGATCCCAGAGATCCCGGACGGATCATTTACCCATTGGATATTGTCTTTTGCGTCATTCTTCTTGCTGCGATGCAAGGCAAAACTTCCTGCACGGAAATTGCAGAGTTCTGGCATCAATGCCGACCCTTGCTGAGCAAGACCTTCCCCAACTTTCCTGATGAGGAAATATCTCACGATACCGTCAGGCGCATCACGATGATTATCGGCAAAGACAAAAATGCCGCTCTGATCGAACGGTTCGTTGAGATGCTGCGCAGCAGACTGTCTCACCCGGTAATTGCTGTCGACGGACAGGCTATCAGGGCTTCCCGGGATTCTTCTCAGCACTCCCCGTATGTTTTAAACATCATGGATGCAGACAACGAGTTGATTCTGGCTCAGCAAGTCATCAGTGAAAAGAACAACGAAATTACCCATGCCTCAAAGCTCATCGACACTTTAGACATTCGAGGGGCAATCGTCACGGCAGATGCTTTAAATACACAAACCGAGTTCGCCGCAAAGATCATTGCCGAAAAGGCCGACTACTGTTTGGCTCTGAAGGCTAATCAGGATCTTACATATGAACAGGTGCGCGGATTCTTCGAACTGGGAACACATGAGTACAAAATTGCGCGGCCTTCGGTAACAGACCAAGGCGGCAAAATTACGAAAAGAAAAACTCGAGTTCTTCCGGGAGCTCTTTTACCGGAAGAAATTCTTAATAAATGGGTTGGCCTCGATGAAGGATCGATCGTGGAAGCCGTCACTGACACGGTGAAGAAAAACACCGGAGAAATTCTTGGGCCTCAGGTCCGCTATTACATCTCATCATTAAGGTACGATGCCCCGAATGTGGAGCAGGTTCTGCATCGTGCCATTCGTCAGCACTGGGCAATTGAAAACAAAGGCCATTGGGCGTTAGACATGGCTTTTAATCAGGACCGGCTGCAGTGCACAAACGCTCAGTATCTGGCCGGAAGAACACTGCTTAACAAGATCGCCCTTAACTTCACGACAAAAATCCAAACACGTTTGGAGGAAGCAACGGGCAAAGAGGCGCCTTCCAAACCGGTGATTAGAGCGAGGCTGAGTAAAATTGAGGATATGTTGGTTGCAATGAACGATTGCATACGCATCTAGCAGAACCCTGAGCTAAGGTCTCCCGTTAAAAGGAGGCCCATATCGTGGTCCTTTGTTTAATTTCTGATGCGTCGGACCTGGAATAACCCTTTCTAATGCCTAGCTTATAGAGCCTCATGTTAATATTGAAAAACGAATACTCTAGATCGCTAAACGTTTGCTGCTCTCTTGATATGGTTCTCCCGGTTTAAATATGAATTTTTACGGAAACTTTTTACACGAGGAAACAAGCAAAAGGATAAACTACCAATCTGCTGGCTGGACATTTTTGAATGTTCCTAGGTTAAACTGGGTTGAACCAAGTAGTTGTTCTTGCTCAATTATAAATTTGGTAAGTTCCTCGCGAAAGCGGGGAGAAATTTGTTCATGCCAGCTTTCCAGTTTTAAATCACTCGCGCTCACTACCGTTCCATTTTTATGTGGCGCTGGAGCGCAGACGATGCAAGTGTTTTGGGCGACTTTCAGAAAGCAGGAGAGAAAACTAGAGAGATCCAATTGCTTACTTCTGGCGGCTATTCATGATCTACCAGTAGTTTAGAGTTCGCAGGAAGCTCCGAAATGAAGGAGGACTTCATCAAAGTGTGCCTATTCGTGGTCACGCGACTTCTAACTAATTTCAGCAGTTGTACAATGCCCTCTTTATAAATTAATTGAATAAGCAGATAAATGGCAGAGCGTCAAGATTTTGCGCAGTTTGGTTTGGCCCCAAATTTACTTTCAGCTATTACACGGATGGGTTACACCAAACCCACTGCAATTCAGTGTAAAGCTATTCCGGTAGTACTTCAGGGACGTGACGTTATGGGTGCTGCCCAGACCGGAACCGGCAAAACCGCTAGTTTTGGTTTGCCAGTCCTGCAAAAGCTTCTGCCTTTAGCTAATACAAGCACTTCTCCGGCTCGTCATCCTGTGAGAGTTTTGATTTTGTCTCCGACAAGGGAACTGGCAGATCAGACAGCGGTGGCATTGTCTAACTATGCTGCTGACACACCTATTCGGATTGGCGTCGTTTACGGCGGCGTAGATATCAAGCCTCAAGCTGAGGCATTGAGGAGAGGTGTTGAGATCTTGATTGCAACGCCAGGGCGTCTATTGGATCATCTGGAGCAGAGAAATACTAATTTGAATCAGTGCAGCATTGTCATTTTGGATGAGGCTGACAGAATGTTGGATATGGGCTTCCTGCCGGATATCTCCAGGATTCTGAATGCACTCCCCAAAAAGCGTCAGAATCTGATGTTCTCTGCCACATTCTCCCCTGAAATTAAGCGGTTGGCTGGAAACTTCCTAACGGATCCTGTGGTCATCGAGGTCGCTCGCCAAAACGCAACAGCTGCCACCATCAAGCAGGAGGTCTTCTCTGTTGATGAACTTCAAAAAACCGATGCTCTGGTAGAACTTCTGAAAACCCGAGGAGAAGATACTGAAGGTGAACCGCTCCAGACAATCGTATTCGTCAATGCAAAATTAACGGCTCGCAGACTTGCGCGTGAATTGGAAAAATGCGGATTCAACGCTGATGCGATTCATGGTGACAAGACTCAGGAAGAGCGTCTGAAGTTGTTGAAAGATTTCAAAGATGGAACGCTTAACATTATGGTTGCAACGGATGTCGCAGCCCGCGGATTGGACATTGCTGAGTTACCTCTTGTGATTAATTACGACGTTCCATTTGTTCCTGAGGACTATGTTCATCGAATTGGCAGAACAGGTCGCGCAGGAAGTTTGGGCCTGGCGTTGATGCTGGTTACCGGCAAAGATAAAAAGAGTTTTGATGCGATTCGTAAGCTGACGAAGGTCAATTTAGTCCCGCAGGAACTCGATCCGGAGCCGCGTAGAAGAGCAAGATTCCCTCGTAGGGCATCTGCTACCGACAATTGGAAAGCTCCTCAGAAGCCCATAGATCCATTTTTTACGCAGCCTTATGTTCCGGGTCGTCCTTCTGGAAAGAAACCGGCCCTCCAAAATTTCTCAAGATCTGTCTCTGGAGAGAAGAGAGAAGTCGCTGTTCTGTTGGGGGGAACAGGCCGCAAAAATTAAGCATTGATTTGGAATCTCGATCTCCAGCGCTTAACAGCCTCTGAATAAAACTCGTCGAGAGTATCGAAAGCAAAAGGTTTGAATCCTAGGTGAGTCCAGGCACGTGCGGCTTCTTCTTCGGGCTTGCTTCGATCAATCGCTGGGGCCAATGTCTGTTTAGAGAGCTTGTTCCCCTTCTTGTCTAGTACGAGCGGGATGTGCATGTACCCTGGTGTAGTTAAACCTAATGCTATCTGAAGTAAAATTTGTCGCGGCGTGTTGTCTATCAAGTCAGCACCGCGGACAACGTGTGTCACGCCCTGGAATCCGTCATCGACGACAACGGCGAGTTGATAGGCCCAGAGTCCGTCGGCTCTCCGAATAACAAAATCGCCGACTTCTCTCAAAACGTTCTGTTTAAACGTACCTTGCCATCTGTCATTGAAAGAGATGAAACCGTCGTCTACAAGAAAGCGCCACGCACGAATCGGTGCACCGCCTGTTCCATGGCGACAAGTTCCGAGATAGACGCCCTGTGGCAAGCCGGCAGCTAAGCAGGCGGCTTCGATTCTTTTGCGAGTGCAAGCACACCCATAGGCCAGACCTTTACCGATTAAAAAGTTGAGGGCCTGTTGATAGGCCTCAATTCGAGTTGACTGTCTGAGAATTGGACGATCTGAGTGTAGCTTGAACGCTTCGATGGTTTCGAGCTGATCCTCTGCTGCCCACGCAGGTTCACGAGGCGGATCAATGTCCTCGACGCGAATAATCCACGTTCCTCTATGAGCTTTAGCATCGAGATAACTTGCTAAAAGGCATGCCAAACTTCCGGCGTGTAGATGGCCGGTTGGGGATGGTGCAAAGCGTCCGATGTAATGACTCAAAAAAATCTCCTCAAACTGATAATGAAATTTTAGTCTGAGGAGAAATTACGAGGTCAACTATTCCTCTTTTTCTTTCTTTGGAGAAGGATTTTCAGTCATAGACTGCGGGACTCCTATGATGGCTGCAGCCTGTGCCGGCGGAACTTGTCCGATGGCTTTCGCACTCTCCGAAGGATCTGCCGAGGGAACAAGATTTGTAGGAGCAGGTGGCCGGAGATTAGAAGGCACAGGAGAAGAGGTGCCTGAAACCTGAGCATTGAACGCAACAGGTGTCGGTGTCGGGGAGACAGTGACCCCATAGGAGGGTCCCGGCATCACAATGCCGTTGGCTACACACGCATCATTGATAGCGTTCAAAAAGGCCGCCTCTAGGCGGTACGGCTCCATCAATTCAATCGGATCAACCCAAACCACCAGTTCTACATTAATGCCAAAATTCCCGAATCCGGTGATGCCGCACTCTACCTCATGGAGTGCATCGGGCTTAATACAGAACGGAACTGAGACGGCAGCCTTTTCAATAATTTCTTTAACCTTGCGAAAGTCAATGCCGTAAGGGATCGAGAACGGATAGATCTTTCGAACGCCTCGGCGATCCATGGTGTAGTTGGTAAAAGAGCCGTTAATCAGGGAAGCATTAGGGATGATGATTGCTTGACCAGTCGGGGTTACAATACGCGTGGCACGAATCGTGATCATGGTCACCCGGCCCACCTGGCCGCTCGGAGTGGCAATAATATCGCCTAAGCTGACCGCACGTTCCGATATCAAAATCAAACCGGCAACGGAGTTATTGACAATCGTCTGTAGTCCGAAGCCGATGCCTACTGATAAGGCAGAAACTAAGATCGCCAAGTGTGTGATCGGGAGACCGATCATCGATAAGCCCATCAGAATGCCGACGGCCAATATGCCCCAGTGGATGAAGCGGGCAAACATTGAAAGGGATTCCGGACGGACGGAGTTGTGACGGGAGCCGAACTTCCTGATGCTTTCTTCTCCTAACTTGCCAAGCCAATAAGCAATGAGAAAGACCAAGCAGAACTCGAGAATATCGAACGTGTCGATCTGACTGCCGCCGGCCGTAAACAGCGGTACGTGCAAGGGCTCAAGGATCGCCTCCGACCCGCTTAACAGTTTGTCCCAAAAAGATTCCATGATCTTAGTTTTTATATATTTTTCCTAAGGATTCCAGCATAAAAAAGAGCGCCTTAAAAAAGCGCACTTTTGCCTCAAATCGGATACAAAGCTTTATTGGGAAGCTACTAAAGATTTTTCTAAAAAGTCAGACAGATCTGTGACTTCCTCGATGCTTAAATCATGACCGGCTCCGTCATATCCCTTGGACCAAAGATCGGTTGCTCCGAGCTTACGAAGTTCTCTAACACTGATCTCAGGGTACACGGGCGGTACGTCGCTGTCTTCTTTTCCATAGGCGAGGAAAATCGGAGAGAGGATGCCTTGACCGACATGCTCAATATCGTCAGCAGACTCAATGGGCAGATAGCCGCTCAGGCAGAAGATGCCGCCGATCGGACGGTCGAGTTTCAGAGCCGTGTAAAGCGCAACGCAGCCGCCCTGTGAGAAACCTCCTAAGAAGATTCGATCCCGTCTAATGCCTTTCGTCTCTTCCAGGGCAATTAAACGTTCTGCGATACGGGCGCTCTCAATAAGTGCCGGCTCGTCGCTGGCACCGATTCCGTCGGTGTCGAGAAGATCGAACCAGCCGCGCATCAGGAAGCCTTTATTTGCTGCAATCGCACGTTCAGGTGCGGTCGGAAGAATCAAACGAGCCTGTTCGACAGGTGCGCCGCATGCTGCAAGTTCCTCTCGGAAATGTTCGAAATCCGATCCGTCGCTGCCCAAGCCGTGCAGCATGATGATCGTGGAGTCCGCTTTGCCTTCTTTTGGTTCAATGATTTTTGCATCAATGACGTGAGGCTGCGGCGCGGATTTCGGGCGGAAAGCCTTAACGACATTAGGACGGGTTTCAATGGCCGGACCGCCGATCAAATCAATACAGTAGGGTACTGCCGCAAAAATACCGTGAATGCCTTTGGAAGGAATGCCTTCCAAAGTTTCAGCGATAGCCTTGGGCTGCCCCGGAAGGTTAATGATCAAAGCGGCATGATCTTTGATTTCGCGAAGCACGCCGACCTGGCGGGACAAAATCGCGGTCGGAACAAAGGCAAGAGAAACCGCACGCATTTGTTCTCCGAATCCCGGAAGGGTACGAGTGGCGACAGCCAGCGTGGCTTCAGGCGTCACGTCACGACGAGACGGACCGGTGCCTCCGGTTGTCAGAATCAAATCGCAGTTTTCCTGATCACACAATTCTTTCAGAGTCGCTTCGATAAGCTGCTGTTCATCAGGAATGAGTTTTTCCACAACTTCATAGTCAGAAAGCAAAGCCTTAGCGAGCCATTCTTTTAAAGAGGGAATGCCTTTGTCCTGATAAGTTCCGGAAGAGGCACGATCGGAAATGGAAACCAGACCGATTTTTGCTTTGCTATTCTTCATCGTCTTCCTCCTCAGTCGCTTCCAACACGATCGGAGGAAGAACCATTGCGTAGATTAGTTTGTAGAGGGCACGGGCGGATTTCGGAGGCTTATTGCCTTCGGCTTCTTTACGAGCATTACGGATAAGCTGACGAACTTCCTGAACATTGACGTCAGGGAACTGAGCAATAAATTTTGTCAGAGCGGCATCATCTGCAATCAACGCATCTCTCAGACGTTCACTCTTATGCAGTGCGGCCACCGCCGCTTTATCGTTGCCTGTTGCACGGTCAATGGCCTGACGAACGGCGTCTCCGTCTAATGCTCTCATGTATTTGCCGATAAGCTGGAGCTGGCGTCGTTTGGCACCGAAGGAGGGAACACGGTGATAATCCTCAATGGCTTTAAGAATGACTTCGGGAAGTTCGATTTTTGCCAGCGTTTCGGCACCCAGGGTGGTCAGTTCTTTACCGAGATCCTGCAGATGCTCGGCCCTTCTTTTCAGTTCACTTTTGCTCGGACCGCTGTACTCTTCTTCAAGGTTTTCGTTTGTATTCTTCATATTAGCGTGACCTTCTTTAGTAATATTTGCATCAAGCGCTATCATAATCTCCAATCTTTAGTTTCCGCTTCAAAATATGAGTCAAACTCCCACAATAAGTAGCTCAGAAGAGCTCGGTTCCTTGGTTTCGCATGCTTTAGACACAGCGCTTTCTCTAGGTGCAACTTCCGCTTCGGTAGAAGTCAGTGAAGAGAAGGGGACATGTGTTACGGTAAGAAATCGGGAAACGGAATCCATCGAACATACCCATGACCGAGATTTCGGAATTACCGTCTATCTCGGTAAATCTAAGGCTGTGGCTTCCAGCGGAGACTTTCGCAAAGAATCGATCTTAAGAACGGTCAAAGCGGCGCTTGATATGGCGCGCTACACCACACCGGATGAATGCAACGGCCTGCCGGATAAAGAACGACTCTGCACGAACCCACGTCAGCTTGATCTCTTCCATCCGTGGAACATCTCGATTGAAGAACAGGTTCAAAAGGCGGTCGAAGCAGAAAAAGCGGCATTGAGTGTCGATAAACGCGTGGTGAATTCCGACGGCGCAATGGTCACGACAACGATCGGCTCTTTTATCTTGGGAAATACCGAAGGCTTTTTGCACGGCTATCCCTTTAGCGACCATTCGATTGACACCTCAGTGATCGCTGAGGACCAAAACGGAATGCAGGTCGGCTCCTGGCACACTTCCGGCGTTTCGTCGATGGATTTGCTCTCGCCGCAGCAGGTCGGCATGATCGCCGGCCAAAGAGCTGTAGATCATCTGTCGGCACGCGGTTTATCGACCCGCAAGTGCCCGGTCGTTTTTGAAGCACCGGTTGCCAAGAGCTTATTCAGAACCTTTGTTCATGCGGCAAGCGGTTCAGCGTTGTACCGCAAGACCTCCTTCCTCGAAGGAATGCTGAATAAACCGATTTTCCCAGATCATCTTTCCATTTTGGAGAATCCGTTCATCCCGCGCTATTGGGGCTCGGCGCCTTTTGATGATGAAGGCGTCCGTCCTTCTGAACGCTTAGTCGTCGATCACGGTGTGCTGAGCGGACTTTTTCTGAGCAGCTATTCGGCTCGCAAGTTGGGAATGACGACAACAGGAAATGCCGGCGGACCCTACAACCTCATCTTCTCCGAAGCACCGGAAGCCTCCGAAAAAACGCTTTCCGCATTGCTCTCCCGTATGGGAACCGGCCTCTTAGTAACTGAGCTCATCGGGCAGGGCGTCAACTACACGACAGGAGATTTCTCTAAGGGCGCATCCGGTTTCTGGGTGGAGAACGGAAGGATCGCTTACCCGGTGGAAGGCATTACCGTTGCTGGCAATCTCAGAGACATCTTCATGTCTATCGAAGCGATGTCAGACGACGTGGACTTGAACGGCTGCTACCTCAGCGGATCGGTGCTGATTAAAGAAATGACCGTTGCCGGAAATTCTTAAGTCTGAAAAAAGCCGCTCCTGCTAATTTCTCCTCAGAAGTCCGAATAATTTCTTTCAAATTATTACAATTAGGGACCTATAACAAAACGAATCTCGTAGGAGAAAAAATGCAGAAAAAAGATATTGACTGGAGCAAATTAGGCTTCGGCTACACACCGACCGACTACCGTTTCGAAGCTCATTGGAAAGACGGTAAATGGGATGAAGGTAAGATGATCACTGATTCCAATATCGAACTGTCCGAAGCCGCTTGCGTATTCCACTATGCCCAGTGCTGTTTTGAAGGGTTGAAAGCTTACACCACCGTCAACGGCGATATCGTTACTTTCCGTCCGGATTTGAACGCAGAACGTATGATGGGCAGTGCCGAACGCCTTGAAATGCCGGCTTTCCCGAAAGAAAAATTCATTCAGGCCGTCAAGGACGTTGTCGCAGCCAACGCTGCTTGGGTTCCTCCTTACGGCACCGGCGCAACGCTGTACATCCGCCCCGTCATGATCGGTTCCGGTCCTCAGATCGGTGTGGCGCCGGCCCATGAGTTTATTTTCAGAATTTTCGTGATGCCGGTCGGCGCATATTTCAAAGGCGCTATCAAGCCGCTTAAGCTGACGGTTCCTGAGTTCGACCGTGCCGCTCCCCGCGGAACCGGTCATATCAAAGCCGGTCTGAACTACGCTATGAGTCTGCATCCGACAATGGAAGCTCATCGCCACGGCTACGCCGAAAACATCTACCTTGATCCGGCTACACGCACCTATATCGAAGAAACCGGCGGTGCCAACCTGATTTTCGTTGACAAGGAAGGCACAATCATTGTTCCGAAGTCCGATTCCATTCTTCCTTCCGTCACACGCCGCTCTTTAATCGACGTTGCCAAGAGATTGGGCTATAAGGTTGTTGAGCGTCCCGTTAAGCTGAACGAACTCAAAGACATGGCTGAAGGCGCTCTTTGCGGTACGGCTGCCGTCTTGGCTCCGATCGGTATGGTCAATACACCTGACGGCGATATCTACTTCCCATCCGGCATGGAAAAGATGGGTCCTATCTGCACCAAGCTCAGAGAAACACTGACCGGTATCCAGATGGGCGAAATCGAAGGTCCTGAAGGCTGGGTCGTCAAGATTGACGCTGAATAATTTTTGCTGAATAGCAAAAGCGAAACGCCCGGAGAGATCCGGGCGTTTCGCGTGGGAGCAAGGGAACTTTTAAGGTTCCCGTGCGTTCCTGAATTATTTATGAGCGCGGTTCTTGAGACGCTCTTTCCAAATGCCGACTTGTTTGGCGACCTGAGAAGGTGCCGTGCCGCCGGTGTGGTTGCGGGAAGCAATGGAGCCTTCAAGCGTCAGACTGTCGTAAACATCTTCACCGACTTTATCGCTGAATTCTCTTAATTCCTCAAGCGTGAGGTCATGCAGACCGCAGCCTTTCTCAGAAGCAAGACGCACGGCGCAGCCGACAGCTTCGTGAGCGTCACGGAAGGGCAGGCCTTTGCGGACGAGGTAGTCGGCGAAGTCTGTAGCGGTTGGATAACCGAGCATGACGGCTTCACGCATACGGGCCTTGTTGACCTGGATTCCGGGGATCATTTCGATGAAAGCGCGCAGAGTGTCTTTGACGGTATCAATCGTGTCAAAGAGCGGCTCTTTGTCTTCCTGATTGTCTTTGTTGTAAGCAAGGGGCTGTCCCTTCATCAGCATCAGAAGGCCCATCAGGTGACCGACCACGCGTCCGGACTTGCCGCGGGCAGCTTCCGGAACGTCCGGATTCTTTTTCTGCGGCATGATGGAGGAACCCGTCGTGAATCTGTCCGGCAGCATGATGTATGCGAAGTTGGTGTTCATCCAGTAGATGAGCTCTTCGGACATACGGGAAATGTGGATCATGATGAGCGAAGCGCAGGAGCAGAATTCAATTGCAAAATCGCGGTCGCTGACGGAGTCCAGAGAGTTCTGAGTCACACCTTCAAATCCGAGCAGTTCTGCCGTGTATTCGCGGTCAATCGGATAGGTGGTGCCGGCAAGAGCAGCGGCACCGAGCGGAGAACGATTGACGCGTTTGCGGCAGTCAGCCAAGCGTTCGCGGTCGCGCTCGAACATTTCGGCATAAGCCAGGCAGTGATGGCCGAGAGTGACGGGCTGAGCAACCTGCATGTGGGTGTAGCCCGGCATGATGGTGTCGATGTTCTTTTCGGCAACCGTCAGCAGGGATTTCTGCAGATGAGAGAGAAGATCCATGATCTGGTCGATCTCATTGCGCAGGTACAGACGAATATCTAATGCAACTTGGTCATTACGGCTGCGGCCGGTGTGAAGGCGCTTTCCGGCGTCTCCGACAAGTTCCGTTAAGCGGGCTTCAATGTTGAGATGAACGTCTTCGAGTTCGAGTTTCCATTCGAAGCGGTTTTCTTTGATTTCCTGAAGAATCTGACGCATTCCGCGTTCGATGTCATTCAAATCTTCTTTGGAAATAATGCCGCATTTGGCAAGCATCTTGGCATGGGCCACGGAGCCTGCGATATCGGCTTCAGCCATACGCTTGTCAAAGTTCACGCTGGCGGTGTAACGAAGGACAAATTCGGCCATAGGCTCAGAAAAGCGTCCGCTCCAAGCTTCTTTTTTGGAGGCAAGCGGATCGGCATGAACTGAGAGAGGATTGTGTTGGGCCATAACTTTTGCAGTCAGTAATGAAAAAGGCCAATTATAGCCAGTAATGACTGAATTGTCGGGTAACGGATTGTCTACAAAAGGTTTTCTTTGTTGTTAGAGGTGGTTTTCGAAAGCGATTGTTAAGACCGGTGTAACGCGCTTCCCGCCCATCTTGATAAACTCCCATTCATTCTTTGTATTTCTCTAAAAAGTTAAAAAATGACTCAGCAAGATCATCTGGTTATTGCCACTCGCGAAAGCCCGCTGGCGCTTTGGCAGGCAAAGTACGTTCAGAGCTGCCTGAAAGAAAAATTCCCCGAGCTTGATGTTCAGCTTTTAGGTTTAACTACCAAAGGCGACAAAATTTTGGATGTCACGCTCTCCAAGATCGGAGGAAAAGGTTTGTTCGTTAAAGAACTTGAAGCCGCTATGCTTGAAGGCAAAGCTCAAATCGCCGTCCACAGTCTGAAAGATGTCCCGATGGATCTTCTTGAGCCGTTCACACTGGCTGCCGTGATGGTCCGTGAAGATCCGCGCGATGCTGTGGTTTCTCATAAATATGCCTCTTTAGAAGAGATGCCGGCCGGAAGCGTTGTCGGCACCTCCAGCCTTCGTCGTGAACTGATGGTTCGTTCCCGTTTCCCGCACCTCAAGGTCGAGATGATTCGCGGTAACGTGGGCACTCGTCTTTCTAAGCTCGACAACGGACAGTACGACACCCTCGTGATGGCGGTAGCCGGTCTGAAGCGCCTCGGTTTGTCCGATCGCATTCGTTCCATTATTCCGCCTGAAGTTTCCCTTCCGGCGCCGGGTCAAGGTGCTATCGGCATTGAAGCGGTTGGAAACGACGAAATGACACAGAAATACGTCGAAGCGCTCAACGACGAAGACACTCGCCTGTGCACTCAGGCGGAAAGAGCGGTTTCCAGAGCACTCGGCGGTTCCTGCCAGGTTCCTTTGGCTGCCTACGCCACGATTGACGACGGTCAGATGTTCCTCCGCGCACTTGTCGGCAACCACATGACCGGTGAATATGTGACGGCTGAATACACGGGCCTGGCAAATGAGCCTGAAGAAAATGCCCGCAAGGTGCTGGATCAGCTGATCGAAAAAGGCGCTAAGCGTCTTCTGAAAGAAGTGCTCGGAAAGTAATGCGCACGATCTTAAACATGAAGCCGGGGCCCGGCGGGCAGCGGCTTCAGGAAGAACTGGAAGCAAAAACGGCCGGTTCGGTTTACTGGCCGGCGTTTACGTTTGATCGTTCGGAAGATTACGAGGAAAGCGTCAAAGAAATTCTCGAAGGAGCTGAAAGAGGCGCGTTGCTGATTCTCGTGAGTCCGACGACGGTCAGCTTCATGAAGGACATTTTTCCTCAGCTTCCTGAATCTGCTCGCTTTGCCTGTGTCGGCGAACCGACCGCTAAAGCTTTGACCGCGGCTTTTCCTGCAGCACACGAAATTCTTTTTCCGCACGGAAGCTCTCTGGAGAGCGGTTCCGAACTGCTTTTTGAACTCCTTTTGGAAGAAGGTCTTCCTCCGGAAGTTGTCCTCATTCGAGGCGACACGGGCCGTCAGTTCCTGATTGACGTGCTGCGGGATAAAGGTGTTCCTGTGACCGTGGCACCTATCTATAAGAGAATCCCGCTGAAGGCTTCAGGCGATCAAAAGAGGTGGATCGGACGCGGAGAAGCGCCGGTGGTTTATCTGACGAGCACGGACGCCATACGAACCCTCGAAGAAAACGTCGGAGGAGACAATGCCGGATGGCTGAAGTCGGCTTTAGTTCTGACGATCCATCCCCGCATTCAAGAGCATCTCTTTGAGGAGGGTTTCAAGAACGTCGAATTAGTGGAGTCCCGCTGCAGCGGACTTGCTGATAAATTGATCTCCTTGGCAGAGTAAGGAACTAACGATTAAAATTAATAGATTATTTCCTAATTAATGAAGGTTGGAAAAATATTATGGATATGAGCAAAATCAGCGCAGGAAAAGACCTGCCGCACGATTTCAATGTTGTGATTGAAATCCCCGCACAGAGCGACCCCGTCAAGTATGAAGTTGACAAAGAAAGCGGCGCTCTTCTGGTCGACCGTTTCATCGGCACTTCCATGCGTTATCCTGCAAACTACGGTTTCATCCCTCAGACCCTCGGCGATGACGGTGACCCCGTTGACGTTTGCGTGATTACTCCGTTCCCTCTGCTGGCCGGATCCGTGATCCGCTGCCGTCCGCTCGGCATGCTCCTGATGGAAGACGAAAGCGGCGGCGACATGAAGATGCTTGCAGTTCCGGTTCAGAAGCTGACTCCGCGCTACAACAAGATTCAGACCATCGATGATGTTCCTGAAGATTATCTTGCTCAGATCCGCCATTTCTTTGAACACTACAAAGATCTGGAAAAAGGCAAATGGGCTAAGGTTTCCGGCTGGACCGGTCCTGAAGAAGCCTGCAAGGTGATCATGAAAGGCGTTGAAGCTTACAACAACGCTAAATAATCTTTCGATCCCTGTTTTTTAGGATGAGACCCGGGCAATTCGCTCGGGTTTTCTATTTTTGGCCTCCGCTGAGCACTCGGACGGCACTTTGTTTTGTATGATCTAGAACATCGGGTTTGGAGTCCGCAATCGATTAGGAGGTTCACGGATGATTGAAAAAGTAGTGGTCTCAATGGCGCAGCTGAATCAGACTGCCGGTGACTTGGAAGGAAACTTTAAGCGGATAGCCGAAGCCGCAGAAAAAGCGAAGCATTCCGACATCTTAGTGACCCCTGAACTTTCTTTGTGCGGATATCCTCCAGAAGATTTATTGTTTTTGGACAGTTTTTTAGAAGACTGTGCAAAGAAACTCAATGAGCTGGTTGAATATTCAACCCGTTTTCCGAAACTGCATATTCTTGCAGGCTATCCCTTAAAAGAAGCCGGCCGTTTATATAACGTGGTCTCCGTCATCCTCAACGGCAAAATTCTCCTTACTTATCGAAAGAAGAATCTTCCCAACTACGGTGTTTTTGATGAAGAACGCTACTTCACGCCGGGCGGAGAAGACGTCTGCACGTTTGATGTCGGAGATACGCGCTTCGGCGTCAATATTTGTGAAGATATTTGGTTCCCGGAAGCACCTTCGCAAGCCAAAGAGCAGGGCGCACAGGTTCTCTTAATCGCCAATGCTTCTCCGTTTGAAGAAGGAAAGGAAGAACAGCGGTTAAATATGGTGCGCCGCCATGTGAACGCCATCGGAATGGACGCCTGCTACGTCAATATGTGCGGAGCGCAGGATGAAATCGTTTTTGACGGAGAAACTTTTGCCTGCTCGGCCGACGAGGTTCTGGCCCGTGCGCCTCATATGAAAGAGTCGCTTCTTTCTGTGGAAGTCAGAAAAGGCAGAATCTGCCGCGGAGAGGATTCCCAGCCGCTGTCTGATTGGGCCGTGCTTTACGAAGCCCTGGTTGTCAGCATGCGGGACTACATCAATAAGAACGGATTTAAGGGTGTCGTGCTGGGCCTTTCCGGAGGCGTGGACTCTGCACTGGTCCTTAAGATCGCGGTGGACGCCGTGGGCAACGACAAAGTGCTCGCCGTGATGATGCCGTCCGTTTATACATCTTCATTAAGCCGTGGTGACGCGGCCAAATTGGCTTCTCGTTTGGGCGTACGCCTTGAGACGATTTCAATTCAGGACGGCTACACGGCATTTGAATTCATGCTGGCCAAGCAGTTCAACGGCATGCCGCACGATGTCACTGAAGAAAACCTTCAGGCACGTATCCGCGGTGTCATTCTGATGGCTATTTCCAATAAGTTCGGCTCGATGGTTGCTACGACCGGGAATAAGAGCGAAATGGCGGTCGGTTATTCAACCCTGTACGGCGACCTGGCAGGCGGTTTCGCCGTGATTAAAGACGTCTACAAGACTCAGGTCTACGCTTTGTGCCGCTGGATTAACGAATGCAGTAAAGAGAATCCGGTTTTCCCGGAAACGATACTGACTCGTGCTCCGAGCGCGGAGCTTCGTGAGAATCAAAAGGATCAGGATTCTCTGCCGGATTACAGCGTGCTCGACGAGATTCTTCGCCGCTTCATCGAAGATCGTGAAGGGCCGGAAGAGATTGTTGCAGCAGGCTTTGACCGTGCCGTCGTCGACAAAGTTTTAAGAATGGTCAGCCGTGCGGAATACAAGCGCCGCCAGTCTCCGATCGGACCTAAGGTGACAAAAGTCGCTTTCGGGCGGGATTGGCGCTTCCCGGTCACTAATAAATACAGACTTTAAGAGTAAAATTTCTGAAAAAATTTCGGGAGAAAAAATGAAACAAGTCGTCGCTATTATCAAGCCCTTCAAACTTGACGAAGTGAGAGAGGCACTCGCAGAAATTGGTGTTCAGGGTATGACCGTGACCGAGGTCAAAGGTTTCGGCCGTCAGAAAGGACATACCGAACTTTACCGTGGTGCGGAGTACGTCGTGGACTTTCTGCCCAAGATGAAGATTGAGTGCGTGGTCGACGACTCGCTGGTCAACATGGCGGTCGAAGCGATTATGAAAACCGCCCGTACCAACAAGATCGGCGACGGAAAGATTTTCGTGATGCCGGTCGAAGAGGTGATTCGAATCAGAACTGGTGAAACCGGAAACGCTGCCGTCTAACAAAACGAAAGACCGATGCCGCAAAGCATCGGTCGAATTTTTTTTCTGCCGGTTAAGGCGCTAAAAGAACATAAACGGCGCCGGCTCCTCCGTCATAAGGCGGCGCCTGTACAAAGGCGAGCACCTCTTTTCGCTGAGCCAGCCAAACCGGAACCTTTTCCTTTAAAACAGGCTTCCGTCCAGCAGAGCCGAATCCTTGTCCGTGGATGATTCGCACGGCACGGTGTCCGGCTTTTCTCTCCTCGTTTAAGAATTCCACCAGAAGCAGTCTGGCTTCCTCCGACGTGTACCCGTGAAGATCCAAGGTACCTTTAACGGACCATGCGCCCTGGTGCAGTTTCTTGGGAACATCGGGCGCCATAGAAGGTGCCCGATAAGACAGCCGTTCATCGGAATCCAGAAGGTGATCGATACTGATGTTGTCGGACAAAGAGTCTTCGAGCACCGCCTTTTCGTCGGCGTAGCGCTGACGAGGAATGGGTGCCGGCTTCGGCATGGCGTGGAAGACTTTATCTTCCCTGCCTATTTTTTTTTTGACTCCGAGTTCTTTCATTGCATTCTCGAACTCGTGAGCTTTAGCCTCAGCCTCTTTACGCTTTTGTTCCTTTTCGGCAGCGATTCGTGCTTCTTCTTCCTGTTTGACTTTCAGTTGTTCCTTCAAGCCCATCAGAGAAGCGAAAGACTCTTTATCGACATTCATTTCTGTTAATCAACCAAACCGTTTGTTTCTAAATAGTTTAAGGCGTCCAGAGCAGCCATACAGCCGGAAGCAGCGCTGGTAATGGCTTGACGGTAAACCTGGTCCTGGCAGTCGCCGGCGGCAAAGACACCCGGGAGGTTGGTGGCCTGAGCAGCGCCGGAGGCAATACCTTTAGTGACGATGTAACCGTGGTTCATCTCCAGCTGGTCTTCGAACATCTTGGTGTTTGGGGAGTGGCCGATGGCAATGAAAACGCCCATAACCGGAATGTCTTCCTTTTCACCCGTCTTGAGGTTGTTCAAACGGACGCCGGTCACACCGGTCTTGTCGCCCAGGATTTCGTCCAGCGTGCAGAACTCGTGGAGAACGATCTTGCCTTCGGCTGCGACGGCTTTAAGACGATCTACCATGATTTTTTCAGCGCGATACTGGTCGCGGCGGTGGATCATGTGAACCTTGGAGGCGATACCGGCAAGATAGATGGCCTCTTTAATTGCGGAGTCGCCGCCGCCGACGATGGCAACTTCCTGGTTGCGGTAGAAGAAACCGTCGCAGGTTGCGCAGGCGGAAACGCCTTTGCCCTTGAATTCTTCTTCACTGGGAAGACCGAGATACTTAGCGCTGGCGCCGGTAGCAATAATCAGAGCGTCGCAAGTGTAGTTGCCGTTGTTGCCGACCAAACGGATCGGTTTTTCGTTCAGATGAGCTTCGGAAATTTCATCGAAAACGATTCTTGTTTCAAAACGCTCAGCATGTTCGAGCATGCGCTGCATAAGTTCCGGACCCATCACGCCTTTGGGGTCGCCGGGCCAGTTGTCGACTTCAGTCGTTGTTGTCAGCTGACCGCCTTGCTCCATACCTGTAATGAGAGTAGGTTTTAAGTTAGCGCGGGCGGCATAAACGGCGGCGGTATAGCCGGCGGGGCCCGAACCGATGATCAAAACTTTACTGTGTTCGGTATTGGTAGTCATGTTCTACTTCCTTTAATATTCACAAATTGTCCAACGATTATAGAGCGTTGGTTTACAACTAGAATTACGGAAACACCATTTAACACATAATGAGCAACTCGATAGAAACCTCCTTCTTATATAGAAATTTCCCCCGGTTTCGGAATAATTCCGAAGACGAGGTCGGCGCCGGAGGAAAACTCTGGGGTCTGGTTCTCTTTTGCGTTTGCGCGGCGGCTTGTATCGCTCTTTCTCTTGTTCTGGGAAGTTATGACTACTCGGATCCGGGATTTTCACGCTTCAATACCAAGCTCCAAGTCAGCAACCTCTTCGGAGTGCAGGGTGCTTGGACGGCCGATCTGTTCTATCTTTTATTCGGCTGGGGCGCCTGGGTCTTTGTTATCGGACTCTTTTATTTTCTGGTTCGCGGCTTAAAACGCCTGCGAGGAAAAAAAGTTTCCGTTTCTCCGATCCCGATGGGTTTCCGTATTTTGGCTTTCTGTGTGTTGGTCCTTAGTTGCTGTGCGCTGTTCTTCCTTCGGTTCCATACTCATTCCGAAGGGCTTCCCGGCACGACAGGCGGAGCGCTTGGAAGCGCGATCGGATCCGAGCTCCTCTATTGGATGAGCCTAGAAGCAGCCACGGCTTTCGTTCTTGTTTTAGTTCTGTTTTGTTCTTCCGTGTTTTTCGGTTTTTCTTGGATGTCGGTCGCGGAACAAATCGGAAGAACTTTTGAGCGTTTATTCCGCAGAGTGGCTTCAATTAAGCAAAGCAAAGAAGATGACGCTTTTGCGAAAGCCTCTATGGAGGAAAGAGAGAAGTCGCTTCAGGACCGACAAGGGCCTTCTCCCGAACTGCCTGCGCTTCCTGCTGCTTCCGCTCCGGTTGTTCAGCCGCGGGCTGAAGAGATTAAAACTGAGGAACTTTTATTCGCTGATGATAAGGAAGACGAGGTGAAAGGTCCGGATCAATTTAAACCGATTGATTATGAGCGCGATCCGGAAGACTTGGCACCGGCCTCACTCCGCCCTACGCCCGAAAATACCGTTGCGCCGATGGAAAAAGAACCCTTCGATATTGAAGATATCCGCGATGAAGAGGAAAGTGTCAAAGATCTGCCGATCGAAGATCATGTCGTTGAACAGCCAGCCCGGCTGATCGAAGAAGTTCCGGAAGAACCGAAGGAGTTTGTCCTGCCTCCGGTGTCGTTGCTGAACGATCCTCCGTTTGAAGCGGTTCAGGTCAGCAGGGAAGAATTGAACCTGACCTCTCAGCGTATCGAACACATACTCCAAAATTATAAAATTAACGCTAAGGTTCTTTCTGCTCTGCCGGGGCCGATTATTACCCGATTCAAACTGCAGCCGGCTCCGGGCGTCCGCTCTCGTAAGTTCGTGGAAGTGGCAAAAGACTTGGCTCGCGGCTTAGGACAGCCCAATGTTCGTATTGTAGAGAATATGCAGGAAGCTGACTGTATTGGTCTTGAAGTGCCGAATTCTTCTCAGTCGGTACAGACGATTTATCTGAAAGAAATTATCAACAGTCACCCCTTCCAGTCGAGTACTTCTCCGCTGACCTTGGCACTTGGTAAAGGCGTTGCGGGCGACCCCGTCGTTATTGACTTGGCTAAAGCTCCTCATCTATTGGTCGCCGGTACTACGGGTTCCGGTAAGTCCGTCGGTATCAACGCCATGATTCTGTCGATGCTGTATAAGAATCCGCCTGATAAGCTCAAGCTGATTCTGGTTGATCCGAAGGAAGTGGAATTCAGTCCCTACGAAGATATTCCCCATCTTTTGACCCCGGTGATTACGGATATGGCCAAGGCGGCTCATTGTCTGGCCTGGGCCGTCCGCGAAATGGATCGACGCTACAAACTGCTGAAGATGGCCGGACAGAAAAACTTTGACGGTTACAACCAGCGAATTCGCGAAGCGAAGGAAGCCGGTACTCCGATTATGAATCCGCATGCCCAGCCGCCGATTCCTTTGGAAGAGATCCCGTACATCATTATCATCATCGACGAGTTGGCTGACTTGCTGATGGTTTACGGCAAGGAAGTAGAGACTCAGATCATGCGCCTGACCCAAAAAGCCCGAGCGGCCGGCATGCACATGATTATCGCCACACAGCGTCCGAGTGCTGATATTGTCACGCCGGTGATTAAAGCTAACTGCCCGTCGCGTATCAGCTTCCAGGTCTCCAACCGCTATGACTCGACGACGATTCTGAATACTCCGGGTGCGGAAGAATTGCTTGGTCGCGGCGACATGTTCTATATGAAGCCCAGTGCTCAGTTGCAGCGCATCCACGGTGCATTTGTTCCGGACGAAGAAATTTACCGTGTGACCGAGTTCCTCAAGGAACAAGGCAAGCCGGAATATGTCGATGGTGTGACTGACGCACCTGAGGAAGAAGAGGAAGAGGTTGAAGAAACTTCTTCCGCCCGCAATGAAGGTAACGAACTTTATGACAAGGCAGTTCAGCTGGTTACGACGGAAAATCGCCCGTCTATCTCCTACCTGCAGCGCCGTCTAAACATCGGCTATAACCGTGCCGCCAACTTGATCGAAAAAATGGAACAGGAAGGCGTGGTGTCTAAACCGAACAGTATGGGCAAACGCCGAGTTTTAGTTGGTTCCGGTCCCTCAATGGATTAAACGTTCACACATGAAAAACGGAAGGTTTCGAGGCCTTCCGTTTTCTGTTAATGGGAACTGATTAGTTTTCAGAAGCTTGAGCAAACAGACCGCGCTCAGCTGCCCATGTCCAGGGCGTATCCAGCCAAGCATCGATTTGTTCTTTCTCGTTTGCGTCGATAAGGCCTAATTTTTCGGCTTTTTCAACAATGAACGCAAAAGGAAGAAGCTGATAAGCGGTGATGTGATGCTTTTCAAAGTTTCTCATCGTCTCCGGCATATCAAAGTTAGTGATTGCAAAGCAGGCTTCTACGATGGCGCCGGCTTCACGAAGTACTTTGGCTGCATCCAATAAAGAAAGACCGGTAGAAAGATGGTCCTCAATGATGAGAACTTTTTTGCCTTTGACGTCGATACCGTCGATTCGACTGAGGTTGCCGTAACTCTTGGTAGCGCGGCGAACCGTGACGAACGGAACGCCGAGGCGGTAAGCCAGGGCGGCGCCGTGAGAAGTTCCGGCGCCTTCAACGCCGGCGATGACGTCAAAGTCCAGCTTAAGTTCAACGATGCGGGATGCCATCGTTTCAACAATATCTCTCCAGGCTTCCGGATAAGAAGGAAGGATACGGTTATCAACGTAGATCGGAGTGACCAGACCCGAGCGAAGACGCATAGGCTTGTCTTTGAGAAATACGATGGCGTTATGACTGAGGAGGTGTTCAGCCATGATATCTTGAGCGATAAAAGAAGTAGGCATTGCTGACACTCCTAGATTTGGATAGAGAAGTCGGTGTTTTCCAGCGGCGGCAGACCGAGGACTCGGCGTCCGTTGACCGTTGCAATCTTTGCCAGGGCTTCCATTTCGTCATAACGGCAGCCGGTCGCAAGCGTCATCAGTTCGTGCCACATATCGCCGCCATTCCAAGGCACCATGGCGTCGCAGACGTTATCCGTACCTAAGGCAACCGTGATGCCGGCAGGATCGAGCTCATCGACAGGAGTCATCGAGTTATGGACAGGGCCGATACTTTCCGAACGCGGTGTGTCAATCCAAGCAGTAGGGCAGGCGATCATCATGACGTCGGCTTTTTTCATCAGATCGTACAAGCGGCGGCGATACATTCTGGAGTGAGCTGCGATGGAAATACCGTGAATGGCCACAACTTTGCCCTGCATACCGTGTTCAATGGTTTTAGCGCACAGCTCTTCGGTTTCATATTCAAGCGATTCATTGAATTGATCGACGTGAACGTGAACCATCTTATTGAGGCGTTTTGCAGTGCTCAAAATAATGTCAAAAGCTTCGGAGCCTTTTCCGTAGTCCTTTTCATCGCGTTTAGGAAGGGCACCTATGATGTCGACCATTTCGGAGCCGATATCGAACCATTGTCTGGCCTCAGGATCGATAACACCCTTGAGCGTCTGGTTAGCGAATTTAACAGCCAGCTGGTCTGCGTAATGCTCTCTTGCTCGAACGCCGGCTTTGATAGCGCGGTCTCTGCTCTGCGGGTCGATGTCCACGAAGGTACCGACGGCAGTGACGCCTTGAGAAATCATGAGCTCGAAGAATTGACAAAACCTTCTGTAGAAGTCCTCTTCAGTGGATTCTGACTTTAGCTTATCCAGCGCATCCCATTTCTGCTGCAGCGTGCAAGTCTTTCTCATATGCAGTACATCCGGACTCAGCGTAAAGGAACGGTCGGCATGAGCATGGGTATTCACCCATCCGCCGTTCCTTTTGATGACCGGTTCAATCATCGAGCGAATAGTAAGAGGAGTTTCCAAGTTCATTTCAATTCCTGTAAAAAAACGGCCTCCCGAAATTGGGAAGGCCGTTGAAGAAAACAGTTATTCTTGGGCTTGCGCAAAGCCCTCCAAAAAGACAGAAGTTTTTCTTCTTGAATTTGGATTGTTCCTGTTTTCATGAGCTAGGAGCATAGCAAAAATAAGATGAGATTTTTTGATTAAAAGCCTGAGGGAACAAACAAATCGCAAACAATGTTTGCAAGAAAACGCTAGTCTTAGTAAAACTACTAATCATCATTTATGATTAGTTCATCGCTAACTTTTGTTAGATTGAGGAAGAAGCGTTTCATGAAAAAAACAGCACTTTTGACCATTACCGGTTTATTTCCGTTCGTTGTTTTTTCCCAGCCGTTGGATCTGTTAAATAATTTTTTGAATGAGACAAAACAGGCTTCCGGTGCTTTTGAGCAACAAACCTTTCAAAAAGACGGAAAACCTGCAGAAGAATTACAGAAAGGAACGTTCTCGTTTTCTCGGCCCGGAAAATTTGTTTGGACTTATACCAGCCCGTATCCTCAGAAGATGGTTTGCGACGGCAGCCGAATCTATATTTGGGATGAGGATTTAAACCAAGTGACTGTTCGGTCGGCTAAAGGAGCTATTCCTAAGAGTCCTGCCTCTATCCTATTCGGAACTCAGTCCTACAAAAAAGATTGGAATGCGACACAACCCAAGCAAGAAGACGGATATACCTGGATCACGCTAACGCCTAAAGCCAAGGACGCTTCGGTGAACTCAGTTTCTTTCGGATTTAAGTCTGAAAAACTTGAGAAACTCATTTTTGTCGGATCGATGGGTGAGAAGACAAATCTAACGATTTCCGATCTTAAGACTGATGTTCAGTTAAGCCCCGAGACTTTTAAATTCACGGCTCCTAAAGGTGCGGACGTGATCGAAGTCAAGTGAAGAATCTTTGTTCCGGCCTGGCGCAGGAATCTGAATTTTTAGCCAGGTACTCTGCGGCTGATAACGCGCAGTGCTTCTCTTTTTAGAAAAAATTGTGCGATTTGTGTTTCTTTTGTCAGTTTTTATGCCCAAATTTGTGGGGAGAGTCGGTTTAATTTTTAGACGGCGCTAAATAGTGTTATTCTCCGAGTAGCAGAACACACGGGGAGCCAGGTCTTCTAATCCAGTCCCTTATAAGTAAAAAGAAGGCCGGCTTGTATTGATGGACACAAAGAACGAAGTTTTTCGTCCGGCGAGAAGTCGGGTGAACTCTGCCTTCGTTAGCAACGGAGGCATGAATGAGTAAGGTTTTTCTATGCGGCGATCCGCACGGAGAGTTTGACCACATCCTGAGCGCCATAGACCAATGGCACCCGGATGCGGTTCTGATTCTCGGCGACCTGACGCCGTCTCATTCCTTGGATGAGATTTTTAAAGGTGTTAAAGGAACCAAGATTTACTGGATTCCGGGTAATCACGACACTGACTCAGACCTTATTTATGACCGTCTTTGGAGGTCTTCTTTCGCTAAACATAATCTCCACGGCAGAGTTCAGGACGTTTGCGGCGTTAAAGTGGCCGGTTTAGGCGGTGTATTCCGCGGCCAAATTTGGATGCCTCCGGCAATGCCGCTTTATGCTTCTCCAAGCCTTTTCATCCGAAAGATCGGCAAGAGCGGAATGTGGCGCGGCGGTCTTCCCCGCAGACACCGTTCGACGATTTTCCAGAGTGTCTATGAAAAACTCAAGGAATGCAAGGCTGACATCCTGATTACGCATGAAGCCCCCTCGATGCATCCGAAAGGCTTCAAAGCCTTGGACGATCTTGCTGTGAAAATGGGTTGCAAAATTATCTTTCACGCCCACCAGCATGAAAGCAAGCGCTATTGCCCGTGCAACGGACTCTGCGCACGCGGAATCGGACTTCGCGGAATCATTGATTTAGAAGGAAACGTTATCGTTCCCGCACAGGTCGATCCGCGTGAGCTCGAAGCAAAAGTCCGGTCTGCACCTTCTCCGGTGAAAACTCAGTTAAGAAGAACGCCGGCTTCTAAGTTCCGGCGTCTCAATCGATTCAATCGGTTTTCAAGAAAGGGATGGTCTAACAGGCTCCCCAAAAAGGAACGACAGGGATAAGTTCTCCGTCAGCGGGTGCAGCCTGATTATCAGCCAAGTAAATGAAACAGTTGGCTTTTATCATGGACTTTAAGGCGCCCGTTTTTTGTGAACCTGCAGGCGTCACCGTTACTCGGCCGTCTTCCATTGTCAACAGACCTCTTTGGAAATCTGTGTAACCTACATCCTTCTTGAACTTGCCTTTTGCCGCCGCTAAGGCATAGACCAATTTAGGATCCTTCTGACCGGAGAGTAATGCCAAGGCAATGGAGACAATGGCATAGAAAGTGACTTGTGCAGCAGTGGGATTTCCCGGGAGACCGAAGAAATATGCCTTTCCGATTTTTCCGACAGCTAAAGGTTTGCCCGGCTTAATTAGACAGTGCCAGGAAATGAGTTCCCCGATCTCTAAGACAACTTTTCTTGTGAAATCGGCTTCTCCCACGGAGACACCGCCGGAGGTAATCACGGCATCGCACTCTTGAGAAGCTCTTAAAAGACATTCTTTCAAGGTTTCAGGATTATCTTTGATAACACCGTAATCGATGATGTCAAAGCCTTTTTCTCTTAACATCGCTCCGATGCAGTAACGGTTCGAATCGTAAATTTTTCCCGGAGCAAGTGGCTGATCGATGCTTTGAAGTTCGTCGCCCGTGGAGAAAAAGCCGACCTTCACCTTTTTAAAAACAGTTACCTTGTGAATGCCGAGCGCTGCAAGGAAATTTATTTCGGGCGCATGGAGCAGCGTACCCTTCGTCATGCAAACGTCACCGCTCCTGATCTCTTCTCCTTTTCGGCGGACATTGTCATCGGCCCTTACTTCCGACGGGAAAGTAATTTCTTTATCGTCGGCCTTCACAATTTCCTGTTTGACGACGGTGTCCGCTCCTTCTGGTACTTCTCCGCCGGTCATAATACGAACACATTCACCTGACTGCAGCTTTTTCGGGTAAGGATGACCGGCAAAAGAAGATCCGACCTCTTTTAACGTAAAACCTTCAGGCTTGATGTCTTCCGAACCAAAAGCCCAGCCGTCCATCGCTGAGTTATTAAAAAGCGGAAGGTCGATGGGTGAGTGAAGATCTTCAGCTAATACAAAACCAAGCGCTTCGGAAATCGTCTTTTCTGCTGTTGAAGCCACAGGCTCGATATAGGAACGCAGAAATTCGAGTGTCTGCGTGTAGGTTTTAACTTCCATCGGAAAGCTCCTGTTCTAACGTTTTGTTTAATAGTTCCAGCTCTTCAAGCGTGTTGAGATTCATGAAATCGCCTTCATCGATTTCACATTCCAATTCGAGTGCACCAAGATGCTCTAGGAATCCCAGAACGCTCCGTTTATTTGAATCCAAGAATGAGGTTAGCGAGGGCAGGACGTCTTTATGAAGCAGGCAGTGCAGAGGTTCCTTTTTACCTTTGTGAGTTGGAAAAACACAGAGTGCCTGTTTCTCTTTCGCTGTCTTATGCAAAAGTCCGGCCAGATTTCTCGGTAGAAACGGGGTATCCGTCGGTGAGACGAAATACCAAGGACCGCCTAAGTCTTGTTTTAAGATAGTTTCGATTCCGGCTAAAGGCCCCGGATAATCCTGACGAACATCCTTGAACACAGGATAACCGTAAGAATCAAATTCGGCGGCAAACTCATTAGAGCTAATGAATATGGACTTGACTTGAGGTTTCATGCGTTCGATGACCAAGCCTGCGAGTGTTCGGCCTCCAAGAAGCTGAGCTCCTTTATTTACGCCTCCCATTCTTCGGGCTTTTCCGCCTGCCAAGAGAATTCCGCTGATTTCGTTTTTTGTTTCGTTACTCATTCGCAATAAATCTACAAAGTGTGTTCGGCCAATGCCGAACATCTGAGTTATCACTTGATTGTATTACTCCTGGATTTTGAATCGAACAAAAGGACAGTGTACCCCGAACATATCGTTTGACTGAAGCCTACAAAAGTCTGATTTGTCATTTGCTGTTTTAGGACGTAAGACATCACCTGACGCACTAAGGAGGACGATGAAACAAATAAACTATTGTCGGTGTTTCATCATGAGCGAACTGAAATACATAGCTTCTAAAAACGGCTTGAAGTACAAAATCGTGCGTTTCGAAGCAGGTTCTGAGGGCAAGCGAGCGAAAATCAATCAAAAGGCAGCTACCGTAGATTTCACCGTCTATCCAGCTAAGTTCGAGCCTAATCTGAAATTGACAAATGAAGAAATTGAAGAGATCAGTGTTTTCACAAAAACAATGGAGACCGAGCTTGAAGCAGCAGAAGTCAAAGAATTTATTCTTCGGTACAGGGAAGGGTTGAGGGTTGAAATCATTAGCAAAGCTACGGGGGGCTGCCCCGAAATCATCGCAGACCTAGTTGACTCATTGAAGCGCGCCCTGGTTCCTAAAGAAACATTGGAAGCTTCGCCCGATCACCTTTGTTTCTTGGTCGAAGGCGAGACGGAAGGAAACTACATTTCTGCCTATGCGAGAAGACTTGGTGTGCTGAATAAGATCTCCATTATCAAGCCATCAGGCAATTCACCGGCTGAAATGGTAAAGGAAGCAGCCAGAATTCTGGCGCTGGATGAATTAAAAGGAACGACATTAAGAGATGTTTGGTGTGTTTTCGATCGGGATAGACATCCTTCCTACCGGGAAGCTTTCGAACTAGCTTCTCGCAATAGAAGAATTCGTCTTTGCTGGTCCAATCCCTGCATAGAGCTTTGGTTCTTGATGCACTTTTTAAAACTTCCATGCGGATTAACAGCATCAGTCCGTTTTCCTGGCCCGACACAAACTCAACTGCTCAAAGTTTCTGAAAGCATGGAAAAGGAAATTATTGAGCAGGTTTACTACAAATTATTCGATCCTGAAGAGAGCTTGGAAGCCCTTATGAAACAGTGGCCTAGCTACAAGAAGAATGGATTGGGTTATGTAGAAGAACTCCACTCGAAATTGTCATTTGCAATGGTGCAGTACCAGAATTCTGATAAAGACCCCGATCAAATAGGATCGTGTTTTCCTGAGTTGCTGAAAGCTCTTGCGGATATAGCCGGTAAAACTTTAGAGGACGCTTCAGAAGTATCAGCAGTTCTAAACATCGACAATACTGAGCTTTTGGCAATCGAAGAAAAAATAGCCGCGGCTCAGAATAAAGTAGAACAAGCGAGGGCAGGCTATTTGCTGGCTAAGAGCAAGCGTGCTTCACAAAATAACAACAAGAACAGAGTGTACGAAGAAAACCAAGCCAAATTTTTAAAGAATGCGGAAGGCCGGTTGAGTTACCTCCTGGAACTCAAGGAAAAGCTCTCCTCAAAGACAACGCAAGAAGAGCCTCCGAGTAGGGACAATAATGACTAATACGTAAGCGTGACATTGAAGCCTTTATTGAGATAAAAAATCTGTTGAAAGAAAGTTGAATTTTGTTGACTTGACAAGCCCAAAATAAGCATTCATAATTCGCCTCCGTTTTTCGACGCAGTAGTGTAGCGGAAAATACAGAAACGAAGTTTTACATTTGAAATTCCCCAGTCGCTTGACAGAAAATTTTAAACG
>ERZ837487.575-NODE-575-length-53389-cov-119.312015_pt1 | contig 53389 bp, 47 predicted proteins | sample MGYA00519911_ERZ837487 | MGnify/ENA primary metagenome ERZ837487 (study PRJEB31850, sample SAMEA3708818) | human gut metagenome | biome: human gut; feature: human-associated habitat; material: faeces | place: China | collected 2014 ... | reverse complement strand
ATAATTCTGCCAGATGATTTTGTGAAACTTGTTGAAGAGGAATAATTTTTACCACCAAATCGTCAAATACAGATTTTGTTAAACTCTTTCTATGCTCCATCCTCTGCCTTATTGCAGTCGATTCGTAAAAGCATATTATCATTAGAACGTGAAACACATCACAACTTCCTGCCGCATTTGGGACAAAATTCAAAGTCCTCTGTAGTTGTATATCCACAATTGCTGCATCTTTTTATTGTGTTTCCACTTCCATTTTCAAAGCCGTAACCATACTGCGGGTTTACACGCTGCAAATGCTGTGGCAATATCTCCACGTCCTCGCCTCTTGCTATCCTGCGTCCTATTTCCGGATCAAGCTCGTAAAGCGCATTACAGCATGTGGTCTGCACATAGTAGTGCCTGTTCCATTTAAAACACGGAATGAAGAACAATGACAGCACCATGTATGTCATATACACCTGATACCTGCCATACCTGCCACATTCATCGCAGGTAATGACCTGATTGAAGTCAAAGTCCTTCCTGCCGTCCGTTATTCCCATCATAAAAAACATATATGATGCCTCCGTTTATCTGTGCCATAGTCCCCAGAAGTCTCCAAGCGATTCTCTCGTATGAAATCCTCGCTCATCTTCAACCACCGGTATTGATTTGGCATCCATTTTCTCTATATTTACATAAGTACCCTGACTCACCATTGCAAATACCCTGTCTATCTGCTCCTCTGTGCCCTGTATTTCCATAAATACCGAGCCGTCAGGGTCATTTCTCACCCAGCCTGTTGCGCCAACGCTTTCTGCCGCGTGCTCTGTTCTGTAGCGGAAACCTACTCCCTGCACCGAGCCGTACACTCTTATCTGCTTTCTGATGATTTTGCTGTCGTAATCACTCATATGCTCTCACTTCCCTGATACACATTATTTTCAGTCTACAATAGCCCTGCAAACAGCCTCATAATTGACTGCCCCAGCCTTCGTCTTGCACTTCTTCCGGTCCTGTACTTCTCCGTCACCTCCGCTGACTCAGTGAAAAGCCTGATAAAATCATCCCTGATTTCATGCACCACTTCACAATCCGCCATAAAACAGCCATTTTCAAAGTGATGATAAAGGCTTCTGTAGTCAAGATTTATGGTACCGCAGGTTGCCATTATATCGTCTGCCACACTCATCTTTGCATGGCAAAAGCCCGGTGTCCACTCAAAAATCCTCACACCATGCTTCACAAGCTGGTTGTAGAAGGAGCGTGTCACGCTGTATATTGGTTTCTTATCAGGTATGCCCGGCGTGATGATGCGCACGTCAACTCCACGCTTGGCGGCAAGTGTCAGCGCATGGCTCATCTCATCGGTAATGATAAGGTAAGGAGTGATAAACCAGCAATAACGCTGTGCCTTGTTTGCCATGCTGATATAGACATCCTCCCCTACCTGCTCGTTATCGAGAGGGCTGTCTGCATATGGCTGGATAAATCCACTCTGTTTTGCCTCATAATCATAGTGCAGCAGATATTGCGATACATCCACCTCGCGCGGCACCTTGCGCTCTGATGCATTCCACATCTCGAGAAATGCGATGGTAAACGACTTGACAGCATCTCCCTCGAGCCTGATTCCCGTATCCTTCCAGATTCCGTATGGGTGTGTCACGTTGAAGTACTCATTTGCCAGATTATAGCCGCCGGTATATGCGATTTTTCCATCAATTACCGTGATTTTTCTATGGTCACGATTGTTTAAAAACATGTTAAAGGCAGGTGCAACCGGGTTGAACACCCTGCATTTGATGCCAAGCTTCTCCATCTTTTCCGAGAAATCCCTGTCTATGAAAAAGATTGAGCCCATATCATCATAAAACACCCTTACCTCGACTCCTGCCTGCACACGCTCCGTGAGCACCTTCTGGATACGGTGCCACGATTCCTTGTCCTCTATGGCGTGATACTCCATGAAAATAAATTTCTTTGCCTTTGATAAATCGCTAAGCTGCGCTTCGAGTCCCTTTGACGCCTGATCATAATATGTCACATCCGTGTTCTGATATACCGGATATAGTGCATTTTTTGCCAGGTATGTTGAAATCCCCGCTGCCTGTGGCACCTTTTCATACATATCAGAAAGTATGTCTGCATTTTCCGGCAGACATGGAAGAAGCATGGAATCCACCTCTTCAAACCGTGCACGCATCTTATTCGGTGCGCCGTTTAGTCCGACTAACAGGTAAAGCGACACTCCCATTATCGGAAATGCCAGTATCAGTATAATCCACGGTGTAGTCATGGATGCGGTCTGCTCACGATTGTACAGTCCGAGCACAAGAATGATTGCCATGACGCTTGTGATTATATTTATTGCTGCCGCATATTCATTTAGCCTTGTAAACATATATACCAGGAAAACTACCTGCAATAATATCGCAAGCGCTGAAAAAAACATTCTCTTTAAACCATTCTGTGTTTTTTTAGTTCCCTCGTAGGTTTTTTCCTTCATCTATTATGCCTCCATTATCTTACTGTCTGTAATACCAAACCTCTCCATACATTTTTAGCCACCTTCTTATTTAAGAAGCCATTCAATTTCCTCTTTATAAGGAGGAATAGTCTTCTTCGCAGAGCCCTCCTCACAAAGCCATGGTGTTTCCAGAATCTTTGGTACATTTGCAAAGGTCTCATCATGCACCAGGCGGTGCAATGTATCATAACCGATGGTTCCCTTGCCTATATTTGCATGCCTGTCCTTGTGTGCTCCGAGAGGATTTAAGCTGTCATTCACATGAAATACCGCTATCTGCTCAAGCCCTATCACCCTGTCAAACTCTTCAAAAACATCATCATAATGGTTCACAATATCGTATCCTGCATCATTTACATGGCACGTATCAAAGCAGACACGCAGCCTTTCCTTCCTGTCCACTCCATCATAGATTGCCTTAAGCTCCTCAAAAGAACGGCCTATTTCACTGCCCTTTCCTGCCATCGTCTCAAGTGCAATAAACACATCGTCATCATTCTGATTGAGCACTGTGTTAAGTCCCTTTACAATCTGTGCGATTCCAGCCTGCTCACCGGCATTTACATGACTTCCCGGATGAAGCACCAGTATGCGGCTCTTCATTGCCGCGGTCCTTACTATCTCCTTTTCCAGAAACTCCACTGCCAGCTCGTATGTCTCAGGCTTTACGGTGTTTGCCAGATTTATGATGTATGGCGCGTGGACCACTATCTCATTTATCCCATGCTCATGTGCATATTCCCAGCCTGCGTCTATGTTGAGCTCAAAGATTTCCTTTCTTCTCGTGTTCTGTGGTGCCCCGGTGTAGAGCATAAACACATTCGCGCCATATGACGCTGCTTCCCTGGCTGATGCCAGAAACATATCTTTTCCTGCCATGCCTACGTGACAGCCTAATTTTATATCATTCATATTTTTCCTCTGTTTCATTGAATCTATATATCTATTATTTCTACTATAACACTACATCCCTGATAACTCTATCTAAATATTCTAAATTTTTACTAAACATAGCAAAAGTCATTGACATAGTATCAAAAACTACATATACTATCCTTTGCAACCACATATATTAATGGAATATAATTGCAATGTATGTGATGCATAACTACAGTTAACCAATTATTATAGAAATACGAGGGTAAATATGTTTGAAATAATTGTTGACTCTGCGGCAAACATTCCTGCAGAGCTATGTAAAAAATATAAAATCAAGGTGCTATCATTTGTAAACCTTGTCAACGGAAAGGAAATGACCTGCTTTGAGCCTGACCTCACACCGGAACAGGAGCGGGCAAAGGGAAAGGAATACTATGATGCTATAAGAGAAGGTGCCGAGGTAAAGACCGGACTTATCAGCAGCGGAATCTTTGAGGATACCTTCAGGGAAATCATTGAGGCTGAGAAGGATATCCTGTATTTTTCCCTCAGCAAAAACATAAGCGGCAACTACAACTCAGCCCGTGTCGCAGCCGATGCTGTCCTTGATGATTGCAGTAACGGCAGGAAAATACGCCTGGTGGATTCATTAAATGCTTCCCTCGGACAGGGACTTCTCGCAATATATGCCAGCGAAATGCGTGAGAAAGGCATGAGCTTTGATGAGGTGGCTGACACGATAGAGACCTATCCTGCCAGATTAAACGGTGTATTTACAGTGGGTAATTTAAAGTATCTTGCCAGAACCGGCAGATTAAGCGGAACCACCGCTTTGGTCGGCAATATGCTAAGCATCAAGCCTATCCTAAGGGGCAGCAAGGACGGATATATTGTACAGTTCAGAAAATGTCGTGGCCGAAAAGCCGTATTAAATGAGCTTGTCAATCTGTTATGCGACAACATTACAGACCCTGAAAATCAGATTATCGGAGTGGCACATGCTGACGCATATGAAGATTCGCTCTATGTGATTGAACAGATTAAAAAGCGCATAAAGGTGCGCGATGTGATAAATACCACCTATGATTTCTGCACCGGAAGCCATGTCGGTCCGGAAGCTTTAGCAGTATTTTTCATGGGAAAGGACAGAGAATTGGGAGCCTGATATCAGGCTCCCATTAATATTCTAGTTCAAATACTAAGCTGCAGCTTTCTTGCTTTCTGATTTCTCACAGAGCTTCTTCACACCCTGAATTGCAACAAGCACACCAAGGATGAGCAGTAATACTGCGAATATAAGCTGTAATGAATTTCCAAGGTCAAGTCCTACAGAGAATAATGCCTTTGTAAGCTTGTAGATTGTCATGCCAAGTGCAGTAAATGTAACCGCCATCATGAATACCATTGGAATCCAGAGCATGCAGCCCTGACGCTTTGTCTTCTTTAAGAATACTGCGCAGGCAACAAGTGCAAGTACTGATAAGAGCTGGTTAGCTGAACCAAACAGTGGCCAGATCTCTGCATAGCCTACCTTTGTAAGCAGGAATGCAAGTACCAGTGTGATGATTGTTGCAAAGTATTTGTTTGTCATCAGCTTGACAAATGGACTCATATTGTCATCATCTGTGTCTGAATCAAGCCAGAACTCCTGGAATGACAGACGTCCGACTCTGGCTACTGAATCAAGTGATGTCAGAGCGAATGCTGATACGGCAAGGTTAATCAGTGTGAACACAAGTGAGTGTGGTAAACCGAGTACTGACAGGAAGTTTGCGATAGCTCCTGCGAAAATCTGTGGCTGTGTTGTAAGTCCCTGAGCTGCTGCCTCTCCCTTACCAAATGATGCTACTGCGATAAGAGCAAGGATTGCAAGCATACTCTCCATAAGCATGGCACCGAATGAAACAGGAAGCATGTTCTTCTCATTCTTAATCTGCTTAGAAGCAGTACCTGATGATACAAGTGAATGGAAACCTGAAACTGCACCACAGGCGATTGTTACGAATAAGATTGGGAACAGATACTGTGGGTTTCCGTTTGCATCAGGGATTGCAAATGCTGTGAAAGCATCAAGGTTACAAGCAGGATTTGCAACAAATACACCGATTACCGCACCTACGATCATGAAGATTAACAGGTAGCTGTTAAGGTAATCACGTGGCTGAAGCAGTGCCCATACAGGTGTAACACTGGCTATAAGTATATATACAAATATAATTATGTGCCATACACCAAGGTTTAAATACATTGGGAAATTGAGTCCCAGTGCTATAGCTACTATAAGTAATGCGATTGCAACAAGTGTGTTAATCCATTTGTTGAACTTAGAGTATTTAAGGAAGAAACCAAGTGCAACTGCTTCTATGATGAAAAGCATTGATGTAGTTGCAACTGCTCCGTTGGCTACAACCTTTGTAACCTCGCCTGCTTTATCAGCAGCAAAGCCATTAAATGTTCCGGCTACGACATCTGCGAAGGCTGCAACAACAAGTATACAGAACAGCCAGCAGAATAACAGGAATAATTTCTTTCCTAATTTACCGATGTACTCCTCGATGATGTAACCGATTGTACGACCCTTGTTCTTAACTGAAGCGTACATAGATGCAAAATCCTGAACAGCTCCAAAGAATACACCACCAATTAATATCCAAAGCAGAACCGGAAGCCATCCGAAAATAGCTGCCTGAATTGGTCCGTTGATTGGGCCTGCACCTGCGATAGATGCAAACTGATGTCCGAATACTACGTTGGTATCGGCCGGTACATAATCCACTCCGTCCTCCATCTCGTAAGCAGGAGTCTTGGCATTTGGATCAATGCCCCATTTGTTTTGCAGATAACGGCCATATAATAAGTATGCTCCACCGAGCACAACAATGGCTATTACCATCATTAAGATTCCACTCATATTATTACCTCTTTCTTTTGTTTATCTTAATTTTATTTATATATTATGTTTACTCTTTTTTTAACAAATTTCAATAAATATTTTATACATAATTTATTTTTTATTTCTATAATTTTTGTTTAATTTACCAATCGGTTATAATAGGTATTCATTCTCTTTATGCTGTCTTTGTCTCAGCGGCTTCTTCTGCCTTTTTAGCAGCCATTTTGTCCTTTAATGCAAAGGCTCCGGCAAGCAGTGTGCCTGAGATTGAATGCCATGTACATGACACTGCACAGATGATGGCTGATTCAGGTGTTGAAGCAAACTGTGCTGTAGTTGTTGCAAGGTTTGTGGCAAGACCGGCATTCTGCATACCAACCTCGATAGAGATGGTTCTCTTCTTGGCTGTGTTCATGCCTACCAGCCTTCCTGCACCGTATCCGAGCAGATATCCGAGTCCGTTATGTAGCAGAACTGCCGCAAAAATTACCACTCCCGATGTAAAGAACTTTGAGCCCTGTGATGATACAACACCACCTACAACGAATGCCAGACCAAGCACCGCAATACCCGGCATAACCTTCTGAGCCTCGGCAAATGCCTTTTTCTTTCCAAGCAGGTAGTTGAGTAAAAATCCAACCGCTACAGGAAAGATTACAGTCTCAATGATTGACACAAACATCGGAAGTGCCTTGATTGACACATGTGTTCCGCTTGCAAGCAATGATACCAGAAGCGGTGTCATAAATGGTGAGAGCAATGTGGAAACTGTTGTCATTCCAACTGAGAATGCCACATCACCACCACAGAGGTATGACATAATGTTTGAAGAAACACCACCGGGACAGCAGCCTACGAGGATAAGTCCAAGTGCGATTCCGTCAGGCAGATTCAATGCCTTTGAGATACCAAATGCAAGAAACGGCATGATAAGATACTGTGCGATTGCACCTACACATATATCAAATGGTCTCTGTGCGAGTATCTTGAAATCCTGTGTCGTAAGTGTAAGTCCCATACTAAACATGATGATTCCGATAATAATTGACTGACATGTGAACTTGTTGGATACCGGATCCACAAACAGCATCTGATTTACCCAGGCCATCAGATTCGGAACCAGAAATGTGACTACGGCGATTGCTATGACAACTATCGATGTGTAGTCTGATAAAAATTTACTTACTTTTTGTAATGCTTTCATTGTAAGCCTCCTTAACATTTTTCTGCTCACTAAAACTCTTTTATGGAATTAAAAAATCCCTTTCCAGATTGACATAATCTGAAAAGGGACGAAATAATCCGCGTTACCACCCTGATTCCACAGTGTATTACTGTGACACTCTGCATACCAGCATATGCTTTCCATATAACGGTGGACACCGGCGAGGTTTACAGACACACTTAATGCTTTCAGCCCGCTTCTTAGAGAGGATATTCCAATCTGATCATTGCCTGTTCGCACCGCCCACAGGCTCTCTGAAAATAAATACAAATCGGACCTTGTTCTCATCAACGAATTTTGGTGAACATATTTATTTAAATCTTGTTTTGTATTATAGCCCTCTGACACTATATGTCAAGAGAATGATACAAATTTGTACTATAACATTTATTTATAGTTTCTATTCATACGCTTTATTCTTATTATTTATTCGTAATCTTTGTTGTTATACTCATCATTCCATGACTGCTGTTGTGATGTACCGTAGGAATTTTGAGCATCCCCGCCCTGAGCTGCGCCATACGGATTCTGACCATACTGCTGATTTGTGCCATTTCCGTACATGTTCTGGCCGTACTGCTGATTTGCCCCGTTTCCGTACATGTTCTGGCCGTACTGCTGATTTGCTCCGTTTCCGTACATGTTCTGGCCGTACTGCTGGTTTGCTCCGTTTCCGTACATGTTCTGGCCGTACTGCTGGCTCGATCCGTTTCCGTACATATTCTGGCCGTACTGCTGGTTTGCTCCGTTTCCATACATGTTCTGACCGTACTGCTGACCATATCCGTTTGAACCGTATGGATTATAGTAGTTATTATTACTATTGTATCCATCTCCCACATAAACAATGTTTTTGTTGAAGGCAATAATACAGACAAAAATCACATTGAGGAATATAAGTCCACAGGCAAATCCGGCTCCCTTGCCAAACGCATGTGCCAGTCCGACACAGCAGAGGATATTCATAACCAAAGCCGCAATCATTGCTACAATAATCAAAATAAGCGCAAATATCAGCATGCCCATGTGAGCTCCGATGCGATTTCCGGCATATCCATAGGTAGAATCATAATACGACCCCATATAACTGGATGTCATAACGGAAAGTCCTGAGGCAATAATCTCATACATCAATAAAATACATCCTGCTATACTTGCGATACTTGCCACAAGATATCCCCAGAACAGCTTCTGTTTCCCTGCAATCCTGAATTTTACATATGAGCTGTAAAACGGTACAATAGCCGCCCAGCCGTGCTCTCCTGCCTTTGCATACATAATCCATGATGCAACAATTGTCAGTACCATAACTGCCAGATTGATAAACGACTCAAAGCCGTCAATCATACTCATAATAGTATAATATGTGCTCATTTTTTCTCCCTTTCATAACCAAAGTTTGTTTGTTATTCAAAGTATACATCACCATAGGTCAGAGTGCAATAATTAAAAAGCTTTTCATACACCGTTTTTTGCACCCTTGACAAACCCCTTCTTAAACAGCTATAATATCGTCAATTGGAGCATAATTACATTTCAACAGGCTTTGATGGGAACAAGTACATTTCTGCAATACTTACAGAGAGCTGCCGGCAGGTGAGAGGCGCAAGGAAAACAGATCTGGAATACATCCCGGAGCTTTGCACCGAACGTCATACCGGATGGTTAAATATCCCCGGTTCGATTAATAAGCTGCAACGTATTGGCACACGTTATAGTGCCGGAGTGTTAGCAGAATCGGCTATTTTCACTATATATAATATGTCGAATAATGTGTGACAACTCACGGAGGCATTCCTGTGCGAGCAGGATGCAAATTAAGGTGGTAACGCGAGAAATCCCCCTCGTCCTTAAATGGATGAGGGGGATATTTTATTTTTCAGAATATAAATTCAATCTATCAGGAGGAAAATCATGACAATTTATGACGAATTAGTTGCCCGCGGTCTTATCGCGCAGGTAACAGACGAAAAAGAAATCAAAGAGCTTATAAACAACGGAAAAGCTACCTTCTACATCGGCTTTGATCCTACAGCAGACAGCCTTCACGTTGGACACTTCATGGCTCTTTGCCTTATGAAGAGACTTCAGATGGCTGGAAACAAGCCTATCGTGCTTATCGGTGGCGGTACAGCACAGATTGGAGATCCATCAGGACGTACAGATATGCGTCAGATGATGACCACAGAGACTATCAACCACAACGTAGAGTGCTTCAAGAAACAGATGAGCCGCTTCATCGACTTTGGCGAGGGAAAGGCTATCATGGTAAACAACGCTGACTGGCTGATGGACTTAAACTACGTGGATGTGCTCCGCGAGGTTGGTGCTCATTTCTCAGTAAACCGTATGCTTACAGCAGAGTGCTACAAGCAGCGTATGGAAAAGGGTCTTTCCTTCCTTGAGTTTAACTACATGATCATGCAGAGCTACGATTTCTACACACTTTTCCAGAAATACGGCTGCAACATGGAGTTCGGTGGAGACGACCAGTGGAGCAATATGCTCGGTGGAACAGAGCTCATCAGACGTAAGCTTGGAAAAGATGCGTATGCTATGACAATCAATCTGCTCCTAAACTCTGAGGGCAAGAAGATGGGCAAGACACAGTCCGGTGCAGTATGGCTTGATCCTAACAAGACAACACCTTTCGAGTTCTTCCAGTACTGGAGAAACGTTTCTGATGCCGATGTTCTTAAATGTATCAGAATGCTCACCTTCCTTCCTCTCGAAGAGATTGACAAGATGGAAAGCTGGGAGGGCGCACAGCTCAATGAAGCTAAAGAAATCCTGGCATTCGAGCTTACAAAGCTTGTTCACGGTGAGGAGGAAGCCACAAAGGCTAAAGAGGCAAGCCACGCACTTTTCGCAGGCGGAGCCAACAATGCAAATATGCCTACAGTTACCGTCACAGCAGAGGACTTCCCTGACGGAGAGCTTGATATCATCTCTGTTTTAGTAAAAGCAGGACTTTGCGATTCAAGAGGAGACGGCCGCAGAAATATCCAGCAGGGCGGTGTTTCCGTTGCAGATGAGAAGGTAACTGATATCTCTACCAAATACACTCTCGACGATTTCAAGGGCGAGGGTCTTATCATCAGACGTGGTAAAAAGAAATTTGCCAAGGTTGTAGCTGAATAGACAGAGAATCCCCGGTAGTAACTACCGGGGATTTTTACTTTCAGCCATATTTTATTTTGAAAATTCATTTGCAGGAAATTCATACGGCACAAATTCACTGCTGCATGTAACTGTATACTCCGTTTCTCCCGAAACAGTTTTTTGTTCTGTGCCAACACCCTCTCCACAAATCCAGTATGAACCATCATTTTTTTCTATTATGGTATTCATCATTTCGGCAGGATATTCCCCATCAAACCCGGCAAGGCTGTACTTGTCCGAATTATATTGTAATCTGCCGGTCCATACTGTTCCATCATTTAACAGTGCCGCATGAAATTTTATATATCCGTCTTTAAATATCACTTACACAATACAGTTTTTCCCAATCTTCTCTTGACTTCTCATTAATAAGTGAATATAATTTACCTAATTGATACATCAGCGCTTTAAAGCGCTGATAAAAGGAGGAATTATCATGAAAAAGAGATCTAAAATTTTAGCTTCACTTGTTCTTGCAGGAACAATGGTTCTTGGACTTGCTGGATGTGGAGATTCCGGTTCAGCAAATGGTGGCACACAGTCAGGTAAGAACTCAGGTGCCAAATATCAGGTAGGTATCTGCCAGCTCGTACAGCACGAGGCTCTCGATGCCGCTACAAAGGGCTTTGAAGACGCATTAAAGGACAAGCTCGGAGATGATGTATCCTTTGACGAGCAGAATGCCGCAGGAGATGCTTCTACATGCTCTACAATCTGCACCAAGTTCGTCACAAACGACTACGACCTTATCCTTGGAAATGCCACAGCAGCTCTTCAGGCCGCTTCAGCAGCTACAGACTCTATTCCGATTCTCGGAACATCTATCACAGACTACGCTACAGCTCTTGATATGTCAGACTGGTCAGGCACTACAGGAAAGAATATTTCAGGTACTACAGACCTCGCTCCACTCGATGAGCAGGCTAAATGCATCAAAGAGCTCTTCCCAGATGCAAAGAACATCGGTATCATCTACTGCTCATCTGAGCCAAACAGTATCTACCAGTCAACAACCATTACCAAATACCTTGAGGACGAAGGATACACTGTAAAAGAGTACACTTTCTCTGATTCAAATGATGTTGCTGCAGTAACACAGAGCGCATGTGATGCATCTGATGCAATCTACATCCCAACAGACAACACTGCTGCTTCATGTACAGAGGCTATCAACAATGTAGCTTCACAGGCTAAGAAACCTATCTTCGCTGGCGAGGAAGGAATCGCTAAGGGCTGTGGTGTGGCAACACTTTCTATCAGCTACTATGACCTTGGATACACAACAGGTGAGATGGCTTACGATATCCTTGTAAATGGTACAGACATCAAAACTATGGAGGTTAAGAGCGCTCCTAAGTTCACTAAGGAGTACCTTCCGGACCGCGCCAAGGAGCTTGGAATTACAGTTCCGGACGGCTATGAGGAAATCTCAGCTGAATAAACAGCTGCACTATGGAGGTATTTAATAAAATGATTCTAATGAATTATTTTGCAACCTTAAATCCGGTTGCATTCACCAATGCCCTTCCGGGCAATATAGCCCAGGGTCTGATTTGGGGTATCATGGCACTCGGTGTTTATATCACCTTCAGACTGCTGGACTTCGCAGATCTGACGGTTGACGGCTCATTTGCAACAGGTGGTGCCGTAACCGTTATGATGACGATTAACGGCTACAATATCTGGGTTTCACTGCTTTGCGCATGTATTGCCGGTCTGCTCGCAGGACTCTGCACTGGTCTCTTACATACAAAGCTCGGCATTCCTCCGATTCTGGCAGGAATCCTTACACAGATAGCGCTCTACTCTATCAACTTAAATATCATGCAGCGCCACGCCAACCAGGCACTTAGCGCAGATAAATATAATCTGGTGCTTTCATCACGTAATCTGACACATGCAATAATTGTCGGTGTGATTTTCTCGGTTGTAATTATCGCAGTGCTTTACTGGTATTTCGGAACAGAGCAGGGCTCTGCTATCCGTGCCACAGGCTGCAACCCTGCAATGAGCAAGGCTCAGGGTATCAACATCGACAACATGAAGCTCATCGGTCTTGCGCTTTCGAATGCAATTGTAGCGCTCTCAGGCGGCCTGCTTTCACAGTACTCAGGCTTTTCCGATGTAAACATGGGCCGTGGTGGAATCGTCATCGGTCTTGCCGCAGTTATCATCGGTGAGGTGCTCGGCGATGCAATCCTCGGAAAGCACATGAATTTCATGGGAAAACTTATCTTTGTCATATTTGGTGGAATTGTTTACTACATTGTAATCGGAATCGTTCTGTGGCTGCAGATGCCAAGTGATGACTTAAAGCTCTTCACTGCAATCATCGTGGCAATTTTCCTTGCGGTGCCTTACCTGAAAGGCAAGAGCAAGGCCTCCTTCAAAAAGGCCGGCAAGCGCTCTGCCGCAGCACTTAATGCAAAGGAGGGCAAATAAATGCTAGAGATTAGAAACGTACATAAAACCTTCAATCCGGGCACAATCAATGAAAAGCATGCCCTTAATGGTGTAAACCTAAAGCTTGAGGAGGGCGATTTCGTCACTGTTATCGGTGGAAACGGTGCCGGAAAATCGACCATGCTCAATGCCGTTGCAGGCACATGGCCTGTGGACGATGGTTCAATTCTCATCGATGGAGTGGATGTCACAGGACTTCCTGAGTTCAAGCGTGCATCATTTCTTGGACGTGTGTTCCAGGATCCAATGACAGGAACTACCGCAACCATGCAGATTGATGAAAACCTCGCACTTGCAGCGCGCCGCGGAAAGCGCCGTGGTCTTGGCTGGGGCATCACAAAGACTGAAAAGGAGCAATTCCACGAGCTTTTAAAGGAGCTTGACCTGGGACTCGAGGATCGAATGACCTCAAAGGTTGGTCTGCTCTCAGGTGGACAGCGTCAGGCTGTTACACTGCTCATGGCTTCACTCCAGAAGCCGAAGGTGCTGCTTTTGGATGAGCACACCGCCGCCCTCGACCCGAAGACAGCCGCAAAGGTGCTCACTCTCACAGACAAAATCATCAAGGAGAACAGCCTGACAGCCATGATGGTCACACACAACATGCGTGATGCCATCGCTCACGGCAACAGACTCATCATGATGAATAACGGACAGGTTGTCCTTAATATCTCAGGCGAGGAAAAGAAAAACCTCACTGTGGAGGATCTGCTCATGAAGTTTGAGGAGGTTTCCGGCGAGGAATTTGCTTCTGATAAGGCTTTGCTTGGATAGACATATCTATATAATAATAACAAAAATTTGCAGCTCAATACACGAGCTGCAATTTTTTGTTATATACTTTTTATATGAGCTCTCCCACCGGCTTAATCATATCAGCCTTGATAAAGCCCTTTATGATCAGATACTGCTCTATCGTCTTCACACAGTTTTCCACACCGACACGCTCACTGTTTAGTGTCAGGTCGTAGTTCACCGGATTGGTCCAGTAGTTTCCGTGTGTATAGTACTTGTAATAATCTGCCCTGAACTTATCTGTTCTCTCAATCGTGGCATTTGCCACCTCCGGTGTCACACCCATATTGGCTATGGTACGCTCCACACAGAATGCACGCGGTGCCTCAATGTATATGCTCACCACATTTGGGCGGTTCTTTAATACATAGTCGGCACATTTTCCTACTATGACGCAGGATTCCTTGTCTGCAAGCTCGTTGATAATCTGGCTCTGATACTCAAAGAGCCTGTCATCTGATTTGAACTTCTCATTTCTCGATATATATCCCTTTGCTCTTGGAAGCCCTCGCAAAAAGCTCGTAAATCCGCCCTCTTCACGCAGCTTCTCATTTACCTCCTGAAACACATTCTCGTCAAGTCCGCTCAGCTGGCTTGCAAGAGTCAGAATACGGTTCTCATAACAGTGTATTCCAAGCTCTTTTGCCAGCTGTGATGCTATTGCTTTTCCGCCTGTTCCAAATCCTCTGGCAAAGGTTACTACAAAATTATCCATTTATCATTTCCTCCTTCTGAATGCCAACCATATCTAGCCTGCCAGATATCTGCTTAAAAATTCTCTTGTTCTTGGATTCTTAGGATTTGTAAACAGCTCTGACGGTGCTGCATCCTCTGCCACATATCCTGAGTCCATGAAAATAGTTCTTGTAGAAACATCTCTGGCAAATGCCATCTCATGTGTGACGATTATCATCGTAAGTCCTGTCCTCGCGAGGTCCTTCATGACATTTAACACCTCTCCGACCATCTCAGGGTCAAGCGCCGATGTAGGCTCATCAAACAAAAGCACCTCCGGGTTCATACAAAGCGACCTGGCAATGGCAACTCGCTGCTTCTGTCCTCCTGAGAGCTGAGATGGCTTCGCATTGATATAAGGAGCCATGCCGACTGCCTTCAGATGTGTGATCGCCCTGTCAAAAGCCTCCTGCTTTGGCAGATGAAGCACCCTTCTTGTGCAAAGCATACAGTTCTGGAGCACTGTCATATTGTTGAACAAATTGAAGGACTGGAACACCATTCCCACCTTTGAACGGTAATCATTGATATCCTTTTGTACATTTCTGACCTCTTTATCGTGATATAAAATCTTTCCTGAGGTCTGTTTCTCAAGCTTGTTGATGCACCTAAGCAGTGTTGATTTTCCCGAACCTGAGGAGCCCACAATACAGATGACCTCGCCGGAATGCACATCAATATCAATCTTTCTAAGTACCTCATGATCACCAAATGATTTGCTTAAATCCTTAATTGAAATTACTGTCTCACTCATATTGTGCCTCCTATTCATTGTCCATGTACTCAACTGCGAGTGCATAGTCTGTCTTGCCCTGCAGCTTCTTTTCAATCAGCTTGAAGAGCTTATCAAATACAAAGCAAAGTACAAAGTAAATTACTGCGATAACCAGATATGACTCAAAGTACTTGTAGTAGTTTCCACCGACTGTCTTGGCAGCCATGAAAAGCTCCTGCACAGCGATAACATTGAGCACTGATGTCATCTTCAGATTTAAAAGGAATGTATTTGCCATCTCAGGTATGATGTTCTTGAATGCCTGTGGCAAAACTACATAGAGCATTGTCTTAAACGGTGACATTCCCATGGCCCATGCGCCCTCGCGCTGTCCCATATCTATTGATCCGATTCCTGCTCTGACTGTCTCTCCCATGTAGGCACCTGTATTTAATACAGTTACGAGGATACCTGCAAATACAGGTGTCAGGTTTTCATAGCCCATCTGACGTATTCCATAGTACACAATCATCGCCTGAACTATCATTGGTGTGTCCCTGAATACTTCAACATAAACTGTAAATATCACCTTTACTATACGGATAAGGACCTTTTTTACGATGTTGTCACCATCGTTAAGCTTTACATCATTTACTATGCCTACGATATATCCCAATACGAAGCCAAGCAATGTACCAACTACCGATATGTACAGCGTAAGCCAGGTTCCTTTGATAAACATGCTTGAATATTTCTGCGCCAGAAATACCATCCATTCTAACGAATTACTTGGATTACTTATCATCATACTGCTACCTCACTTTTATCTCTCTAATCCCCAGCTTACGCCGGTTTATCAGACTATTGTGGGATGATGCGATATAACATCATCCCACAGTCTTTCATCTTTTCGTGAATCAGATAAATCTCTAACAGCTAGTTGGCTGCCGGCTGCTGTGTCAGAACCTGATCCATCAGCTCATCCATCTTTGCCTTGTCATTCCAGCCGATTGCATTCATGGCATCCTGGATTTTATCTCTGAGTGCTGTATCATCCTTTCTTGTTGCGATACATACATTTACCATTTCATCATCACCTGTGAATGTATCATTCTCATCCAGCTCGATAATCTGTAAATCATCGTTTGTCAGTGCTGCTGACTCTGCTGTCGGAACATCGATTACACATACATCTGCGCTGCCGTTTGATATTGCGAGGAAGCACTCTGATGTAGTCTCAAAGTTTCCTGACTGCTCAGCACCCTTTATCTGGTCTAAAAGTGGAATCCAGCCTGTTCCAAGCTGTGTAGTTACTTTACAGCCTGTATCTGCGAGATCTGAAAGTCCCTTTACATTTGAATACTTGCCGCCCTTCTTAACAACAATACAGTTGTTTCTATAGTAATAAGGCTCTGTGAATGCGTATGACGCTTCTCTTTCCTTTGTCTTGCCCATACCGGCGATGATACAGTCATAATCTCCTGCATCGAGTGAGATACCGATTGATGACCACTCAACCTTATGTACCTCAAGGTCCATTCCCATCTGGTCTGCAAGCTTCTGTGCCACTGCTACATCATAGCCGTATGCATAGTAATCAGAGCCTGCTATCTTGACTGCCTTGCTGCCGTCCGGTGTGGTATCTGTATCCTGTGTCCAGTTGAATGGAGCATATGCACATTCCATACCAACCTTTAAAACCTTCTTTGATGAGCTGTCTGCCGCTGAGCTATCTGAGGCAGCTCCTCCTGATGACGAACCACATCCAAACAATGTTGTCACTGCCATTACACCTGTCAATATCAATGCTGCAAATCTCTTACTTCTCTTCATCATAATCTTTTCCTCCTTGATTATTGAAATACGAAAAGGCGCCGGAGTTTTTCTCCAGCGCCTTTGCTTAGTTCGTATAATAAACTTAATGAAGCAGCTTTGCAATGTTAATTTTGCACAATTTGTTTGTGCATTTTTACAGTAACTAATTAAACATAAGCCTTTTTACAAGAATACAATTAACTACATCCAGATATTCCATCGAGTCATCAAGGCTGATTTCCAGTATTTCTTCTATCTTTTTCAGACGGTATTGCAGGGAATTGCGATGAACGTACATCATCTGTGCCGTTTTTTGGACATTAAAGCCACACATATAGTAATTGAGCAGCGTATCTATGAGAAACGAGCCGTTTGCATTGTCATACATCTCAAGTCGCTTTAGCTTCTCGTTGCAATAATCCATGATTTCCTGCTGATTGCCACTGTTGAACATATACTTGTATATGCCCATGGAGCTAGCACTGATTACCTTCCTGTTGGTCGGATTGGGTAAAATATCCTTTTTGGGGATGAGATTTTTCGCCTCCTGATAGCTCTTGCCAAAATCCGCAGGCTTCCTGTATGCAGCACCAAGTATGCATGTGCTGTGAATGAATCCTGCAAATGGTGCACGACTGTCTAAGTCCCCAAGTATCCTTTCAATCTGATGCTCTGTCTCCATATCCTTTGTCTCCTCAAAAAGAAGCACAAATTTGTTTAAAAACCTCATATACATAGGCGTTTTCTTCATATGGATAACCTCGCGGTTCAGGCAGTCGGTATAGTATGTATATGTGTGCTCGTCCTGCTCCAGATTCACTCCGTATTTGCGGTCTATCACGATGATTCCCACTCTGTACGGCCGGTCAAAGGTCAGACCAAGCTGTGCAGAAATCTTCTCGATATACTTATCATTTACCTCATATCCAAAAAGCAGATTGTACAGGTAGTCCCCGGTCCTTTTATTATCTACACTGGTCTCTAAAAGCAGCTCTCCGACGCTCTGCGCAATATCTACAAAAGTAGCTCCCGCCCACCGGATATAAAACAACGGCAGCTTGAGCTCATCAGCCTTGTCCTTCATCCTCTGTGGTGCCTCTTCCCTGTCCTCCACAACCGAAATCGCAAAGCCTGATATTCCCAGCTCATTCAGCTCAACCATGGCATCATATGCTTCGTCCATGGAAAATCTCTTGTAATCCACCACAAGCAGCGCAAAGTTGCCCGGATTCATATGATCCTTATAAGGCTTTGTCTGCACCAGATACGTCCATGACACCATCCTGTCAAGCCCTGCTGCTCCCGCCACAAGCTCCATTCCGTCCATTTGTAAATTGTTAACATCCCTGCATGAAATCATCTGCGTCTCCCTGATATCATTAAGCTTCGGTAATTATCCCAAGCCGCTTCACATTACTTATATCCACAGCCGCTTCGCCCCGGCATATCCTCTCCGTGCACATACCTGGCATTGAACTCCATATTTATCTCACGAAGCTCCTTCTTTCCGTCAATATAGTCCTGATACATCTCGGCAAGTCCCGACATGCAGCCATCGCAGGTAGCCTCGATATTGCCAAGCGACTCAGCCACAATTGCCTCGCGCTCCTCTTTTGTTGTCTCACTGATTAAATATCCCATTTCGTATATTTCCTTTCCGGCTATTCACACATTAAAAGCCCAGATTCTCATCCACAAGAATAATCTGGAAACGTCCCTTCACCCTTGAGAAGCGTGTAGTCAGAATCTGACAGCAGATACACTGCGGACTCTTGCAGTCAAAGCAGGTGCCGTTCTTGGAGCATGGTGTGTCGATGCCAAAGCGCTGTGCGTTGATTGGCGCTGCCTCATTTCTCGCACGACTCATAGCATCTGCCTCGGTCTTTACGACCTTGTTCATGCCTACTATAAGAAGCACATGCTTCGGTCCGTAAGCATATGCCGCCACGCGGTTTGCATTTCCGTCGATATTGATAAATACGCCATCCTCACTCATCGCATTGACACTTCCAAGGAAATAATCCGATGTAAATGCCTTTAACGCTATCTCCTGCTTCTCCTCCTGCGTAGACACCTTGTCCCTGTCATAAAACTGGTAATCTCCGTTTGAGAGAGCCTCATACAGACCACATTCCTTCACCGATGTGGCACCGCCCATATTGATTGAGCTGCCCTTTGGAATCAGCTCCAGAGCCTTCTTAACAGCCTCCTCCTTTGTCTCTACATAATAAGCCTCCATGTTGCGCGACTCAAGTGCAGCCACAAGGCGCTTTCCCAGTAATTCGTTTCTCATTTTTCTTACGTCCATAGTGTAAACCTCATTTCATGCTTATTGCCAATTCCTGTTTGTGCAATTAGCTTTATTAATTGTTGTTATTATACTACTTTACAGGGGGTGTCTGCAATTTATTCGGGAATAAATGATTGTACTTTTCATTCTAATAGAAAAAAGTGCACAACAAAAAGAGCTCTTTCGAGCTCTTCCTGCTTTGTACAACATTAAATTGTAGATGATTACTGTAAGAGTGAAAGTACACCCTGGTTTGACTGATTAGCCTGTGCAAGCATAGACTGTCCAGCCTGTGCAAGAATGTTGTTCTTGCTGTAGTTAACCATCTCTTCAGCCATATCTGTATCACGGATACGAGACTCAGCTGTTGTAGTATTCTCAACTACGTTGTCGAGGTTGTTGATTGTGTGCTCAAGACGGTTCTGAACAGCACCGAGTGATGAACGCTGTGAAGATACCTTTGAGATAGCATCTGAGATAGCGTCGATAGCATATGTACCAGCGATACCTGTATCATCATTGACGTTGATTCCCTTGATACCAAGGTTAGAAGAATTCATTGTCTCAATGTTGACACCAATCTTATTTGTCATATCAGCATCAGAACCTACATGAAGATTAAATGAAAGAGAATTAGCAACATCTACACTACCCTTTGTAATAGTGAATGTACCATCATTATTATTTGTTACTGTTGCAGCTGTATCTGTTCCGATAGAAGATGCTGTAGCTAATTCAGTTGCCATCTTAGTATATGCATCAGTAACAGTTATAGCATCTGAATCTGCTTTCCATGCAGTTCCTGTCAATGCAGTTGCGCCAGCACCAGCTTTACTAGCCGTAAAGGATAATTTACCATTAGTATTAGCTACCGTGTATGTTCCACCAAGACCATCATCAATTTTACCATTTAATGCTGTGACTAATTTAGTTCCAATTGCACTTGCATCATCATCTTTAGATAAAGATATTTCATAATCCTTACCACCAATTGTAAATGTAGTCTTACCATCAAATTTTGAAGCCATTCCTGCTAAATCTAATTCGTATACGCCCGCAGCTGCTGCCTCTGGTTTAGTTTTCTGTGTGATTGCAGTATTTGTTGGTGCTGTGATTCCTGTAACCTTATAATCCTTGCCCCCAATAGATATTGAAGAACCTTCCGAGAGAGCTTGAGCAGTAAATGTAGCTGTATCGCCATTGTCTACTAATGTACCCTTAAGTCCTGCATCATGTGCATTGACTTTCTGAGAATGAGTTGCGCCATCCTTGCTACCCTTTAAGAGGTATGTCTCATTGAATTTTGTAGTCTCAGCTACACGATCAATTTCAGTTGTAAGCTGATCCATCTCATCCTGAATTGCTTTACGATCTGTAGTTGAGTTTGTTCCGTTTGCAGACTGTGTTGCAAGCTCGTTCATACGCTGAAGCATTGAGTGAACCTCTGTGAGGGCACCTTCTGCTGTCTGTACTGCTGAAACACCATCCTCTGCATTTGTCGAAGCTCTGTCAAGTCCCTTGATCTGCTTTCTCATCTTCTCAGAAATTGTAAGTCCTGCTGCATCATCAGCTGCGCGGTTAATTTTGTAACCAGAAGAAAGCTTCTCTGTGCTCTTTGACTGTGCGCTTGTTGTTACGTTGAGCATTCTGTTGGCATTTGCTGCCTGCATGTTGTGTTGTACTACCATAATATAATCCTCCTTGTCCCATATTCATGGGTTATTATGTTTGGCCTCTGGAAGTCCTTTTCCCGAGGGTTTTGCAGCTGCTTTGTGTATATTTTTATTTAAGCAGTTGCGGTTTTCTATAACAAGCGGCTTCCCGGGTGTGGCTTGCGCCACAGCCGCCTATTAACTTGTTTGCTTATGCTTTTTTATCTGCTTTAGCTGGTTTTGCCTTCTTCTGTCTTTCATTCCAGATAATCTTCTTGATTTCATGCTGTGCTTCCTCTGAAATCCTCGGCTCCGGATAATATGTATCCTTTCTCTTCTCAGGATTCGGGTCGTTGTTTGACCTAGAGATGTTCATCTCTCTTGGAGCATCTATCATGAGACGTCCGTTCTTTCCGCTTCCTCCGGCATAGACCACTCTGATGTTGTCTCCGATATTCACATATTCTCCCTCTTTAAGCGATAATTTAAGCATTCTGTATACCTCCGTGCACTTGATTTAAGCTATTTCCATGCTTATGTAAAATGTAACAATTCTCTAAGAAATGTTGCATTTTAGAGATATGAATTTATAAAATAAAGGAATTTCTCAGAAATATGAAAGCTGCAGCAAGCGATAATGCTCAATAAAGTGCAAATAAATTTTTAAAATTTAATGTAATCAGGGGTAAAGTATTAGAATTGATGTCCGATATAGTAGTTGTAAGATAAAAAATGCAACATTTCTTAGAGAAATGTTGCATTTATATTCCCATAGTTCTATTGCATTTGATAATGTTATTATCATGCCTATCAACAATAAGTTATTCGAATTATTCAAATTTTATATTTACAAATCCAACTCATAACTGTATAATATGTACTGTAATTGAATAAAATAAATATGTGCTGATGAATCGGTGTCTATTTTTAGATGCTTTAGTTCTAAGGTGCGTATTACAGTAAAGGGGCTTCCTACACGGTGTCTGTCTATCAGATGCTTTAGTTAGGAAGTTCTTTTGTTTCCCCATTTTAAATAGTCATAAATCATAATCAGTCTTCTAACATTTGTTCTAATTGCAGGCTTTGAATTTTGTAATACATTAACATCACAACTACTGTTCAGACACAAGCTTGATATTACACTGTCAAGCTATGCTCCACACAGTAAATAACTAAAACTTCCCACACCGGTACGGTGTGTTGAACCTTGAAAATTCAATATTTCAGCCAATAAAAAAGGCATAAACCTAATCCGTTTGGTATAATGGAATTGACTAGAAACCATCTTTACAAAGGAGATTTATGCCATGTCCAGTATACCACAAAACCATTTCAATGAGAACGACTTAAGTGATTGTGTTCAGAGATTTTTTTCAAAACATCATGTTGGCAAGCTTCTTGCTAAATGTAATGGAATGAAAGAAAAAGGTATTTCGCCTGTTTCACTGCTTCGTTACAAACTCAACAACATTTTTGTCGGAAGAAGTATGTATATGCAGCAACGGACCGGCTCTTTTAAGGAAAATTTTTCCCAGAACACTTTCTACCGTTTTCTTAATTCTGCAAAAACAAACTGGCTCCGTTTTACGTCTCTTCTTGCAACTGATATCGTCAATCATGACATTCGTGATCTGACAGATCACGAAAGAAAAAATGTTTTTATCATTGATGACAGTCTTTTCAATCGCACCAGCTGTAAAAAAACAGAACTGGGATCAAAAGTTTTTGATCACACGGATATGCATTTCAAAAAAGGCTTCCGGATGCTTACTTTAAGCTGGAGTGATGGAAATACACTAATCCCTGTGAACAGCTGTCTGTTAGCATCTGCAAAAGATACAAATATCATCGGCCCGGTAAGGGACTTTGATCATAGAACTCTTGCAGGAAAAAGACGTAAGCTTGCTCAGACAAAAGCGCCAGAGGCAATGATGACTTTACTGGATACTGCCCTCAATGCAGGACTGAATGCAGACTATGTCCTGTTTGACTCCTGGTTTTCCAACCTGGCACAGATTACAGCCATTCATTCAAAATGTATGGATGTGATTGCCATGATCAAGAAAAGCAGCCGGATCAAATATTCATACTGTGGCGAGCAACTGAATATCAAAGAGATCTATTCCCAGAATAAAAAACGTCGTGGCAAATCAAAATATCTGCTTTCTGTTGATGTCATGGTAGGAAAAGAAAATCCAATTCCTGCAAAAATCGTATGCGTAAGAAACAAAGCGAATCGCAAAGACTGGCTTGCTTTTATCTGTACAGATACGACTCTTTCAGAGGAAGAGATCATCCGCATTTATGGGAAACGCTGGCAGATAGAGGTTTTCTTCAAAGCCTGCAAATCTATGCTGAACCTGATTGGGGAATGCCATAGTTTATCCTATGATGCACTAACAGCTCATGTAGCGATTGTATTTACCCGATATATGTTACTTGCAACGGAACAACGCCAAAATGAAGATCAACGAACTCTTGGTGAATTGTTCTTCTTTCTTGTTGATGAAATGGCAGACATTACTTTCAGCCGATCACTTGGCATCCTTATGGATGCTTTAATGGCAAGCCTTCAGGAAATCTTAAAGCTCAGTGATGAACAGCTGGCTGCTTTTACCGCTGATTTTGAAGCAAGACTGCCGGAATATCTGCGAAATGCGCTTCATCCCAAGGCTGTAGCGGCATAAATCACTATTTTGTTAGCTGAAATATTGAATTTTCAAGGTGCGAATTCCATTTTTGGTATGGGAAGTCTTAGTAACATAATCTATTCTAACTCAAAACAGGCAGTTTTGCCAATATTAATTCAAGATTATCTGGACATCTGTGATCCAGTGCTGACTTTTGACAGATTTATGGGAGAAATCGAACTGGAGAAATATCTGAAAAATATTCCTCAACATTATACAGGAAGACTCAGATATGACCCGGTCAGCATGCTGAAAACAGTTTTGTTCGGATTTATGGCGAATGGCTATATATCATTGCGCGAACTGGAGGATCAGTGTAAAGTCATTCTACGCTTCATGTATCTTATGGATCATCAAGCACCTCGTATTATAAAGTAGTAGTTTTTATAGACCCTCTCCAAGGTCTTCATAACTATTAAGGTCATAGTCTATTCTTTACCTCTTCTGCAGGTTCGACTATGATATATAAGATGCTGTGGATTGGTTTCAATCACCTACCACTTGATGGTTTTAGGAAGGCTCCAACCACAGTCTCTTTGTTCATTTGTTAATCAGTTAGATACCGCATGACGTTTTATTTAGAACGAGGATACAATCGCAAGGAGCACCCTGTGGTTCTAAAACAGCATTAATACATTTCAAAGGAGATTATTATGATTTATGTAGGAATTGATGTCGCTAAGGATAAGCATGATTGCTTTATCACCAACTCTGATGGAGAAGTGTTGTTTAAACCATTTACCATTACTAACAACCTAGATGGTTTCAATGAACTTTATCAAAAAATTGAATCTGTTACGGAAGATGCAACAAAAGTAAAAGTAGGACTGGAAGCCACTGGACACTATAGTTACAATCTTCTCGGATATCTCATTGATAAAGGTTTGGCCGCCTATGTTATCAATCCGTTACATACCAATCTGTACAGAAAAAGTCTAAGCCTTAGACAGACGAAAACGGATAAAGTAGATGCCCGCACGATTGCTTCCATGCTCATGTCTGATGTGAACTTAAAGTCCTACTCAGACATATCTTACCATAACGAAGAGCTAAAGTCATTAACTCGTTATCGTTTTGATAAAGTAAAAGAACGTGCCAAGCTAAAGTCTTCCGTCTCAAGACTTGTCTGTATCTTATTCCCTGAATTAGAAAAGCTTGTGCCAACACTTCATATGGCATCTGTTTATTCAATGCTTTCTGAATTTCCCGGTGCTAAGCACGTAGCCAGCGCACATCTTACCAGACTTACAAATCTTCTTTCGGAAGCTTCAAAAGGTCGATATAGTAAAGATACTGCCATTACTTTCAGAGAAGCTGCAAGGGCTTCTATTGGCTCAAATATGCCAGCTAAATCACTTGAACTAAAACACACCATCAAGTTGATTCAGGAACTTGATTCCGAGATTGATGAAATCGAAAATGAAATCAAAGTCATCATGGATGAAATCAACTCACCGATTCTTAGTATTCCTGGAATTAATTATCGCATGGGTGCTATGATCATTGCCGAGATTGGTGACTTCAGTCGTTTTGATTCTCCTGATAAAATCTTAGCTTATGCTGGATTCTCACCATCAACATATCAATCCGGACAACTGGATGGTGCTTACGCACATATGGAAAAACGTGGTTCCAGATACCTGCGATACGCTTTGTACAATGCCGCCAAGTATGTCTGCCACTGGGATCCAACATTTGCAGGGTATCTTGCCAAGAAACGAGCTGAAGGCAAGCACTATAACGTTGCCATATCACATGCTGTAAAAAAGCTGGTTCGAGTGATTTATCATCTTGAAAAAACAAAGCAACAATACATCAAAGTAGCTTAATCAATTTTAATTCGATACTCCTTTTTGAGCACCTGTCACGATGCTCTTTTTGTCATGCAGTTTTCATGGTTCATGGAACTCTAACTGAGTTCAAAATATATCTAAAATACATTTCTGTATTTTATTCAAAAAATATCATTTTAAGGCTTGACTTTTAATAGTTAGTCTTCCTACCGCACTTTCGGCTACTTCATCAACGAAGTACTTGCTGATTCCATTGAAGAAATATTTCAAGATATAAACAAAAAAATCTTCGAGACAGAGCATCGTATCAATATCACAAGCATTGATGCCGAACATGACATCTCAATGCGTGAAGTCTATGGATTAGACAAAACATTACGCGAGTAAACTCGCATAATCGGTTTCCGTTAGTCCGGACAGGCGTTTTCCTGCCTGCCAGACTTGCGGTGTTACCGCACAAGAATATTCAAATTGGCTCGCCTGACATTGTGTGTGAGTTGATCCATGATAGTTTGCCTCCTCTAAAAAACTATTAGTTTTTTCGTGTTTTTTAGAATGTCTCACAAAAATGCTAATTATCCAAGGCAAGTGGTTTGACGTTTACGTACCGCCTTGCGTTCATCCCTGCCCATATTCATTTTTAGTCTCTCTTACCACTCCCTCCTTTTCATTTTTCTTCAAATCACTCCCAAAACCACTTTTTCAGCCCTATGCATCTATAAAATTGTGCAAATAAATCGGGCAAAAACTAGCCAATTTTCGGTCTAATTTTTGCCCTCAAACCACAACATCTTGTGGTCAAACCCTACTATTTCTTCTCTTTTCCACAATACTGCACCATTATCACGCACTCCACATGAGTACAAATTCAAATCATATCCCCACAAAAGCACGAATATCTGAGTAATATTTTTACAGTACAAATACCGTTCGTGTAACCCTTTTCCCACAAAATATAAATGCCATTAATTTTGTACCACCCTAATGCAAACCTTAACTATTTTTCTGTTCAATATCTTCAATAGAGTGTGACTCGTCCTGTACTTCTTTTGAAATATGGTTAGAAAGTTTATACTCACTTACTTCCATTTATTAATATCTTTCAAAGCATCTTCCCTACAAGTTCGCTTTCTCTTTATACCAACATCTTATATTTTCGGTGTATAAAAGTCGCTATTTCGGCTGCAGGCATATCATCAATGGCTTTTGCAATAGTTTGATTACTATAAAGCCCATCTATATTTCCAATGTCAGCGGAGTCAACTCTCAAGAGACATATTTTGTCATCATTGCCCGTATTAATAAGCTCCTTTACCGCTGACCACTCAATATGACCCGTCCAGTTTTTTTCCTTATAATCTGGAGAAAGTAAAACCACAACACAATCACAGTTCTTAAAGTAAATCTGCCTAAGTATGCTATCTCCATGCACACCATTTATAAGCACATCATGCCATGAATCATAAAAAATATCATCTTTATTATAACCCAGTTTCAGAAGCTCCTCACAAAATGGCTCAACAAATTGTTTTCTATATTTCCCTGAAAACGTTATCCCAATTTTAAAGTGTGGCACTCGAATTTTCATACCTCTATCTCGTTTTATTGATTCTTGCTTTGACACTATACTATATTGAGGAATAGCAACATCAAAATCATCTCTAGTCTTTTCCAACATATTATTACGTTCATTAATAAGTACCCTTTCTCCACGTACATCTAATATTCTTTTTTCCATGTCACCTGAGAAAGCAGATGTTTCAATATCTATAACCTGACGATACTGTGGATTGTTATTACCAATATCAATCATTATCTCTTGATCTCCGAGCGGTGTTTCAAATATCAATTTAATCTGTTTTTCGGAAGTTCTGAGATAGCACCAATCTATTCGTTCATCATATCCTAACGTACCATCGATTTTTGCAATCCACTTTTCTTTTGAATTGGCATATATATGAACAATCTTATCCGTTCGAACCAACAAATCCACTCGATATTGTCTCTCGTTGAAAGAATCACACAATTTTAGCGATGCACAACAATCTTGTACCATCTCAAGTACTTTTTTATTCTCAATATGTTTACAAACTTCAATCAAAAATGGAATCGCATCTTTCCTTCTGTAACGGAATGACAGATTGCTAATTGTACGCACGCACATCCATACTCTTTCACCATTGTTACCATGAGATAAAGAAGAACCAGAATAGTGATCCTCTAATATGCTTAATAAAAAATTATAGTCCTCTTCTGTACCCACATACCCTAATTGATAGGTCGCATATATATTCGTTGGATATGTTTGAAGCTTTATTCGAGCACTATTTCTATTGCAGCATTGAGTAATCTCATTGAATGTCAAATGTTCTTCAACGTCTATACATAACCTTTCATGAGTATGAACACTGAAAAAAAACTCTTTTTCTATGCAATCTGTTTTGAAAACCACCTCAAGGATATCTCCAATAACATCAAACTCTATCGTTTTTTCAAATTCATCTTCCTCACATTTAAAATGAAAAAGAACTTTCTGTGTCTGCTTTAGTAATATCTTCCCTGAAATTGGTGTCTTTATTGTAAGATTCACATGCGTAATCCCATCATCAGATTTAATTCCAGAGCGAACTAGACCTGCGGGCATACATACACAGCTTCCAATAGCACGATACAAAATGGTTGTAAATGTCATATCGCCTTTATTCCGTTTAGCAAAAAGGCTAATTTTATTCAAAAATGCCTCATTATATGCAGTATTAAGGCTATTTAGTGCAGCCTCAGAAGTACAGTTTATAACGTACCGTTTGATTTCATTAGCTTTAGTGATGACCACTAATTCACTTGCATGATAGTTATAGAAAAACTCATTTTTAGAATCTGCAACATCATCTGGGACTGCAATTATTCTATATATTTCACCACCCACTGGATTGCCAATGATAATTCCTCGGATATCCTCAGAGTAGTAGACAACATATTTTCCATTTAAAGAAAATGACTTTTGTTCAAGCCAATGATAAAGATACTGATCAAATAGTGGAAAACGAAGTCCCTCACTATAGGAAATAGTCTGCATATTGTTACCAGAGTCTGTTTCGTAATTATAATCAATATACAGCTTCATTGATTTTTTGATGGTTACTTCTTTGGAATTTTGGTCCCACGTTAACTCTGCCCAAAACAGTACTTCTCCATCGTCAATTTCATCACTGTATCTTGCTGGAACACGTTGTTCTTCTTCACATAACAACAAGGCTGTTTTATAGCTAGTTATTGCAATATCAATAAAATTCTCTTTAATTGGCAATACAAGCAGAACCTTTTCTGCCTTACAATCAAATATTAATAATGACTTGTCTTCAGGATTAGAGCCTTCAAGAACAAGAATTGATTCTTGACCAGTGACCATCTTTATTATACTGATATTATCATAGTACAAAATTGGTATTAATTCTTCATTATTCTCAGAATCAACAGCAATAAGGGTATTGCTATTCTCAATGCTCAGCCAAAGGGTTTCAGCATTGTATGCACATCCCGATACATTTTCTTTTGAATATTCACGTACACACTTCAAACCATCTGAAATAGAAACTTTAGTGGAATTGATCTGAGCAAAAAACATCGTATCTTTGAATTGAAAAATACCCTTCCACTTAATATTGTCCATTATATTCCCCCCCCTTACGATAAGCAGACTACTTTATCTTAAGCACAAACGATCAAAATCTGCTGTCAGACTAGAAATTGTATGCAAAATATACAATTTTATATGCAATATTAGGATTTGTAAAGCGAAAAAAGCTTCAAAGCATATTTTATCGCTTCCACCTTTTCCACTGTCGGATGTTTTCTCGGCTGTTTCAATTCTTCTACCGCATTAGGGACATCATACATCGGCAATCCTAAATCTCTTTTTACCTCTGCGATATATGCGGTATGTACTTTGAAGCCGTATTTAGCTTCTATGTACTCCTTTATCATTTTGTAGGTCACTCGCTCTTTAGGCTTGTACGCTTCTGCTCTTTTAGCAATATTATCAAGCGGAACTTTTCCCTCTCCCTCGCCAAACCCGACTTTTACGTTGATATGTCCGTCTGGTTTTTTGTGGGAAAGCAGTACAACCGTCTCAACATGCGGTGAAAGTTACTTCTTATACTAAATAGCGAAACTGTCACCTTTTGCGAAAAGGTTTATACCCCACTTAGGGGGGATAGCATTTACCCCACCTCTGACAATTCCACTTCTCGCTTAAAGAACTTTTAATTAATACAAAAGTCCTAACAATTCTTTATGACATTCATACATATCATCAATTGTTGAAATATTATTATAATAGAATTCCAGAAGAGTATCATTCTTTAAAGCACTTAAAGAAGTACCATAAATCGCTACTATTCTTCCGTGTAACTCAGCCAAATACATATCCAATATCGGTTTCGTCATTATATATGAAATCTTTGTATTATCAATTTCTCTCAACATCTCCTGAAACCGTAATGTCTCATATATTTTCTCTTTTCTCTGCTCCTTTTGCCGCAGGAAATGGCTCTCCAGTTCTTCATGTATTGCATCAGTACTAACAAGAACTTTTCCAGCATATGTATTATTCAAATCTTCGACCATTGACGTTATAGTCAAATTCTCTGTATCATTCAGCCCGTAATATTTTAATATCCATTTAACAAACATATTTGTTTCGTTCAAAAAAGTAGACTCTATTCCATAGCCTTTTTGAAAATATAAGTCTTTGTTTGGCGCTCTCAGGTAGCCTAGGTTAGTTCCTTTAACATTTGACCGTTTACTTATAGGAACACAATCGGTATCTCTAATCACAATCCATTTAGCTGTATCGGGTACAATTCCATCAAATGCTGTAGAATACGTCAACAATTTATCGTTCAAAGTGTCTATACCATTTACCTTGTCAATGTATACATTAGGTTCTTCCTTTCCCAAAAACTGACAATATTTTGGCAGCATCTTTTCAAAAAAAGTCTTATCTGATTTTCCCTCTAAAATCACAATCTTCTCTACATATCTTAATTGATCTATAGCATCAACAACACCTGACAAATTATTCAAAACCAAATTTTTGCATCCAGGACGTAAAGGTTCTATTCTTCCTCTCTGTTTTCCTTTATCATCAATAAATAAAAGTTCCCCATCCTGCACTTCATTTAAAAATCTGTCATTATGAGAAATAATAAATAACTGACTATTATCAATAGCTCTAAATTCTTCTATCAGTTTTTTTTGCAACTTAGTATGCAAATGAGAATCTGGTTCATCAATTAACAATATGTAAAGTGCTGCTTCTGTGTATTCCAACGATGAGAATATTTCTGCAACTTGTAAAAAACCGCTTCCTTGAGAAAGAATATTTGTATTATTGACAGTCAATTTTATGTATGTTTTATTATCCTTATCGACTTCTACAAATTTATATTCCTTCTCCATAACATTTTTAATATGTTCTTCTATTCGAGCCACATGTACCGGAGACTTTGTTATTTTATTTCTCAGTACCTCATGTCCTTTGCCTTTAGAAATTTTATCCAATATTTGATTTTTATACATGTAAGGTTCTTTAGTAATGATATTTGCTATTGGTCTTGATTCACAAATAACAACACCATTCATAAGGTTATATCCCTGACCTACTAATTCATCAGCAAACCAAAAAAATTCATCTTTATCTTCATACCTTACCTGTAAGTATGCATTATCGATATTTTGAACTTTACTTACAATAAAACCCAGATTAAATGAAATACTATTATATTCTATCTCTAAACTAACTAATAACTCAGCGTTTTTAGGTTTGCACTTATCATTAAATAAATCCATATCATCATAGACACGCAAGAAATCCATGTCTTTGAATGGTATATTCTTGGTCATTGCATAAAACTGTTTTTTATCTTTCTTTATATTAGAATCATAGCAAATCTTCCATAAATGAATCGCTTCAAAAATAGTAGTCTTCCCTATATTATTTTCCCCTATTATGACGTTAAAATTCTCATTGCAAACCAATTCTAGTGTTTCTATACTTTTAAAATTTTTAATCGTAATTTTCTTTATCATCATTGTACCTCGATACACATATATGCCAAATGTTATATAGATAACTCTTGCGTACTTAATTTTACCACAAAACTTCGACTTTTACCATCTGCAAAAGAGCAAGAAAAAAAGCCGATCAGAAATCACACCCCCCAATCGGCATCTTTTCTTACTCCTCTTCATTTTTACATTCAATTCCCGTTCCGCCAAGAACATTACCCTCAAAAGACTCTCTGATCTAAACCACTACTCATTAGATTCACAAAAATGAAATTCATCTTTAAATCTTTCTTTAAAAATACTAAATACACTATTAAGTACTAAATCGTCATCAACTGATACGTATGATTCTGTATCTTCTGTTTCGCCATCTTCTACTTTCAAAATTACTACTTCATCAGCATTTTCATCGCTCGGCAACAAAACTACAAATTCATCACCGTCATACTCAATTAAGTCTAAAAAATCAAACTTAATATCGTTCCCATCTTCATCATTAAGAATAATTACATTATCGTCTTTGCTTAAATTTTCTTGCTGACTATCCTCTTCTTTGATATTAGTTTCGTCTTCATCTAGTGAACCAAATAATTCATCAAATTTTTTCTCTAATTCTTTTTGCAAATCTAAATCTATATCTTTATGTACATTAGATTCCGAAACATTAATATTCTCAAAAAATTTTGGATCACATGATTTATACCCTAATTTTAATAATTGATTAGAGGAATTTTCATAATTAATCTCTTTATTGGAAAAGACAAAATTATTGCGCCCTTTTTTGGCTTTATTAATAATTTCATGAAAATAATTAACTACATCACAACTAAAATTTTCTTTCTTCTCTTTTAAAAATTTTTCTAATACATTACATTCTTCTAATGATAAAAATTCTCTTTTCGCAATAATAAGATTAATATATACAATAAATTTCCCTTGTCCATCATATTTATTGCAAATATCAAATAAATCTTCCATTACCTCGCAACTAAATTCTAATTGTAATAGCTCGATACAAACATTTATTAGACGTTGATCTTCCATTGTTAAAAGCACTCTTCTTAATGCTTGATAAACTCTTTTTTTCCTCTTATCAAATCCATATACTTTTGGTGTAATCTCTAATAATGTTTTAATGATATCGCCTCGATTAACTTGCCCTTTGTAAAACTCTAAAGTAACCCTAAGAATGCCACAATAAAGCGGCGTCATATAAATTTCTGTTTTGTCAATAGCAAGCCTATATGCCTTTTCCAGATATTGCTGTCCCAATTCAACTTGGTCGTTATTATCATATAAAACATATAAGTCCCAATATATATCAGCCATTTTATAATAATTATTTTTTACTAATTCCAATGCCTGTAAAAGGTATTTCTCACGAGTCCTAAAATCCTCTAATTCGTCATTACCTTCTTTCTTCATCAAATCACTGCAAAATAATCTCATTTCATCTATATGCTTGTAATTTCTAGAATAATTTAGAATAGGCTCTACAAGTTCATTTAATTTTCTGACATTAATAACAGAACATGCTAAAACAATTTTCTTTTGAATAGTGACCATATAAGGATTATTTAAAATAATATAATCATTATCCTTATATATTAAATTACATATTTCATACGCATTACTAAAATAGTCTATTACAGCATCTAGATGTTCAAAAAAACTGTTCTGTTCATTATAATATGAATACATAGACACTGCCATATCACAATTATTTATTATCAATTCATATGCATCCATAAATCGCACATTTTGCCTGATTTGCTCATCTAAAATATTTAGTAATCCCTCCATTTTATATTGTGTTTTCCAACTTATAGCACATAAGTATAAATATTTTGCATATTGATCATACTTAAAATATTCTCCTATTGTATTACTCATTTTTTCGACAAAATCTTGCTTAGCTTTATAATTTACACAACAATAATTGTATGCATTATAACATCTTAATAGGTTATAATTAAACATTTTATTATTTTCAAAAAATATAATTAATTTTTCTAAAAATTTCTGTCCTTCTACCAATCGATACTCTCGACAATATGTAGCAAAAGTAATAGCAAATTTAGAATATAAAATAACATTTTCAATATCTATTTCTGAATTAGAAATAATAGTATCGTAAATTATATTCAAAACCTTTTTTGCAGATTCATACTTAATTTGACGCCAATAACATTCTGCCAGTTTAATATGTGCATATAAATACAATTGTTCATTTTCAGAACATTTATTAATTACATATATTAATTGTTCCTCTGCGTCTTCAGGTTTTTTATATTTAAGTAAATAATTTGCAACTCCGATAGAAAAAAACACATCATGTTGTTTCGAGTTCGATTTACTGTATTGAATCATCTCTTCCAAAAAAGCAGTAGCACGATCAAAATTTTTTATCAATAATTCATCTGAGAACAAGAAATCGGATACTGCAAGCTTAGCTAACAAAAATTCCCAATAAGACTTATGAGAAAATTTATACATTCCATCACTTGTTCTGTTAATCAAAGCATGCCCTTTTAACTGTATCGATTCTATTCCACCAAAAGTCACATCACCCTTTATATCGTCAAGATAAACTCCTATTTTTCCGTTTTTTTGCCATTGATAATATATTCTTTTAGCCATTAACAAGCATTCTTCATATAAATTTTCCCCTAACTCTTCGTTAATATTTCTTTTTTCACGTTCAATCCATTTACCAAATAAATACTCATATAATTGAAAATCATATTCAAAGCTATAATCTTCTTTTAGCAATTCGTCCATAAATCGTAATAATAATGGTCTGACAGAAAGGTTTTTGTTTCTCTCAACAATTGTCCATGCTTTCTTAAACTTTTTTGAATTATAATAATATCTTTTTCTTAAAAATTTTTTTATATCCTCATCGGTAAATGGTGATATATAATATTTTCGAGAACTTGATAGTTTATCTAACATCGATGTATTACTTTTATTGTTCGAAATCTGTTCCTTCGTTTCATTTTCAAAAAAATTAGTTCTAGCCGTGATGATAACTCTATAAAAATTATGAGTTGCCTTCTCTAACATCGTACTAAATGCTGCATAATCTGTTAATGCATTTTCATTCTCATCTAAAGCATCTAATAGCAAAATTGTTTTAGATTGAAATTCAACTGCCTGTATTTGCTCAATACAATTCTCTTCTTGCAATGAAATAAAAACACATTTGTACTTATGCAACTTCAATGTTTGGTAATAAAGGTTAATTAAAAAGGTAGTTTTTCCCATTCCACAATCGCCCAAACACAGATAATACTTCCCTCCATTTTTAATACTATATTCGTATTTCAAAAAATGTTCTAGCAAAAGAGGTTCTTTTTCACCTTCAAGAGCAATATATTCTGGAATAGGTTCTTCATTATTTGATGGATCTATCCGTGAAAATCTTGTCGGAACATATTTTTTTATAGCATAATATAAATCTGAGGAATCCATAAAACTCAGCTTCTCATAAATTTGCTTTTTGACAAACCATTTGTTTGAAATGTAACCATATAATTTATATACACCTTTTCCTAAAGGTATAATTATCAATTTAACTAATAAGAAAAGTACAGCTCCTACCACTATAATAGGTATAGCATTTTCCCAAGGCGTTCCTTCTGCTTTACTATATATATCCCATAACATATCCCATACTCTTATTATTTCGTCCATATGTTCTTTCCTCCACTGTATTTTTCATCATTGCTTTTCTACATGTATGTTTTTCTGATATAGATTTGGTATATGCGGTACCTCATATACCTTTATATCAACGTTATAAAATATAAAATACAAATAGCTGTCACTATGTACATAACAGGCTGTATCTCTTTCATTTTTCCTGAAATCAGCTTCATAAGTACATACACCGGGATTGCTATACAGATCCCATTCGCTATGTTGTTTGCAAATATAGTAAAGCCAATACATAAAAATGCCGGCATATACTCTGTCATATCAGAGTAATCAATATTTTTCATCGCACCAAGCATATGTATACCAATATATATAAGCACCGGTGCTGTTGCCGCTGTCGGTATCATCAGCACAATCGGTGAGAAAAACAGCATGAGCAGAAAGCATATTCCCGTAAATATAACGGTAAGCCCTGTTTTTCCGCCTGCCTCAACACCGGCTGATGACTCAAGGTATGTAGTCATGCTCGATATTCCAAACAATGCCCCAACACTCGTTGACACTGCATCCACCTGAAAGCATTTCTCAATTCCCGGCAGATTTCCCTTTTCATCCAGATAGCCTGCTTTTGCCCCTACGCCCAGTACCGTGCCAAACGTAGAGAAGAAATCCGGTATGAACAGTGCTATCAAAAATGGAATATACGCTGTATTCAACGCACCCTTAATATCAATGTTCAAAAATATATCATCCATTTTTCCCGGAAATGAAATTATCCTATCCGGCAATCTGGTCACACCAAGCGGAATTCCGGCTATCGTGGTAATAAGTATAGATAAAATAATGTCTCCCGGTATATTCTTTATCTTTACCAAGAGCATCAGGCAAAATCCTATCAAACAAAGAATAACTTCCGGTGACCTTAAATCACCAAATGTAAGACAATTCTTTTTCTCGCTGGCAGCTATAAGTCCACAGCTTTTTGCCCCCAGCAGAGCTATGAACAGCCCTATTCCTGCACTTACCGCATGCTTAAGGCTGACCGGTATCACTTTTACTACAGCCTCTCGCAGTCCCAGAAAAGAGATTGCAATAAAAAGTATTCCACTTAGGAATATCACTCCTGCCGCTTTCTCCGGTGAAATGCCTTCATTTGTTATCATGGATACCACTATTCCCGTGCTTCCAAGCCCAGGTGCCAGTGCAAACGGTCTGTTTGTGTAAAATGCCATTACACATGTGGTAATGACTATCAACAGTATAACCGCTGTCATTACGGCACTTTTGTTTAAGCCTGCGTTTCCAAGCATATTGGGAACTGTTGCAAGAACATATGCCATCGTAACAAATGTTGTAATTCCTGCGATCATCTCAGTTTTTATATTTGTACCATATTGCGACAGTCGAAATACCTTATCTAAAGATTTACCCATATACATCACCTTTCCCTTGCCCTTTCGACAATTTAATAGTAATATAAAACATATCATGTGTATAATTCATTGTTTTCATTAATTCTATACCTTTATGGCATAGTTTTAGATTTATGTAATTACATATATGGGGGATCTGTCATGGAATATACTGACCTTGAATATTTTATAGCGATAGCTGAACATCATAATCTCACACGTGCAGCAGAGGCACTCTATGTTTCTCAGCCAACATTAACTAAATATCTGCACAAGCTTGAAAAAGAACTTGGCGGAAAAGTCTTTAGACGAAATGGATACCAGTATGATCTTACTTTTTTGGGCCAGCGTTATCTCGATTATGCAAGAAGGGTACTGGCACTCGATCAGGACTGGAAAAAAGAGCTTTCAGATATGCGCTCTTACTATAAAGGCGAGCTGAATATTGCGCTTCCGCCAATGCGCAGCACCAGCCTTATACCACAGCTGCTGCCTGCTTTTAACGAAAAACACCCAGGTGTCTGCATTAATTTTTTCGAATATGGCCATTCGATACAGGACAAGCTGATATCCGATACCAATCTGGATTTTGCCATTTTAAGCAACTGGCAGGAGCATCCCAAACTAAATTATGAGCTGCTGTGCCATGAAGAAATACTATTAGTACTGCCTGTCGGACATCCACTTGCCCAAAAAGCAGTGACAAAAAAAGAGTGCCGCTACCCATGGCTTGACTTAAGCCTGTTCGCTGACACTCCCTTTATATTACATTTTCCGGATCAGAATACCGGACGTTCCGCCCAAAGACTGTTTGACCAGTATGGAATACAGCCACCTGTTCCGTACCGTACAAGAAATAATCAAACCTGCATACAGCTTGCATCACAGAACCTTGGTGTAACCATTGCCTCAGAGGGATATGTGCGATATGCTGCTCCATTCTGGCCTGTGGAAGTATTCTCTGTAGGGAATCCCACTCTACAAAATGATTTAGTAATTGCATACCGCAAAAATTCATACCTTTCTACTTATGCACAGAGCTTTATTTCGCTTTCAAAAAATATATGTGCCCCTCTGTTTTAACCTCTATATTTTCATACCTTTCCCCCACATTTTATGTTATGATTAAAGGGTCAAAAGGTACCATCGATGCATGCTTGCATGCAATTCGATGTATACCTTAGTGACCCGCATATCATTTTATAATCATCTGTCGGAGGTATATCATGAAAATAACTACTTTATGCTACATAAAACACGATGAACAATATCTCATGCTTCATCGTATTAAGAAGGAAAATGATATAAACGAAGGTAAATGGATCGGTGTTGGCGGTCACGCCGAGAATGGTGAATCACCCGAAGAATGCTTGCTCCGCGAAGTCAAAGAAGAAACAGGGCTCACACTCACCTCTTACCGTTTCCGCGCACTCATAACTTTTATAAGTGATAAACAGGAGCCTGAATTGATGTGTCTTTTCACTGCTGATGAATTTACCGGCAAGCTTATCACATGCAACGAAGGTGACCTCAAATGGGTTGATAAAACTATCGTGCCCACTCTTCCTACCTGGGAAGGCGATGCTATCTTCTTAAAGCTCCTGCTTGAAAATGAAGAAAATTTCTTCACACTTAAGCTTGTATATGAAGGTGAATCACTGGTTGATCAGAAGCTTGAAATTTATTAGAATTATCCTGCCACAAGACTATTTACAAGCTTCTGCCTATCTACCTCCCAGTTTCTTTCCCTGCTATAATAAACACAGCCATATATTTCCGGGTATTTGAGATTCACGCTGGAGCAGAGAATTACAGGTATTGTGATTTTGTTCTTAATCACTCTGTCAATCAGAACATCTCCTGATTGTTCCTCTCTGCCGCCCGGCTCGTCGGGATAATACATATCAGTAATTATCAGATCATACGGATTATTACTATCTATTGAGTTTTTAATCTGTTTCCACCCATCCGCGAGATTATTCGACCATTCGATATCTTTAATCCCACATTCTGACAGGGCTTTGCATATATCATTGTGTTTAAATGTATCATCTTCGATATTCAGTACTCTCATGTGAATCCTCCTGACTTTATCTGTTTAAGTATTCATTCCATCTTGCATTCGTCTCCTCAAGCTCATGCTTTTGCATTATGCGATTGCGGTCGTTCAGTATCGCAAGCATTTCATCAGCGATTTCTTCCATGGGAAGCTTTTTATAGTGTGACAGATATCCTATCATCCTTTGAGCTGTCCAGTCGGTATTTAGATTTTTTGTTATTTCATCGCAAAACGGCTCCGGGTAGCCGCGCCTGAGCAATATATCATATAGCTCCATGCTCTTTGCTGTCCTGGGTTTCATATAGTGCCTCTCCAATCTTCTCAATCAATGTCACATCCGCCGGCAGCTACTTTACATCTGCGTCTACAAATATCTGCATTCTTATATCCAGCTAAAATCGCCACCTGTCACCGCAAGCGATAACAGCTTATCCATCTTCTCTACCTCTTCAACGCCTCTAACCATCTGAATAAGCTTCGCAGATTCTACAACTTTTGGCATCTCCTCATCAGGTCCTATCTCCATATCTGCCTCTTCTCCACAGTATGGACATACCAATGTTGGTGCAATTTTTAAATCCAGAAACCTGCTTCCACACTCTTTACACTCATAATAACCGCACTGCTCTGTGCCATCCGGTACATAATACATATATAATTTCCTGCCTTTCATTTCCTTTAGTGTTATTTCCATGTCTTCCATACATCCGGCCGGTACCCGATTGTTGACTGCCTGCCGTTTCTAACCACCGGTGTCTTAATCACCTGAGGATTTTCAAGCACTTTATCCAGCTTGTCCTCATCTGCTATGTACTTTATAAGTGCCAGCAAATCCTTATCTTTGCCATCCCAGTTAATCATATTGTCAAGACCGCCATTCACCTGGGCGACAGAATTAAATTCGCCCTTGCTCATGCCTTTTTCCTTCATGTCGATAAACTGAAACTTTATCCCACGCTCCTTGAAAAATCGCTGTGCTTTCTTTGTGTCATTACATTTCTTTGTTCCGAAAATTTGTATGTTCATGCTATTTGCTGTCCTTGGTTTCATGCAACTCCTCTCCAATCTTCTCAATCAGTGTCACATCCGCCGGTAGCCACTTTACGTCCGCCAGATGCTCCTTTGTCAGCCATTTTGCATCCTCTGCTTCCTTTAGGATAAGCTCACCGTGAATGACCTCACACCAGAAGCAATCCATTGAGAGATGGAAATTAGGATAATCGTATTCTATCGTATCTATTAATTCACCGACAGCAATTTCCGTGTCCAGCTCCTCCATTATCTCGCGCTTTAGCGCCTGCTGCGGTGTCTCACCAGACTCAATCTTGCCGCCTGGAAACTCCCAGCCGCCCTTGAACTCTCCGTAGCCTCTCTGGGTTGCAAAGATAACCGGTTTATTTTCATTATTGACTGCTCTTATGACGGCAGCCACTACGCGTATTGTTTTCATATTGCCTTAAGCTCCTGTGTATTATTTTGTAAACTTTGTTGTAAATTGCTCTGCTGATATCAAAGCAGATCCTCTCTTACAGGGTGGTGCATCTTCATCTCACCAACAAGCTGGTTGAACGATGCTTCTGTAAGCTTTTTGCTCTTTATCTCCTTGTCACCAAGCAATGAAACATCTGTTATTCCAAAGTAGTGGAACGGGCACAGCATGTTTTCCTCCATGGCCTGCTGCAAACGAATCTCATATGCAATCTGATAATTAAAAATCTGGTAAATATTTTTTTCTTCAATATCATCATCTCGCTTATCAGGAGTCGCTGTCATTCCAAGCCACAGCTTTGGTGTAAAATAGTTCATTACCTTTTGGTATGTGTTGGCCGAGCTGTGATGTGCCTCATCCAAAATTATACAATCAAAGGCATCTGGTTCATATTTTTGTAGATGCTCATCACGATTTAAGGTCTGTACGGTTGCAAAAATATAATCCCTGTCATAGTCACTGTGCCCTGCACCAACAAGTCCCATAGAAACTGATTTATCAAATATCTTTTCATAGGATTTCTTTGTCTGTCTTGCAAGCTGACCTCTGTGTACGAGAAACAGTACTCGCTTGAAACCCAGCTCACGCATGGCAAACGCGGATGCATATGTTTTTCCGGTACCCCTTGTGTCAAGGGCGTGATGGGAGTTTTTTTCAGATAGGAAATATTTAATTGTAAATGTTCAGATTGAGGTGTTATCCTCGTATAATGCGGTGGCGGGTTATGACTCCCGCTTTGCAATCAAATAAGTTACACCGCCATGTATATAGTTATTAATATAAAATTTCCTATCTTACCTTTTCTGCCAACCTGTCTTGCAAAAAAGGCTTAATAGCGTTTAGTAGTAACGCCTTTATTTTTTTATCTTGTTTTAAGCTAATTGAGTCTTTATCTCTTTTGTTAAACATTTTCAACATAAATTCATAATCATCTTCTCCATCATAATCATTATATTCTGTATCAAATGCGCCTTCTTCATATAGCCAACGCAATAATTTTCTCGAAAACAGTTCAGAAGACAGCGACAAATATCTTCCTTCTTCAACCGCATGTAATAGTTTAAACTGACTTTCTATTAAAGAAGTGGCATCTCTTAAATCCTCTCTTCCAAATTTATTAATGCACGAACTCCCTATTGGATATAAAATTCTACCTGAATATCTGTTTCTTATGGTATAAAGATATTTAATATTCTCTTTCCCACAGACACACTCTGATGAGCAGCTTAAATCCTCTTCACAATCATCAATGTCCCATTCTACCACAGCATCTTTCCAATTATCACTTTCAGAAGAACGAATCACAGTCATCATTAAATTCTTATAGTATGAATTTTCCAATATATTATTTCCTCCTCAGTATTTCTGAGTGTGATGTTCTATATTAAAAGAACATCACACTCTTATTTATTCTTACTCAAACATCTGTTTAACAGTTTTCTCCCATGTCTTTGCATGGACTATTCTTTTATGGCACAAATTTCCTTTAATAATATCGTGTTTAGTCAATTGTGATGCATTTTCCCAATCACCCTTAAACACGTATGTAGCATTTCCTACTTGATTAGATTCGAACACATACAGATTTTTGTTTGTGTAACCATAAACTACATAACCGTTAAAGCTATTCTCGCCAATCGCAAGGAAATCAGGCTCATATTTCGCAAATGTCTTATGATTATTTCTCAGTACTTCTTTATTTTTACCCGGAGCTTTTTCAAAATAATCATCAAGTGCCTTTTCTGCACGCTCCCATGGATATTTCCCAGGTGGTAAAATCCTCCATGATACTTCCTTTATCTTGATCTTTTGTCCAATTGGATTTTCATCCTTGTCAACGATTTCGCAATAGCCGAACACTTCCAAAAACATATTAATCGTATGCTTTAACAACTCTACGTCTGCTTTTGTCAGCAATTCCGAGCGCAGTTTTCCACTATCACGAATAATTCTAGACAAAGGTGGAAAAATGTACTCTTTCGGATAACACATTCTGTTTTGAAAGCACGTTCCATAATGATCTGTACCATGCCAATCAACAATATGATAATCTCTTTCTATCTCTCTATGCTCTTTTTCCATTTCTTTATGGATGAGTTCTTTTCCGTATAGATTAAACCTTGTCACAGGTCCTATTGGTTGAGGAACTACACATGTTCCATCAAGACACCCATCCATCTTCAATAAATCAATGTTATTCTCATCCGCCGGAACAGATACATATACTTCTTTGTCTTCTGCAATATTTGCAAAATACTTGTCCACAGAATTAATTCTACTCTTTTTTATAATCATCTACTATACCTCCCTTATTCAATATTATTGCTTCTTTTACCATCAGCCTTTGAACGAATATACACCGTTCCGTTTGAATTTCTCACAGTTTGATAATCACTGTAGTTCTTATTGCCATTTTCAATCTGCTTGATTGCATGTTTAAGCGTTACCGTTCTTCCACTTTCAACATTTACAAACTTTGTGTTCAAACCTGTATCTGATTGTTCTGTAGCCTTTAATAACATATTAAATTTCCTCCTTGACTTAAATCAAAAATTATGTTTTTTCTTGATTCTGGTCATCGGATGTGGCATAATAAATATGTTCTAAACATTCGGATCCACATCCGATACCAACGCTTTATGATTGCGCCAACAATCAAAAAGCGTTTTTTATTTCTTTCAATTTAACCACTTCCTTTCTCAAAAATCTTAGCTTTCCAATCATAAAGCCAAGTATCGGCCGGTTATGACTCCTGCTTTACAATCACTCTTATTACACTGCAACATTTTTTATTTCAAATTGTTAATCAAACTTAATCTCTTCCTCTGCTCTTTCATAAATATCAATCTGATTCTGAACATCCAATCGATTAACCAACCATCCCTTGGCTTCACACATTTTAGCAAAGTCATCTATTCGGTTTTTTCCATACATTTCTTTAAGCGTGATTACAAGTCCGAATTGCAATGGTCTTCTCTTTTTTAATGTTACTCGTTCTTTAGTCACAACTCCTATCCCCCACATTCCGGCATCATAGGACTTTTTAGGAACTCTTCTATCCTTGATTTTCTCACATATGCGCTTAACATTATCCCATTTTCGGAATATATTTCTTGCATCTTCTTCATACATGACCTGACCTTCTTCGGTCTGCTTATTATCATCAATAGATTTTATCTTAGTTTTGACAGTTCCATTCTTTTTTTCCGTAATCACACGTCCAAAATGTATATCCATTTCAGTTCCTGTGTAATCCACTCCTTGATTACGATCACAATACGGAAAATAACATAATACAGCCTTTGCATAATACGGATGTTTTCCATTCACGACAGGAACTGGCAATGTATAGTTATAGGTTTCATAATCCTGCGTTGTCCCAGTAATTATGAATTTTATTTCATCGTCTAGTGTATTCAAAATATCTTCTATTCGTTTAGGAACCACTCCATATCCCATTGTATCTGAAACATTTCCACTAGGTCCCCATTTTGCAGCCGCATCTATTATGAGAGCCTTTGCCACTTCTCTGCTAAGACCCATGACATAAATCAAATATGCTAATTTTCTTGTAATCCATGGAGCCGCAAATGATGTTCCCGATAAATATATAGCCCCCAATTCATCTGCGCATACTGCTATTTTTTCTTCAGCTTTGGTACCATCTCCACCATAATAACATATGTCTGGTTTATGGAAAAAAGAGAGCACCGGTCCTCGTCTAGAATAAGATGCCGATTTTCCAGACATATCAACAGCATTTACAACTAACGAATTCAATGAATCAGCCGGTGCACCTACCTTCATGTCCGAATGTTTCATTCCATCCGGTGTATTCGTTCCAGATATCACAAATATGACATCATACTCACTTTGAATGCGATCAAGTTCTGCAGCTTCTGGAGATATATAGTTTTCGCGTATCTCATTTTTTGCACCAAGCGACAGATTCCACACTTTGATATCCTGATTATTTTCAACTATATTTCTAATTTCTCGCAAAATGGCAAATGAACTAAATCCACTTTGTTTTGATACACCAAAATGTCTTACGCGAAAGCGACCACATCCATCATCTAATCCACTATTTCCTCTAGGGCCATCCACAATAATTGATGATACTGCTGTTCCATGCTTATAATCCTCTGGCTCTAATATATCCTCCGGCAACATAGGTCTGTAATCAACCCATTTATGAAAATACACCTTTTCATTGAACTGAGTATCAATAACGCCTACAATTGGTTCGTTTCCTGGCGGTGGAATAATGCCATCGTCTTCTTCAAACTCAACAGTTTCCAACAAACCATCTTCTAAACTGATTTTGGAGAAATCTGTGATACTCATTGCAATAAGATATGGTGCCTTATCATATAACAGTCTTGCCTGTGGTGGTGTCAACAACATGGTTGTGCCACCGATAATTTTGCTTTCCGCAACATCAATCCCGAACCTTGACAGCAGCTCTCTGGTTTCAATATCTGTTTTATAAATTGTTATAATAGATTCTTCCGTAATCGATTCTTTTGCCTCGTCTACATCAAATTTTTCAACGAAATGGCAATCAACAATAACATTTACAAAATTTGTCCTGGCAATTTTTTCAGCATGCAAATATTTCTTTTCTTTCCCTAGCTTTTCTATATCTTCTGCTGTTATACATCCATTATAATCTGCATCCACAATTTCCTTTACAATTTGCAAATTATTAATTGCTTTATCAATGGCTGATGCCTGTACATAATGTGTAAATACATGCTTATGTATTGTCTTGCCCTGATTATCTTTTCCTGTGACAAATTTTGCTCCTCTGATTGAATCCACTGGTTTCTTTCCAGCATCTGCAAGTAATATCTTCAATCGATTGCTTTTCGCTACAACACGAATGTAATGAACACTGACAATCATTCCTGCTATATCATCCTTATCAGACCAATATGCTTTTACTTTGGATAATTGAACAATTAATTTTTCTATGTGTTCTGATGTCACTTTCTTATGTGCCGGCAAAGTTACCGGCCCCATGCCTTCATTTCCACGTTTTTCAAATCTGCCTTTTAACTGCAATAATCCATTCATTTAACAACACCTGCCTTCAATTCTCTTGATACACTGCTTTTAGACTTACTTGTTAGAATTTCTATTTCCCTAACTGTAAATCCTTGTTCTTGAAGTTTTTTCAAATTCTCTGGCTTTTCCCCACATACCGAATAATATATTCTTCTGAAATAATCCATCTCATCATTTACATCACTAAATGCAATAGCAGTTTTCAGAAGATTCTTTAACTCCCCTGGATAGGGCATAGGTTTTGATAATTTCATTATTTTTCTGAAAAGTCTAATATCTCTACCACCTAACTTCATTTTATCCAAATAGGAATTAAGCATTTTCTCAGCTATATTCATTAAATCTTCTTCTGTATATCGATTAAAATCAATGATTGAATCAAATCTTCTACTTAACGCCTTATCGAACATATTAAACAAATTTGTTGTGGCCACCAATACAACATTTTCGTTCATTCTATCCAAACACTTAAGCAGTGTTGATGTAACTCTCCCCATCTCTCTTAAATCATTTGAACTAGTTCGGTTCAATGCTAAGGCATCTATTTCATCAAATAAAACAATAACCTTTTCCGGATTAATAAATGAATTTATTTCCTTAAACATCTCTGTCAGATTTTTCTGTGTTTGCCCTAGTTTACTATCAACAATTGCAGAAAAATCAACCATAAAAATTTCTCTATTTAATATTCTTGCCAACTGTTTTACTGCCTCTGTCTTTCCTGTTCCTGGTGCTCCCTGGAATAAGAATTTATTAATGCCCATCTTTCTTCCAACTGCATTTACAACGCCAAGTAAATCTTGTGTAATACAATCTGGCAATAACAACATATCTTCAACAGGTTCTATTTTTTCAAAAAAAGGAGAACTACTTTCAGACATCTGAGGAACAAACGTATTCGCGTTTGATAAAAGAGACATAATATACTCTGCAAGCTGATAATCTCCTGTATTATCAAAATCTCTTGCTATTTCGTATGCTTCTGTTCGAAAACCAGCATCATTCTTTTCTGCATAGTATTTCACTAAATTTATTACATTTTTCTTCTTCATAAAATCAGCCTCTTTCCGTCAAACTATTCATATATTATATATAACATACTGGGACAGTTTTTTCAATAGTGGGACAAATATTTTTGCTTTTTATTTTATAAGATTGCAAACTATCATTAAATTTTATGTTCAAACTCATCATTAAACTTCCACTTTATCTCCACCCTGTCCTTTGCATACACGACAATCTCCTCCACAAAAGCATCCACCATTTCCCTGTTAAGTCCCGTCAATTTCAACTTTCCTTCCAACATCTCCAGGCCTGCCGCTTCTGGCACATCCACATCTGCCATTTTGGTGACTGCTGCCCTCTGCTTTTCGATATTCTCCTGCAAGCTCGCCAGCATCTGCTCATATGTCTTGCGCTGTTCCAAATATGTTTCTTTATCTGTCATTTCCTGCTTGTAGCTTTCATAAGCTTCACGCAAATCCATTTCAATTAGTTCACGGCTATGCTCCATATCTGAAAGATGCTTTTCTGCCTGCTTTAATCGTTCTGCCTGTTTCTCCCGTTGCATATCCACAACATTTCTAGAATCTACCAGGACATCAATCATCATCTGAAGTGCTTTCTTCACAATGCTCTCCATATCCGCATCCAGCACACTGATATTGCATTTTTCATCAGTCTTGTCCAGATAATGGTTGGCGCAGTAATACTTCGGTCGACCGGCATAAGTATGAGACAGGCGATGCCCACAGTTACCACAGATCATTTTGCCAGTCAGACAATGTGTTTCATGCTTTCTTTTGACACTGGCACATGTATTTCCTTTTCGCATGGCAGCTACTTTTTCAAAATCCTCCTTGCTTATAATTGCTTCGTGACAATTTTCCACACGCTTCCATTCATCCTCTGGTAGTGCTTTTGCATGTTTATCGCCAACATTCTCATTCTTGAAGCGGCTGTAAATCATCGTGCCGGTATATTGCTCATTTCCGAGGATTCTTCCTATTGCAACATTATTCCAGAGAGGCTTTTTCTCACGATATCTAGCAAGTTGCTTTTCACTTCCTACTTGCATGGCAATATACACTCCCGGTGTATCTATTCCATCACGGTTCAGTCCTTCTGCAATTTTATACATAGATTTTCCAGACAGGAACTCTTTGAAAATGCGCTTTACAATCTGACTGGCAAACTCATCCACAACCAACTTATGCTTGTCCTCCGGACTTTTCACGTAACCTTAAGGCGCATAGGTAGCTATGTATTTAGCATTGCCACGCTTTGTATCAAGTGTCAATGATACTTTGGAAGACTGTTCCTCACTGAAGAAATCATACAGGATTCCCTTAAATGCAACATCAATCTCACCGATACCACCCACATAATCTGCGCTGTCATAATTATCATTTATGGCAATAAATCACACACCCATAAAAGGAAATATTTGTTCAATATACTTTCCCTGCTCGATATGATCTCTGGAAAATCTGGAGAAATCCTTTACAATAACACATGAAATCTGCTTTCTTTTCACCATTTCCAGCATTCTCTGCATATCCGGGCGGTCCATATTTTTACCAGAATAGCCATCATCCACAAACTCAATCACACTCACTTTGCGAAGTTCCTTATTTTTATTGATAAATCCACGGATAAAAGCACGCTGATTGGTAATACTGTTGCTCTCATCTTTTACAAATTCATCTTCCTTTGATAATCTCAAATATATTGCTATCTGCTCTAGATATGCTATCAACAACTCTTCCAGAGTTGATTGTTCACCGTATGACATGGTTGCTTTTATGGTATTCCCTTTACCCGTATCCACCTTAATTGTCTTTGCTTTAATATCTATTTTTTCCTCCATCTGTGTTACCTCCATTAAAAAAATCGCTACCCATAGCTCATTTGAAAATGCATAAACTATGGATAACGATTTTGGTTATCACTTATTCTGTTTTGGACTTCTCTTAATGTCCTATGAAGGTATACGCCGGTCTTTCTGCCCCCTCATCGCCCCGTATACGTAAAGGTGTACTCACCTCCGGGAATTACAGATGAGCCACTATCTGTGTTCACGACGCCCTTCTCCATTCCGTAGAAGCACTATCTCCCCTACCTGCATTGCGGGGATCGGGACGAACTTCTCGCCCCTCATGGGTTATTATCCTTGCGCAACATACCTGCTCCCGCATTGCCCGGACTTCCGTCCAGCCTCTTGGCCTTCATCTCTCAATCCATCAGCCTACTAATATGATAACTGTGACTTTCATCCTGCGGGTATATGATCCGTAATTTTACTCAAATCTGTGACTGCTATTCAGTTGTCAATTTTCATTTTCTCATTGGCTTGTCTCAAGCCTAGATATAGTATAAACCAATCCGGTGTCGTCCACAATGAACTATCATGGTCTATTTTTGCGAAAAAGGTGTCTGTTTGTGACCTTTTTCTGATTTATGCAAAAATATCATACTGCCTTCCGTCATGATTGTACACTTCGGCAAAGTATGAAATTTGCAAATCGTGTATTCATTATACGATTAGGGTTTGTGTTTGTCTATGGACATGGTTGGTGTTTTTTTAGTAAAATACACCATAATTTGGTGTTATTAAAAATCCGCATATTTTTAACACTGTAGAGACTTAATCAGTATTTTGAATACTCTTAATATACCTTACAAAACGAGATATTGTCCAAATTCTATCTTGTCTATCTCTTGGATAACATGATATGTATGGTTTAGGTACCACAAGAATAACTTTTTCTGCCTCCATCTCATCCATTTGCATAGGTGATACTCCCTGTTGCAATGTGCATAAAAACTTACTTTCATCTTTTAATCGATTTGCCTCATTCAGAATTTGACGCCATCTATCCTTACAAGTTGTTTTAGCTGCCAAGGTCACCAATTTACTTACAGGATATGTCAAATCACGATATGCCACTGCTGATGGAAATAGAAAATCTGGTTTCTTTTTTCCTTCTGTAACAGGTTGCGCATCATAAATAATTTCATTAGCTACAAATATTGCCTCCAAATGATGTTCTAAACTCTTTCCTGCTCTGCTCTTACGCCTATTTAATACAGAATTTGCAACACTAACAAATTCTTCAACTGACGAAAATCCACATCTTACAATATCTCCGTATCTATATTCTTCCAGCGCTCTAAATAATGCATATTCCATATTAGTCCATTCTATAATCTTTTTATCAGGATTTGTAATCAAATACTCAACATGATTATACACTGCATCAGAAATATTTCTTGCAGCCGATGACATCACCTCTGTCTCTGGAAATTCTACTTCCAACGAGGATATAAATGTTTCGATAGCCTGCTGTTCTATAACACTTCTTTGTACGCCTCCGGCTCCAAACAAACAATTAGTCTCTGTTGCACTTATCCCAAATGTACTCAAAAATTCTTCTATTTCATCCTCCGTATCAATTATAAATACGGAATAATCATCCCAACTTTGTTTTGTCAAGACAAATAAAGAACCTGTTCTATCCGGATTAATTATATCAAAGTCTCTTCCAAATTTCGTAATTCTCAGTTCCTTTTTGCTACTGTAATAAGTAAATGTACTTTCTGTAACCAAATCTCCTTGCCATGTTATCTTAACATCTCTCTTTAAAATATCATTATCTGGCAATATTTCTACAAATAACATGCGGCTTGCAGATACTGACACAAGAACTCCTCCTTGATGTCCACCTGTCGCTCCAGTATCATTCGCAGATAAAAATTTGCAAAAAGCCAATTCACTTGCAACAGTTGATTCTATTGCTTTGTTTAGTATTTCTGTTGACATTAAATCGCCTTCCTTTTCACATTCTGAACATCCGATTCTAATAAATCAATTTTTTCTACAATCAGTTTTGCAACATTCTCTATTAACGGAACAACTACCGAATTTCCAAACTGTCTATACGCTTGCGTATCAGACACCGGTATTACAAAGCTTTCTGGAAATCCCTGTAATCTCGCGCACTCACGCGGAGTCAACCTCCTCGGATTTTTTCCCTTTTGAGCTATTAATATTTCTGATCCATCCTTATGATATCGTGCACTAATAGTTCTAGATACTCCATCCAAAGGCGCAATTCCATAACCAAATCCATTACCAGCCGCCCTATGTTTAGCAGCATAATTCTGAAGATATGTCCATAAATTATCAGACAATGTATATTTATCATCTACCTTTTTTTCTAAAATGTCTCGCATCACTGGTTTCGGATTGACTGGCGTAATGTCAAAATCAAACTCAATATCATCACCATATCTCTCCATGTCAAAGCCAACAATTATAATTCTCTCTCTATGTTGCGGGACAAAATTCTGTCCGTCCAACACAGCAAAGAAAACCTTATATTTCAACTCATCTAATGATTCTAGAATTGTTTTAAAGGTCCTTCCTTTATCATGACTCTTCAAATTTTTTACATTTTCAAGCATAAACGCTTTGGGGCGCTTTTCTTTTAAAATTCTGCAAACATCAAAGAATAATGTTCCTTGTGTTTTATCTTCAAACCCAGTCTTTCTTCCCAAACTAATCTTCTTCGAGACGCCCGCAATAGAAAACGGTTGACACGGGAACCCTGCAACCAATATATCATGATCAGGAATTGTTTTAGCGTCCACCTTTGTAATATCGCCTTCCGGTTGTTCCCCAAAATTAGCATAATATGTTTGCTGACTATACTTATTCCATTCATTGGAATATACGCATCTTCCACCAACATTCTCATATGCAAGTCTCATTCCTCCAATTCCCGCAAAGAGATCAATAAAAGTAAATTGAGATTTTAAAACAGGTATCTGTTTCTTTTTCTTATCTGTAATATAATATGCTACTGCTTCTCTTACACAAGCTTGCATTGATTGTTCTGTTTCAACAGAATATGTATTAAGTTCTTCATACAATGCATCATCTACTCTTAAATGCATCTGTTTCATATAATCGCCTCTGGGAAAAAATATGTACCACATGTTTCCCATACATTATACAGCATCATTTACAAAAAAGCAATATGGTTTTCGAATATATGTTCGTTATTTTAATCGCCATTTTTTTGTTGTAACATCACGTTCTACAATCCCTTCGCTTTCCAACGTTCTCAATAATCCAACAAGCCAAAAATTCTGTTGCGTCGACGTAGCTGTAGGTTGTTCTCCCCAGTCTAATCCACATACTCTAAACAACTCCGCTTGCTTAATACCTTCTGCACTTGGTTGACACGCTTCACTCTGTTGCATAAAACTCATTACAAGTTCACGCGTCTGTTTCCTAATATCCTCCCCCATTATTTCAAATCTACTCTTCATAGAATCAATCCTCCATTTTTATATCAAATATTATCTCTTCTATAACCTTTACACACTCATCTGTATGCTTTTTTATATCTTTACCCCAAAATCTTATAACCGTCCATCCCATAAATAACAATTTTTTATTAACCATATCATCCCTTTCTCTATTTTTAGAAATTTTGTTCACCCAAAATGCACTATTATTACTTTTCTGTAGCCTTGGCTTTAGCACTTCCCAGTCTTTTCCATGGAAAAATTCTCCGTCACAGAAAATTGCTATCTTATATTTTGTCAACACAATATCCGGATTTCCCGGTAACTTTTTATAATTCTTCCGGTACCGATAACCTTTTGCCCATAAAGCTTTTCTAAGGATAATTTCAATTTTAGTATCTTTTCCATGAATATTTTTCATGTTTTTATGTCTTTGTTCTTTTGTCAAAACATCTGCCATTATACTTCTCCGTCTAGCTTAGATCTTCCATGTAAAAAATTTTAGGTGAATGCGGGCTATAAGCATCATTACCATTTTGCAAACTAATCTCATCCACCCCAATTTCTTTTAAATCGCACATATTACCGATAACTTTAACCTTTAGTATATAATAGAAATCTGCGTGATGATTCCTTTCATTTGTCTTATACCCTTGCATATTTAATCTTTCCACAAGCTCTTTCTTCGAAATTAACTCATTTGATTCAATTTCACATATAGTTTGCTCAAGAATATACTTTTTTGTATCCATAATAGAGTTTTTATAGAAACAAAATCTTTTAGTCTTAAAAATATCCGGATGATGTGAATAAACATATGAATCTTTTATAGCATAAAAATAAAAAAGGAATTCCGCCCCAGTAAATAACAAATTATTTTCTACAAGTGAATAGTAATAATCATCTTCCTTCAAAGCACGTATATATCCTAATACACATCGTATTCCCTTTTGTACATTCTCATCTTTTTTTCCAATTTGATAATCTGCAGTGTTTAACAAAGATACCGAAGGCTCCCTTAATACCATCTCCGTATACTGTTTCATTCGATTTAATCTTGAATACAATGCACCTTTGGATTCCAGTAACTCTGTAATGAAATTTCTCAACTCATTTTCTCCAGCTTCATCTATGCTTGGTCTGATTGCGAAAGCACCTACACCTGGCAAAATTTCGTCATATAATTTATACGATACCCCTCTTGTATCTTCACTATCGCCTTTTCCCGGATACAAAATATAACTACCAATTGTTCGTCTTATCGCATCATTATATGTATGCATCTTTAACAAATCACCACGTTTATAGGTATTCATTACCGCATCTGTCTTATCTTCTGCAAATTCTATTTCTTCATATTCATCTGTTCGTTTTCCAACCAACGAAGTCAAATCTGTTACACGATATTTTGCATCAAAATGTATATAACTTACTTCTCCATTTTGGATTGCCCCATTTTCTCCATTATTGCATCCTTTAACATAAGAATCCGGAAAAATTGCAATAGTATAATCCGGTCTGAACGGTCTAGAATATGATCCTTCATATAAAGTGGTTTTAAATTCCTTTCTGGAAAATGTTCGATTATAATATAAATTACTCAAACTTCCCATAGGAAAAATGGGCTAGCACCTTGAAAATTCAATACTTCAACTGACGAAATTAGTGATTTATGCCGCAGATTCGCCTCGATGCAGTG
>ERZ837487.573-NODE-573-length-53472-cov-24.595859_pt1 | contig 53472 bp, 44 predicted proteins | sample MGYA00519911_ERZ837487 | MGnify/ENA primary metagenome ERZ837487 (study PRJEB31850, sample SAMEA3708818) | human gut metagenome | biome: human gut; feature: human-associated habitat; material: faeces | place: China | collected 2014 ... | reverse complement strand
CTTCCAAGTGCATCGTTAAGTCTCTTTATAAGTTCACCGCAATGCAATGTTTCTCCAAACATATGCTCATTCCTTTTCATAAAATTTGATAAATAGTTTCTTCTAGATGTTCTAATATATTACAAAAATAACAGCACGCTGTCAATAGCGTGCTGTTATTTTGCGTTTTTATTACCTGTTTTTACAAACAGTTTTTATTTTGCTCTTTTTCTGTCATATACGGCTACTCCTGCCATTCCTGCCAATGCAGCAGCAAGAATTATCATATACATGAACATACCTAAACTGTCACCTGTTGAAACTGATGAATCCGGTGTTACAGTTGTACCCGGTGTTTCTGTTGTACCAGGTGTCTCATCATTTCCTGGATTTTCAGGTGTTGACGGTGTTATATCGCTTCCCGAATCCTTTACTGCGTATACAACAGCATATGGACTGAATGACTCTGCCTCGAATGAGAAACCATTTTCATCTGCTGTAACTGCTACACTTTCAAGAACTCCGTTGTTATTCATATGGAATACATACAGATTGTAATCTGCTGCATTGATTCCTTTCTTGTATGACATAGTAATCTTAATCTTACCGCTTGAAAGCTTAACAACTTTTCCGTCTGTTGTTTTGAGTGAAATATCATAATAATCCGCATTCTTTGAATCGAATCCCTTGATATTCTTTTCAGCAATAGCCGCATCAATCTTTTCAGATGTTGAAGCTGCTATTTTTTCAACATTTAACTTAATTTCACTTACTGTAAGGTCTTTGCCTTCTTCATCTTTAACCTTTACGTCACCTACTGATGCAATATCCTTGAAATCAGCAGCATCTTCATTTCTATCAATGTCAACTTTGATGTCTGTCTTACCCGGATCATCAGGTTCAACAACAGGCTGCTTTTTAACAAGACCATTAATTGCATCTGTTATTGCCTTTGCCATTGCATCTACCTTTGCCTGTTCTTCTGATGTAAGTGTTCTGTCTACTGCTTCGATTGCCTTTGTTACTGCTGAGAAATCCTCATAATCATCTTTGTTGAGGGCTTCTGCTGCCTTAACAGCCTCATCTACTGCTGTGTAGTCTGCAGCAACCGGTTCCGGCTTAACATCTCCTGATGTATAGTATGTAGGTGTCCAACCCTCAAAGTAATCTTCAAGTTTTACTGCTGATGCTTCTTCATCAGTCATCTTATTAACGCCTGCAGCTCTGCTTGAAGTGCTTACCTTTGTTCCGTCTGCAAGATGTGTATTATATTCATAATACTTAGCCTTTGCAGGTGTTACATTACTCATTGAAGTAAATCCTGCAGGAGCGATAGTATTAGCATCTTCAACTTCTGTATTTAAAAATACAACCTTTGAATCTGCTCTCCATGGTCTTGCAAAATATGTCTTTGTTATACCTTTGTTAATTCCCGGATAAGAAGTCTTTACAACTTTACAGTTGTTGAAAAGATAACCTAACTGTGAAAGTGCCTTTGACGCAACAATGATACTTCCTGAAGCCGCTTTGTCACCATATCCATACATGCTTAATGTACAGCCATCGAATACCGCACTACCGTCACCGCAGATATAATCTGTTGTACCTTCGATGACACAATTCTTAAAATATGTATGCTCTGTATTATTTCCTGTAAACATTGTATCCTGTGAACTTAAGAACTGGCAGTCCTTGAATTCGCTCTGGTCTGCTTCAATGAAAATAACACAAGCTCTTTCCTTATTTTTATAAAGTTTGATATCGGCATCTGTTGCTTTAGAACGGTCAACCTTAGAGTTATCTCCACCTTTGCCTACGCCATCCTCAACTTCTTCTGTTGTCATATATCTGTTAAATGAACTTTCATATATAACACCTTCTGAACGGAAAGCTGTAGCTGTAGGAAGTACATTAACTGTTGCTCCCCAGTGGCCTGTTCCCATTCCAATTGCAACGCCTTTTTCATACTTATCAACAGCTCTTGCTTCACTGTAATAACCATTCATATCTGCACTGTAATAAGTATAACCTGAACCATAATACCATGTTATTGTTGAGCCTGCTTCACTTGAAATAGTAACATAAGGAGTATCAACCATAACCTGCTCTCTGTATAAAGCATCTGTAAGAGTAATTGTTACTCTCTCTGTTGTTCTTACCATTCTGCCTATATACTTAACTGCATCTGTTATAGTCTCAAACTGCTGGCCCTTACCCACTTTTACTTCAGATTGATATTTAACAGGTGATGTATCTGCTTCTGTTTCAAGATAAACATCATTCAAAACATCTGAACTGCCGACACTTACATGGTCATATGCAGTATACTTTTCAGATACAACTGATGTATCGTACTCGCCTGCTCTTAACTGTGCTTTGTATCCGTCACCTGTTACATCAAATGAATAAGAATAGTTACTGTCAGATTTGTTTGTAAATGTAATCTTTGTAACATCTGAAGCTTTGTCATCTGAGGTTACGAACTTACCTGAAACATTAACCTTTACTCTCTGTGTTGCAGCGATTTGTACATCTGTATAATCTCCTGCTGCCTTGTTTAACTTTTCTGTAACTTCATAATCGTCAACGCCGCCTAATACTACTGAATAATTTGAGCTCGAATTAATACTTACATTTGAAAAACTGTAAGAACCATCTGTCTCTGCTTTTACATCAACAGCAATCGTTGAAAGCTTTGAATTATCAGGTACAAATTTAACTGAAACTGTTCCTTTTACAGCATCTGCCGGAATTCCCATAATACTTCCTGAAACTGTTGCAACTGCATCGGCAACTGCTTCAAAGTCTTTAACAGCCGTAGCATTTTCACCTGTAAGTTCGAGAATATTGCCGTTATCGGTATCATTAATCTTAAATCCTACAGCACTTATTGATACTTCGTACTTGGCACTGCCGTTTACTCTCTTTAATACAACGGAATACTTGCCGTTGCTGTCAACCTGTGCAGTAACCGTCTTTGCAGAACTGTCTGTAAGACTGTCAAACTTAATCTCTGTAATTCCATTTTCTGCTGCATTTGCCACTGTACCTGTAACTGTGACATTTATAATCGGATTATATTCTGTCAAAGCCATTGTTCTGATCTTAACATCTCCGCCTGATATAACAGGAAGATACTTCTGCCCTTCTTTTTCAACAATATAACCCGTAATATCATCCACTGTTACAGACTGTGTTGTTGTCTTCATCTGAACAGAATATCCGCTGTCAGCACTGCCGATATATACAGGTCTGTCAGTTGCAGCATTTGAACATAACTGCTCATATTTTACTTTTGTTGTGTCATCTTTTACCGGGAGATATAATACGCTTCCCTGTCTGAAACGAAGTTTGTCACTATCATATGTAACGCCACTGTTTCCCACATCCTGTGACACATACAAAATGCCGCCGGACTCTCCAGCTGTTCCATCAAGAATTTCCCCTGCTACAGGTGCTTTCTTACTTGAATTCGCTGAAAACGAATACGTAATTTTTCGTGTCTGTGTATCTGCTGCAAATGCCGTAACACCCAATCCTACAGGCATCCCCGATACAATCAAAGTAACCGCAGAAACTGCCGCAAATACCTTTCTAAATAATTTGTTAAATCGCATAAAACCCTCCGAACATTTTACTAAATTATATTTTTTACCACACACTTCCTTTCATTATCACGCTTACCATTAATAAAACACGCAGTGAACTAATAACTAAAAATACCCATAAGAAAAAGAAAAGACTTTTGCGTATGTGTTTTATTAAAGTATGTATAAATAATACACTTATATTATAAATGTGTCAATGGATTTTACTGATTATTATATTTTTTGTTGGTTTTTCACAAAAACTCTCATTAAATCTTTACTAATATCTTCCCCTTACATTCAAATGTTTGAAGCTGTATGCAAAATATGCTATTTCTGCTATAGCTGTAATTGTCCACGAAAATACATAAACAAGATACAATGATGGTATAGAGTGAAAATATGCAAATATTGTATATACCCATGCAACCCTGAATACACACGAACCGCTTATAACAATAATTGTAGGCCCAACACTCTTTCCTATACCCCTCGATGCAGCAATTGATGCATCCATAAATGCAGATACCGCATACGAAAAAGCCATAATCTTTATTCTTGCCATCCCGGCGTCTATAACAGCCGGCTCACTAGTAAACAACGACAGCAACTGGCGTCCAAACACAAAAAGTACAGTTCCAAGAATTCCTGCCGCACAAAATGAATATGCAATGCTTATAAAATAGCTGTGAAGCATTCTCTTTTTATTTCCAGCACCCATGTTCTGCCCCATAAAACTTGAACACGCTGTATAAAACGCTGACATCACATTATATATAAGTGCATCAAAATTGGCAGCTGCGGAATTGCCCGAAACCATAACAGAATCAAATGAATTCACACCTTTCTGGATAAAAAGGTTTGCAATCGCAAATATTGCGTTCTGGATTCCTGCCGGGATTCCAAGCATAAGAATCGCTTTTGCTGCATTCTTGTTTATTCTTACCTGCGAAAGACGAAGCTTGCACACATCATTTCTTCGCAAAAGATTAGTCATAATAAGTGTAGCTGAAATATACTGCGAAATAATACTAGCCATTGCTACACCCTGTTCTGCCAGACGAAATCCGATAACAAATATAAGATTAAGGCATACATTTACTATTCCTGCTATAAAAAGATAGAGTAACGGACGCTTTGTATCTCCTCCGGCACTCATAACAGCATTACCGAAGTTGTATACTGCCATGGCAGGCATACCAAGTGCATATATTCTGAAATAAAGCATCGCACCGTCTATAAGTTCTTCTTTTGTATTTAATAGATTCAACAATAAATGTGCACATGAAATACATATAATGCTTACAATAATTCCAACAATCAGGCACAGAATAAATGCTGTTTGAATTGTATCTTTCAAATCTTTGTGCTGTCTTGCACCAAGCTGCCTTGCCACTATAACATTGACACCACAACCCATTCCTATAAGAAATCCTGTAAAAAGCGTCACTAAAATTGTAGTCGAACCAACCGCCCCAAGTGCCTCATAGCTTGCAAATTTACCGACAACTGCCACATCGGACATATTAAAAAGAACCTCAAGAACCTGCGACATCATAAGCGGTATACTGAAAAGAACTATCTTTTTCCACAAAGAACCGCTTGTCATATCCATTCCACAGGACGTATTTTCTGTTTTTATTCCACTCATAAAAAATTTCCTCATATCAGGTATAATTAACTTTAGTTTTTGCACGTAATACGGCCTTTAAATCACGCCAAATCTACGCAGCAGTTAATTATACTAACACCTGATATGAGAAAATGCAACATATCTTATATTAATTTTTAATATTATTAATTTAAAGTTTTAATTTCAATATAATAACGTATCACTATAATAATCTGCCTTATGAACTGTAAGCAGTTTTTATTACATCTTAAAATATGACACACTCTCAGCTAGCTTGTCAGCAATCTCCCTAAGCTTGACGGCTCCTGAATACACTTCCTTGAACGTATCTGTAACCTTCTGCGTCTCCTCAAATGTTCTCTGAGTGCTTTCCATATTTTGTCCCGCAATTTCTGCAAGTTCTTCAACGGCACCAGACACCTTATTTCTTGAACCTTCAAGTTTAACCGTACTGTTCATTATTAATTCTATGCTGTCCTTTGAACTGCGTATATCATTAAGAACCTGTCCCACAATAATACGGGTCTCTTCCATGCTTTCGCTCTGACTTATAACTATATCCTGCATTTTCTGCATAATCTCGACAGATTTATACGAATCCTGCATAAGAACCTTTGTTATATCGTCAATCTGCTTACTTGAATCATTAGACTGCTCCGCGAGCTTCTTTATCTGCTGTGCAACAACAGCAAAGCCTTTTCCGGCTTCACCTGCTCTTGCCGCCTCTATAGACGCATTAAGGCTCAAAAGATTAGTCTCTTCAGCAACCGCCGAAATAAATGAGATTGCCGAATTAATTTTGTTTACAGACTCATTTGTGCGGTTTGTCTGCTCTTTTACTTCTTCAATTATATCTTTTACATTATCATTGATATTGCACAATTTAAAAAGCGTCTCAGAAACCTTTGTTCCTGACTTCTGCATAGACACGGCTGATTCGTTAAGAAGAGCCGCCTCTGATGTAGTCTCGCTGATGTTGTTTTCCATAATCTTCATATGGTCAAACGCAGCTTTGGAATTGGCTGACTGTATTGATGAATTTTCAACCATCTGATTAACGGTTGCACTTACTTCATTCATTGTCTTGTCGGTATTGTCCGCCGCCTCGCCGAGAACACCAGAAGTTTCAAGCAAAAGCTTTGAATTACTCGATATTTCGTTAATTACCGAGTTCATCGCATTGCTAAACGATACTGTGCCTCGTGCCAAATCACCTATTTCATCTTTGCGGTTTAACAGCTTTTTGTCAACGTCTATATTAAGACTGCCTCCCGCAACCTGTTCCACGATTCCTACACTTCTCTTTATATCTGAACTTATAGAATATGCAATCTTCATGCTTATGCCGATACATATAGCCATAACAATGACAACAGCGGTGCATATCATTGCAATAATTCTGTTTAAAACAGCGTCCTTGTCCGCCTTGTTTGTTCCGACAAACACCATTCCGATTATCTCATCATTGCTTCCGTTCTGATATACAGGCATATAATAGCCATAATTCATAACTCCATCCAGCGAAACACGGCTTGTAAAATATTCTTCTCCATCATTTAACACCTTCTGCGTTATGACATCTCCCGCAGGCGAACCAAGAATTCTTTCCCCATTTGCGTCAAGTGCCGATGTCATCACTCTTTTTGTTCCGTAGAAAAATGTAACGTCCATACCTGTATTTTCTTTTATTCTGTCAACTAGATTTTCCGACTTGGATACATTGTAACTTCCTTTCCATATATCTCCGCTTGTGGTTACAATGTAATCTCCCGCATTTTGGTCATATGCCGCCAAAGTAGACGATGCGGTTCCTTTTAAAGCTTCCTCAACCTGTTCCATAACAGAACTTTTTACCATAGTTACAGTAAGGATTATGGAAACTATACCCAAAACAAGTACAGGAATGATTGTAACCGCCAATATTTTCTTTTTAAGATTCATGCTATATTCCTCCCATTATTCTCTTACTGTACTAATGTCACAGTTTTGAAATACCAGTTAATATTTCCCGTAATATCCGAATCTTTGAGTGTTTTTCCGCTCTCTCCGACTGTCGTTCCCGTATTGGTCTCTATAACTCCGTCAAATATTCCGAGTTTTCCCGATATAATATCCTTCTTTGCCTCATCAACCTTTTGCTGTGTTCCCGATTTGCAGAAATCAGCAAGCTGTGTTATGCCGACAATATTTTCATTCATACCGCCGTAATAATTGCTTCCGTCCCACGTTACGTCAATAACACTCTGTACAGCCGCCGTATAATATGCACTCCAGTTCCATATAACGCTGCAAAGGCAGGCATCTGGTGCATCTTTACTCATGTCGGAATTGTATCCTATACTATATACATTTTTCTGCTGTGCAAGAAGCTGCGGATATGTGGTATCACAATGCTGTGCTATAACATCGCAGTTCATGTTAAGAAGCGTAGATGCCGCAGCTTTCTCAGCTGCTGGGTCATACCAACTGTTTGTCACCTTTACATATATCTGAGCCGAAGGATTCACAGAATAAACGCCCAATGCAAAAGCATCAATTCCACCTGTAACCTCTGAATTTTCCGAACCCATTGCGGCAACATAACCGATTTTATTCGTCTTTGTATTCATTCCCGCAACTATTCCGCTAAGATATCTCGGCTGATATATTCTTCCGAAATAATTGTTAAAATTCTTTCCGTTGCTCATGTAACCCGTGCCGTGAGAAAAATAAACATCAGGATATCCTTCTGCCATCTGTGCCGTTGTCTCCATATAGCCCCAGCTTGTTGAAAATATTATGTTACAGCCCTCATCTATGCATTCTTTTATCGCTTTTCTCGTAGCCTCCTTGTCCGAATCATTAACATTAATCTTTCTAATAATCTGACTGTCGGACAATCCGAGATTCTGCTGCATACCCATAATTCCAATATCATGCGTATATGTATATCCGCTGCCCTCGGCGGGATCAGACAGATGAATTACACCAACCTTTATGCTGTCCTTTGATACTCCTGAAGAACTTTTTACCGTATCGGAATCACCATAGCCCATATTAACCGCATAATCATCAATATTGCCGTTCATGCCGCAGCCTGTAAACGAAGCACATAAAACAAGCATACCCAATATTTTAAAAAATGATTTAATTCTTTTCATTCGCATCACCTCATATTCAATTATCATTTACCAAAACAATATATAAATTAATTTGATAATATCATACACATGTTTATTTTTACAATAGGAAACAATAAAATTTTTGTAATATATTACATTTTCTGAAAATACGTCTAAATTCACACAAAAATACACAATTTTAAAAAATCACCAATTATACAGATTTGAATTTTAATATATATATTTTCTGTCTGTGCAGTTTTTTATTTTAACAGATTTAAATCAACGCCGGTTTATGATATACTTACTTTAATTCAATAAAGTAAAAATACAAAGGCGTATTGACTCACATAACAATGAGTTGATATGCCTTTTTATATTTTATTATTTAACAAAATATTTATTTAATTAATGGAGGAATTATTATGAAGCTTGAAAATTATGAAGTACATCTGCCGAGTTACTCTATCGGTAATGCAATTTATGATAAGATTGGTCCCGTCTGTGAATCATACGGCAGAACGGTTCTTATAATCGGTGGAAAAAAGGCTCTTGCAGCTGCACTTGACAAAAAGTAAAATGCCTATGCATAACGGATGACAAACCTGTATTTACATTTCCTACAATTGCATCAAATTGTGCTGCTTGTACATCTGTCTCAATTATGTATAATAGTGACGGAACTTTTTTAAAGCCTAACTTTTTTGTCCGCCCTGCAATGCACGCTTTTATTGATACCGAAATCATTGCAAAAGCCCCTGTCCGCTATATGTGGGCAGGTATCGGTGACACATACGCCAAATATTACGAAGCTTGTATTTCATCAAGGGATGAACGTCTTGAACATTTTACGGCACTTGGTGTTTCTATAAGTGTTATGTGCCAGAAACCGCTCCTTGAATATGGTGCAAAAGCATACGAAGACCACAAAAAAGGACTATGTACATATGAAGTTGAACAGGTAATACTTGCCATTGTCGTAACCACAGGCATTGCGTCTATTTTCCTGACAAAGGATTACACGCCCGATTACAACAGTGGTCTCGCACATGCAATATTTTACGCACTGACATCATATCCTGTAATCGAAAAAAATCATCTGCACGGTGAGATTGTCGGTTTCGGCGTACTTTTAGCCCTTCTTGTTGATGGACAAGACGAAGAATTTGAAAAAATATATCTGCTTAACAAATCAATTTCTCTTCCTGTATCACTCGACGAAATCGAAATCAGCAAAGAACAATGGGAAGAAAGCACTGACAGAATACCGGATATGTCAGATGTAGCACACTACCCATACAAAGTTACAAAAGAAATGCTTAAAAATGCTATGGCAAGACTTGAAGAAAAAGTCAGAAAAGATAACCATGTCAGATAATTCCAGCAAAAACAATGGACTTTGTATAATATTCGGCGTTTCGTTCGTATGGTTTACAACACATTTTGATACAAAATAATCTTTTCTGCCCTATTCGGTTTCTATTTTTGCTGAAGATGGTATTGTCTGTATCTTTGTAAAGAAATATACATATTTGAATATTATAAGAAATATGATAAACACTCTTCCATATATGTTCGACATTGCAATCATTGCAAGAACAAGCATACATGATGCAGGTATCAATATACAAAGCTTTGTTTTAAGCGTCATTGCACGATTTTTCACAAAACTATCCAAATGCTTTTTATAAAGCTTTGTTTTTGTAAACCACTTATGAAAACGCTCTGACCCTTTTGCAAAACAAAAGGAAGCAAGTAAAAGAAACGGCGTAGTTGGCAATACCGGCAGAATAACACCAATCGCACCAAGTGCCATTGAGATAAATGCCGCTGCAAGCCAAAGAATTTTAATTGGATTTTTTATAATATTTTTCATTTATAATTATAATACCTTTCATTTATAATATTGTTATGCATATCTAAGTTGTATTAGCTACAACTAACTATTGGCATTATAAACAAAAAAATATACATATGTCAAATGGTAAATTATATTACTCATCTGACATATGTATTTTACTCATTAAAATTATCACATCAAATATAATTATTATTAATCAAGAAGTTTTGCGAATTCTTCTTCAGGCAGCGGTTTTGAAAAATAAAATCCCTGAAGATAATCGCATCCATATTCTTTAAGACAGTCTGCCTGCTCTTTTGTCTCCACTCCTTCTGCGACCACTTTCATATCAAGTCTGTGTGCGAGCTCAATAATTGACATTACTATATTATTATATTTTTTATTTTCACCAAGTTTTTGCACAAACCCCATATCAAGCTTTATTATATCAAAATCGTAATCTCTTAATGTGCTGAATGATGACATACCACTTCCGAAATCATCAATAAGAAGCTTTACACCGTTATCGTGAAGCTGCATAAGAAAATTAGTACCTTTACCGGAAACATCTGCATATGCCGACTCAGTTACTTCATAATTAACCATCTGTTTTGAATAGTGTTCATCTTTTACATCATCAATAATCAAATCCATGATTTCATCATCCATCAGGTCCATTCTTGATAAATTGACTGCGACACGAACAATCTTTTTTCCGTTTTTATATCTATTTTCCATAAATCTACGGACACTTTTATGTACATATGTATCAAGCTTTGTTATGTGCCCGCTTTCTTCAAGTGCAGGAATAAATTTACCCGGTAGTATTACGCCTTTTGGTGAAACCCAGCGCACAAGAGCTTCCGCCGATGATATCTGCTTCGTTTTTGCATCATATATAGGCTGATAAAACACTTTTATCTCACTATTTTTTATAGCATCATCCAGCTGAATCAGAGCAAGACTTCTTTGCTCATAATCATATTTCATGTCTTCATTAAATATAGCATACGGCTGTACATACTGATTAGGTATATATAATTTTGCAAGCTTTGCCCTGTCACACATATCAGAAACACTCAAATCCGTGTCTTTCGGTATATAATAAATGCCGCATCTTACATATATATCTACTTTCATCCCATCTTTATCATAAACACGATGAAGTATTAATGTGAGCTTTTCAAAATCCAGATTGTTCTTATCAACCAGCACAACAAATCGGTCTGCTTCTATCCTTGATATTGCAAGCGGTTTCAAAAATGAAGTCTGTAAAGTATTAACAGCCTGATGTAACACCGTATCTCCTGCTGCATAACCATATAAATCATTAATCGCCTTAAACTTCTGAATATTAAAATATAAAAGTGCAAAATCTTTGTCAGGATTATTTTTAATTATATTTTCTGCTTTATGAACAAATCCTTCACGGTTTAATGCACCCGTAACACTATCAGTCTCGAGTTCTTTTGTCATATCTTCAACAACAACAAGAATAATACCTTTTTTCTTATCAAACCAGTGATAGCTGTATCTTTCAACTTTATTTTTTATATTATAAACATTAAATGAATACACTCCAGCTATATTCATGTTATCATTAAGGTAATCAAGTGCCGTACATTTTAAGAACTGCTCTTTACTTTCATTGGCAATTCTTATCTCACTCATCTGCTTTACTATATCATCATATACATATGACTTCTGTTCTTCAAATTCCATGCCCTCAAAGTGAGCAGCACGCATATACAGATTTCCTTTACAACTGTCTATAATTCCGATTCCTATATAATCATTGTTATACAGAATTTTACTTATCTCTTTGTCAATATATTTTAATGTTCTGTCTTTCCAGACCGCATATGCTTCAATATGACCGTTGTACGGATTTTTTATAAGACTGACACGCACTTTGTATAATTTCAAATTGCCATTTTCACCATAATAACTATGATAAAATTGTATATTACGTTCACCTTTCTCAAAGTCTTCCAACAGAGCTTTTCTGGTGAAACCGTTCTTAAACTCTTCCAGATTATATCCATCAGAAATATTAGGATATATGTATTTATCAAGCCAGCATCTCACAGAAATATTATTTAATTCATTGTCATTATACTTATGCTTACGTGTTATAAGAGCAAGCATCTTATCATCCGTAACATCTATATATATAGAACAAACCCTATCCTTTTCTCCCGTCAGCAGAAAGTTCATTCTTTCCTGATATAGCTTTTCATGATGCCCTGTATCAATACTCAATGATTTATCCATATGCATTACCTACCAAATTTTACACGTCTAATATATTTCATATTAATATATGATAACATAAAAAAGCCGGAAATCAATATTAATTTTCAATAAAGATTTCCGGCATAAAACCATTTTTTTTATTTAAAAAATAAATCTATTATTATTTTGTACCAAAAATTCTGTCTCCAGCATCGCCAAGACCCGGACATATATATGCATTTTCATTGAGTTGTCTGTCAAGATGTCCTACATAAATCTGAACATCAGGATGAGCCTTATGAAGCTTCTCAAGACCTTCCGGTGCAGCTATAATACACATAAATTTAATTTTCTTGCCACCATGCTTTTTAATCTGATCAATTGCATCTACTGCTGAGCCGCCTGTTGCAAGCATTGGGTCTGTTACAATAATAAGCCTTTCTTCAATAGGGCTTGGAAGTTTGCAATAATATTCATGTGGTTCATGAGTTTCCTCATCTCTATACATACCAATATGACCTACTTTTGCAGTCGGTACAAGGGCAAGAATACCTGAAACCATACCAAGACCAGCTCTAAGAATCGGAACAACCGCAAGTTTACGTCCAGAAATCATAGGAGTCATGCATTTTTCAATTGGAGTTTCAATCTCTACATCTTCAAGTTCAAGATCTCCCATTGCCTCAAAACCTTCAAGCATAGCAATCTCTTCTACAAGCTTTCTGAATTCATTAGTTCCTGTTTCCTTATCTCTCAAAATTGAAATTTTGTGCTGAATCAACGGATGTTCAAAAATTGTAATATTTTTTTCTTCTTTAAAATTAATCATAACTTAACCTCTGTTTTTCCATCTATATAGATGTATTATTTGCTTTTTAACTATTTTTCATCATCTGTGTTGCTTACATATACACCACGGCTTTGGTCTCCGCTTGGATTTACACCAAACCTATAATCATTACCCGGTAAAACAGCATTAAGGATAATACCTGCAATAGCTGCGATAGCAAGTGCTGTGAGTGTAATATGAGTTCCAGCTATTGTGAATGTAAGTCCATCTGAAAAACCAAGACCGCATACAAAGATTACACCGGCAATTATAAGGTTACGTGACTTTGTAAGGTCTACCTTATTTTCAACAACATTTCTTACACCAATAGCTGAAATCATACCATAAAGCATAAATGAAACACCACCGATTATGGCTGCCGGCATTGTTGAAATAATCTCTGAAAACTTAGGTATAAATGAAAGTATCACTGCGAGGCCTGCAGCAATTCTTATTACTCTTGGGTCATATACCTTTGAAAGTTCAAGAACACCTGTATTTTCACCATATGTAGTATTAGCCGGTCCACCAATAAGACCTGCAAACGCTGTAGCAAGTCCATCACCCATTATTGTTCTGTGAAGGCCCGGATCTGCTATAAAATTCTCATCAACAGTAGCTGATATAGCTGACATATCTCCAACATGTTCCATCATTGTTGCAATAGCGATAGGTGCCATTACAAGAATTGCTGTAATATCAAACTTGCAAATCTGGAATTTTGGAAAACCAATCCAGCTTGCTGATGAAACAGATGCAAAATTAAGTATTGCTGAACCATCAGGATTTGTAACTCCAAATGCATTAAGAATTAATGCAAAAGCATATGAAATGATTACACCCATAAGGATAGGAATGATCTTAAACATTCCCTTGCCCCAGATATTAAATATTATTATTACGGCAAGTGCAACTACGGCAAGAAGCCAGTTAGTTGAAGCATTAGATATTGCTGATGAAGCAAGTGAAAGACCAATACAAATAATAATTGGTCCTGTAACTACCGGTGGAAGGAATCTCATAACTCTGTTCACACCGACAAGCTTAAAAATTAAAGCTATAACAAGATATAACAGACCTGCTACGACGATACCGCCACATGCATATGCAGCTTTCTCGTTAGCACCCATATCGGCATAAATTCCTGTATTGAGATTGGCTACTGTATAAAATCCACCAAGAAATGCGAATGATGAGCCAAGAAACGCAGGAACTTTAAATTTTGAGCAGACATGGAAAATTAATGTTCCAATACCGGCACAAAACAGTGTAACAGATACTGTAAGACCTCTTGTTATTGGTTCGCCACATGAATTCTGAAAATATCCTGCTACAAGAATAGGTACCAGAATAGTAGCTCCGAACATGGCAAACATATGCTGTATTCCAAGAATCAGCATTTTCGGAATTCCGAGCTGTCGTGCATCACGAACAGCTTCTTGATTTTTCTCGTTCATTAGTTTTTCTCCCTGTTAAAAATAATTTACATAATGATAACATATTTTACCCAGTTTTTAAACATGCTTTTTCATTTAAAAAACAGCAATTTAAAAAATAGCAAATATATCTGTACTTTCTTGAAGTGTCTTTGCTATAGCCTTATTTTCTTTCATTTTGCTACTGATATTAACTATATCTTCAACAAGGTTCTGTGTATTTTCTGCCGTGCTGTTGACACCCTCCGCACCTTCATCAACTGCAGCCGTAATAGTGTTAATAGAACCTGCTATCTCATCAATGTTTTTCTTTAAAGCGTCAGTTTTTAATACAAACTCATTCATAGCATCTTCAATATATGATGCATTATTTTTATATGAAGCACCACTATCAACAAACCTTTCAAATTCAGGGAGTATCGTCTGCTGCATATATTTAACAAGATTGTTAGCGTTATCCGATAAATTAGATACTGCTTTAACTACAACCGAATTTATCTGTTGTATTCTGTTTGCTGTTTCTCTGCTTGAATCTGCAAGCTGGCGTATTTCTTCTGCAACAACCGCAAATCCTTTTCCTGCTTCTCCAGCCCTCGCTGCCTCAATCGATGCATTCAATGCAAGAAGATTGGTCTGGCTTGATATACTTAAAATATCATTAGTCAGATTATTAACCTGGTCAACACTTTTGCTGTCTTCAATCGCATTATTTAGTACTTCCAGTATCTCACCAACCTTTTCACTTGTCTGTTCCATATTGTTTCTGGCATTACTTTCCATATTATCAGCATCTTCTTTCATCTGCTTAGAAAATGTATTAATCTCATTTGACTTTGATGCTATTATATCAACGTCTTCACGTACATTATTCGCACTGTCATTAATAACATTAACTGATTGTCCTACATCCTGCATAGTTGCAGATAATTCTTCTGTCATTGCTGATAAATCAGAAGCACTATCATTAGAGGCAGCCACACTTTTATCTACTGCCTCTACAACGCCTTCCATCAGGTTTGTATTCTCAATAATCAGTTTAAGTATTCCCTGAAGTTTTTCCATAAAAATATTAATTCCATTACCGAGATCAGCAATCTCATCATTAGACAGTATTGTAACTCTCTTAGTAAGATCACCTTCTCCATTATCTATTCCACTTATAATTTCCCTAATATCTTTATTCGTTGCAAGTATCGGTTTTATAATATATTTCATAACACAATACAATGCTGTAAGCAGTAACAATATACTTATTGCAATAATAACAATACTACATATAAGAGAACCTGTATATACTGCCGAAAGTCTTTCTCTTGCAGTTGAAGCTGTAGAATTAGCATGTTCTTTTAATACATTTATATTTTCCTGTATTGCACTGCTGCTATCGCTTACTACTCCGTTTGCCAATGCATATGCCTCTTCTTTCTTACCAAGTGCACTATATGCCATAATACTTCCAAGCTCTTTTTTCATAATTTCATAATTCTGTACAAGTGAATTATAAACTTCCTGATCAGAATCACTGACATACTTCTTATAATCTTCAAGATTATTTTCAAGTTCTGACTGTTCCTTCCTTATATTTTCCACTACAGAAATCATTGTATTAAGGTCAGTTGCAATAATATGAGACAACCCCAGCTTATGTATTGACTGTGTTGCACTCTGGATTTCACCTAGTTCTGATATACTATTCATACAATCATCCGTAATATCAGATGCATTTGAATTAACCATTCTTATATTATTAATAGCCATTATATTGGATACCACAGATAATATTCCAAGAATAAATACGGGAATAAGTATCAGTACCTTTAAGCTTGTTCTTTTTTTATTTACCATAAAAGTCTCCATTCTGCTTATCTTAATATCAGCAATGTAATATCATAAAAGCCATCACTTAATAGTTGATGCTGTAATACCATTAACAAGTTTATCCATAAGCTCCTGGTCTGTCATTCCATTATTAGTTCCACTCAATATCGTATCGCCAAAATCTTTGCATGCATCCCAGAAACTGTTGCCAACTCGCTGCAATGTTCCATATTTAGACTGTTCAATTACAGCTTGTATTGCTGGAACTTTTTTCACTTCATCTGAAGCTGCCACATTTATGTTTGACGGTCCCTGATTACGCTCTTTAAATCTCAGTTTTTGATTATCTTCATTAGTCATCCAGTCCGCAAGTCTGCATGCCCAGTCCCTATTCTCTGAATATGCATTAACCCCCATCATCTTATATCCGGTAAAAGAAGACATCTGTACTTCCTTGCCTGCAACAGTATATGTCGGAAGTTTACATGCACCATAATTTTCGCCATATATTGCTTTTACATTCATAACATCCCATACACCGCTTATACCTGCTATAACATCCCCTGACTTCATTGCAGCCGCAATATCTCCATTAGGCATGCTTACAAAACCAGGATTTGATGCTATAGCTGAAAGTGCTGATTTAATATCCGTTCCTTTAATATCACCAGATTCAGAATTCCAATTACATTTATTAGTTACGCCATCAGGATTAATTGATAAATTAAGTCCTGTATTACCAAAAAATGTATACATGTACCACCCCGAATTAAATTCCATGGCAAACTTCTTTCCTGATGATGCCGCTACCGACATCATTTTATCCAATGACTTTACATCATCAGCCGAAAAATAATTTTTATCATAGTACATAAAATAACCGTTATCAGCTGTCATAGGATATGCATATATTTTATCATCTAACGTAGCAGCTTTCACCGATTCTTCAATATTAGCAGATTTTACTTTTTCAGCATCAGGTATCTCAACCAGAACACCACCTGCAACAAGTGATGTAAGCTGATCATCAGGAAATGAAAAAACATCTGCACCATTATGTACATCTGTAAGCATTACATCTCTTACTTTAGCATCTGCCTGAACATCAATTGTAATATCAAATTGTGCCTCATCTTTATAATGTTCTTTAAAACTCTCCACCATTTTTGATGTTGTATCAACATTATCTTTCTCGCTCCATACAGTAAGCTTTACAATATTATTATTTTCGTTGTCCTCTTCTTTTTTAACGTTATCTGTTCCATGTATACCACACCCTGAAAACAGAAGTGCAGATACCATAAAAACTGACATAACTTTCCTTATTTTTTTTTGCATAACAAAATTTCTCCTTTTTTTATTTTTTTACCATATTCATGTGCGTTATTCCCGTGATTCTGTCGTAAATCATATTTCTGGTATCGCTGAAAAGGCATAATACCAGGTCAACGACAAAATATGCCGCTATTATTATAAATATCCCGCATCCGATGCCATAAAACACATATTCCCAGCCGGTGGCTGTTTCTGTCAGTTTATATAAGTCATATGCATATATAAGTGAAGGAAGCTCTATCATATATAATATGATGTATCTGAAAAACAACCTGAAAATCCCGGCTTCTTTAAAATTGGTGCAGTCAGCCATAATATTTTCATTTGTGCCATTCACAAGCCTTATATTAACAAGTGCTTTTCCAACAGTCCGGCCTTTTGATGCAGCTGTAACAACAGTAAACACAATTGTTACATACGCCGAAATGCACATGATATAACGTGAATCATATATTATATTAATAATTATTTCTTTGTTAAATACAAAAAAGGCCACAACAGGTGCAATTATCAATGCAATATCAATAACCCACGCAACAATTCTTCTGAATTCTGATACAATCTCACCACGACTGTATGCTATCTCGTCCAATCTTTCTCTTTTTGGTATAAAAAATACAAAAAGCGGCGTGATTAAATATCCAGTCATTCCACCAAGCGTATTACATATAAGGTCATCAACCTCAAAAAATCTGTATGGATATCTATATATTCCATACAGACCAGATAACTGTGTAAGCTCAAAAAAGAGGCTGTACGCAAATGACATTATAAGCACCTGCCACCATTTTCTTCTGAAATAATATCTCAGATACACTCCAAATGGCAGTAATAAAAGTATATTAAATATTATCTGCCAGAAATCAGCACAGCTGAATATATTAATATATGTTGCCGGACTTTTAAAATTAATATGTGAATTTACAATCACTCTTTTAACCGCATCAAACGGCACAAGCAGCATGCACGCTGAGTCAGGTGATACAGAATCAAGCGGTGGGAGCGGCAGTATTGTCATAAAATATGACGTCAGCATATAAAATATAAACGTATATATAATTCCGGTTCTCAACACAAGTATAGAACCATATTTGTGATATTCATACAAAATATATGGTATTGTAAAAAGCAATGCAAGAACCGGAAAAACATAACACGCTGATATTATAGGTTTTAAATATATCTGCATTTTTTTAAACTTCGTAATCAAGGCATGATCTTATTGCTGTATATGGTCTTACTTTACCGTCTGCAACCGCAACATGCTTAGGATTAACAGCATATGCTTTTAATGCATCAACACTCTCAAATGTTGTATCAAGCATTACATCAGCTGTCGATGACTCAAGCCCGTTAATATTTACATTAACATCAATAAGTCCCGGAATCTGGCCTGCAAGTCCCTCAAGTCCTTCCTTTATACCTTTTTTTACACTTTCTTTTTCTTCTTTACCAAGTTCATCTTTTAATTTCCATAAAATTACGTGTTTAATCATACCTTTTATCTCCAATCTGTTTTTTACTGATATTCTAATATTATACTATATTTCGAGCTGTTTTGGCAGAAATATCAATATTTTTATTTCACAATCAGATAACTTGTAATGCAATAAAGCGTCTGTCCATTGTATACAACACGCGACCAGCCAACTTCATTGTTATAACCTGTCCTTGTAAGAATCGTTCCATTTTTAACCGACGCAACAACAATCGAATCCGAATCCGTATAACTTGGCTTCGACCTCAGATTAACTTCATCTTTCGGAGTTACCTCATCATCGCAGCTTATAAACTGAGTCATAAACTGCTGTGTTTCTGTCTGCGTCGGTGCGGACAAATCGGTTGTAAGATAGCTCGATACAGCATAAACATTCTGACCGTTATAGCTAAGCCTTGACCAGCCGCTGTCACTGATTCCTGTTCTTGTCACCGTCTCACCGTTATTTAATGTCGCAATTATTGTTGAATCAGTGTCCTGACTAGGTTTATTTCTTAATCTTACATATTCTTTTGCTGTAACAGTATCATTTACCGATGTAAAATTCATATTTGCTTCAACATCTGCACTTGCAGCCGCAGCCGTCTCACCGCTCATCGTTCCCGCACTCTGGCTGTATCCGAAATATGCAACATTTATATCAACATTTGTGCTTATTCCGCTTACATTTCCATTACTTGTATACTGCCACATTGCACATGCTCCCGAATAAGATGTTGAGGATGTATCCGGATACGGAACTGACGGATATTGTGCAACCCACATTTTATAATTATTTTCAAGTGTTGATGTATTCCATCTGCTGTTTCCTGTAAGATGCGATGCTGAAGCATAAAACATCGGCGTGTAACCTCTTGAATATATTTCCTGTAAAAATGCATCTGCAACATTAGTCCTGTCATCATTAGACATACCATTCTGCCTGCTGTCCGCCGAGTCAAAGCCCTCACAATCAAATGCCACAGGATAAGTTATATTATAATTTGCAATATAATCTGCAACCCAGCCAGCTTCTTCAATTGCTTCACTCTCATTTACCGCTGATGAGAAAAAATATACTCCGACTTTTATTCCGTTGGCTGCTGCCTGCTGCATGTTATATTTTGCATTAGTATCAGCATATATTACACCGGTTTTCTGTGTTCTGTAACCGACTCGTATCATTGCAAAATCAACACCGGATGATGCTACTTCCGCCCAGTCTATAGTTCCCTGATATTTAGAAACATCTATGCCGATTGTCGTATCTGCCGTTTCATTGCCTCCCGCCGAAAGAGTGACCGAAGCACCGCTTCCTTCATCTGACATTCCCATGTCGGCCTCATACTGAGGGTCTTCCTGCTTTTCTTCATCAGAAGAAAGTGTTGCCGTATCAGAAGCACAGCCTGTCTGCGTCACACTCTGTGCAGTTGTAGTCTCTGTTACAACATCAACCGTTCCGGCTGTCTTATTCTTTTTGCCGGAATTTATCACAACAACTATAACAACTGCAATTATTGCCACTGCAAGCAATGCCGCAACAGGAATGATTTTTCTTATGTCAAACGGCTCGTCTGTAAGATATCCGAACTCGTCTTTGTCTTTCTTAAATAATTTTATAAATTTATTCATAACATAATCTCCCAATATTTCATAATCTGCTGCCACCACCAAATGTGCACATACATGTGTATTGACTCTGACTCATTAACTGCTGAAATCGGATAAATATCTCTTAATCATAAATGCACAAAAATACGGAAATGTGTACACATTATCACTGTATCCTATATTACTATCGGCAAGCTTAATACCAAATTGAATATCAGAATAACTTTTGTTTTTTATAAGCTGACGCAGTGATTTTGAACTGTTATTATTTGATTTCACTTCTATAGGAACAAGACAATTTTTTGTTCTCGCAAGAAAATCCTCTTCTAATGTTGAATTATCTTTCTTATAATAGTATAATCCTAATCCTTGTTTTATAAAAGCTTCCGCAACAAAATTTTCATACAGTGCACCTTTATATATTCCAAGATTTTTATTTGCTCTCAAATCATCCTGAGCCTCTTCGTCCATTGTTGATATAAGCAAACCTGTATCAGGATAATATAGCTTAAATTTTGTTTCATCATAGTTACCTTTCAGCGGAAGTTCAGGATAATTAAGGCAATAGCATATTGAGACAACGCCTGCATCTTTCAGCCAATCTATACATCCTGTATATTCACGTCCTCTTGCATTTTTACTTATCATGCTGTATTGGAATTTTTTATTTTCTTTTGCAAGCTGGGCAGGTACATTTCTGTAAACACTTACAATTTTAGTCTGGTCAAGCCCTTCTGCATATTTTCTTATATCCTCCTCGTAATCAAGTCTTATCTGATTCTGTATATCCAATGTGTCAGAAAAACTGTTTGTCTTAATATACCGTTTTACAACTGCGGGCATTCCTCCAAGAATACAATAATCAAGAAATGTTTTCTTAAATACTTTAAGCTGTGTCTCGCTAAACGGCTTTAATTCTTTCATATGATTAAATATATCTTCAATCACATCACTGCCATATCCTTTTGCCCACAGAAATTCCTCAAAATCCATTGAAAACATTTCATAATCGGTTTTGTAGCCAACACTGTTACTGTGAATTTTTTTATAATTAACCCCTAATAGTGAACCGCTACATATTACATCAAATCTTCCGTCAATTTTAAATGCTTTCAAAGATGTTGCTATGTCAGGATAATCCTGTATTTCATCAAATATCATCAATGTCTCATATGCTATAAACTTTTTTTCAGGTGATAACAATGTTATATTTTTTATTATGCTTTCAACATCATATCCATCACCCAGAATCACTTTATACTTAGGTTCTAATACAAAATTAATATAAACAACATTGTTATAATTTGATTTTGCAAAATTATTTATAGATTCAGTTTTTCCAATCTGTCTCGCCCCTTTTATTATCAATGGTAACCTTTCGTCATTTTGTTTCCATTTTATAAGATAATCGTCAATCTTTCTTTTTAAATACATAACCGCACCTCCTCATATCCCTATTTTAGCACCATTTCAATCAAAAGTACACACTTCATCACGTTTCATGAGCCACTTTTTGATAATTTTACACATTTCATGAGCCACTTTTTATGTTTTTATCACATTTTATGAGCGACTTTTAAAGCTTTTTACACATTTCATGTAAATTTATCTTATTATACACGTAAAAAACGGATACCTCTACGTTATTCGTATGGTATCCGCTTTTGTATATTTTTATTTTGATATTTATTTTTATATTCCGTAATTCCGGCTTTTTCTAGTGCTCTGCACTCATCTGCTTTAACGGAAATGCCAGAAGAACTGCACCACCAACTATATTTCCAAGTGTAACAAAAAACTGGCTTTTTATTACTGCTGCCGTTCCAATATCACCAAGAAGCATATACCCTATTGTAAATGTTCCCATATTGGCAACGCAGTGCTCAAACCCTGCCAGAACAAACGCTGTAATAATACAAAACATCATTATCATCTTACCGCTCTCACTCTTTAATTTCATACCTGTATAGACAGCAAGACATACAAGAAAATTACACAAAACGCCACGTATAAACAATTCCATCGGTGTCGCATCAAGTTTTGTATATATAAAACTTCTGTAATAATCAACAAGAATCTGATGTGAGGCATTACTCCATACAAAAAGTCCGCCTAATATAAATGAACCCACAAAATTACCTATATAACTTATAACCCAAGTCTTTATCATATCTGACACTTTACATGTCTTTGTATACACACCCATCGCCATTACCATATTATTTCCGGTAAAAAGTTCTCCTCCGATAAAAACAACGAGAATTATCGCAATTGAGAAAAATATTGAACTTATAAGTTTGCCAAACTGCGGATATGTTTTTAACAAAACCGCTGCTGTCACATTAGAAAGCATAGTTGCAACAACTATGAAAAATCCTGCTACAATCGCCCTTATAAAATATTTTCCCAAATGATTATTACAAATATCAGCCTTGTTAAAAGCCGCTTTTTTCATAATCTCCAAATCACTGTCAAGCATATTTTTTCCTCTTTCATCCTTTTTGTATATTAAACACCTGCATCAAGGCACAGACCAAACGGAGATATTTTAATCCTATGATTCTTTAAAGTCAACCAATAAAACAAAAAAATACGTAATTATTACAGAAAATATTGACACTTTTATCAAATTTTTAAAAAAATAATACTTTATTACCAATTACATGTTATAATAGTTTACAAAGTAACTCAGTGAACAATTTAATATAATATATAGGGAGATTTTGCATGTTTAAAAGAAAAAAAAAGGATGAGATTTTGTCTGACCATGATGCGGTACAGATACTTGATACTATTGATAAAATTATTGCAGGTAACTTCAGCGGTGTTAATCCTGTTGACTTTAACAACCCCGAATATGGTGAAAAACTCAATAAAATGCTGCATGTTTTTACAGAAGTAAATAACCCTGTTGTAATGCGTCTCAATGAAACAATGGGTGTTATCGGTGACAACACTCTTATAAAGAATACTCTGGAACAGGTCGAATCACAGACAAAATCAATACAGCACATGGAAAATTCCAGCCAGCATCTCGAAAGTTCTATTGAAAACATTTCTGATGCAATGGGAGATATCCGCACAAACACTCACAAAATTCTATCAGTTTCACAAAATATAACTACAGACATGAATGACAGTATTAAAGCTGTCAATAAATCATCTGAAAAAATCAGCACTATCAATCAGAATGTCCAGGATTTCAAAGGAAAAATCAATAAAATAGAAGAAATTGTTGACATTGTCCAAAATGTCGCAAGCCAGAGTAATCTTCTTGCTTTAAATGCTTCTATTGAAGCTGCAAGAGCAGGTGAAGCCGGAAAAGGCTTTTCTGTCGTTGCCGAACAGGTAAGAATTTTATCTTCAAACACTTCACAATCAGCCGAAGATATTGTAAAATATGTTGCTGAATTAAGAGAAAGCATTGACTCACTTGCCTCTGCAATGGATGAGACAACTCTCACACTTGGAGAAGGAAATAAGAAAGTTGAGCAGTCGCTTGCCGCCATACAGCAAATGAATGACCAGATGGACAACATAAGCGTAAGCGTTGACAGTATATTTAACGACATTGACACGCAAACCGGTGTAACAAAATCATTAGCAAAACAAATTGAAAATATTTCTCAAAGTTATAACATTTTATCTGATGAATGTATACAATCAGGACAACGTGTATTTAAATTAGGACGTTATCTTGACAAGACCAGAAGTGACCTGGTTCGTGGATGTTCTAATATCACACAGCAGGACTGGATGCGTGTATTTGAAGTAGATCACTATGTTCTTACATGGCGTGTATACAACAATATTGTCGGATTTGAACACTTAAAGAAAAAACAGGTTGATAACCCTTTAGGATGCAAGCTTGGAAAATGGCTGAACAGCCAGACTGACAGCCGTCTTACTGAAAGTCCGGAATTTGGTCAGCTTGTCAAAACGCATGAAGTTCTTCATCACTTTGCCACTCTCTCATGGCAGGCAAAAGAAGATGGGGACGACAAAAAAGCTCTTTCATATTTTAACGATACATATGATGCTTTCTTAAAATATGATAAAGCTCTTAATAATCTCCAGAAAAAAATGCAGCAGCTTGGTTATAATAATGCAACACAGATTGTTTCATTTGAAGAATAATTGATTATTTTATCAGAAAGGATAACACACAATGAGCATCAATAATGAAAATGAAAATCCACTTGGGTACAAAAACGAGGGAAAACTTCTTGTAGGATTTGCAATTCCATGTATTATATCAATGCTTGTTACTGCGTTATACAACATCGTCGATCAGATTTTTATCGGTCAGGGTATCGGTATGCTTGGAAATGCAGCAACAAATATTGCATTTCCACTATCAACAACATGCACGGCTATATCACTCCTGCTCGGAATTGGTTGTGCAACCAATTACTCACTGCATCTTGGTGCAGGTGAAAAGAAAGAATCAGAAAAATATGCCGGCAATGGAATAATTCTTATGACTATAATGGGAATACTTTTATTTCTTATAACCACTATATTCCTTACACCACTGCTTAAATTTTTCGGTGCAACACCTGATGTACTTCCATATGCAGAAGCATATACACGTATTACTGCTATAGGCTTTCCATTTCTGATAGCCAATACAGGGATGAGCAAGCTGATTCTCGCAGACGGAAGTCCAAACTATTCAATGACGTCAATGCTTATCGGTGCAATTGTAAATACAATTCTTGATCCTGTCTTCATATTTGTATTTAAGATGGGAATGACAGGTGCTGCACTTGCAACTATTATTGGACAGATAATTTCATTTTGCATAAGTTTACGCTATATGTTTCATTTTAAAAATATAAAATTAAGCAAAAGCAGCTTTACAGTTTCAATGCATCATTGGAAAAATATTTTTATCCTCGGAGCAAGTGCATGTTTCAACCAGATTGCAATGACAGTCGTTCAGATTGTAATGAATAACACACTTGCACATTATGGTGCAATGTCTGTATATGGCGGTGATATTCCTCTCGCATGTGCCGGAATTATCACAAAAGTAAATATGATATTTATGTCATTTGTAATCGGAATATCTCAGGGAACACAGCCTGTTATCGGCTTTAATTACGGAGCCAAAAAATATAAACGTGTACGTAAAACATATCTGCTGGCACTTGCTGCAGCTTCCGGTTTATCGCTTATTGCATTTGTATGTTTTCAGGTATTTCCACGACAGATTATCAGTATATTCGGTAACGGAAGTGAATTATATTTTAAGTTTTCTGAAAGGTATTTCAGAATATATATGTTTTTGACAATCATCAACGGAATACAGCCTGTAACATCAAATTTCTTTAATTCTATAGGTAAATCAAGACTTGGTGTATTTATGTCACTTACAAGACAGATATTGTTCCTGCTTCCGCTTATAATTATTTTCCCTATTTTTATGGGAATTGATGGCGTAATGTATGCAGGTCCTATCGCCGATGCAGCCGCCGCCATTGTATGTGGATATTTTACAATAAGAGAATTAAAAGAATTGAAAAATCTCGAAAAATCTTTAGAAGCCGCAGTTATATAAAACCGCGGCTTCTGCTATTCTATCACTTACGTCTTATAGCTTTATTAATCTTTTTTTCAAGTTCTTTTTCAAACTGTTTTTCAAACATAAGTTCATATCTGCTGCCACTTACAGGCAATGCAACTTTTCTGTTTTTCCATGATGAAAGGTATATTGCATTTGATAAATAAAGACTGTTAATAGCTTCGTCTCCATTTGCAACACACCTTCCTGCTGCATATTCTGTCAGTAGTTTTTCATATGCACCATCATTTGGCTCTGTCTTTATATCTTTCCACTCATACTTTGGCTTAGCAAATAAATCACCATTTCCTCTTCTGTATTCTATTTCCGGCTTGTCAAGTTCACATACACGAAGCTGGCCTTTGTCACATACAAGAAGAGCATTATCAAGACTTATCTCCAGCCTGTTGACACCGGGTGCCTCGCCTGTTGATGCAATGAACACTCCGCTTGCACCATTCTCCCATTCCATATATGCTGTGACATCATCTTCTACCTCTATCGGATGATACTTGCCTTCGCTGCAAAATCCGGCAACATCTGAAGGATTTCCACATATCCATGACAATAAATCAAGATTATGAGGACACTGGTTAAGCAGAGTTCCTCCTCCGTCATATTTCCACGTTGCTCTCCATTTACCAGATTCATAATATGCATCAGGTCTGTACCAGTCTGTAATAACCCAGTTTACCCTTTTAATATTACCATACGTTTTATTATCGATTATTTCTTTTATTTTTCTATAAACAGGAAATGTTCTCTGATGGAAAATGAATCCGTATTGAAGTTTCGGACAGCTTTTTTTTGTGCTCTGATATGCCTCCCACATACTTCTTGCCTGTCTTGAATAAACTCCTGCAGGTTTATCACAAAGTACACTTATTCCACGTTCAAACGCTTTCTTAACAAGTTCTTCATGTGAATAATGTGGTGTTACTATTATTACTGCATCCACTGACAGACTGTTGTCATCTATGGCAGCATACATATCGTCACCCGAATTAAACTTCATAAGTTCAGGTGAAACATATTGTCTAATCATATCCCATCTTTCATCAGTAACTCTTGTTATCGCAGCAAGTTCCATGCCTTTGACATCACCTTTTGCTATCATCAGGGCATATTTTGCACCCATATTTCCCATTCCTATAATTCCAACTTTCATATTAACCGCCTTTCTGTATCCTGTTTTTTTGTTTTCTTCGAGACACTTCATGTTTTTCACAATTTTTTCATAAAATCAACAATTATTAATCACATTTTATCTGTAATATAAACAATGTCGAAAGACATTAGATAAAACCTTTTCATAAACTCCGATAGCTGTCCTGATACTCTCTCCCTTTTTTGTCAGGCAGCTGTCATTCCCCCTCTTCCCTATAATTTTATTATATAACTTTTATTTTTGCATTGGTACTTATTATTTAAATTTGCATCTAAAATTTTACATGTAAAATTAAAATTATTTGACATAATCCGTCATTAATGTTATATTATTCAACCCTATCTATTGTGGGGATTATTTTTACATCATCACAAGGAGATTTCTATGACATTTTATCAGGAATTACAGCTTAGTTCTGCAGGTTCTAAGCAGTTAATCAAAAATACACATGACAAAAAAGAAAAATTCAGACATATTTTAATATATAATTTCAAGGTTTATCTTGTAATGATATTCTGCGTTGCAATTGTAACTATTTTCAGTATGTTGACAGGAAACAGTAACAGCGTCGTTGGTGTATGCGTTCTGCTTTCTGTACTTGTACTCAGACAGGCTGATTTTGGTATTCAGACAAATCACGGACTTATTTCAATTGCAGGTATATTTGTAATATTAGCTGCCGGTCCACGTCTTGCAAATATGATGCCTGCCATACCGGCATTTTTTATTAATTTCTTATGTATAATGCTCCTTATGATTTTCAGCTGTCATAATGTCATTATGTATAACCATTCAACATTTGTTCTCAGTTATCTCCTGCTTCTGGGATATGATGTAAGCGGACACGATTATCTTATGCGAATTGCAGGTTTGTCAGCAGGCATGCTTATATGCATGATTGTTTTTTACAAAAATCAGAAAAACAGACCTTACCATCGTACTTTTAAAAATTTATTTTCAGAATTTAATATTACTTCATCACGCACAAAATGGTATATTAAACTAACTTTTATTGTATCAAGTTCAATACTTGCAATGTCACTGCTCAACCTCCCTCGTGCCATGTGGGCAGGTATCGCCTGTATGTCAGTCTGCCTTCCATTTTCAAATGACATAAAGCCAAGAGCTGTGAAAAGAGGACTTTTTAATATAGTCGGATGCCTTCTTTTCCTTGTCCTTTACTATGTACTGCCTTCATCAATGTACCCTTATATAGGAATAATCGGTGGTATCGGTGTTGGATATTCAGCAGGATATGCATGGCAGACAGCTTTTAATACATTTGGTGCACTATCTATTGCAGCAGGGCTTTTCGGTGCCCAATACGCTGTTATTTTAAGAATAAGTGCAAATATCTTTAGTTCTGCTTATACATTTATATGCGATAAAATCCTAAGCCGTATGCTTGCAAGATTTTAATATAATGAATAACTTGAGTCCAAAAAGGAGAAGCCCGTGAGCTTCTCCTTTTGAAATATTACTTAATTAACATGCTCTTCAAGCTTATTTGAAGATGTTTATTAAATTTTTATTAAATAGCATCAAGTGCCTGCTTGATATCGGCAATCAAATCATTCTTATCTTCAAGACCACATGATATACGTATAAGTCCCGCCGGAATTCCCGCCGCTGCAAGCTGTTCATCATTCATCTGTCTGTGTGTTGATGTTGCAGGATTAAGGCAGCATGTTCTCGCATCAGCTACATGAGTCTCAATTGCTGCAAGTTTAAGATTCTTCATGAACTTTTCTGCTGCTTCTCTTCCACCTTTTAATTCAAAGGAAACTACACCACAACCTCCGTTTGGCATATATTTCTTTGCTATTTCATAATATTTATTCGATGGAAGTCCCGGATAATTGACAAATTCAACCTTATCCTGCTTCTCAAGAAATTCTGCAACAGCCTGTCCGTTCTCCACATGTCTTGGCATACGCACATGAAGTGACTCCAGACCGAGATTTAAAATAAAAGCATTCTGAGGTGACTGAATGCAGCCCAAATCCCTCATAAGCTGTGAAGTACACTTAGTTATAAACGCACCCTCTTTACCAAACTTCTCTGCATATGTAATTCCATGATATGACTCATCAGGAGTACAAAGTCCCGGAAATTTGTCAGCATGTGCCATCCAGTCAAACTTGCCACTGTCTACAATCGCACCGCCTACAGCTGCACCATGTCCGTCCATATATTTTGTTGTAGAATGTGTAACAATATCAGCTCCCCATTCTATAGGTCTTAAATTAACTGGAGTAGGGAATGTATTATCTACAATAAGCGGTACACCATGTTCATGTGCTGCTTTTGCAAATTTCTCTATATCAAGAACTGTAAGTGCTGGATTGGCTATTGACTCTCCAAAAACAGCTCTTGTATTATCCTTAAATGCAGCATTAAGTTCCTCATCTGTGCAATCAGGGTCTACAAATGTCACATCTATGCCCATTTTTTTCATAGTTACTTCAATAAGATTAAATGTTCCACCATAAATAGATGATGAAGAAACAATGTGGCTTCCTGCTTCGCATATATTAAACAACGCAAAAAAATTGGCTGCCTGACCTGATGAAGTAAGCATTGCCGCTGTACCACCCTCAAGTGCTGCAATCTTTGAAGCTACATAATCATTGGTCGGATTCTGCAATCTTGTATAAAAATATCCTGATGCCTCAAGGTCAAAAAGCTTTCCCATATCTTCGCTTGTATCATACTTAAATGTTGTTGACTGGATAATAGGAATCTGTCTTGGTTCGCCATTGCCCGGTGTATAACCTGCCTGTACGCATTTTGTATTAATAGAATAATTCATAATTCTCCTCCTGTATATAGTGGAATTTTAATTATATAGTATACCTATTTTGTGTAAATGTAAAGTGTGCAGATTACATAAATATACTCTGCATACTTTCTGATACGACTAACTTAATACCTCTCATTCCCCATCAATGCCGGAAATATACGGCTCTCCGCTTTTTCTTTTGGCATATATCCCATCAAGCAGCCTTATAACCGAATCCTTTGAATTATCAAAAGGATTTCTGTGGCTAAGCATAAAATGTTGTGCTTTTATATTTTTTAGAATTTCAATTTCTTCTTTAAGAATTCCTGCATTATAAAGCCTTTTTTCACCTTTTTGCATTGCATAAACACCATCCCCCAAAAAACAGTATTTTTCATTTATTTCTAATGCCAGAGAACCTTTGGCATGACTTGATGGGAGTGGAAAAATATGAAGATTCATATCACCATCACGAAAATACAAATCATTTTCCAGTATTTCACCTGTTTTCGTATATTTATAAGTCAATCTGCCCTGATACACATTTGAATAGCTGATTTTATCAAGATTACCTATATGGTCTGCATGAAAATGAGACAAAATCACATTTATCTTCTTATTTGAAGTGTTAAAAGCAGATATAATCTGTGGCACACACGGATTATTTCCGACATCGTACAGCCACAGATTATTTTCTCCTTCAATCAGCACGACATTTGCCGACAATGGATTTTGCGTCGGCTCTATATATGAAATGTTTTTTTCCAGTTCAATTACTGCCATTTGCATTCATGCTCTCAATTTCTTCATTAATTGTATCCTCTGATGCAGCCATTGCTGCAAGTGTCATTGTAAGAAGTTTTTCAAGTTCCCAGCCGAGCTGTTGTGCACCGCGTTCAATAACCTCTCTTGAACAGCCTGCTGCAAAACCTTTGCTCTTATATTTCTTTTTTAATGATTTAAGTTCCATGTCTTTTGTGCTCTTTGACGGACGCATAAGAGCTGCTGCCCATATAAGACCTGTTAGCTCGTCTGCCGCAAAAAGCACTTTTTCCATTTCATGTTCCGGTGCAACATCAACTGTTATCCCATAACCATGGGAAACAACTCCATGAATAATATCTTCTGACACACCGCCCTCTCTTAACAATTCAGGTGCCTTTATACAATGCTGGTCGGGATAAAGTTCAAAATCAATATCATGTAGAAGTCCTACAATTCCCCAATATTGTGCATCATCACCATAGCCTAATTCATTGGCATACCATTTCATCACTGCCTCAACAGTAAGTGCATGCTGAATGTGAAAAGGATCTTTGTTATATTTTTTTAGTAATTCAAATGCAGCATTTCTTGATATATGTTCCATCTTAAAGTTCTCTCCTTAAATTGCTATGATTATAATTACAGGAGTGTCTTCCTAAGTTCTGCTCCGTCCTTTGCACTCAGATATGCAGGTGCAATATCAAATACAGTCTTACAGCCGCTCTGACCTTCTTTGTAAAGACGATATGCAGCTCTTGCATATGCCACAATGACACATGATGTAAATTCAGGATTTGAATCAAGCTTTAAGCTATACTCAATAACATGATTATTTTCCTGATTCCAGCCCGTCTTACCTGAACGGATAACAAATCCACCGTGTGGAATTCCGCTGTGGTTCTTCTTTAATTCCTCTTCGCTGATAAAATGCACTGTGGTATCGTATTCTGCGAAATAGTTTGGCATATTCTTAATTTCTTCTTCAACCTTTTTTGCATCAGCCCCCTCTTCAAGAACAACAAAACACTCTCTTGTATGTTTCTGCCTTGTAGTAAGTTCAGGATTCTCACCATTTCTTACAGCCTCAAGAGCTGATTCTACAGGAATTGTATACTGCTTTCCGTCCTTAACACCTTCAACTCGGCGGATTGCATCTGAATGGCCCTGACTTACACCTTTTCCCCAGAATGTATAATCACGTCCCTCAGGTAAAATTGCATTTGCATACATACGGTTTAAAGAAAACATTCCCGGGTCCCAGCCAACGGAAATAATTCCGACATGTCCGCTTTCCTTTGCAGATGCGTCAACATTCGCAAAATGTTCAGGAATTCTTGCATGCGTATCAAAACTGTCAACAACATTAAATATCTTTGCATACTCAGGTGTCTGAACCGGCAAATCTGTGGCACTTCCGCCACAAAGAATCATAACATCAATTTTATCTTTCCACTGTCCAATGTCATCAACAGAACAAACTGCTGCACCCTCTGTAAGAATTGACACTGTTTCCGGTGCACGTCGCGTAAAAACGGCCGCAAGTTCCATATCAGGATTCTGCTTAATTGCACATTCTACACCTCTTCCAAGATTTCCATATCCTAAAATACCTATTTTCATTAAAATTCTCCTCGTATAAATTTTTCTCTTATTTTATCAGAAAAAGCGGAAGATTTCCATATAAAAACTGTCCTACTTTTTTAAATTCTACCGCAATATCTTTTAAATCTTCAAATTTGTCAGCACCCCAAGTAAATGTTGCACCTGTGACTTTTATTGATTTTTCGATACCTTCTTTTTTATAGCAGCTGGTTTATTTGTTTTACGCATTCCATTTTTCGTAACGCGAAAAACTTCAAGCATAAAACAGAGTCTTGCCCTAACAAAATGATAAAATAATTTTCCGACACTTTTTCGTCGCTTTTTTCGTCGTTTTTTCAACGAAAAAAGCGACGAATTATTTTAATCTATACAACTTGCCTTTTGTTTTCCCATTATCGATGAGTTTATCAAGTACAATTAATTCCTTTAACAATTCTTTTGTCCTAGTATCCTTTAGTCCAAGATTTTCAGCTATTTCAGCTGTTTTGTGCCATTCTCCATCATTTAATAATTTTAAGATTTTATCATATTGTTCTATCTTTTTCTTTGATAATTTTTTCGTCGCTTTTTCATAGCTATCTGATAGCGAAACTTGATCATCCGCTTCCAAAAACGCCGGATGGATTGGAATTCTTATTCTCATAGCTCGTCTATCTTCATCCGTAAAGAACTCCGCTCTTGGTGAGCCATTCTTTTCAAGTTCTTCCTGTATTGTTGGGATGCCAGAAGAATGCCCCTCTGATAAATCCAGTTCTTTTAAAAACTCTCCAAGTCGTCTATTTCTATAATATCTCGAAACAAATCTCTTTCCCTCAGCTATCGTCTTTTCTGAAATAGATCTGTCTATCCCCGGAAAATTCATAATATTTATGCAATCCGGCTCTATCTCTATAGTTATTGGTTCAAAGGACATATAATCTCTGTGATAAAAGGCATTTACCACAGCCTCCTCAATTGCCTGATATGGATAATTGAATATCCTTAATGCCTCCATCTGATTTGGTACTTTAATTACCTTTTCTCGAATAATCAAATTACGAAATCTTTCCATTGTTGCCTGAATCATCTGAGGCACCGAACCTGTAATATTAGGGAAATCTTCACTAATACTTGGATTTTCAATGCTTCCTTTAGGAAAAGAGGTCATCTGTACATAAGTATATCCAAAGAATTTTTCGGGATGCTCACAAAACATCATAATTGCCACATTCTGAATATATCTGAGTTCTGGTGGACCAACCAATAACTGCATATCATTAAGTATTTCCTCAACACCTCGTTCCCTTACCTGTTTAGCAAGCTTACTACCGGTTTTTCTCAAATGATCTTCTAACAGCACCGGTGAAATATCCTCAAATGTTGCCTTATGGTTTGCTCTACAATCAAATGGGGTTTGATCTGACATATTAATCAGTTCCCTCTCCTGTTCACTATTTGCCTTAACAGAACTTGTCTGATAACGAATATAATAATTATACTTCTTCTCTTTCTTATTTGTTACATGCTCTGGTGATTTATAAGGTCGCTGCTGTCCTGTTCTGACAACAATTACAAAAATCCATTTTCCATCCACTTCTGCAGGTATACCCTGAGGAAAGTAGGGTGGAGAAATCAAATTATTATACCCCAACATATCTTTCTGTATTGAATCCAACATATATTCAGGTAAGCCTTTTACCGGACGCTTGGCAACACCATTTTCTTCCTCAACACCTACAACAATATAACCGCCGCCATCATTATTATAATCATTTGCAAATGCACAGACACTATGGTAGATATCATCAGGATTCCACCCAGTTTTAAACTCTATTCGGTCTGATTCTAGTTTTCTTTTGTTTAATAAATCTTCTACACCCATTTCAAGTTCCATAGCGTCATCTCCATTCATAATATAATTTCCAGTTATCATAATCAAATCAGTAAAAAATTTGTAACCTTTCTCATCATTTCTAAATATTTAAAAAATTTTCTTTTGTAGTCTTATACCATCTGACTCATTCAATCCATGCTCATAAATTTTAAACATATCCGATGATATATAAATAATTCTGTCTTCTTCTGCAACTGATACACTAGCCATATGATAATTCTCCTCTTTACATAATAATATAAATCAATAAATACAAAACTCACAGATTCCTTTTATTAAAATATTCTACCAATTTATCATTTCATTTTTTCAGCTTGTGTATTCAATATTTTATTCATATATATCTTTCATAAAATCATCCAACAAATATTTATAAGTTTCATCTTCATTTCTAAACTCATCTGTTACACATTCCCATAATTCTTCATCTCTAACATAATTACTAATATTATTAATTGAAATATTCATCATTTTCAATATATTTTGAAGAGGAATTTGTCTTTTTAACATATATCTAAATAGCCATTTTCTAATATTAGCTGGATACATCATTTTATAAAATTTATCATTGACATCAATTTTATCTATCCCTTTCATTATTTCATTTATAAATCCTACTCTTACAGGTGTCATATAATTTGTAGTTGAATTAGTTATTATATAAATAGCATTAATAGGTGTATGACTTTTTAATATCTTTAATCTTTTTTTAATTACATCCGGTAAATTCACCCACTTACCATTTATTTTTATGTTGTTACAATTTTTATCAATATTCTCCCACATTAACTCACATATTTTTCTTCTTTCTATACCATAACAAAGTAAAAACAAAAAAACCAATACATCTCTCGTACCATTTTTTCGGTCTTCTAAATAATGTATTATATTTTTAATTTTATCAGCATCTGTTTCCTCTAAACAATTATTTTTTTCAATTAACTGTTCCTTACAAAACTCTATTACTGTATTACTACTCACATTAAAATTAGTATTATCTGTCATGTTATTAAAAAAATCCTTTACATAAAAGAATTTATTCTTTATAGAATTATTTGATTTGATTTTACAATCATTTTTTAAATACCCAATAAAATCATGCAATCCTATTTCGTTATAACAACTATATGTTTCGTCTCTTTTACTATGCCCAATACATATATAATAATTAAAAAAGCTTTTTAAAGCATTATTATATTGATACCAATTTTTCTCTTTTTTATGATACATAAGATTTTTATATGTAATAATATCTTTAAAATAATATGTTGTTTTATTGATTGATAAATTTTCATAAGAAAAATATTTTAAATATTCTAAACCAATTTTACTACCAAATAAAATATTAAAAATTATTTTTCCTGATGCAAACTCTGTATCTCTTGTTTCAACATCATTATTTATAAGAGATATCCCCTCTTTACTGAATAAAATAATCCATTCTGTTTTATCCATAGTGTCATGGTATATATCCTCTACGGCTTGCATAATATTTTTATTACAATAATAAATTATCGATATATTTTCTATTATATATTTATATTTTTTATATTCTATATACTTTTTAAATAAATTTATATTATGAAACCCAAAAATTCTTTCATTAAAAATATATATTACATCTGCAAATTCTTTCTCAGATATATTTATGTCTTTCACTAGTATTTTGCTCAATTCTTCTATTACTTCTGACATAATATTTCCCCTTTTATAATAGTATTGAAATTTGTTTCTATAATTATAATGCTTATTATTACATAATTCAAGTTTATAATTTTCATCTCCATCCACCATAAAACCTCAACACAAAAAAGGGCACACCTATCACGGCGTGCCCTTTTTAAAGGATATATTATAGGAAAATTTTCCATTTATAATCTTCTATACATTTTTATATCATTTTGAATGTATATATTGACCACAACATTTTATATAATTACTCTATGCCTGCAATGCAGGCTGCGACAGACCACTACAATATTGGATTTTTACCCCAAGCCAATAATAAAAGCGATTACTCAACAGTAATTATATCCTTTAATATATACTTAAATGTCGGGGCTGAACTGTACTCATTTTCAATATATCCTTCTTTTAAATCTATCTGCTCTGACGGATTATCGGGATTTACTCCAATATAGTCACCCTGAAATACATTTATATTGCCCTTTTTAAACTGTTCAATAACCTTTTGCACCCTCTCTTTGGTGCTGTTTGCAACAGCTATATCATTGAATTCCAGCATTGATACCCATTCCTCGTCAAATCCCGCACCGACATCATTTCCGTTTACATTGCCTTTAACATGCTTCTCTATCACTTTATCATTAAGAACTGCATCTATAGCTGATTTCATATACGGTTTCCAGTTAATTTTGCAGCCTGTCAGATATGTTGTAGGTGCAATGTCGAGCATGCTCTGATTATAACTCACATTGTATACTGGTACATCTGAAGATGTTTCTTCGCATGCGGTAGCCGGACCTGCCGTATCGGAATGTTGCGATATAATTATACAATGCTCGTCTATTAATTCCCTAGCATACTTCTTTTCGGTACGGTAATCATTCCATGAATTTGTATACTTAACGGTCATAACCGCCTGCGGCACAACAGACCTTGCACCGAGAAGAAATGCCGTATACCCCGATATAACCTCGGCGTAAGGATACGCACCGACATATCCTATTTTTGCCTCGGCCTCCGAAATTATGCCGTCATCTATAAGTTCTTTAAGCTTCATTCCTGCGGCCACACCTGCGGCATATCTACCCTGATATATTGCTCCCATAAATGTATGATAATTTTTCAGATACGGTTCTTCATTGGCATTGGAACATGTTGCCATGCAAAATTGCACCTCGGGGTATTTCTGTGCCAATTCTTTTGTAGTCACACCGTAATTATAACTTGTCGAAAAAATCATATTACAACCATCACTGACCAGCCTCTCAAGATAGTCCCTCTCGGTTCCCTCGGCAACATTATACATAGAAACAATTTCAACTTTACCATTATATTCCTGTTCTATATCAGACAATGCCTCTATAAAATTATTTGTATACATTGTACTTGCATCTCCGACGTAGACAACTCCTACTTTTATGGTTTTATCTTCACCACGCCTTAAATAAACAATAAATGCACCTATAACTATACTTACCACTATACATGTTATCAATGTTATTATGCAGTCTCTTTTTGCTGTATATGACAGTGTTTTTTTTATCTTTTCTTTAATATCATTGTTCCCCATGATTTTCACCATCCTTATACAGATTGTCTATATCAATAAGGCCTTTTTCAATAAGACCAAGCATTATTTCTACAAGTTTAGGGTCAAACTGTGTACCGCTTCCACGTTTAATTTCTCTGATAACATAATCCTTATCAAGTTTTTTCCTGTATACTCTGTTTGCCGTCATCGCGTCAAAAGCGTCTGCAATTCCGATAATTCTTGCATTAAGCGGTATTTCTTCACCTTTAAGACCATACATATAACCGCTTCCGTCATATCTTTCATGGTGATATAACGCACCTTCCTCAACATGATTTATAAGCGTGAAATTTTTAAGTATCTGTGCACCTTTTTCAACATGCGATTTCATAAGTGCATATTCCTCATCAGTAAGTCTGTCGGGCTTATTAAGAATTCTGTCAGGAATACCTATCTTTCCTATATCATGCAAAAGTGCCGCTTTTTTCAAGTTTTCACATTCGTCCTCGTTGTAGCCCAATTCTTTCGCTATAAGCACGGAATATTCGGAAACTCTTAATGAATGCTGGCTTGTATTTATATCTTTTGCATCTACGGTCCTCGCTATTGTCATAACGGTTTCGTTACCCATTTCAAGCTGTTTCTTGACAAATTCAAGCTCTTTTTTCTGAAAATCAAGAGTTCTTTTAACCTGTGTATGAAATATTATCCAAGTAATATATGCTACTATAATTGCAAATACAGCAACCATATATATTTTAAACCACCAGTTGTCATATATTTCGGCTTTTTTAATAATAGTATATATATTTTCTGTTACTGTCACTTTTCCCTTATCATCAAGCACTGCAAGATGAAATTTGTATGTTCCGACAGGTATATTTCTGTATACTATATTATTCATTTCACTTTGAAGCATAACCCTCGGCTCGCTGTCATAACCTTCCAAATATATACTGACATACGGAACATTTACCGAATAATTAACTATCTCCGGAAACATTTCCAGAACATGTGCCCCGCTGTTAATATATATATCTTCCCCTCTTCTTACTCTGATAAGTTCATCATCTACCTGAATCGATTTCATCTGTATTCGGTATGACCTGATATTAGAGGTGTAATTTTCCAGGTTTATAACTATTACGCCATCTTCCGTTGAAATATAAAGATTGTTATTTTTATCCTGGTAATTCCATGAATTAGGCGTAATTGTATTTTGAAGTCCCGACTGATTATTAAGCAAACGATATTCCACATCATCGCCTGACAGCAGCTTTTTCTCATCTACCACAAAAATCCCCGCAGAACTCAAAACAAACAGCATGTCATCTTTTCCATTGACAATATCATAATTGTTATAGTACGGAAAATTTTTAAGCACACGTATATTTTGTGTCTTATCCATATAGCATATACTGTTGCTTGTAACAATAAATATGCCATCACCGGAACTGTCATCAACCATTCTTAAAATAACTTCCGAGCTAAGTCCTTCATTTTTACCGAAATTACCCACAATAACACCATCACGTATGACTTCTATTCCATTTCCATCCGTACCCGCAAATATTGTCTTATCATCTGCCTGCAAAGTACACAGCACCTTGCTGTTTATCATCTGTGTTCCTATGTTATAGACTGAATCATCATCTTTTATAAAACTCATTCCCGAATCCCCGGCAACAAGTATTGTATTATCGGACAATTCCGTTACTGTTCTGTAGAGTTCGCCGTTAAGTCCGTTGCTTTTATCATATTTTTTTACACCACCGTCAATTGTCAGCTTATATACACCAGCACCCGATGTACATATCCACAGATTTCCTTTGCTGTCCTCTTTTATGCAGCGAATTCTAACGCCATTTAACGCATCAATAACAGGTGTGATACATCTTCCCTTTGTATTCGTGTTCTCATCTTTAGAAACATATAATCCATTGTCGGTTCCTATGTAAAATCCATCATTCCACCATGTAACGGTATTAACTACCGAGCTGTCTGTATTATATGTATTGTAGAGCTGTGTAAATGCTGATTTACTGAGCCTTAAAATCCCCTGACGCGATGATACAAACCAAAGATTTCCCTGATAATCATAAGTCATGTTATCTATTGAGCTGTTAAAATTTCCCGTATTAAGTTTTACAAAGTCACCGATGTTGTTATAATATCCTATTCCGTTATCCGCACACACAAACAAAATTTCTTCTCTTGACGATATATTATCAACAAATTTCAGGCTTTTTATATTTTTTAATTCATTACATTTGTGATTATCAATTAACGTAGGAATGCCTTCGTCAACTCTGTATACATCAATACTATCTGCAGATGTTCCTGCATACAATATACCATCTTCATCAAATGTACAGGTTGTATATGTACTTCCGTCAGCCGGAACATATTGCGATATTACATCCGTATCCCTTATTACGCTTAATTTTCCGCTATCACTTACCGCTGCAACATTTCCACTCTTATCGGCATCAATGCTTACAGCATATGTGACGTCATCTATTACCTTTTTTACGGAAAGTCCGCCCGCCATGGATAATACCGACATCTTGCCTGTTGTTCCGACGTAATAACAGCCATCTGTTCCCTGTGTTATACATTTTACAGCATCATCAGATAAACCATCTTTTTCCGATACAACATTGGCAACCTGTTCGTTTATCATAATAGACAAGCCATTATCATTGGTTCCTATCCATAATCTGCCCTCTTCATCAAGATACATACAATTAACGCTTTTTATCGAATCATACTCATCAATCCATACGAATTCTTTTCCGTTATATCTGTAAAGCCCGCCGTATGTACCTATCCACAATATTCCGTCATTCGTCTGAACAATATCATTGGCACAGCCGCCAGGTATTCCGTTTTCTCTTCCGTACACCGTCTGAAGATAAGAACTGTAATCCTGTATTTTATCGTTATCTGATTGTACCATTACATCAGAATCTTTTTGTTGTTCATTCTGGGTTTTTGCCTGTGCTTCTATTGATAGATTCATATTTTGCCCAATCCGGGCTATAACTGATGATGCCAACGCAAACATCAGACACACCGATATTACTCTTTTATCGAATCTTTTCCATCCTTTGTCAAATTTCACAAAAACAAACAGAATTAATACCGCTATAACCTTATCAAGAAAATCAACATAAAATTCTCCCGCAGCGTAACTTATAATATTATTAAAACCTATGCTTATAAGGGAATCAATAACTCCGTCTCCCCAAATATTATTTGTATAACCATTGAAAAAAATATAATTGAAAATTACAGACACTACACAAGATACAAATGCAATATAGAAGCTTGCCGTCAGTGCTCCTAGAAGTGTTTTCATGTAATCTTTTTTGATACACACTCCTGCAATTACTGCAATTAAAGCACTTACAACAGCATAACAAATATATGTCCAGGAATAAATTATAGAATATAATGTATTAAGGGTAACTCCGACAATAACACCGCATACAGGACCAAGCACATATGTGGCGGCTATAGTTCCGAAAGAATCCATCCATATAGGAAGCTTAAGCCATTGTGCCAGACATTTGCCCGAAAGATTGAGCAGTAGGCATAATATAACAAATAAACTCGTACTATATCTCTTGTTCTTCTCCATATTCTGTCCCTTATCCAAAAAAACGTATAAATCATTAATATAAGCTACTTTTTAAGTCTATCATATAAAATATAAATTGTCGATTTAATTTTATAAATAAATATTCATGCCATACTTCTTTAAATCAACTTTTCCATTTATAACTTCTACTCCGTCAGCTTCAAGCAGTTCTGCCTGTTTTCCTGCTCCTCCGAACGCAAACTCCCCCGAAAGTTCTCCCTTGGAATTCACAACCCTGTAGCACGGAATATTTTCAGGATCAGGATTTTTATGCAATGCATTGCCAACCGCACGTGCCATTTTTCTGTCACCTGCAAGTTCAGCAATCTGTCCATATGTGGCTACGCATCCTCTCGGAATCTTTTTAACCGCACTGTATATTCTTTTTGTCGGGCTGTCAGATACAAGGTCATAGCTTTCCGCTATCATTCTTTTAATATCTTTATCCGGTATTGAACCATCAAGGATAATAGTGTTCCAATGTTCCTTATTCTGATGATATCCCGCAACTACAGATGCATAGGCACTTCGCCAGAAATCTCTCCACTCAGGTGAAACTTTTACATTAAGATTAATATAACCATTCCGTTCATAAGTCCACAAAAATACTTTTTTGTTACTTTTTACTCTCACAAGCTGCCAGTTTTCATCATGAAACGGAGCTTCTATATATGTATCCTTAAATGATAGGCCATATGCCAGTGCTTCTTCTCTTGTTTTCATAATACCATTCCATTGCCTTAATAATACCCATTTAATATTAAAACTTTATTTTAATTCAAATTTATTGACAAATTCATTTAATGTCACTACCTGTATTTAATCTATTATAGCACTTTGTTACCATATTATTTAATAAAATTTTGCTATGTCCGAAACACTTTTTCTTTTTGGCATCTGAGCAGCATCAGCGGCATATCCGATTGCAATTACGGAAACCACCTGTTCGTTTTCAGGAATATCAAGAAATTCTCTTATTGCTTCGCCGTCACGAATTCCCATAATCAATGTGTCAAGCCCCGATTCTTTTGCTTTAAGGACAAAATTTTCATTTTGCAGCCCCAAATCATAATATCCCCAGCCGTTGGCACATTCATTGACAGGCTCTTTCGATAATCTGTCAAATCCCACGCAATTTTTTACAAATGTTGTTACGACAAGTGCCGCTCCTTCTGAATTTTTCTGATTGAATTCCGGCAGACATTTATCAGAGAATTCTTTAATCATTTCATCCGATAAAATGCAGTAATATCTTGACGTCTGTAAATTTTTCCATGAAGGAGCCAATATAGCTGCATTTATAATAATTTCAAGCTGCTCTTTTGTAACTTTTTTATCAGCATCATAATTTCTGATACTTCTTCTTTCATTTAATACGTCCTGTAACTCCATGATATGTACCTCTTTTCGCATTTTTATATTCGTTTATTATATAATCTTCATTCATAAAAATGTCATCAGAAAGTCAGCCGCATTTGAAGCCCTTTGCGGCCTTGCTGCTTTGCATCGTCAACCGCACGACAAATCAATTGTGCGGCGTATCCGTGTTTGCGATAATCCGGCAGTGTATTCACTCCGAAAATCATCTGCCAAGCACCATTTTCATTGTGCATGGCTGCATTTTCATACATCTCATCGGTTAAATCATATTCATCAGTAACAAATCCATCAACGAACGCAATCAGCTTTTCAGCTTCATACATCAGCCAAAAATGATTTCCGTAATGCTTTACCCTTTCAATAAACTCTTTTTCAGTAGCTGCTTCTGACGGAGGAAAACATTCCCTCTCAACAGCAGAAATCGCCTCAACATCTTCTTTTGAGGCATATTTTATAATCATACTTTATTTCTCCTGCAAATTATGCGTTTCTTTTAATCTCCATATTGTCACTCCTTATTTCTGTACATTGTACAAATTTTAGTAATAACATTCTACTTCTAAATTCAGACCTATTTTGTTCACAATATTATATCACCACTCCATTACAATGGTCCACCTCATGCTGTATTATCTGTGCCGTAAATCCGCTGTATTTTCCATGCTGTGGCTTAAAATTACTGTCAAGATAATCAACTTCTATCTCTTCATATCTTATGCATGGTCTTACTCCGCCCAGTGACAGGCATCCCTCTTCTGTCTTATATTCACCTGACTTTTTTGTTATCACAGGATTAACCATTGCAAATTGAAACGGTCCCGCCGCAACAACTATTATTGATTTGTTTACACCTATCATATTTGCAGCCATGCCGACGCAAATTTCACGGTTGGCACGCAGTGTGTCAATCAAATCTGTTACAACCTGCTTGTCAGTTTCCGTTGCAGGTTTTGCCTTTCTTGAAAAAATGTGTTTTCCTTTTACGATATTTTTTATCATAACTTTTTAACCGCCTATAATTTCCTCTTCCCAATATACGATTCATACAGCTTATAATCACTGTTCACTATCAGTTTTTCCGGGAATTCTGTATCTATAATAACCTGATATGCCCTGTCAAATCCGCATATGCTTTCTTTTATGTGAGCATCACTTCCAATTGAAATACAGACACCCATTTCCTTGCAAAGATTGAGCATTTTTACATCATTATCATATGCTCCCTGTCTCGGACCGTCGGGATTTAATGATGTATTATTTAACTCGAGAAGAACATGCTTTTCCTTTGCCGCTTTTACAAGACGCTCATAATCCACAGGATATCTTGAATCGTCAGGGTGACCTATTATATTGATGTATGGATTATTCATTACTTTTATTAGAGCATTTGTATTTTCCTCTATGCTTCCGGGTTTGATGCAAGGAATGTGAAGACTTGCAATAACAACATCACAGCCTTTAAGCCCATATTCGCTAAGGTCAATATTTCCTTCATAATCCATAATATTAGCCTCACACCCCATATATATTTTCACGCCGTTTTTCATCCTTGGGATTATTCCCATATTTGAAAAATAAAAAACACCTGTACTTCCTGGCATCTTTGGTGCATGATCTGTTATAGCAAGATGTGTAACGCCTTTTTGAAAGGCGAAAGCCGCCATCTCATCTATTGTGTTATAAGCATGTCCACTAACTAACGTATGTGTATGTGTATCTATCGTAAATTTCATAATATTGTCTCCATTAAATATTTATATATTTCAGCAATCAATCACTTCATATATCATCATATCTCTCAACAATCAATCACTTCAAATCAACCGTGCAAATATCTCTGTGTGGATTCGTCTGTGCAAGCCCCAATCTCACAATTTTACCTTTAAGCGGTATAAAATGTGTCTGCATTGCTCTTACAGCCGCAATCATTTGCTCTTTTTCAAGTTTCTTTCCCAACGTAATATGCGGAAACCAACTATACGGTTTATAACAACGGTTAATTGTCACATCCTCACGCACTGCTAAAATATTATAAACCTTTTCTGCTGTTTGCTGCAAATGCAAATCCAATACGGGCGTCACATAAATAACATATGGCAAAAATTCGCCTACAGAAAATATATTTATATCATGGGATTCCAATTCCGACAGCTTCACAAAATCATCGCAGAGATTTTGTGGATTTCTTGTCTCAAAACTTGATATTGTAAGATGCGGTGGCACATTATTGTCAATCATATAAGTATTTCCCGTATTTTGTGCAACTGCATCAATAAACCGCTGTAACTGCCTTGTTGTATGTTCATCAAAATAAGCCGAAATCAGATACATTTTTTCTCCTTTACTCTTTGTCTCCACAATGTTAGGAAATTCCATATGTTTTTATCCGTCAAAACAAAAATTCACATCAATTATACGAATTAATCCGGCTGACTGACTTTTTCAAGCTCTGCACGAAACATTATTCTTCTTGTTCCTCTTATATTCCTGAACTGAATTTCATATGTCTGCGTTATATTATCAATTTTAATAATCTCACCGACACCAAATACTTTGTGTCTGACAATATCTCCAACATCAAACTTTAACTTAGGCAGCATCTGCTCAGTTTCCCCTTTAATTAATATTCTGCTGTTATTAATACAATCAACCGGTACAAATACAGTATCGAATTCAAGTTCTTTTGACGTGTGAATAGTCATAACCTTAACAACGTTATATTCACCATCTTCATCCTGTGCCGAAAACAGTGCAAAATGGCTTAGCAAATCTGCCAGTTCTACCTTTTCCTATCAATTCCAGACATAAGCTCAACATATGACATATCCTGCTTTGACATATCTATATCACTCATTATCTTTTTTGCAGTATTATCTTTAAGTGAAATACCCATATCCTCAGCTACATTCTTAATCATATCAAGTTCTGCTTTTTTATCAAGAATCGTAAAAGTCTTAGGAAATGACATTCTGTGAATCTCTTCTTTAAGAAACATATTGCAATATCCGTGAAATGTACCTGTTCTTTCGTCGCTCTTTCTGGTATGTTCATTTATATAAACCCTTTCCAACATATTTTCAGAAAAAAGACGCGGAATCTCTCCCACGCCTTTAAGTATACTTTTTATTTTATTATTTTTCTCATTTATAAAACATTTCATCATTGGTTATGGTATATATATCACACTTTCGATTAAGTCCATGGTTTTTAAATACAAGCACATGCTCTTTGTATGTAATCGTATCTTTCAAATATACAAACGGCTCTTCTCTGTAAAGAAAGCATTCATACCCTTTTTGCTTAAAGTTATTCATAATTTTTAAAGCTTTTTCATGTATTTTCCGGTTCTGTATTTCCTCTTCTTTGTCAAACTTTCTTCTATCATATGAAGATGCAGCATCCCTCATATCGTTGATAATCTTATCTATAAATCGTCCATGCGATTTTTTATGAAACATAGATGCAATAATGTTACATTTTAAGCTGTCCGGCTTTTTTTGATAAATTTTAAGCATCCGTTCCATATTTCTATCACCGACACATCTTGCGGCTTCCATGAGATAACTGACAGCTTCAGGATATATTGAATCGGGATAAGGCACATAATATGCTTTGGGAACTGACCTGTACTTTTTAACCGGTGGAAAATCTGCCAGCCTCATAAACACAAGTTCTTTTTCATTGCAGGATGAACTTCCAAGAAAACGGTATTTATCGCGTATAACTGCAAACTGGTATTCAAGCTGCCTTAAATATTCATATCCTTTTACCCAGAAATGTCCCATACAGCCATAATTAAAATATGTCGATGTAATACTAAGCTTTACAAACTTTATTGTAAATACATTCTCTCCACCCTGATTTACTATAAGCATATAACCATCTTCAAGCTTTTCCACTCCCGCAATCTGCTCAGATTCAATATCTTTGTATGTACCTGTGATTACCGGCTGTTCAAACACAAAAAAGCTTTCAACTGCATCATTCATAATATATGCCGCATAAATGTCACTGCTGCCATCAATCCTCACAGGTTCAAACAAATTCAGTTCAAATACCTGTGCCAGCCTGAAAAATTCATCCGGCATATCATCCGTTAATCCGTCAAGATAATTCATATAAAACTTCTTATCATCAAAATCCATCTCAGATTCCATATTCACAGACATATTTTCTCGCAATCTCTAAACCATCAATCGGTGCACAAAACTTCTGATTATGCTTCTTACATTCCTCATAAACATATTCTAAGTTAAACCAATCCACTCTGTCCAGCTCTTCTTTTTGTAATGTAAGCTTGTCGATATCCACAGATCCGGTATATACATAAACAAAAGCTATCTCGCTGTCCTTAAACATCTTTCCATAGAATTCTTTTTTATAATTAATTACAAATTTATCAACAAAATGCAAATCACTGACGGATGCATCTATTCCAAGTTCTTCTTTCATCTCTCTTATTGCAGATTCTTCAGGTTCATCACCAGCCTGTATATGACCTGCCGAAGAAGTATCATATCTTCCCGGAAATGAATCCTTACCCATCGCACGCTTCTGAAGAAGAACCTCTGCTCCATTATCCGTCTTTCTTATAATCCACACATGTGCAGTCCTGTGCCTTATTCCCTCACTATGTGCAATCTTTCTCTCAATGGTTTTTCCTGTTGGTATCCCATTTTCATCAACTATATCCAATAATTCCATGTTTAATCTGACTCCATTATAAACAGCGTATAAAAAATCATATAGCAAAAAGGAGACATAAAACAATCATCACGTCTCCTTTTAAAAAGCAACTTATATTACAAACCTTATATAAATTTATTACTTAATAAGGCTTTCCTTAATCTTTACAACTGCTTTATGAATATTAACAGGTTCGTCCATTGTGCAGTTAGGGCGATGAATATCGTTAGTAAAATATACTGTAAATTCACCCGGATGTAATGTAACGAACTGTTCGTCAGCTACTTCATCATAATAAATATTGTCCTTTCCGGCAGGCTCTTCACCTTTTACGCCCGGAAGAAGAGGTGCGTATCCCTGTACTTCCTTTCCTGTAAAAAGATACTGAATGTCAATATAGTTTCTGTGGCTTTCTGCACGCTTCTTTTCTACAGGTGCAGTTGTCTGATCCTGAATGAGAACATAAATGTTATCTCCGTCAAGTTCATATCTTCCTACAGGAAGTTCCTTTGTTTCAGGCTTTGCAAGAAATTCCAAAGCTGTGGCAATTGCTGCCGGATACTCATAGTTACCTTTTTTTGCATTAAGTGAAGCGTAAATCATAATAATTCATCCTTTCGTTTTTAAATATTTATTTTTATTATTTATTGCATATTATTTGCATGCTATTACATTGAGTATATACTCATACATTCTCTTTGAAGAAGAAATGCTTAAATGCTCTTCCGTTGTATGAATATTAAAAATATCCGGTCCCATAGATATGCAGTCAAGGTCTTCTATCTTTCCTGCAAGTATACCACATTCGACGCCTGCATGAATTGCCTCAATAGTAGGTTTTTTGCCATACATCTGTTCAAATATATTAACCATATCATCACGGAGTTTTGAATCTTTCTTATATTCCCAAGCCGGGTATTCTCCTGTAAATTCAACACTTCCACCGTATGTTTTACTTACACATGCAATCTGGTTTTTAAGATTTTTCAATGCAACTCCGACTGAACTTCTAAGGGCAAATCTGAGACAGATACCTGATTCATCTAATGAAATTATACCAAGATTAAGTGAAGTTTCAACAAGATTATCAATATCCTGACTCATTCTCATTATTCCGTTAGGAAGTGACTGTATAAGAGCAACCGCTTTGGCACTGTCTTCCTTTGTAACAGCTTTAACGCTGCATCCATCTGATAATTCTGTTGTAACATTAAAATCTGCATCAGATGACGCAAATTCTTCTCTTATCTCATTTACAGCTTCTTCAACAGCAGCTTTAACTGCCTCAGCTTTATCTTCTTCAATAATAATTTCTGATAAACATTCTCTCGGAATGGCATTGTCTTTTTTGCCTCCCTCAACAGATACAATAAATATCGGTGCTTTCTCAGCGGCATCACGAAGAATTCTTGACATGAGAACATTTGCATTTCCTCTTCCCTTGTCAATCTCAACACCTGAATGTCCTCCCGTAAGTCCCGATATAGAAATACGAAGTTTTGTTCCTGTCACTTCTGTTCTGTTTAATCTAAGTCTAACCTGTGCACTACATCCTCCCGCACAACTTGCAAGCATGATTCCCTCATCTTCGCTGTCCATATTGAGAAGCTTCTTTCCTTTTAACATTGACACATCAATGCCTGCAGCACCTTCCATGCCTACTTCTTCTGATACGGTACACACAAATTCAAGACGTGGATGTGCAATGCTGTCATCATCTAATATCGCAAGTGCATAGGCAACCGCAATTCCGTCATCACCGCCAAGTGTTGTTCCCTTGGCAGAAACAAAATCACCATTAACTTCAAGATCAAGTCCTTCTTCGTCCATGTTCTTATCACAGTCAGGTGTCTTTTCACATACCATATCCATGTGTCCCTGAAGAATAATAGGTGCAACATCTTCATATCCTTTTGATGCTTCCTTTATTATAATCACGTTGTAAAGTGAATCCTGATAATATTCAAGATTTCTTGCCTTGGCAAATTCAACGAGATAATTGCTAATCTTCTCTTCTTTATAAGAAGGATGCGGAATATTGCAAATATCCTCAAAAAATGAAAATACATTCTTAGGTTCTAATTCAGATAATACTCTCATGTCTTAACTCCTTTAAAACATTTTATTAATATTATTTTTGTTTAATCTTATTAGTGTATACAATAAACTGATTTTTATGAAGTATCTTTGTAAACTGGCATAAACGCTCATACAAAGGTTCTGCCTTTTCTCCAAAATGTTGTTTTACAAGCTGTCCGATGTCATAAATACTTCGTACTCCGTCTATCTGACGCCATATATATGTACCAAATTCATCTAATTCAATGTAACTGTACTTGGGCCTTTTCGCAATAAGCTGTGCTATTCTATTAAAAAGACCTTTATTATGAACTTTAATTTCAACATGCCCTTTCTTGTTATCCCTAAATTCAAATAATGAATTATGTTTTGGAACATAGTCTAAGTAATTCTCCTTTTGCTTAGCCATGAAACCTCCTTAAATAAAACTCTTTATCAAAAAAGCAGAATTTTTCGTAAAAATAATAAATCTGTCGGCATAAAAACCAACAGATTTATTATAACACATTTTTTTTAATTTGTCTTTTTTTCTTTTTTATTAATAAATGCTATTAATGTTGCAATAAGTGCCGCGAAGAATACAAGGCCTCCAATGTTACCAAGATTAATAACCTTTGATAAATTGATAGCATCTCCGAGAGTTGCTGTTCCTACAGGAATAATAGCAAATACAGCTAAAAGAATACCAACGAGACCTTCACCTGCAATAAGACCTGATGAGTAAAGGATTCCCTGATTAACCTTAGCTTTACGTTCTTCCTCTGAAAGACCTTTCTTCTTATCGAAGTAAAGTCTTACAAGTCCACCTGCCATAATCGGTGTACTTAAATAAATCGGAAGGTAAAGACCTACTGCAAAAGGAAGTACAGGAATCTGAAGAATTTCAACAACTATAGCAATGGCTACACCTGCAAATACAAGTGCCCACGGAAGGCTGTTTCCCATAACACCTTCAACTACCATTTTCATAAGAGTAGCCTGTGGTGCAGGTAATTCTGTAGAACCGTATCCCCATGCTGCATTAAGCAAATAAAGAACTCCGCCTACTGTAACAGCAGATACAGCCACACCGATAAGCTCACCAATCTGCTGCTTATAAGGTGTTGCACCTACTATATAGCCTGTCTTCAAATCCTGTGATGTATCACCTGCAATAGCTGCGATAATACAAATTACAGAGCCGATACTTATAGCGGCTACCATGCCATTCATACCTATTGTACCTGTAGCTTTAAGAATTGCTGACGAAATAAGAAGTGTCGCAATAGCCATACCTGATACAGGGTTATTTGAGCTTCCTACTAAACCAACCATACGTGATGATACAGTTGCAAAGAAGAAACCAAAAATAATAATAATAATCGCACTGAGAAGATTAACAGGAATCGCCGGGATTAACCACATGATAATTGCAAGCACGCCAATACCCAATACAACCAAAGTCATAGGAAGATCCTTAGTTGATCTTGTCTCCTCACCGTCTGCTTTCTTGCCATAGCCTTTCATTGCCTGCTTAAATGTTTTTACAATAAGCGGTAATGACTTGATTAAGCTTATAATACCGCCGGCAGCAACCGCACCTGCACCGATATAACGCACATAATTAGACCATATCTGTGATGGACCCATCTGTGATATTGGAATTGTAGCAGGTCCGATAATGTTGTCTCCACCGAACAAAGCGATTAACGGCATAATCATAAACCACGCTACGGAACCACCTGCCAAGAGGTATGAAGATACCTTAGGTCCACAGATATAACCGACACCGAGGAGTGCTGGCAGTACATCTGCACCAACAGCCGAACCCTTGTATGGTTTGATAGTAAAATCAACCTCGCTAGGGAATACTTTAAGTCCATCAGCGATAAACTTATAAACAGCTGCAATACCAAGACCCGCAAATACTGTACTTGCCTTAGCACCGCCTTCTTCTCCGGCAACTAATACCTCAGCACATGCCTGTCCTTCAGGATAAGGTAACACCCCATGCTCCTGAACAATTAATGCACTACGAAGTGGAATCATGAATAATACTCCGAGGAAACCACCAATTAATGCAATAAGTGCTATCTCTATCAAAGAAGGCATAGATGTGCCGCCCTCCTGAGCCCACATAAATAATGCAGGAAGTGTAAAGATTGCACCTGCCGCAACAGATTCACCTGCAGAACCGATTGTCTGAACCATATTGTTCTCTAAAATAGAATCTCTTCTTAAAATAAAGCGGATAATTCCCATAGAGATAACGGCCGCAGGAATAGAAGCCGAAACGGTCATACCAACACGCAGACCTAAGTATGCGTTGGCACCGCCAAATAATACGGCTAATAAGATACCGATAATTACAGATGTAACTGTAAGTTCAGGCATCACCTTATCAGCCGGAATATACGGCTTGAACTCTTGTTTTTCGTTCATAATTTTTCTCTCTTTCTTAAATATTTAATGCAAAAAGCATCATATTCTTAATATTATATTAAGAAACTGTTATTATGTCAAACATTTAACTATCAATATATAAAAAATTATAAAAATCCAATAAATAAAACCAAAACATGTAAAAACCGGAATCTCGCCCCACACAAGGAACAAAATTCCGGAATTTTTAAATATTAATTTTCTGTCTTTTTACCTTTAATCGTTAATCCTGCTGCCGCCCCTCCTATTATAAACATAAGAAGCCATGCAAATACACGTTTATTATCTCCTGTATCAGGCGTCTGTTCTTTTACTGTCTCTGTCTTACCGCCTTTACCCGTATCGTCCGATGATGTTGTATCTGTAATCTTTGCAACCACAGTCTGTGATTTTTCAATTTCTACAAGCCCATCCTGCTTGATGTAATATCTGTCACAATCTTTACAATACCAGTATTCAATATTTCCTTCATCTGTCCTGGTAGCCGCCTTTGCCGCTACTGACTTCAAGCCTTCATGTATACTCATATTGTAAGTGCCATATTCTTCACTGCAGATTGTACACACCGCTTTCTTCACACATGTTGCACTTCCGCCTGCATGTTTACACTGATAATCACAAACCGTGCATACACCGTTTTTCCAACCATGTGCTTCACTTGACGATACTTCCTTATCACAACAATCATATGCCTGCTTATGAGTTTTTTCTGTCTGTACCCATACTACCTTTCCACTGTGATTTGCCATATCTTTATCTGTATACTCCCTGCCGCAGGTTTTGCAAACCGCACCCTTTGTACATGTTGCTTCTCCGCCGCTGTGTACGCATACATAACCACATATTTCACAAGCACCGTCTTTCCACTTATGATTTTCTTGTGCTATCGTCACTTTACCACAGCAATCATATTTCTTTTCATGTGTTGTTGCTGTCTGTGTCCACTTTTCTGTTCCTGTATGATTGTCTGCATTTATTTCTCCATATTTACTATGGCAGGTATCGCAAACCGCTTTCTGCGTACATGTTGCTTTTCCGCCTTTATGAATACAATCATATCCACATACCGTGCAGTGTCCATTATCCCAGATATGATCTTCTATATTAGTTACCTCAGCACCACAACAGTCATATTTTTTCTGATGAGTTTTTTCTGTCTGTACCCATACCTGATTTCCACTGTGGTTTGCAGGATTTAAAGTACCATATTCAGCATTACAATCCGTGCAGACGGCTCTCTTTTTACATGTTGCCGTTCCTCCTACACAGCTTTCTGTTTCTTCTATAGTACAGCCTGCCGTTGTACATTTGTGGGTATGTGTGCCGTTACCATTTGACTTCCATTCACCGTATATATGTTCTGCCTTTGCTGCTGTAACAATCTCACCACATTCACAAATTACAGGTGT
>ERZ837487.559-NODE-559-length-54188-cov-4.705854_pt1 | contig 54188 bp, 48 predicted proteins | sample MGYA00519911_ERZ837487 | MGnify/ENA primary metagenome ERZ837487 (study PRJEB31850, sample SAMEA3708818) | human gut metagenome | biome: human gut; feature: human-associated habitat; material: faeces | place: China | collected 2014 ... | reverse complement strand
AGCGGGATACCACCCCGGCCTGCTTCGGACCTTTCGTGACTATTCTTAAATCTTTATTGTGTTACAGCGATAATCCGCCCCTTGCTCTTGCGCGTCTGTCGCAGATGGACTGGATCACCGGTACCAGGAACATGGCCACGAGGCCGCCAGCGAATCCGTTATTGTAGAGGTTCATGCCTCCGTACACAATTCCCACGTTCAGCGCTACAGAAGAATGTAAAAAACCTGCGATCAAGCCCGCGATAATTCCAAACTCACCGGCAATCGGCGCCAGCGTCGTGGAAAGGAGAAGGGCCAGAATGGCGGACGGATCGGTAATGCTCCAGCTCTTTGCCTCACTGGCAATGAGCACTCCGGCCATGACCGGAAGAATATTTCTTAAATGCTTACCGGTGGCACTGAAGCCAACCACGGTAAAGATTCCGCCGATGGTCGGACCGTTTAAGTCCGCGCCTACCATGACCACAAACAGCATGGTAACCAGGCCGTTCACGCCCATATTGATCATGACCGCCGCACCGCCCTCGGACTTGTAGTAATCCGTACCGCCCAGACCGTAAGAGCGCAGGATACTGCGGTAATCCTCCAGCGCCATGGGGTCCGTCACAATTCCATAAATGATCATGGCACCGAACAGGATGGACAGCAGAATGATAAAGGTCTGGTTCTGTCCGGTAAACCAGATCAGGCGGGACTCAATGGTAACGCCAAAAGACTTCAGGATAGACACGATCACCGTTGCGATGATGCCGCCTGCAAATCCCACATTGTAAAGGGAATAACCTTTGTGGGAAAAATGGACATGGGTACTTAGCGGTGGCAGCACGAATCCGATGATAATGCCGGTAGCCGCGCACAGCAGAAACCGCAGTGGCAGCGGCAGATCCACAATATGCATAACCTGGCTCACGATCGGAGAAAGGCTCGTCCCGTAAAAACCCACATACAGGTAACGCTTTACCGTAGTTTTATGATACTTTGCATAAAGGAACACTCCCACCAGAATCATCCAGATGTTTAGCAGGTTCTTTCCAAACAGGGAAAATCCAAACATCAGGCAGGTGGATGTAACGGTATGACCGTCAAAATTCATATCCAGCGCATACATGATGCCAATACAGATCAACGTCAGGACACCGGCATTGATAAAGGCCGCCCCGACACCGCCGATCACAAAATAATCCGTAATCAGAAAATCCGGTTCCCGAATGATCTCCACAATTCCATGAAAAATCTCATCTACCGGCTGCATGAACAATCCGGCTATAATAAAATAAACCGGGAGCAGGGACAAAATCAAAAAGCATTTGTTTTTTGAAAGGGGTCTCTGTAGTCCAAATCGTTCCATCAATTCCTCCATTATCCAAGGAACGCAGTTACTCCGAAATAGAACAGCACGATGACGCCCAGCACGATCCGGTAATAACCAAATACCTTAAAGTTATTTTTTCTGATGTAACCCATCAGGAACTTGATGGAGTACACCGATACTACAAAGGCGATCACCATACCGGCAATCAGATAAAACAGCTCCAGTCCGGTAAAATGGAACCCGAACTTCAACAGCTTTAACAGGCTCGCGCCAAACATGACCGGGATTCCCAGGAAAAAGGAAAACTCTGCAGCCGCACTGCGGGAGCAGCCCAGGATCATGGCTCCCAGAATGGTAGAACCGGAACGGGAGGTACCTGGCACCAGGGAAAGCACCTGGAACAGGCCGATGAAAAATGCGGTCTGATAAGAAATCTGGCCGGTTCGCTGAATCGGGAAATCTGTGTACTGGTTGTGATTCTCCAGCACAATAAAAAGTACGCCGTAGATGATCAGGGTAGCCGCTACCACATATCCGTTGTAGAGATGGGCATCCATCCAGTCGTCCAGCAAAAGTCCGAGAATTGCCGCCGGAATGCAGGCCACCACAATCTTCATCCAGAGCTTTACCGTTCCAACCTTCTGTGCCCTTGTCTTTCCCGGATCAAAAGGATTCAGCCGCCGGAAGTACAAAACAACTACCGCCAGGATCGCCCCCAGCTGGATTACAACCCGGAACATGGACATAAACGCGTCTGTCACGTTTAAATGGATGATCTCATCCACCAGGATCATATGGCCGGTGCTGCTGATGGGAAGCCATTCGGTAAAGCCCTCCACGATACCCAGCACCAGAACCTTTAAAAATTCAATAAAATCCATAGCTCTGCCTCATTTCTTTCTTGTCATATTTATAACAATCCAAAGAATTATTTTACCACATTTTCAATCTGCCAGTCAATCGGTGTCAGCCCGTTCGCCTCTAAAAAGGCATTGGTCTTACTGAACGGCCTGCTGCCAAAAAAGCCCCGGTACGCGGAAAGCGGGCTTGGATGCGGTGCTTCCAGAATCAGGTGTTTCGGATTGTTTAGCATGGACTTTTTCATCTGGGCCGGTCTGCCCCAGAGAATGAATACCATCGGCCGGTCCTGCTCGTTTAAGATCTTAATGGCCGCGTCGGTAAACTCCTCCCAGCCAATGCCGTGATGGGAATTGGCCGCATGGGCCCGCACGGTCAGCACAGTATTCAGCATCATGACGCCCTGCTTTGCCCATTTCACCAGATATCCGTTGTTCGGTATGTAACAGCCCAGATCATCGTGCAGCTCCTGATAAATGTTCACCAGGGACGGCGGGATCTCCACATCCGGTTTTACGGAAAAGCACAGCCCGTGGGCCTGCCCCACGTTATGGTAAGGATCCTGTCCCAGAATCACCACCTTCACCTCAGACAATGGTGTAAATTCAAACGCGTTAAAAATGTCGTTCGGATCCGGGAACACCTGCCGTGTCTCGTATTCGTGTTTCACTGTCTCGTACAGTTTCTTATAATATGGCTTCTTAAACTCCCCGCTTAACGGGCCAAGCCAGTCATTTGCAATGGCTCCCATAGCTTCTCCTTTCGTTGCCAGTGCTTCGTTCCCATGCACACCTGCATTGCCGGAAACACCGGAATTTTGCGCCAGGCACAGCTTTGAATCACAGGCGCACGGAAATGCCCCGCTCCCGCAGATACTGCTTTAAATCCCGGATTTCCAGCTCCTTATAATGGAATAAAGACGCCGCAAGCGCCGCGTCTGCCTTTCCTTTGGTCAGCGCATCGTAGAAATGCTCCTTCGTTCCTGCGCCGCCGGATGCAATGACCGGAATCGACACGTTCTCTGCAATCAGGGAAGTCAGCTCATTGTCATAGCCGGCCTTGGTTCCATCACAGTCCATGCTGGTAAGCAAAATCTCACCGGCACCCAGAGAGTCTGCCTTCATGGCCCACTCCACGGCGTCCAGACCGGTATCAATACGTCCGCCATTTTTGTATACATTCCAGCCAGATCCGTCTTCCCTGCGTCTGGCATCAATGGCAACCACCACACACTGGCGACCGAACTTGTCTGCCGCGTCACTGATCAGCTGCGGTGTATTGATAGCGGAAGAATTGATGGAAATCTTATCCGCGCCCTCCCGAAGAAGCCGCCGGAAATCCTCCACGGTGCGGATGCCTCCACCTACCGTAAACGGGATAAACACGGTCTCTGCCACCCGGCGTACCATGTCCACCACAGTCTCCCTTGCATCAGAAGATGCCGTAATGTCCAGAAATACCAGTTCATCGGCGCCGGCCTTATCATAGGCTGCCGCAATCTCCACCGGATCTCCGGCATCCCGCAGATTCACGAAATTGACACCTTTTACCACCCGTCCGTTGTGAACATCCAGACAGGGAATGATTCTCTTTGTAAACATATGCTGTTCCTCCTACAAACTGCCCTGTCCGTTACAGGCTGATGAAATTTTTCAGGATCTGAAGCCCCACCTCACTGCTCTTTTCCGGATGGAACTGGCAGGCAAATACATTGCCCTGCTCCACCGCCGCATGAATGTGGGTGCTGTATTCTGTGGTGGCTGCCACGATTTCTGTGTCCTCTGCCTTTAAGTAATACGAATGCACAAAGTACACATAAGACCCATTCGGAATTCCGGCAAACAGTCTGGTTCCCGGTTTGATTTCCAGGGAATTCCAGCCCATATGCGGAATCTTGAGTCCCGGGCTGTCCGGAATCTTTAAGATCTCGCCCTTCAAAATGCCAAGGCCCTCCACACCATCACTCTCATCACTTCGCTCAAACAAAAGCTGCAGGCCCAGGCAGATTCCCAGAAGCGGAGTACCTTTCTTTACCGCCTCCCGGATTACCTCCACCAGACCATACTGGTGCAGGCGTTCCATGGCGCCCCCAAAGGCACCAACACCCGGCAGGATCAGTTTGTCTGCCGCAAGAATGTTTTCTTTGTCTCTTGTTACAACCGGCTGCTCGCCCAGGGCGGTCAGTGCCTTTTCCACACTTCGTATATTTCCGGCATCGTAGTCAATAATCGCTATCATTCGGTCTCCTCCATGCAGTTGCTAGTTATCAGTTCGATTTTATTCTACATTATAATCATTTTTCAGCATCCAGTCTACCGAATTTTGGTGAACACCGCATGCCCGTTCATGAAGCTCCTGTGTCGTCTGCGGGAAGGTCTTATTTATCCGCAAAAAGAAAGAGCCCTGGTTAAAAAATGCGGTCTTCTCAAAGGGGAAGCGGATCACGCCCGGATTCGCAAAGCCAGCTCCCAGCTCCAGGATTACCAGATCCTTGTTGAAGGTTCCGGTCAGCCACTGGGTATAGCGGTTCCACTGGGGCAGATAGCCCTCTTCTATGTACGGATGCGCCTCAATGGTGTTTCCTGTTAACGGCGCGCCACAATGCGGACAGATGCCGGACGGAATCTCATCCGGCTCCCAGATGTCCTTCGTACATCCCGCAGAGCACTGTTTCCACGTTTCATTTCCGCAGGGCGCTACGATGCGCTGCACCCGCTTATCCTTTGGTTTTTCCTTCACCGGGAAAAGGCGGTCCATCATTGCCTGAGTCTGCTCATCGGCAGCCGGGCAGGACACCTCTTCCATGTGAATTTCCTCCGTTATGGCGGTCTCCGTCTGGCTTCCAAGCGCTGTCTCAAAGATCAGGGCATCTGTTGCCATCGTGATGATAAAATAGTCCTTATTCTTCACCAGCTCATATAAATTCGCGTAGGCTTCCCGCAGCCGCGCCTCCTGCGCAGCGTCCCCGCGTTTCCATTTCCACTCCTCGCCCAGACCAATCAGAAGCTTCTGACAGCCCGAAAGGCGCGCGCCTATCTTCTCTGCATCCATGATTTATCCTCCTGAAATCTCCAGTAATTTTTCTATCCGGCCTGTTCTGTCTAAAATCTTCTTAGATCTCCAGGCCGGAATATCCGTGTACTTCCTCATACACCTCATACCATTCCATGCACCGCGCGTGAAAGCACTCCCACGCCTCGTCGCGCCGTGCTTTCGCGGCCGCCACATCTTCCTGCAGGCCAGATGGCTCATCCGGTATTCCGGCTGTCCCTCCGGCGGTCTTTTCTCCCGATGACTCTGCCTCTGTTTTTTCCGTCATCCGCGCCGCGGGTTCTGTCATCCAGTACGCCTCTGACATTTTCCACTCATCCAAAAGCCCCTGATATTCTTCCTCAAGCCGTCCATACTCCAGTTCCTCCGGCTCCAGTTTTTCCTGCACAAGCCGCAGTTTCCAGTCCGCATAGGCTTCCTCGACGGAAAACTCCTTAAGGCGGTGGCGTTCCGCCTTCGGCACAGCCCGCATTCCTGCTAAAAGTGCTGCGTCCTCGGCCTTTACCTGGGCTGAAAGCTCTTCTCCGTATTCGTCCGCCTTCTGCTTTTTCTCCAGGTAATGCTCATAACCGAACGGGTAATACATGGGGCCTCCATCCTCAAAGATCAGCACGCTCTGGGCTACCTGACGGATGAAATACCGGTCATGGGACACAAAGAGAATGGTTCCGGTATAGGCCTGGAAAGCCGATTCCAGCGTTTCCTTCGCCTGCACGTCCATGTGGTTGGTTGGCTCATCCAGCACCAGAAAATTCGGGCGGCTTTGCAAAAGTTCCGCCAGCACCAGCCGTGCTTTTTCACCGCCGGATAAATCACTCACCCGCCGGGATGCCAGCTTTCCAGGGAACAGATACATCCCCAGAATATTCCGCACCTCTTTCTCTGTCATGGATGGGAACAGGTCATGAAAATGCTCTGCCACGGACTTTTCCGACTGAATCTCTGCCGAGTGCTGGTCAAAATATCCGATGGTAATGTTGTTTCCCAGCACACACCGCCGCTCCACAGACTTATCCTTTTCCTGAAACGGCTGCAAAAGCCCCGCCACCGTCTTCAAAAAGGTACTTTTTCCTGCTCCATTTGGCCCCAGAATGCCCATTTTCTGTCCTCGGCGGATCCGCAGGGTAATCTCTAAAAGTGCCCGGTCATAGCCGATTTTCAAGTGCTCTGCCTCAAACACCCACTTGCTGCCCGGAATAAGCGGCTCAATGTTGCCGGTAAACAGATGCACATCATCCTCCACCGGCTTTTCCACCCGCTCCATACGCTCCAGCTGCTTTTTCTTGGCCCGGGCAAAGGATGCTTTCGTCGGCTTGTGGCGAAAACGCTCAATCACGCCGTTTAAGCGGTCCGCCTCCTCCTGCTGCCGCTCCCAGGCCTTTCGCTGCCGTTCGATCCGCTTTTGCTTCTCTTCCCGGTACTGGCTGTAATTGCCTGCATACCGGGTCAGCTTCCCGTCAGAAACCTCAACCACAGTCTCTGCCACCTGATCCAGAAAAAAACGGTCATGAGACACCAGCACCACCGCGTGCTCATACCGCTTTAAATACTGCTCCAGCCACTGGATCGTGGCAATATCCAGATGGTTCGTCGGTTCATCTAACAGTAAAATATCCGGTTTTTCCAGCAGCAGACGGATCAGCGCGATCTTCGTCTGCTCACCTCCGGAAAAATCTCCGATCTTTTTGTGCTTGTCAGCCCTTGCAAAGCCAAAGCCGGTAAAGATCCGGTCATACTCCTGCTCATATTCAAACCGTTCCCGTGCAAAGGTATCGCGAAACGGGCATGCCGCCAGAAGAATCTCCTCCACGGTCTGTTCCCGGTCCGAAAAAGCCTGCTGCTTTAACATCCCCACGGTCAGCCGGCGAGAACTCGTCACACCTGCTCCCTGGCGCCTGTCGTCCCGGTCCAGGGAAAGTTCTCCTGCGATCAGCTTTAAAAGCGTGGTCTTTCCTGCGCCATTTCGCCCCACCAGGGCAATCTTTTCATTTCCCTTTATCTCAAAATCCACATGGGACAAAATCACATGTCCGCCCGCCGAAACGGTACCATCCGTAATCTGATATAACATAAAAACCTCTTTTCTTTGTTACTGGTAACAGTGTAGCAAAAAAAAGAGGCTTTTAAAAGTTTTTTACCGGATCTTTTTATTTCTCAACAGGTTCATAATGCACACCATGCTCCCCGCAGACCTCCCTGACCAGTCCTTCCTGTTTCAGATGGTCCAGATGCGCAAAGCATTCACCCAGGGCAAACCAGCGCTGGGCCGGCGGAAAATCATCCCAGCCATCACAGTGGATCTTCCATTTCATGCAGCCCGTAATATCATAAAGGCAGGGCTTCTTCACCGGATCATGCTGCAATTCACGGACAATTCTAAGGCAGTCTGCCAGACGCTTCTTATGATGCTCCTTCAGCTGACGGATCCTGAGCTTCATATCCCCTGCCTGCCGGTGTCCCGGAAGCGGCAGGGTAACCGGATAGGCTTCCAGCTTGTCCAGGCTCCTTAAATAATTGCCCAGAGAGTCCGGCACATCCCACCAGTCTGTGATATTGGGCGTAATGTCAAACAGCACGTGATCCCCCAGAAGCATGGCGCCGGTACCGCAGACTTCAAAGCAGAAATGCCCTGGTGTATGTCCCGGTGTCCAGATGGCCCGCAGCGTGTACCGCCCCGCTAAGATCACATCTCCTTCCTCCAGCAGCGTATAATCCCGGAAGGAAAGCGGCGCTGCCATGGTTCTGGACGGCGTACATGCTAACATCGCCTGCAAAAGCGATTCCTCAATTCCGTTTTCCCGGAAGCGTTCCGAACGGTGCTCCTGCAATGTTCCGTCCATAAACCGGTAATCCTCCCGGCTGATATATACCCTTCCGCCCGGCCGGATCAGCTCCGGGGCGTTCCCACTGTGATCTGCATGAAGATGTGTCAGCAGGATATCCGTATCCTCCATGGATACGCCGAGCTGCCCCAGTCCCTTAAGGAGCGCTTTTTTGCAGCCTTCTGTCCGAAATCCGGTATCCACCAGCAGATTGCGCTGCTTCGCCTCCCTGCTGCCCCGGAACAGATAGCTGTTTAACTCTTTGAGTGGATTACCCTCCAGAGGCACCGGAATCCGGAACACCTCCGGTAGCACCTCCCTGATGTCATATCCCATCATGTCTAAGTCCTCCGCTTTTCCTTAATCGAACAAAAGAGCGGGACACTTCTGCATCCCACTCTCTTATAAAGGTTCGTTTTATGATCAGTCTTTTGCTTCTGCCTTGTCCAGCTCCTCGATGATTGCCGGGATCACTTTATACAGATCACCTACAATGCCAACGTCTGCGATCTCGAAGATCGGTGCAGACTCGTTGGTGTTGATGGCAACGATCAGCTCGGAATCCTGCATGCCTGCCACGTGCTGGATTGCACCGGAAATACCACATGCAAAATATACTTTTGGTTTTACGGTAGTACCGGTCTGTCCTACCTGGTAGGAGTGATCGATCCAGCCTGCGTCAACTGCCGCACGGGAAGCTGCGACAACGCCGCCCAGCTTATCAGCCAGCTGCTTTAATAACTCAAAGCCCTCCGGCTTGCCAAGTCCCATACCGCCGGAAACGATGATCTTCGCATCGGTCAGGGAAACCGTCTCCTTCAAGCTCTTTACGATTTCCAGAACCTTGGTACGGATCTCGCCTTCCTTGAAAGAAACATTTAATTTTACGATCTCGCCCTTACGGCCTTCCTGGTACTGTGCTTTTTCCATAACACCCGGACGTACGGTAGACATCTGCGGTCTGTGATCCGGGCAGATAATCGTAGCCATTAAGTTTCCGCCGAATGCCGGACGGGTCTGCTGGATCTTCTTATCCGTCGGATCGATCTCCAGCTTGGTGCAGTCTGCGGTCAGGCCGGTGTTGCAGTTTACTGCCAGACACGGACCAAGATCACGGCCGATATGGGTAGCGCCTAACAGAACGATCTCCGGTTTGTACTCTTCAATTGCCTTGCCAATGGTAATGCTGTACGCATCGGTACGGTAATCCTTTAACTCCGGATCGTCTGCCAGATATACCTTATCTGCGCCATATGCAAACAGTTCATCGGTCAGTCCCTCTACTTTATCACCAAGAAGTACGGCACACAGCTCGCATCCAACTGCGTCAGCCAGCTTGCGGCCCTCTCCGAGCAGCTCGATTACTACCGGCATGATCTTGCCTTCTCTCTGCTCTGCAAATACCCATACGCCTTTGTAGGCGCTTAAATCCTTTACGTCTGCCATTTCTTCGTACCCTTTCCTTTCACTTGTGCTTAGATGTAATGCTTCTCGACCAGTTTGCCTACAAGCTTTGCACCCATCTCCTGAATGCTGCCCTCAAGCATTTCGCCCTTGCCCTTCTGCGGCGGAGTGAAGGAACGGAATACACGGGTAGGAGAAGCTTTCAGTCCACAGTCTGCCGGATCCAGGTCAACTGCAACGTGATCCCATACGGTAATCTCTTTCTGGTAAGCATCTACAATACCGCCAATGCTCATATATCTTGGGGTGTTTAACTCTTTTACAGCGGTTAACAGGCACGGCATGCCAACCTCGATTACTTCGTAACCATCCTCGAGCTGTCTCTGAACGATCACTTTGTCACCCTCAACCTTGTAATCCTGTACATAGGTAACAACCGGAACACCAAGTCTCTGGCCAATCTGCGGCCCTACCTGAGCGGTATCACCATCGATTGCCTGACGGCCTGCGAAGATGATATCTACCTTGCCCAGTTCATCTACCTTGCGGATGCCGGCTGCGATGGTGGTGGAGGTTGCGCAGGTATCTGCGCCGCCGAATACACGGTCACTTAACAGATAAGCTTCATCAGCGCCCATTGCCAGGCACTCACGCAGCATGTAGGTTGCCTGCGGCGGTCCCATGGTTAATACTGCAACGGAGGTTCCCTCCGGGTCTTTGTCTTTTAACTGAAGTGCTGCCTCCAGCGCATTTGCGTCATCCGGGTTTAAGATACTCGGAACGCCCTCACGGATCAGGGTTCCCTTAACCGGATCAATCTTTACTTCTGTGGTGTCTGGCACCTGTTTTACACATACTAAGATCTTCATTATGGTCTGCTCCCTCCTAATTACTTCAGTAATTTACCAGAAATTACCATCTGCTGTACCTGGCTGGTTCCTTCATAGATCGTGAATACACGGCAGTCACGGAACATACGCTCAATCTTATAATCCTTAATGAAGCCGTATCCGCCATGGATCTGAACGGTCTTTGCAGCGATCTCGTTGCAGACCTCAGATGCGTAGAATTTTGCCATGGAAGCTGCCATAGAAGCATCCTGACCGTTATCAATCAGCCATGCGGTCTTGTAAACCAGGTTCTTAGCTGCTTCAAGCTTGGTTGCCATCTCAGCCAGCATAAATGCGATCGCCTGGAATTTTGCAATCGGACGGCCAAACTGCTTTCTCTCTTTTGCGTACTTGATTGCTTCATCCAGACAGCCCTGTGCAACACCGATAGACTGTGCAGCAACGCCCATACGTCCGGTATCCAGAGTCTTCATGGCATTAATGAAGCCCTTGCCTTCCTGGCCAAGCAGGTTGTCTTTATGTACACGTACATTCTCCAGAATGATATCACTGGTTGCACAGCCTACAACACCCATCTTTTTCTCCGGCTTACCACAGGATACACCCTCCTGCTTCATGTCTACGATGAATGCGGAAATACCCTTGGTGCCCATGCTCATGTCGGTCTTTGCGTATACAACCGCCCAGTCAGCCAGAGGCGCCATGGTGATAAAGGTCTTACGGCCATTCAGCACATAGTAGTCACCGTCTTTTACTGCGGTGGTCTGCATGCCGCCTGCGTCGGAACCTGCGCCCGGCTCAGTCAGCGCGAAGCAGACCTTCTTTTCGCCAGTTACTACCGGACGTAAATATTTCTCTTTCTGCTCAGCGTTTCCGGAAAGAAGGAACGGACCGCCGGAAAGTGAGTTCGGGGAAGAAACATAAATACTTGCAACACCGGATACTCTTGCAATTTCTTCCATTACGATAACGTAAGAACGCGCGTCTCCGCCCTGTCCACCGTACTGCTTCGGAACCTTGATTCCGAAGAAACCGGCTTTTGCCATCTTGTCAAGGATTTCCTCCGGGAAAACCTCCTCCTCCTCAACTTTATCGAGGACTTCTTTTGTCAGCTCTGTCTCTGCAAATTCTCTTGCCAGTTTTCTGACCAGTTCATGCTGCTCTGTGAAAAATGCGTCTGCCATCTTGCTCTATTTCCTCCTTCATACATATTGATATCTAAACCGGATTGCTCCGGCTGTATGCTTATTCTTGTGTGCCGCCAGCCGTCTCACGCTGTTTTGCGGCACGCTCCGCTGCTTCTTTTCGCAGCTCCTTTAATTCAATCTTACCACTCGCGTTCATGGGAAATTTTTCAAACCAGAATACATAGGCCGGAACCTTGTAATCTGCCAGATGCTGTTTTAAATAGGAAAGCATCCGTTCTTTATCGATCTGCACTCCCGGCTTCGGAATCACACAGGCTGCGATTTCTTCCTGAAGGACCTGTGCCGGAACTCCTACTACCTTGACATCCGCCACTCCCTCATAACGGCGGATCGCAAGCTCAATCTCCCGCGGAGAAATATTTTCTCCCGCACGGATGATCATCTCTTTGAGGCGTCCGGTAATATGAAGCTCACCCGTTTCGTCAAAGTAGCCGATATCTCCGGTTCTCAGCCATCCATCCTCTGTGAAAACTTTGGCATTGGCCTGCGGCAGATGATAATACCCCAGCATGACATTATAGCCCTGGACCTGAATCTCTCCGGCCTTCCCCGGTGCTGCTTCTTTCCCGGTTGCAAGATCCGCGATACGCGCCTTCACATGTTCAATCACATGTCCGGCCGATACCGCCTTGATTTCATTTGGATCATCCCAGTCTGCAATGGCAATACATGGTGATGTTTCTGTCTGTCCGTAGGACGGCTGCAGATGCATCTGCGGAAACCGTCTGCAGATTTCCAGAAAATCCTCCGGGGTACACGGTGAGCCTGCAATGATGCCGGATCTCAGATCTGGTGCCTGACGTCCCGCGTACTGCGGTTTGCGGATCAATGCGAGAAACATGCTCGGAACACCGTTTAAGATCGTACATTTGTACTGATCAATGGCGTCCCACACATGGGCTGTCCGAAAATACGGGATCAGGCACATTGCCATGCCGCCTGTGATACAGGCAATCACGCCGGCAGTGATGCCGAAGCAGTGAAACAGCGGAACGGTTATGCACATCTTATCCGCGACACTCCAGTGCATCGCCTCCACCATGGCACGGCTGTTGTTGAGCAGCTGCTCATGGCTCAGCAGGATTCCCTTTGGAAGGGATGTGGTGCCGGACGTAAAGATCATGCAGGCCGCGTCCTCCGGCTGCACCTGGCTTTTCAGTTCCTGTACACGGACCAGAACCTCCGGTGACTTTTCCCGGCGGCCGAAGCTGTCCGGGCTCATCCAGGTTCCTGCTTCCTTTTCATCCAGATGAAGGAAGCGCTTTACCTTCGGCGTATCCTTTCGGATGTCCGCGATCACATCGTCATAGACGATATCCTTGCATCCAGCGCCGCAGAACACATATTCCACATCGGAGTAATTCAGGATTCCCTTCAGTTCTTCATCCCGGTAACAGGTGTTGATCAGGACCGGAACCGCTCCGATCTTCACCAGCGCAAGAAAAGTAAATACCCAGTTCGGACTGTTGACACTCCAGATTCCCACATGGGTTCCCCGGGTGACTCCCATATCCTCCAGTCTGCCTGCCATAAGATCGGAAGTCTCATCCAGCTGCGCAAAGCTGCAGCTCCAGCCAAACATTTCCATGGCGGTATGATCTCCGATCACGGCTGTCTGTTCCCTCAGATACTGCCCGATTGTTTTTTTCGTCAATTCCATGTTCTCTCCAACTTGTATACAAGTTATTGCCGCATATAGGGCTGCGTGGCTTCTGCGCCTGCGCAGCCCTGCTTCCTTACTGTAATGCTAAGGAACACGCCTTATGCTTTTTTCGGATCTTCCCAGATATAAAGAGTTCCGTTTGCTTTCAGTGCATCAATCTGCTCATCATTATAACCGATTTCCTTCAGAACATCAACACCCTGCTCACCGATAAACGGTCCACGTCTGTAATCCGGAACACCCATATTTTCAAACTTGACAGGGGTACGAACCAGTCTTCTGGTATTGCCATTGGAATAGGTCATATCGTAGAAGCAGTTATTGGCTTCTGCCTGCTTATCGTTACGGATCTCGATCCAGTTCTGGCACAGCGCGAACGGAATATCTGCTGCAGTCAGGATTTCTTTCCACTCTGCTGCGGTCTTCTTTTCGAAAGCTTCCATAACAATATCATAAACTTCCGTAGTCAGACCCTTTTCCTGACAGGTCAGGATCGGGAAGTAATTCTCATTCTCTACCAGATCCTCACGGCCAACTGCTGCAATGAATTTCTTGTAGTAGGTGTTGTAATCCGGCATACAGGTCTGGATATAACGGTCATCTGCGGTATGCCATGCGGAGTTGAACGGGTTAGCACCATTGCGGATATTGATCGGATACTGCTGCGCAATACCTTCATAGTTGGATGCCTGAACCATCATGCCCATGTTGTATACAGCACTCTCAAACAGGGAGGTCTCAACCTTCTCACCGACACCCTTGGTCTTAGCCTGATATAATGCAGCCAGAATACCGGCTACCAGGTTCATACCTACGTTGTGGTCACCGACACCAGGCGCACCGTTGAACGGGACATCGCTTCTCTGACGCAGAGTCTCAAAGTATCCGCCTCTTGCAAAGAATGCGGTAAAGTCAAATCCCGGAAGATCCTTATCCGGACCATACTCACCATAACCGGTACAGATTGCATAAACCAGCTTCGGATATCTTTCCTTTAAGCTCTCATAGTCAAGACCTGCTCTCTGCAGTGCCTGCACACGCCAGTTGGTGATCAGGACATCTGCGGAATCCAGCAGCTTGAAGAATGCCTCCTTGCCCTCCGGAGTTTTCATGTTCAGGGAGATACATCTCTTATTACCATTTTCCAGATCCCAGGTTGTATTCTCATACATATCCAACGGACGTCCCTCAGACGGAGCGGTATATCTTAACGGATCACCCTTTGCGGACTCAATTTTAATAACATCTGCTCCAAGGTCAGCCATAAATCTGCCTGCGGTTGCCGCAGCGATAAAGGTTGCCAGTTCAATAACTTTTACACCTTCCAATGGTTTGCTCATTTTATGTTACACTCCTTTTTGAAAAATATAATGTTCCTAACAGATTCAGTCTTTGGTATCGAACTTGGTAGCTGCCATATGTACCAGATACGGGATCATGATAACCGGAATGGTTAAATAGCCCAGGTACTTGTAGCCTACTGCCACAATCTTATTCAGGCCAAGCTGCGCAATACCGAATGCTACTACAGTGCAGATCAGGGTAACAACGATAACCTTTACACCCGGTTTTGCAGTCGGATCAAAGTTTTTGTCCAGAGAAGAACATACACGGTTGGACATACCAGCGATCATGTTTACCGCAGTAGATACAGAACCAAGTACGATCAGGATGGAAATGATCGGACGAAGCACGCCCGGTGCCACACCTCTGTTTACCAGAATCAGCAGCGGAATGCTCTCGGTTGCGAAGTTCGGATCATTTGCGATTGCCATCAGACCAACAACAGCCATCAGGCAAATCAGAACGTTTACGAAAAATCCCTGAACCATAGAGGTCTTCGCGTCATCCGGAGATGCGAACGGTTTTGCGTGCTGTACTAACAGACCGATGGATGCCAGCTGGAAGGCTGCATATACGAAGCCGATCCACAGTGCCTTGCCAAACGGTGCCGGATTTGCCATGCTCGCGGAAATGTTTGCGGAAATATCACCCCACTGTGCGATGATATTCGGAATATAAACGATCAACAGTCCCGCAACAATCAGTACCGATAAAGTAGCAGCCACTTTACGTACTACGTTGGTGCCATATACAGCTACCGCAAAAATAAAGATTCCTACAAAGATCGTTCCAACCCAGTGATTAATGCCAAATGCACTTTCCATAGTGCTGACACCGGTTGCGAATGCTGCTGCCGGAGCTACGCATATCGTCACAATATATACCAGCTCATACAGATTGGAAAAAATCGGCGCATACTTGCCATAAAAACTGTTATTGAAGCTTCTGTAATCATAAACCTCATGCTTCTTTGCATATCTCAGTGCATACCACTGGAAAAATGCACCCAGAAATTGAGTCATAATGCAGGTTACGAATGCCCAGATTCCGAACTGTACGAAATACTGACGAAGCTGGTTGCCTGATGCAAAACCGCCGCCGAACTGTGTCGTAAACCACACAAATGCAACACCTACTGTTACGGACATTTTGTCTTTACTAATCATAATGCCATCCCCCTATTTTTTTCTGCAGATCCTGTTCTATGAAAGGCTTCCCGCCTGACATAGTTCCCACAGTTTCTTTTATATCGCAAAGCGGACGATTCCGGCCCGCCTCTCGATCAACATTTTGTTACAGCATTTCCTTGAACGCCTGGATCATGGTGGCTGCCTGCTCGTAGTTTACCATCTGGCGGTCAACCTCGATATTTAAGTTCAGGAGACCTGCCTGCTCGCATGCTCTCTTGATCGGAACGTAATCAAACTCCTCCGGATCACAGAACTTGGTCATCAGAACGATGATGCCCTTTGCGTCATGGGCCTTTGCCTGCTCAATGATATAATCCACACGTTTCTTTTCCTTATCATAAAGGAGTGTGCAGTTGTCCATGTTTGCGAATTTTTGTGCCAGTGCGTCTACCGGATTCGTCATTTCCGGGGTATCGGTACGATACTGTCTGGTCTCGTTCGCAACATCATCTGCAACAATCTGGATGCCGTTGTCGTCGAAAATCTTTAACATGCCAGGAGCATCTGCCAGAATGCCGCTTACCAGAACACGGGCTGTGCGGGTGCTCTTCGGACCGGCTAAGAGCTCAGCAGTCAGTTCTTTTACAATTGCGGTATGCTCTTCCGGAAGCATGAACCATGCGCTCTTGAATACATCGCTTCTCTCGGCTGCGGTGATGTCTGCGTTTGCTGCTGCCTCGGAGAATGCTCTCATGGCTGCGTTGTGCTCGTTGTATACTTTAATGGACTCAGCCAGAGCGAACTCGGAGAACTGTGCTCCGGTTGCAACAGTCAGGTCATTGATGACTCTCTCATAACCAGCCTTGGTGAATTTGATGCCGAAGTCCGGTTTCCGGTTCTGCGGATAGGTCATCGGGATGAACGGGATATCCTTTACTGCGTATTTCCAGTTCTGGCCCAGAGTTTTTAAGGAGTCACACAGAGACGGAATGATAATAGCGGAAATACCTTTGTACTCTCCCTTGATTCCCAGCTCCAGGATCGTCTGCATGATAGAGCAGATGAATGCCGGATAATATTTCTTTGCCTCGTTGATCTCCATGTCTGCGCCCCAGACACCCATCGGTACCAGGCCCATGGAATGAACGATTTCCTGCGGTGTATAATAGGTTACTGCAACAACTTTCTTGCCCTCAGCCAGATATTTGTCAAGCTGCTTTCTCGGATTTGCGGCAACTTCATGAAGCTGCGCTAATAATTCCTTTGCTGCCATCTCTATTTTCCTCCTTTATTTGCTTCCATGATCTCTGTCAGGCCCTGTACACGGGTATCGTACTGTGCCTCAGAGAAGTTTCTCGGATCAGCCTGGTCGCCATCGAAGGAAACAACCGGGATGCCGCATGCCTCGCCGATCTGACGGCTCATCTCAGGCATAAATCCGGACCAGAGTTTGCAGGAGCGGTTGGTATGTACTAACAGGCCTTCAACGTGGTTTTCTTTGCAGAGTTTGATACGTTTGTCTCTGGAATGCTCAAGGTTCATAGCATTCGGTACGCTTGCGTATGCGCGGCACATTCCGTCGAAGTCATCGTAGATGAAGCCGAACGCGTCAGCGTAAATGGTGGTTACCATGTTGATGCCTCTGCTCTTTAAGCCGGTAGAGGTAACACGCAGCCACGGCCAGCATGCGATGCCCTCGAACATGATACGGTATTTCTCTTCTGCGCGGAAGGTGGAAACGCCTTTCTCATGGTTCTCTTTGTACTCTTTTAACAGGGTCTCCATAGCATCGCCTGCTTCTTCTTTACCACGGGCGGTAACCATAACTGCCATGTGGTTTAACAGGTCAAAGCCATTGAACGGGGACGGAACATATTTTGCCTGGGAGGTTGCCTCGATCCATGCGCGGCTTGCGCGTCCGGAGGAAGCCATAACCTCTTTGAAGCGCTCATCGCTCCATTTCTTGCCGGTGTATGCTTCCAGACCATGAATGACATCCCAGAACTGAGCCTTGATGTACTCAGTCTCAGCATCGGATACCTCGTAATCCGGGTTGAACGGAATATCGATCATGAACATCGGGATATTCAGCTCTTTTGCCAGGTTCTCGTACCATTTGATCATACAGTTACAGATGTTGTTGCAGCAAAGTACGAAGTCCGGCATCGGCATATCCTGCTCCGGAGCGGATTTCAGTTTCGCGTAAGCAAGGGAGATACGCGCGTATGCGCAGATATCGTTGGAGTAGCCCTCGCCCTCTGCCTCGTTACACATTCTCTCACCGCCGCCTCTTGCTGCAATACCGGCTGCCTGGTTTTCCGGGTAGCAGACATACAGTCCGAGCGTCTCCGGGATTTCTACCGGGAAGTTGCTGGCACACCAGCCAACCATCTCTCCGCGTTTTTTGGCCTCCATCGCATCACTGTAAGCCTTTGCCGCGATCTGTCCCAGCTTATATTTTGCTGAGTTCGGATCTGGTGCAGGTCTGCTCTTTTTTACTTCTTCAGCCATTGTGAAAAACCTCCTTTATACATTTTCATTTCCTAAACTTAAATAGGTTCTGGCCGTCCGCACGTCACTTGCGGCGTCTGTCCGGTCTGTATCAGCTCGCGTCCTCCGCAAAGGAACACGGTAAGCTTTCTGTTTGATCTATGACTGGCTGCTCTTTCCGTATGCGTAAATTGCTGCGCCGAGAGCTCCAAGTTCCTGTGCCCGCTTGTCGTAGTAGATTTCCACGCCAAGCTCCTTTGCCATGGCATTGCGGACACCGCCGTTCTGCGCCACGCCGCCGCTCATGCAGACCTCCTCGCGGATGCCTACACGCTTTGCCAGAGATGCAACCCTGGTTGCCACAGACTGGCAGATACCTGCTACCAGATCCGGGATATCAGTTCCGGATGCCAGCTGGGAAATTACCTCGGACTCTGCGAATACCGTGCAGGTGCTGGAGATGCTTGCCGGCTTTACTGCTTTTGCGGCTTCGGTTTCCAGCTGGGAAATATCAAGCTTCAGGATATTTGCCATAACATCCAGGAATCTGCCGGTTCCTGCCGCGCATTTGTCATTCATAACAAAGTTAATCATGCGTCCCTCTTCATTCAGAGAAAGAACCTTGGCATCCTGGCCTCCTATATCGATTACTGTTCTTGCGCCCGGACAAACATAGTGGACACCCAGCGCGTGACAGGTCAGCTCACTGACCTGATAATCTGCCCCATCATAGGTCTGGCGTCCGTATCCGGTTGCCACGGTGCATGCCATATCTGCCTGCGTAAGACCGCTTTCTTTCATTACATTTTCCAGTGCCTTGCTGACTCCGTCTGTTCCGACGGTAGCTACCACAATGGAGGAGGCCACGATTTCGCTTCCATCCTTCAGGATCACTGCCTTGGATGTAGTAGAGCCAATATCAATTCCCAGTGTATACATAACTGACACCTCTTCGAAATTTTTAACTGTTATTTCTATGTTTCTTTGCAGTTGTTAAAAATTAAACAAGTTTGAGCAAATAAAAACGGCGTCTTGCTTGTGTTTCACACTTTGGTATTCTAGTATACAAGATAAACGCCAAAAAAATTTGTTGTACGATTCCTCAATATCGCCAACAAACAGCTCAACTCATGACCTTATACTATCAAATTTATCAATGAATGTAAATAGTTTCTTTGTATTTTTTGTGTTTTTCACCGGAATTTTATTTGCACACCATTTCTTTTGTTTCTTTCAGTTTACATAAATCCAGCATTTTTTGTTTATTTTTAAACACTCTCGTTTCCGGGGCAACTGCCTGAAAAGCAAAGAAAAAGACGGAACTATGCGCTTCTTTGCATATTCCGTCTCTTCCTTTCTATAACAGATCGGATCAACCATTTCTGAAATAGGTCGGATACTTGGCCGTAGCCCTGTCCGCAATGGCTGTGATCGTTTCCAGATGCCTTCCCATGCATTCCTGAACTTTCTGGATGTTCCCTTCCACAATAGCCTCAACTATCTTTTTGTGTTCCTCGATCAGCTGCGGCACACGATTATCGAAAGCCACATCAAAGTTGCGCCAGCGCGCGAGGTGCAGCATCAGGCTATCCAACATGCACATCATGGCGCTGCGTCCTACACTGTCGATCATAATCTTATGGAATTCGGCATCCAGATCCGGAAAACGGCCAAAGTAATCGGCCTCATCCCTGTATTTCTCCTGTTCCTTCAGATTCGCTTCCAGCCGCTTCAGCATCTGGCTGCGCTCTGCTTCGCCCAGTTCGGTAAAAATCTCATAGAGGACTTCCTTTTCCACCGCTGTACGCAATGTCAGAAGATCCGCGATATGGCTTAAATCCATAAGACTGACATAGGTACCCCGCTGCGGATAAATCTCAATAAAGCCAAGCTGCTTAAGACGCGTAAACACAGTGCGGATGACCGAGCGGGACACTCCGTACTCCGCAGACATCTGATTCTCGCTGATCAGCTGTCCAGGCTCCAGGCGCAGCTGGATGATCCGGTTCAGCATCTGTTCAAAAATTTCATCTGACGTATTCGGATGACTCTCACCAGATTTCGCATAAATCATACTTACTTCTCCCCGCTGCTTTCATTTTTTACCATTCTACGTCAGAATCAATCCGCTGTCAACCGCGGGCCAAAAGCAATTTAAAGAGTATTCCTATTCACGAAAGGTCCGAAACAGGCCGGGGTGGTATCCGGGTTCGTCTGAATGATCTCGGCCGCCTTTTTTTTCAGTTCTCCCAGCATAACCTTCCCGCTTGCATTCATAGGGAATGCTTCCATACGCACGATGTGTGCCGGCAGCTTATAATACGCCAGATGGTTCTCCATATATGTCATAAGCCCCGCATTGCCAATGGTCATTCCTTCCTCCGGGATGATACAGGCCACGATCATCTCCTGCAGAACCTCTGTCGGAAGACCGATCACCTTCACATCACGGATGCCCGGGTAATGCCAGATCACCTGCTCAATTTCCCTCGGAGAAATATTCTCTCCACCCCGAATGATCATTTCTTTTATGCGCCCTGTGATATACAGAAAATTCCGTCCGTCCAGATGTCCCATATCGCCGGTATGGAGCCATCCGTCCGCGTCAATGGTCTTTGCCATTTCTTCCGGCAGATGATAATAGCCCTGCATGACATTGTAGCCACGCACGCAGATTTCTCCGTCTTCCCCTGTTTGCAGGCTGGCTCCGTCCGGCGCCAGGATCCGTACCTCGCAGTGGCGCAGTCCCCGTCCTGCCGTTGTGGCACGCTCTGTCGCCGAATCTCCCACATCACTGATGCTGACGCAGGGTGCGGTTTCCGTCTGTCCGTAAGATGCATGAAGGAGCAGCCCCGGAATTTCCCTGCGAATGGCATCATATTCTTCCTCACTGACCGGCGAGCCGGCAATGATGCCGTTTCGCAGGCTGCTTAAGTCATAGTCCTTATGGGCCGGATTCCTGGTGATAGCCAGGAACATGGACGGCACACCGTTTAACACCGTACAGTGATGCTTCTGTACCGTCTGCAGCACAGTTATGGTCTTATAATACTCCACCGTATGCATGCAGCAGCCGGTATGGATACTGGTCAGCAGACTGGCCGTTAAGCCAAAACAGTGAAACAAAGGAACGGCAATCATCATCTTATCGGATTCTTCCCAGCCCATATGGCCGCAGATTTCCAGCGCGCTGTTCACCAGACTGTAATGACTCAGCATAACCCCCTTTGGCATTGCCGTTGTTCCCGAGGTAAACAGGATAGCTGCCGTATCCTCCGGCCCCACCCTCCGGATATAGCCGCCAATCTCCCGTGTCACCTTTTTCATGCGCTCCGCGAAAACAAAGCTTTTTTCTGTCATCCACTGTCTTGCGGTATCCCGGCCAATGTAGATCCAGCGCTTCACCGTTCCCTCTAACTTCGGCGTGAGCTGTGCCACCATGTCCTCGTAAACTAGCTTTTTGTAGCCTTCTCCATAATACACAAACTCTACATCCGCATAGCGGAGCACCTGCTCCAGTTCCTCTGTGCTGTAGCAGGTATTCAGAAGGACCGGAACTGCCCCAATCTTGCTCAGGGCCAGAAATACAATGATCCAGTTGGGTGAGTTGGTACTCCAGATCCCCACATGGGTGCCTTTTCTGATTCCACAGGAAAGCATTCTTCCTACCATATAATCACTCAGCGTATCAAGATCCTTCCAGGTATAGCGCTGCTCATCTGCCTCTAGCGCGATACGGTCCGCGCTTTCCCTGACCCGGTTTCTGAGACATTCCGCAATTGTCTTTTTAATCAGCCTCATAACAAACAACTCCTTGCATACTTGTCGACAAGTTTTTTCTGTTAATAACTTAACACCTTTCAGGCTGATTTGCAAATATTTTTTTCGTACTCACGGACTTTCGTCAATACTGCTGATTTTCATTTTGGGCCTTTGTCTATTTTTAGTGGTAGATAAAATATTCCTGTGCCACCTTTTCGCGAATGTAGCGCAGACGGTTCGTGGTGTTTAAGTGCAGATGCAGGATCTCGTGGGCTTCTTTCGTCTGATTCTTCATCAGCGCATTCATCAGTGCAGTATGCTCCTTTATAATTTCTGCCTGCCTTCCGGTTCTGACCACATCAAAGTTTCTCCAGCGCCGGAAATGAATATAATCTTCCCGGATGATCTCCATCACATCCTTCTTTCCCACTGCGTCCAGAAGACATCCATGAAATTCATTGTCCAGGGCATAAAACGCATCCATATCAATGTTCTCCGATATGGCCGCCCGCTGACGTTCAATACAGTCCTTCATGGCTTTCCCCATCCGTTCCCGGACCTCCTGTGATTCAAACTGCAGAAGTCGGGTTGCCTCCTGCTCCACCGACTCCCGGATAAACAGGATCAGCTCCACTGCCTTCATGTCAATCAGGCTCACAAATGTCCCCCTCTGGGGATACACAGTCAGAAGTGTCCGTTCCTTTAACCGGCTGATGGCGGTCCGGATGATATGCCGGGATACCCCGTACTGTTTGCAAAGCTCATTCTCACTGATCTTATATCCCGGCAGATACACCAGTTTCTCTATTTTATTGCATAAATCCTCATAAATTTCTTCGCTGCTCATGGTTTCCTGCAGTATCATAATTCCCTTCTCTCTTGCTCTCTGGATTTTTGGTTCATATATACGAATATTCTGTTATTTCTATCACAATTATAACAGATTTCCATTTTTTTCTTTCGCTTACCCCAGAATCATTGCCCAGACCGGGATGGATATCAGGGAAAGCAGGGTTGAAATAACGATACATTTGGTAGCAAAGGTATAATCACAGCCGTATTTTGCTGCCAGAATCGCGGAGGTACTGCCAGCAGGCATACCCGTGATCAGCAGGCAGACGCCGGTCAGGAACGGATCAATTCCAGCCAGTCGGCATCCTGCAAGCAGCAGCGCCGGCAGAATTACCAGACGCAGTGCCGAGATAAACAGGGTATTGCGATCCAACATACTGCGCAAAGACATTCCGGAGAACATCATGCCAATCAGCACCATGGTCATGGCTGTGGTACAGCCGCCGGCAGATCGTACCCCTTTATCCAGCGCGCCAAGAAGTACCTTTACAAGATCCGGCACCAGCGGAATCCCGCAGTTTAATACAGCATTATACCCCTGATTTAACGGTGCCTGGAAGATCATCAGTCCCAGCCCGATATAGACAGCCACAATGCATGGATGCACAACCAGCTTTTTCACCACGCTCTTCATGTCCGGACTCTCCGTGAAGCAGGCAATGCCAGCGGACCACATCATGACACGCATCGGAATAATGAAGATGGACGCGTACATCATGCCCTCTGCGCCATAAATTCCCTGCGCGATCGGCAGTCCCAGGAAACCGGAATTGGAAACGATCGTGCAATACTGCATGACACGCTTTACTTCCTTCGGCTTATGATTATAAAGAATCTTGCTGAGAATATAGCATACCAGCTGAACCAGCAAGGAAATTGCCAGTACAACCGCAAATTTTCTTAAAATATCCAGATTAAATTCCATTCTGAAAGAATTGATGATATTGCAGGGCAGAAAAAAATACAGCACCAGATCTGTCAGAATTGCTTTTGCGTCATCCTTCAAAATCCCCGTGCTCTTTAAGATTGCTCCGGCTGCCACCAGAAAAAACATCATGACCTGCAAAGTCCATAAATTACTGATGTCCATTGTGTCTCTCCCATCTTCCGTCCATTCTATAAATGTGGCCGGTCACTTGCTGACCGGCCACACAGCGAAACCTGAATTTTTCAGCTTCCGTAATATTTATTTCATCTGCATGCCTACACGGATCATGCGGAAGGTTCTGTCTGCAGCGTTTGCGTAAAGTTCCTCCGCGCGCTCCAGAGCCTCTTCGATATCCATAGCACCGTTGATGGTCGGAATGATGCTCTCTACACCAAAATCGTAGATTTTCTCTGCACCGTTGCCCATGCCGCCTACAATGGCAACTGCCGGAACGCCCTTTGCCTTGCAGCGCATACCAATGCCGCTCGGTACCTTACCAAATGCAGACTGCCAGTCAATGCGGCCCTCGCCGGTTACAACCAGATCCGTGCCCTCTAACAGGCCATCAAAATCAATCAGATCCAGCACAGTTTCGATACCGGACTTTAAGTTTGCCTTTAAGTAACCGCACAGAGCTGCGCCCAGTCCGCCGGCCGCGCCTGCGCCTGCCTGGTTTTCTACATCCATGCCCTTCTCACGCATGAGTGCTGCGTATTTCTTCATGCCTGCCTCCAGACGGTCCAGGATCTCCGGAGTGCCGCCCTTCTGCTTGCCGAAGGTGTAGGTTGCGCCGTCCGGTCCGGTTAACGGGTTGGTTACGTCGCACATAACCGTAATCTCAGCTTCTGCTACTGCCGGATGCAGACCGCTCATATCAATATCAGCAACCTTCTCCAGATCAGAGCCAACGCCGGTCAGCACATTACCCTCTGCGTCCAGGAAACGAACGCCCAGCGCGCTCATAGCGCCCATGCCGCCATCGTTGGTAGCGCTTCCGCCAATTGCGATAGAAAGCTTGCGGTAACCGTGATCCAGAGCATCCTTAATCAGCTCTCCGGTGCCGTAGGTGGTGGTATTTAACGGATTTCTCTTCTCAGTCGGAACCATCGGAAGTCCGGAAGCTGCTGCCATCTCGATGATAGCAGAGTCACCATGGAACACACCGTAGGAAGCCTCGGTCTCCTCCATGAGCGGTCCGTGTACCTTTACCTTGCGGTAATCACCCTTGGTAACAGCAATAACAGCGTCAACGGTACCCTCACCGCCGTCCGCAACCGGAACACCAACTGTCTCGCAGCCCGGGAAAATGCGCTGTGCGGACTCATTTAACAGTTTAATGATCTGGTCAGAAGATAACGTTCCCTTGAAAGAATCGGAAGCAAACAGTAATTTCATAAAGCCCTCCTTATATAGTGGAATCTCTTATTTATGATTGTAATCGAAAACGGACCGGCATTCCAGAAGAATCGCCGGTCCATCATCAATGCCGTAATGGTATTCTGTTCTGTATTCAGTTGAAATTAGAGCAGGCCAGCCTTGGTCATCTCAGCTTTGATCTTGTCTAATACCGGTCCCTCCGGAGTAGCCAGGTTCGGAGTATACGGAACACCGATGTTGCGGCCGCGTAAGTTAGCCATATCCTTTGCTGCTACCGGGAAGCTTGCGCCGTCCATGGACAGACGTACCGGATTTAATTTGAACTGAGCCTCAAGGGAACCCTGAAGATCACCTGCAACATATTTGTTGTATACATCGGTGATCAGCTCCGGCATAAAGTTTGCTGCGGTACATACACCACCAACTGCGCCGTGGCACATAGAAGCGTACAGCAGGGTATCCTTGCCGCCGAATACCTTGAAGTCTACGTCTCTGTTTCTGCGGATGAACTCAGAGGTCTGGGTGATATCACCGCTGGTATCTTTCATACCAACAATGTTCGGAACCTCATGAGCCAGTCTCTCAACCAGGTTAGCAGACAGGGTGTAGCCTACACGGCCCGGGTTATTGTAAAGCAGTACCGGAGTCTCCGGGATTGCGTCTGCGATTGCTTTGAAGTGAGTGAACAGCTCGGTCTCAGTTGGCTTTAAGAACATCGGCTGCAGAACAGATACGCTTGCTGCGCCGTTTGCTACTGCCATCTTTGCAAGACGAACGCACTTTTTGGTGCTGATAGCGCCGATACCGAAGTATACCGGAACACGTCCAGCGGCCTGATCTACAACGATCTTTAAGCCTCTCTCCATCTCGTCCTCTTCTACTACATAGAACTCACCGTTGCTGCCGAATAACAGGATGCCGCTTACACCGCCATCGATTACATAATCAACCTGGCTGCGGATCGCAGCCTCGTCGATCAGCTCATCTTTGTCGATCGGGGTGATCATCGGGACAACTACGCCCTTAATAAAATCTGTATTCATACTATCTCCTTCCAGCGCACATGACGCCTTATCTGACACACTGCTGCCCACGGACCCGTAAGCAGCAGTGTATGATAACTTATTTTATATGATTGATGCGTTAAACTTATTTAACGATGCTGGTACCAGAAATCTTCTCGTAGTACTTGACGATGCTGGAGTGATCGTCTTTGTCGCATCCCTCAGATCTTAAGAACTGCATGATCTCCATCATCTCAGCGGTTAACGGAGCCGGAGAGCTGATTGCGTGAGCTGCGTTCAGAGCGTTGTTCAGGTCTTTGATGTGAAGCTCGATACGGAAGCCCGGCTTGTAGTTGCCTGCTAACATCATCGGCGCCTTAGCATCCATAACGGTAGATCCAGCCAGACCACCGCGGATTGCCTGGTATACTAACTCAGGATCGGTGCCAGCTTTCTTAGCGAAGGTCAGAGCCTCAGCTACAGCTGCGATGTTGATAGCTACTACCATCTGGTTAGCCAGCTTAGCTACGTTACCGGAACCAAGGTCACCAACGTAAACTACGGAACCAGCCATAACCATCAGCATGTCATAGTACTTGTCGAACAGCTCTTTCTTACCGCCGCACATAACAGAAAGAGTACCGTCGATTGCCTTCGGCTCACCACCGGATACCGGGCAGTCCAGCATGTCGATGCCGTGCTTAGCCAGCTCAGCGCCGATTGCCTTGCTCTCGGTTGGATCGATAGAGCTCATGTCGATTACAACAAGACCCTCTTTTGCACCCTCAACAACACCGTTCTCGCCCAGAACTGCTGCTCTTACGTGCGGGGAGTTCGGAACCATGGTGATAACAACGTCAACCTGAGCTGCCAGGTCCTTGTTGCTCTCTGCTGCGGTTGCGCCGCAGGATACCAGGTCTGCTACTGCATCTTTATTGAAATCGAAAACAACCAGCTCGTGACCTGCTTTAACCAGGTTCTTTGCCATCGGTCTTCCCATGATACCTAATCCGATAAATCCAATTTTCATTTTGAATTCCTCTCTTTCTTTAAAAAAGTAAAACTTCTTTTGGTTTCCCTGACAGGAGTTTTGCCTTGCGGCTCCCTCGCTATCAGCTTATGTCTGCATTATAATCAAACGGTCTGCCGCAAACAATAGGCAGAATGTCCAAATTCAAAGTTTAAAATGATGCAAATGTGATATTTTTGCATTTTTGTTTCATATTCATTGCAATTCATTTTATTTTCAAATCATTTATCATTCATTCACACAGTTCATCTGCAATTTCCGCTGCTTTTTGATCGTATTTTCTCATCAGTCTTTTTCAATTCCGTACTTCTTCATGTGGCGCCACAGCGTTGCCTTGCTGATTCCCATGGCCTGGGCGGTTTTTTCCCGGCTTCCGCTGAACTTGTGCAGCAGTTCCCGGATTTTTACCGCCTCGTCCGGCAGAACTGCCAGTTCCTTTTTCGCAGTTCCTTCTGCCTCTGCTGCCGCGCTGTCTGTGCCGTTTCCAGTGAGACGCTCCGGGTACAGCTCTTCCAGAAGCCTTCGCACTGCAACCTCATCAATAGAACGCTTTCCTGCCATCAGGATCAGACGCTCGCAAAAGCTCTCAATCTGGAACAGATTGCCCTTCCATGGGTAATCCAGCATCACTTCCATGGCGCCTTTCGTCAGCACATGATAACGGGAGTAATGCTCACAGCAGTCGTGAATAGTGTCCTCGATCTTTTCCAGTAAATCTTCCCGCCGTTCCCTGAGCGGCGGCACAAACAATTCCAGGCCGGACAGCAGATAATAAAGATCCGGACTGATCTTTCGCTCTGCCATCAGCTCGGAGAGCGGACAGCCGATGGTCACCATGACCCGCACGTCTACTTTTCGCAGGCTCGCGATATCCGCGCCATGGCAGACCCGGAAACGAATGAGCTGATACAGGCGGTATTGATTGGCCGCCGTCAGTTCCTCCACATCCCGAAGAAGCAGCGTTCCACCCTCTACCTGCAGCACGGCACCGCGGTTTCCAAAAATCATATTTTTCTGTTCCTCTCCGGACAGTCCCTCACAGGGAACATCAAGGAAGGGGCCCTGGGCACGGATGCTGCTGTTGTGAATGCTCTCCGCCAGCATCCGTTTCTCCGTTCCCGGTTCTCCGATCAGCACCACCGGATGCTCCGACAACGCATACAGATTGGCCTTTCGGATACACTCCTGCATGGCCGTGGATTTCTGCAGAATATCTTCAAACTGTACCAAAGGCGGCAAGGCCCGGCTATTCTCCCTTTTCTGGGTCATGCGGGATTTCTCCGGCGCCACCGTTTTTTTCTTCATTTTATGGCAGGTGACAATTGCCCCATCCGCCCGGGATTCGTAAAGAACCGGAGCAAGCACGGCAAAAATCGGTGTTCCGCCCCATTCAAAGAACAGAGAGTAATCCTCGCCTTTTTCAAAGACCCGCTTCCATGCCTCTTCTCCGATCATGGGAGCGGCCTTCCGGATATTTTCTCCCTTCAGCTCTTCTTCTTTTTTTCCGATCATGTCTTCCATCAATGGATTGACTGCCGTGATCACACCATTTCCATCCAGACGGATGACACCGCTGTAAGAATAATCCAGCAGAGTTTCCAGCTGAGCTGCAGTCTTCTTCTCTACATTCATGGCATATTCCATGTTTTCTGCCGTAGAGAAAGCCTGACGCATGGAATCCTCTGTCATGGAAAGGAAGAGGGAAGGTACTCCCGCCTCCGTCGCAATCGAAACTGCCGTATCGCCGCCGATCACCACATCCGCGCCCTCGGAAATAGCCCGGCGCACAACCACAGGAAGCTCAGCCCCCTGATCCGCGAAGTAGGTTTTCAGCTCAATGTTATAAAGTTCATCGAAATAAGACATATCGCAGAACATATTGCGGAAACCAACCACTGCAACCACCGGCTTTTCCTTTCCGGCAATCTGCTTCGCACGCATGATAAGAAGCGCCATCTCCTGCGCCGTCAGAACAATCTCAACTACCGGCGTGTCGGTATATTGCTTGATGATGGATGCTTGCAGGCCGCGGGCAATGATGATTGTCGCCCCGTCCGCAATGGATCGGCGTGCCTCCATAACCGTATCCCCGGTATGAATCACCCGCATTTCCTGAATCTCAAATTTTTTCTCCTGCAAAATGTTATGGGCCTGGTGGATCATCTCCTCCCTGGACACCAGAAGTGCTATTTTCCCCACGCGTTTTCCTCTCTTTCAAAATATGCCGCCACGCCGTGTACGGCGGGCGGCATATTTTTACTGCTGCTCTTTGATATTCTTTGATACAGTAATCTCCTGATTATCGATGTGCTCACGGATGGCCTTTTTTGCCTCTGCCACATGTCTGGAGCGGATTGCTTTCAGAATGTAGTCATGCTCCACCACCAGAATCTGGCGCTTGTCTGCATCCTTGATGTACTCCAGGCGGTAGCGGTACATCTGCTCACGCAGATTGTTTAAGATCTGAACCAGGCGGTTGTTGCCGGTTCCGTTGTAAATAATATCATGGTAATGCTCATCGGTCTCTGCGATGGTCATGGCATCGGCACTCTGGATTGCACTGCGGAATGCTTCCTGTGCTTCTTCCAGCTCTTTGATGTCATCCTCGGTCATACGCTGGCAGGCAAGCTCAATGGCAAGTTCTTCCAGCGAGCGGCGTACCTCCAGCACATCACGCAGGCTCTTCTCGGAAATCTTCGCAACCTCAGCGCCCTTACGCGGAATCATGAGCACCAGGCCCTCCAGCTCGAGCTTGCGGATTGCTTCACGGATCGGGGTACGGCTGACGCCCAGACGGTCTGCAAGCTGGATTTCCATCAGACGCTCGCCTGGTTCCAGCTCACCCTTTAAGATAGCCTGACGCAGGGTGTTGAACACGACATCGCGCAGCGGAAGATATTCATTCATATTTACCTTAAGCTTGTTTTCCATGATTTTTCTCCTCTTTCTGATTGTAAAAATTCGTTAAATAAACCTGTTTAGCCAGTTCTGCTGACTCGCCATAGCGCAGCTCCTCATAAGCCTCCTGCGCAGCCTTGGGATTCGTGAAAAGTCCGAACACAGTTGGGCCGCTTCCGCTCATCAGGGAACCGATGGCTCCAAATTCCAGCATTTTATCTTTAATCTCCTGAATCACCGGATATTCCTTTACGGTAACAGTCTCCAGCACATTGCCCAGTTTTCCAGCAATTTTTTTCAGGTCCTGGTCTTTGATGGCCTGGATCATGCCGTCAATGTCCGGATGCTGCTCCGGACGCAGGTCATTGGCATGTAGATTTTCATATACAAATTTCGTAGAAACATTGATTCCCGGCTTTGCCACCAGCACCTGACACTGGGGAACTGCCGGCAGTTTGGTCAGCACCTCACCGATGCCTTCAGAAAGAGCGGTTCCTCTTAAGATACAGTAGGGAACATCCGCGCCGATCCTCACGCCGCGCTCCATGAGCTGTTCTGTACTCATGCCAAGACGAAACATCTTGTTCACGCCAAACAGAACGGCTGCCGCATCACTACTGCCTCCCGCCATACCGGCCGCTACTGGAATGAATTTGCGCAGGCGGATCTGAATTCCTTCCTGAACCTGAAATTCATCCATCAGAAGCTTTGCCGCTTTATACACCAGATTATTTTCATTGGTAGGAAGGTAATACAGGTTCGTTTCTACTTCAATACCCGGTTCTTCCTTCCGCACCAGATCCACACGGTCAAAAATACCGACGGTCTGCATGATCATGCGCACATCGTGATAACCGTCTTCACGTCTGCGCAGTACATCCAGTCCCAGATTGATCTTGCCGTATGCCTTAAGGCTCAAATGCTTTATCATTGTTTTTCTCCGATTGTATTTCCGCATTACTTTGTATACAGTATATTATAGTGCGGGTTCTTAAAATCTGCAAGATATTTTGGCATTCTTTTCGGTTTTGTAACATTTCGACAAAAGTATGTTAAGATCACGCAAAAAAATATAATTGACAATCAAAAAATCTTTGCCTATAATAAGGCACATATTTATTTCATATATCGCAGATGCAAGAACAAAGGCGTTCCGATTACTAACCGGAGCGCCCTTTTTTTACGTATCAATACACTTCTCTAATCATAACTTTGTTCTCCCCCACGCATCTGCGGTATAGGAAATAAATAGAAATCCCAAATACAGTTAAGGAGGCTGGTAAGTATGAAAAAGCTGGAAATCATCATCAAACCCGAAAAGCTGGAAGACTTAAAAGGTATTCTGGACAGTTGCGGCGCCCACGGTCTTATGATCAGTAACATCATGGGTTACGGCACGCAGAAGGGTTACACGCAAATGTACCGCGGTACCAAATACACGGTCAATCTTCTCCCGAAGGTGAAGGTAGAAACCGTCGTTGCTGAGGATATTGTAGAGGCAATCATCAGCAAGGTTACGGAACAGATCACCACCGGTAATTATGGTGATGGTAAAATTTTCGTTTACGATGTAGAAGATGCCGTACGAATCCGTACCGGCGAGCGCGGCGACGAAGCGCTCTGATGTTTTCGCATTCTGCTGATCCCCCACTTCCGGCAGAACGCAGTCGTTTTAAATTTCATACAGACCAGTGATTATCGAAGGAGATAAGGGCGTTAGCCATTATCTCCTTCTTCTATTTATAATATTATAATGGTCTGCACTACAGGAGGTCACGATTATGGAAAATATCTTAAGTGAAGTATTTGGCATCTGGTTTCTGATCGGCGCGGCATTCGTATTCTTCATGCAGGCCGGTTTCGCCATGGTAGAGACCGGTTTTACCCGGGCAAAAAATGCCGGCAACATCATCATGAAAAACCTCATGGATTTCTGTATCGGAACGGTTGTATTTATGTTCCTTGGCTTTGGAATTTTACTCGGTGAGGATACACTGGGCGGCTTCATTGGAATCCCGACTCTCGGCATCATCACCGATTACGCAAATTTTGACTGGTCTAACTTTGTATTTAACCTGGTATTCTGTGCCACCACCGCTACCATCGTTTCCGGTGCCATGGCAGAGCGTACCAACTTCTTATCCTACTGTATTTATTCCGGCATCATTTCTGCTGTTGTTTATCCGATTGAAGCACACTGGATCTGGGGCGGCGGCTGGCTGGCACAGATGGGCTTCCACGATTTCGCAGGTTCCTGCGCCATCCACATGGTAGGCGGCTTCAGCGCACTGATCGGTGCCTGGATGGAAGGCCCGCGTCTCGGTAAATACAACAAGGACGGCACCCCGAACGCGATCCCGGGACATAATGTTGTCATCGGTGCCCTCGGCTGCTTCATCCTCTGGTTTGGCTGGTACGGCTTCAACGGCGCTGCCGCAACCAACGGCCCACAGCTAGCTTCCATCTTTGCAACCACCACCATTGCACCGGCGATCGCAACCGTTACCTGTATGATCTTCACCTGGGTAAAATATGGCAAACCGGATGTTTCCATGTGCCTGAACGCTTCCCTGGCCGGTCTCGTCGGTATCACCGCAGGCTGTGACACCATGGATGCCATGGGTGCTTTCTTTGTCGGCGTTGTCTCCGGGCTTCTGGTTTGCTTTGGCGTATGGTTCTGCGATTATGTGATCCGCGTAGATGACCCGGTAGGTGCTGTAGCCGTTCACTTCTGCAACGGTCTCTGGGGCACCATCGCAGTAGGTCTCTTCGCTACTACCTCTGCTCCGTCCTGTGAGATCAACGGACTGTTCTACGGCGGTGGTGTTCATCAGCTGATTTTACAGCTCACTGGTGTCGGCTCCGTCCTCCTCTGGACCGGCGTAACCATGTTCATCGTGTTCAAGGTCATTGATAAAATCTTTGGACTGAGAGTCACTGATCAGGAGCAGTTAGACGGACTGGATATCCATGAACACGGCATGAACGCCTACTACGGATTCCGCATCGACAAATAAAAATTTAGGGTTAAAACCAATAAAGGTCCGAAGCCGGGATAACCGGCTTCGGCTTTTCTGACTATTCTGCTATAATAAATAGAAAGGAAAAAGGCATTCTCTTATGAGAATGCCTTTCAATACGTGCGCGAGAAGATTCGAACTCCCGACACCTTGGTCCGTAGCCAAGTGCTCTATCCAGCTGAGCTACGCACACATATTATTTAGTTTGTTGAGCTCTTGTTCGCTGCAACGATGTATATGATACCGCAGGTTTGCCGTTTTGTCAACACTTTTTAAAAACTTTTTCACAAAAATTTTTGCAGATTTTGCAGATGGCCGAAAAATGGCTTAAATACGCCATTCTCCGGCCATGTATTCCATTTATGACAGCATGCTTTTATACCGTTCCCAGCAGATAATTGATAAACTGCTGCGCGGTACGTCCGGAAATTCCGCCATGGCTTAACTCCCATTTGTTGGCTTCCGCGCGGAGTTCGTCATCTGACATGGTAAGATCTGCCCTGTGTGCTAGCTCTACCACGATATTGAAATACTCCTTCTGAGATGGCTTGGAGTAATTGATGGTCACGCCGAAACGGTTTACCAGGGACAGCTTCTCCTCCATGGTATCGGAACGGTGCATGCCGTTCTGGCTCTCCACATCGTCGCGGTCGCTCCAGTTTTCCTTGATGAGATGTCTGCGGTTGGAGGTTGCGTAGATCAGGATATTGTCCGGCTTGGTCTCCACGCCGCCCTCAATGACTGCCTTTAAGAACTTGTACTCAATCTCAAACTCCTCGAAGGACAGATCATCCATATAAATGATAAAGCGGTAATTGCGGTTCTTAATCTGGGCAATGACAGCAGAGAGATCCTTGAACTGGTGCTTGTAGATTTCGATCATACGCAGGCCCTGGTCATAAAACTCATTGACGATGGCCTTGATACTTGTGGATTTACCGGTACCACTGTCACCGAACAGCAGCACGTTGTTTGCCTTTTTCCCCTCTACAAAGGCCAGGGTATTGTCAACCAGCTTTTTCTTCTGGATCTCATAGCCGATCAGGTCATCCAGCATGACAGCATCCATGTTGTTGATAGCGCAGAAATTCACGCCGCCATCTTCTCTGGACTGGATGCGGAATGCCTTATTGAGGCCGAACATGCCGACGCCATACGCCTTGTAAAAACCAGTCACCGCATCAAAGAATTCATTCTCATCTGCTGCTGCCGCCAGCTTTTCGCTTAACATCCGTACCTTCTCGCTGACGTTCTTATTGTACATCAGTTCCTTCTTGCCAATGGCCTTATAGTTTGACAGGCGGGTAAAGCAGTCAATGCCCAGGTACTCCTCCAGCGCGCTGAAATCATAATGGAACAGCTCCATAAATGCCTTGAAATCACTTTTCGCAAAATAATTGACGCTTCCTTCATTCGCGCCCACCTTCTCACAGGTAATACTGAAGGGATTCTCATTGGTAATCAGCAGAAAGGTCAAATAATTTTGCCATAAGTTTTTATCGAAAGCATAATCCGTCGCTACCTGAAGCAGGTGCTTGATCTGGGTAAAGGTTCTGGTAACCAGTTCCTCCCTGGTCTGGCTCTTGTCGTCTGCCTTCCGGATGATGTCGGCCAGTTCCATCAGAATGCTATCCTTCGGCATATCACCGTAGATGAGTAACCGTGAAACAATCTTGTACATCTTTCTCTCCTCGTCTTTCTTCTTTGTATGTAAGGTAATTATATGGATTCTACCACAATTTTCCGCAAAATAAAAGACAGAATAGCCGAGGCTACTCTGTCTGGTATGGGGGAACAAATAAATTGAAAGTCTTCTGAGTTATGCTGCTTTGTACTTCTCAATGTTCTGGAAAAGCTCATTGCAGTCGTTGCTGTAGATTTTTAAGTTCACGGTCTGGTTGAAGCCCAGATTCATGATACCAAGTAAAGATTTCGCGTCAACGACAACACTGCCGCGGCAAAGATCCATGTCAAACGGATACTGCTCTACAGTCTTAACAAAATCAAGTACCTCATCCGGATTACGGAAAGTCAGATTCATCTCTCTCATAATGGTCACTCCTTCTAAAATTGAATTAAATCAAATATAGTCAATGAATATGATGTCTTGTTTTTTATGTTGACATTATTCTACCATTTTCGTCAGAAATGCAAAGAGGAAATTTTTTAAAAAGGAGTAACTATTTAAGGTGTTATTCCTTTGTCAATGGTTCTGTTTCCGAAACTGTGCCGGAAGCATGCCCACTTCTTCCTTAAATACCTTACTCATGTACTTTGGATCGGAATAGCCTACCATTTCCGCGATCTGGTTTAATTTCAGGCTGGAATGCAAAAGCAGCTCCTTGATGCGCTCGATGCGCATTTTCCGCACGGTCTCCGTAAAGGATATGCCGGTTTCTTTTTTGATCAGCGTGCTTAAATACTCATCGGTCACACACAGCCGCTCTGCCAGCTCCTCCAGCGTGATGCCCTGGCTGTAATAGGTCTCGATCATGGACAGGGCACGCTTTACCAGCAGGCTGACGCTCTCCGGCTGATCCTGTCCGCCGGTAATCGCATCATAAAAGTTTTGCATCAGCTCGCGGATGCGCTGCCAGGAAATTGCCTGAGATAGTTCCCCCACAATATGACGCATGGAAATGTGATCCGTCACCCGGCCCATGGAATCCGCGACTGCGATCATAGCCACCACAAGCCTCGCCCAGGCTTCGCGGATCTCATCCGGATGATGCGGTTCCTCTACACAGTATGCCATAATCTGCTCCAGTATGCGGTCATAGGCAGCCCGGTCCCGCTTCACCACTGCCTGCTTTAACTGAGACTCCAGATCCAGGGAATATTTAAGCGGCACTGTCTGGACGGCACTGATCTGTTTTTCCGTCATCAGCTTTCCTTCCGGAAAGCAAAGTTTCCACATACGGGCCTGTTCCAGCTTCTCAAGGCCGGAGGAAAACTCCGTCAGGCCCTGGCAGACTGTCCAGCCAAAGATCGGCGGGTGCTTCAGATTGCTGTAGGCCGATGGGATGACCAGCTTTTCGCACCAGCTGCGGATTTTTTCCGGATCCTTCATATTATAAAAGACTATCACGATGGATCTGTGGTGTACTGTAGTCAGCATACAGACGGAATACTCGCTTCCTGCTGTCAGATACGGCTCCAGAAACCGCTCTGCAGGCTCATAATAGTCATCATAGTAGTCACTTAAATATGCCGTCAGAATGGCAAAGGTACCGTGGCTGTCAATGCCGTAGGTAGTTTCTGCATAGACCTCCAGTTCCTCATCCACGGTAAGCTCCGCCAGAAGTGCTGAACGAAAGATCTGTTCCAGCGACAACAGCTTTTCCTGAATCTTGCGTGTACCTGCCTCCTGCCTTAAGGAGGCACTGGCAGTCCCCAGCGTTTTTTTCAGTTCCTCAAGCTTGATCGGCTTTAACAGGTAATTTTCAATGCCCAGCTCAATGGCCCGCTTCGCATAGGAAAAATCGGAATAGGCCGTCAGTACCACGGCTTTCCCTGTAAACCCTTCTTTTCTCAGCTTTTCCAGCATACTCAGGCCATCCATCTCCGGCATTTCAATATCCATGATCACAAGATCCGGCTGTTCAGCCAGGATACGCTGGTATCCTTCCGATCCATCCTTGGCTGAACCAACGACCTCATATTCCGGATCCAATTTGGGCAGCATTTTTACCAGACCATTCCGGATCGATTTTTCATCCTCCACTATGATAATCTTCATTCTGCTCGTCTCCCCCCTTCTGCACAGATAAACAGATGCACACTGGTTCCTTCTCCTTCCCGGCTCTCAAAATACATCTCATGCTCTTCCCCATAATAGAGCTCCAGCCGCTTTCTTACATTCGCCACACCTACATGATTTCCATCACTGCTGTTTTTATTATTCAGCTCATTTACAAGCTCCTGCGGCAGGCCGCAGCCGTTATCACGGATCCGGATATAAAGCTGCGCTCCAAAAAGCTTCATGGTTATCTCAATGCAGCATGGCTTTGTCATCCGCCGAAATCCATGATTGATGGCATTCTCAACAAAAGGCTGCAAAAGCAGCTTGTGGATCCGGTACCCCATCAATTCCTCCGGCACTTCTGTTTTTATCATGAGCGGCTGGTCCAGCTTCTCCTTCTGCAGCATCGTGTAACGTTCCAGCCAGGAAAGCTCCTGCCCGATGCTCACCATATCACCCGGATTGCGGATGGAATAGCGCAGGATATCTGCCAGCGCCCCCACCATATTGCTGACCTCAAAATCATCGTGCTCCAGTGCCTTCCAGTTGATGGTATCCAGTGTATTATACAGAAAATGCGGATCGATCTGGGCCTCCATAGCCTGCAGCTCTGCGTTTTTCTGATCCACCGTAGACTGCTTTACCTTCTCGACCAGCTGCTTTAACTGGCCGGACATCTCATTAAAACCGGCCACAATACATTCCACTTCGTTGGCCGGATGCTCTACACTGGGTATTTGAACATCAAAATTACCGTTTTCAATTTCCGACATGGCATACACCAGCCGTCCCACCAGATCCAGCACCGGCCTCATCATAAATGTAAGCAGCACCGTTGACAACAGCATCAGAGCCACCATCGATCCCAGACCTATGCAGATATTAGCCTTGATCTGCTGGTCATACTGTACCTTAGAATAAAAATGGTATACATTCCAGCCGGTTTTATCATTCTTTGCCTTCAGCACACGATAACCGCGCTGCGACTTTACCGCAATACTTTTTCCGATCTGGTCAGGATCCGCCGCCGCGATAATCTGGTCTGAGTCACAGATATAAACTGTAGATTTGTCACTGACCTGGATATCATCCCACAGCACAGATTGATTTACACTGAGAACCACTATACCGGTCTGACGGTTGATGTTTCTGTAATCTGCAAGACGTCTGGTCAGTTGAAACATATGAACCGGCTGGCTTTCTGTTCCAAGCACATAAGAGCTTCCCTGATACACAGCCATCTGATCCTGCATATTAACCTTCGGAATCTTGTTTGCCCATTTTGTGGAAACAAAGGAGGCTGCTTCCTTGTCATAAAAGCAGACCGTACCGGATTCCGTGATCAGGGTAATCCCCTCCACTCCGACATTCCGGTTGCAGATATGGGCCAGGCTGCGACGGATCTGATATTTTACCGCATCCGAAGGCTTTTCTGACTCATTGATCTGCTCCACCAGTTCTATGATCTCATCATTCGTGCAGAAATCGTAAAGCACCATATCATACTTATCGATGACCATCTCCAGCGTGTGATTGGCAGTATTCAGCTCTCCCTCCAGTTCCCTCTGCAGATTATGCTTCATCGTCCTCCAGGTCTGCACCTGCAGATAAAGCGTAAAGCACAGAATTGGAATAATCAACACTACAGCCAGAAAAAAAATCATAGACCGGAGGCTTCTATTCTTTTTCATATTTCGCCCTCCTGATGCGGCTGATACGCTCCGAAAGCTGCTCTAACTCATCCTGGGTATCTTCGCCCAAAATGACCCGGTTAATGCTCTCCGCGATTTCCATGGACAGGGATGGCCAGTAGGGCTCTATTTCCCTAAGCTTCGCCTGCTTCAGATAACTCCAGTAAGCCTTCTTTGCCGGATCGGTCTGGATCTGCTTTTTTAAAAGATCCCTGCGGGCTGCCAGATATCCCACACTGTCCAGATATAGCTCTGTCTGCTCTGGCTGTTCCATAAACCTTACAAACTCTCTTGCTTCCTTTTCGTGCTCCGCACAGGTCACTGTGAGTACTTCGCCTCCGCTGATCGTAATGGAATTTTCACCACACGGCAGCTTTGTCGTGGCAAAATGCAAATCCGGATTTTCTTTCCGGATCTCATTCTCGTAACTGGATGTCATAAATGCCATGGCAATATTTCCGTTTGCAAACTCCCACGCAATATCTGAAATTGTCATATTCACATTATCCTCACTGAGGGCCCTATTCTCCGCCAGCTGCTTTAAAAATCCAAAGGCCTGTCTGCCTGCCGGAGAATCGATCTGTGCCAGGCTTCCGCCATAATTCCAGAAAATAGGCAAAAAACAGAAACTGCTCTCCTCACTCTGCAATGCCGGAAATGCGCAGCCGGACACCTGGTCTGAAGTAACCGCTTCCGCAGCTGTCACAAACTCCTCCAGAGTTGTGGGCACTCCGACTCCCGCCTGCTTCAAAAGATCTTTATTATAATAAAATATCAGGCAGTTGAGCCCCAATGGCAGCCCAACCAGACGGCCATCCTTCGTGCGGCAGCTGATAAGCGCCCTGGAAAGATAGTTCTCTGCTTTTATTTCTGATGACAGATCCTTCAAAATTCCAACTTTATCATAGTACTGGATATCTGAAGAATCTACAATGGCCAGATCCGGCTGTTCCCCATCTGCAGCTGCCAAAACCAGACGCTTCTTAAAATCCTCATCTGCAATATAGTTGATCTGAATTTCAGTGTCCTGATGCGTGTCATTGAATTTCTGAACCAGTTTTGCCAGACACTGCCTGGATTCTTCCCGGTCCCAATAATGCCAGAGACGCAGAACTGTCTTTTCCTTCCGTTCGGGTTCTTTAACAGGCGCACAGGCCACCAGAGCTGCCACACCGCATAGAAGAAGAGCAAGCACAGCCTGTCTTATAATGCTCCTTCTATCTTTCTGTCTCACATTTTCTGGTTCTTCTGCTCTGTTTCCTTCCGTCATGTTCTGCTTATGTCCTTCCCAGTCACACTTTCCCATGTTATGCCTTTCCCTGTTCATCTTCTCTCTGCTTCATACGCTCATGCTCTTCTTTGATTTCTTCATACAGATGATAAAAAGTCCAGCCGGCATTACTTTCTGTCACAACAGCCTTCAGTTCCACCTTCGGCACGCCCGCTTTTCGCAGCCCAAATAAAAGCTCATCGATCCTGCGGCCGGTAAAGCCATGCATCACCAGCATCTCATCCGGAATAGCCGGAAGCTCTGTTTCCGACACGTACCCATTCTCTGTGCGCTCATAACCTGAAATCCCGGCAAGCGTTCCCACCTGTTGAAGCACCTGCTCCGGTGCCACATTACGGATACGCACTCCCATGCGTACCAGAACACCTTTTAATTTCATCACCTTGGATGAGACTTCCGGATTATAATAAAGGACCAATTCATGTCTTGCTTTTCTGATCATGTTTTCTTCTCCTATTTGCTATTCTGTTTTCATTTCTTATCTTATGTATACAGCGTAACAAAAAAAGGTATCTCTGTAAATACAGAAATACCTTTTCACGTAAATGCCGCAGGCCGGAATCGAACCGGCACGGGAGATTAGTCCCGCAGGATTTTAAGTCCTGTGCGTCTGCCAGTTCCGCCACTGCGGCATATCCTTTTCAGGAAGTGGATGGAGGTGGATTCGAACCACCGAAAGCACAGCTAACAGATTTACAGTCTGCCCCCTTTGGCCACTCGGGAACCCATCCATACTAGCTTCGACAAGCAAAAGTTATATTATCATACCAATAATCAAAATGCAAGAAGTTTTTTTATATTCCTGCAATATTCTTGCAATGTTCAGGCTGCCGCAATGCGTCAAAAGACCGGTTGCGACAGCCCTGATTTTTTATTTCCGTCTATATCATCTACACCAGTACCCCGCTCGACAGCAGCACGCCGCTGTGGGCCGGTACATCCAGCGTCAGCCAGCCATGGTCGGCATGATAATTAATGCGTCCGGCATTATAGCCCTTTTCATCAGACAGCATTACCCGGGTGATGACATCCTCATCGGTGATGCCAAGCTCCCACACCGGCACTCTGACGCTTCTGCCATCACCACGGTTGTTGATGATGACTGCGCACTTGTTTGCCCCGCTCATACGGCCGTAGGCGATGAGCTGGCGGTCTGCCAGAAGCTGTTTTAAGGAGCCACGGCGCAGGGCCGGAAGCTTCTTATGCAGATCGATGAGGTAACGGTGGTACTCGATCAGCTCAAAATCCTCAAAACCCCACGGATAAGTCCGGCGATTATCCGGGTCAGTCCAGCCGCAGACTCCTGCTTCGTCACCATAATATAAGGTCGGTGCCCCCGGCCAGGTCATCTGTACCATGATGGCTTCGCGGAAGATTCCGTAATTGACGCCAAACTCTGCCATCTTGGCCCCGGCTGTTCCGATTCTTCCCACGATCTGGTTGGTACGGGTCAGGAAACGGCTGTGGTCATGGTTGGAAAGCTGATTCATGGCCACCAGGACTGACTGGGTCTGCATACGGCTCATGTGGTAATACATGGAGCGGAAAAAGCTCACACCGTCACCGTAAAGAGCACCGTTGTACTCATCGCTGTGCTTCTCCATACCAGTCAGAAACCAGGTCAGCGGCTCCATGAAGGCATCATAGTTCATGACCGTATCCCACTGATCCCCCGCCAGCCAGCTGCTTGGATCTCCGTAATGCTCTGCCAGGATCATCGCCTCCGGGTTTGCCTCCTTGACATGCCTGCGGAATTCCTGCCAGAATTTATGATTGTACTCGCTGCTGTGGCCCAGGTCTGCAGCCACATCCAGACGCCAGCCATCCACTCCATACGGGGCAGACACCCATTTCCCGGCAATCTTCATAATGTACTCAAACAGCTTTGGCGAATCCTCATAGTTTAGCTTCGGCAGCGTGTCATGCCCCCACCAGCCGTCATAGGTTCCGTTATCCGGCCATGCGTCCTCATTGTAAAACTTAAAGAAGCTGCGGTACGGGCTTTCCTCACTTTCATAAGCACCTGGCTCATAGCTTCCCTGATGGCTGTAGATTTTCTCTCGATCCAGCCATTTATTAAAGGAGCCGCAGTGGTTGAACACCCCATCGATGATAACCCGCATACCGCGCTTGTGAACTTCTTCCATAAAACGGGCAAAAAACGCATCGCTGGCTGCCAGGTTCTCCGGGTCAGCACTGCGTATCTGATATCTGGTCGCATGGTCATTGTTCACCGCGTTTACTGCCACCGGCTCACCGCCATCTTTGACGATCACGCCATAATGCGGATCGATGTGGTCATAATCCTGACTGTCGTACTTGTGATTGGACGGCGAGACAAACAGCGGGTTGAAATAGATCACCTCAACTCCCAGATACTGCAGGTAATCCAGCTTGTCCCACACGCCCTGAAGATCACCGCCGTAGAAGCAGCCCACATCCATGGTAGACGGATTGGTGCTCCAGTCAGTTACCTGATGTACCGGACGCCCAATATAGACATACTCGCATTCCGTCACATCGTTGCTCTGGTCACCGTTGCAGAAGCGATCCACAAAGATCTGGTACATGACCGCGCCCTTTGCCCACTCCGGCGTATGAAACCCCGGCGTAATGCGAAATGCGTAGCAACTCTGAATATCCATGGTTGCGCCCAGACGGTTAAAATAGCAGACTGCGCTGCCCTTCACCACCTGGAAATAATAGCGCTGAGGCTGACTGTCCGCCTTCATGCGATACTCGTAATAGTCAAACAGGCCGTCAGAAGATACCTTCCTCATCTCCGCCTGTATATTCTTATCTTCCTCAATATAAAAAACCCGATCGACATCATTTTTTGCTGTGCGAAACCAGAGAGTTACTGTCTCACCGGCGTCCGGTTCCTCCGGGTATCGGTAATCCTGCGTCTCATCCGAAAACAATGCCTGCCGGTTTATTTCATTTTCCTGATGCTCATCAAACATAATAACCCCTGCTCCTTCCTGCCCAGATCCGCCAGCCCCATTCGCATGTTAAGCCAACAGTAACTTTTTCTTATACGCTCTGACGAATCTGATGGAATCATATAAATTTATTTTAAATGATTCTCATGTCGATTACAACATGTTTAAGTAATTCAAGTAGGAATTTTTGAACTGAAAATCCGCTGTTTTGGTATAGTATCTCAAAACAGCGAAAGAGCCAGCGGGGTAGCTGGCTCTTTCAGGAGAAGGTATTTCGTTTCTTATGGGGTGTAGCAAAAACTATATAATGTATTGGGGGGTTTACGCCTATTATAATAGCACGGCCCAACCAATAAGTGTTAACAAACATGAACAAATTTCAAAACTTTTTTTGTGCAGTTTGTATAGTTTTCAACTCCATTTATTTCTGGAACAGCGCTTCAAACTCTTCCTGACCGATTTTTTCTTTCTCGATCAGCAGGGCGGTACAGCTTTCCAGCACATCCCGGTGCTCCAGGATGATATTCTTTGCTTTCTCATAGCACTCATCAATGATGCGCTTTACCTCAGCATCAATGGATGCGGTTACTTCATCGCTGTAAGCGCGCACATGGCCGAAATCACGGCCGATAAAGACCTCATCATCATCACTGCCGTAGTCGATCATGCCAACCTTCTCAGACATGCCGTACTGGGTCACCATAGCACGCGCGATCTTGCTGGCATGCTTGATATCCTGGGAAGCGCCGGTCGTCACATCACCGAAGATGATCTCCTCCGCGATACGTCCGCCAAGAGATACCATAATATCCTGCAGCATCCTGCCCTTGGTGTTGAACATCTCATCCTCACCCGGAAGCGGCATGGTGTAGCCTGCTGCCCCGACACCGGTCGGGATGATGGATACGGTATGAACCGGCCCCACATCCGGCAGTACATGGAACAGGATCGCATGACCGGACTCATGGTAGGCGGTGATCTTCTTTTCTTTCTCAGAGATGACACGGCTCTTCTTCTCTGCGCCGATGCCGACCTTGACAAACGCACGGTCAATATCAGACTGGCGAATGTAGCTGCGGTTCTCCTTTGCTGCGAGAATTGCGGCCTCGTTCATCAGGTTTTCCAGATCTGCTCCGGTGAAGCCGGAGGTGGTTTTAGCCACGCGGGCCAGATCTACATCCTCACCTAACGGCTTCTCTTTGGAGTGCACCTGGAGGATTTCCACACGGCCTTTCACATCCGGACGGCCTACTGCTACCTTACGGTCAAAACGGCCCGGACGCAGGATAGCCGGATCCAGGATATCTACACGGTTGGTCGCAGCCATGACGATGATACCCTCATTCACACCAAAGCCATCCATCTCAACGAGAAGCTGGTTTAAGGTCTGCTCACGCTCATCGTGGCCGCCGCCCATGCCGGTGCCTCGTCTGCGGGCTACCGCATCGATCTCATCGATAAAAACAATACACGGCGCTGCCTTCTTGGCATCCTCAAATAAATCACGGACGCGGGACGCACCCACGCCGACGAACATCTCTACGAAATCAGAACCGGAGATGGAGAAAAACGGAACGCCTGCCTCACCGGCTACTGCCTTGGCAAGCAGCGTCTTACCCGTTCCAGGAGGGCCCACTAAAATAACGCCCTTCGGAATTCTCGCTCCCACGCTGGTATACTTCTGCGGATTTCTCAGGAAGTCCACCATCTCCTCCAGATCTTCCTTTTCCTCCTGAAGACCTGCCACATTTTTAAAGGTGACATTGCTGGTGTTGGTCATGCGGGCGCGGCTCTTGCCAAAGTTCATCATCTTGGCATTGGTCCCGCCGCCGGCACCGGCTCTCATATTCATGATGATCAGCATCAGAACGACCGCGCCTACAGAGACAGCCACTGGAAGAAGGATGCTCATCCAGTAGCTGGTCTGGGGAACATCGTTCATGCTGTAGTCGATGTCCATATCCTGAAGCATCTGCTGAATCTGGTTTACATCGGACACATAGGTTACATAAACCTCACCCGCGCGGTTGGCAAGACGCACCTCACCGGTCGGTGTCTGCTCATTCTGGTAAATGACCAGGGAACCCACATCCCCGCTTTCCAGTACCTGTTTGAACTGCTGATAACTCAGCTCGTTCTGTTTTCTGCCCGGCATAAACGCCAGAGCCAGTACGATCAGGAGCAGCGGAAAAAGCAGCCAGCCGCCCCGAAAACCACTTTGCTGTTTCACTCATCGGCCTCCTTACTGGTCAACCTCAACCACTCCGATGTACGGAAGGTTGCGGTATTTCTGGGCGTAGTCCAGGCCGTAGCCTACTACAAACTCATCCGGAATGGTGAAACAGGTATAATCTACTTTAACCTGCTTCTTCACACGGCGCTCCGGCTTGTCAAGCAGGGTGCACAGGTGAATGCTCTTCGGCCCACGCTGCTTTAAGACCTCGATCAGGTATGCAAGGGTGCGGCCGGAATCGATGATATCCTCCACGATCAGGACCTCCTTGTCTGCCAGGGATTCATCCAGATCCTTGACGATGCGGACTACGCCGCTGGACTTGGTGTCATCTCCGTAGCTGGAAACAGACATGAAATCCATGGTGACCGGAACTGTGATACGTTTTGCCAGCTCACAGGTAAAAAATACTCCACCCTTTAAGATACAGATCAGGTGGATCTGTTTTCCCTCATAATCTTTGCTGATCTGCTCTGCTACTTCACTGATTCGCTTGTTTACGTCTTCTTCCGGCAACAATACTCTGATCTTATCTGCCATAATCTTTTCCTCCGTCGCAGGTTACCTGCAATATGTTTTCTGTATGTTCTTCTATTTTATAGTATTCGCTGATCCGAAAGCCCACTACCCACAACACATGACTGCCTTCTGCCAGAAGCAGAATCTTCTCCCTTTTTTCTTTCGGGATTTTCTCATCGATCATGTAACGGGCAATGGTCTTGCTCCCTCCGGACGGCAGGATCAGGTAATCTCCCGTCCGTCTGGTTCTCACAGACAGCGTACCTTTAATTTTATCATAGTCAAACCATTTCGTATACTGGTTTTTGGGAATTTCCTGGTCTTTTTGACGAGAAAAAACCGTCATATGAAGCTTTGGAGCTGTCTGAGGCACGGTGTTCCCGCCCCAGCCGCCGGTTTCACGGTCCAGAACCGGCTTCTGTTCCGCCTTTCCCGCAATTTCCAGAGTCTCATATCCGGTCCGTGCCATAAGTCCGCCCGGCAGGTCTACACGGCTTCCCACCGGTTTCCCAGCCAGTTTTGCGATGGCTGTGAAATGGCGGCTGGTGATGTCCTTCCAGCCTGGTTTCAGCTGGTCCAGCATATGCCGAATGAGATACATCTTCAGAATCTCCGGCTGAGCCGCAAAGACCGCAAGGGGAATTATCACACGTTCTGGCATTTCGTCCGCAATGTTCCTCCTTGCGCCAGATTCAGAATCCCGGCTTTCCTGCTGCCTGCTGACTGCCACTCTCCAGATTTCCGCCGCCCGCTGACGCAGATATTCATCTGCCTGTCCGATAATCTGCCCGGCCTGGAGAATATGCTCCTCTGCCTGCTCATTCACAGTCTCCTTTAAAAGCGGAAGCACCTGGCTGCGGATGCGGTTCCTGGTATAATCTGCCGACTGGTTGGTGCTGTCCTCACACCAGTCCATATGCTCTGCCGTCAGATATTCCCTGATTTCATCCCGGCCCACACAGAGTAAAGGACGGACACGCCGTCCCTGCACCGGCCGGATCCCGGCAAGTCCGGTAAGTCCGCTGCCCCGCAGAAGATGGTGCAGAATGGTCTCCGCGTTATCATCCCGGTGATGAGCCAGAGCCAGTTTCACCCGGCTGCCATCAGAAAACTCCCGCTCCCATTTTTCTGCTTCTTCCTCCAGTATCTGATACCGCAGGATCCGCCCCGCTTCCTCCTCGGAAAGGCCATGCTCCGCCGCGTAGGCCGGAACCTGACAGTGGGCCACATACAGCGGAACAGAAAGGCTTTCACACAAAGCCTGTACAAATGCCTCGTCCCGGTCTGCCTCGGCTCCGCGGATGCCATGGTGGACATGAACCGCTCGGAGCGCAAAATCCAGCTGTTTCAGCACCGTCAGCAGGCACACGGAATCTGCCCCGCCAGAAAGCGCCACGATCACTGCGTCCCCCTGGGTAATCATGCCCTGCTCCCTGATATAATCTCTCACTTTATTCAACATCTTATCTTTCCTGTATACGATTCTTTTTCCATTAACACTTCAACTATACCCGTAATTCCGTTCATGTGCAAGCTGCGATTTTCTCGTTATTGTCTCCAGGCGCGCAGCCGGCACCACCTTTTCCGTCCCATATTCGGCTCCGCTGCTACCGTTTCCAGATTCCTGCCACCAGTACGGTCATATCATCATTCATGCCTCCGTTCTGACAGGCAAACCGCAAAATCCGCTCTGCCATGTCCTGCGGGGTCTTCATCGGCATGGACTCCATATACTCTTTCAGGCTGCGCTCCTTCTCAAGTCCCGGGCAGGCCTCCAGAACGCCATCCGTCATCATAATGACCCGGTCATCATCCCAGAGTTTGCGGGAAAGGAGCACCGGCTCTGCCTGGGAAATCACGCCAGCAGGCAGATTTCCAGCGTCCAGTATCTCTGCCTGCCCGTCACTGAGCACAAAGGTTGCCACCGCTCCCATCTTCATGGCCTCCAGCACACCGCTGCAAAGGTCCACACAGCACAGATCCAGCGTGGCCGGATGCTGTTCCACCCCGGTTAATAAAAGAATTGTATTCACCATTTTCAGGGCAGAACGGGCGGAAAACCCTGTCTCCAGAAGCTGCTGCAAAAGCTCGATCACCTTCCGGCTCTCCTGGGCCGCTGTCTCTCCGCTTCCCATGCCATCTGAAAGGCTCATGATCACCTGACCTGGAAGACTCCCGGAATAGGTATAATTATCCCCGGAAATCCCGCTTCCATTCTTTGACATGCGGGCAACCCCATACATCATCCGGTATTCTCCCGGTTCCAGAAACCGCACAACTCCAGGCTGCCTTGTGATAAGCGCCCGGGTGTCCGGCGGCGCGTACCAGCCCTTTCCGCCCGCTGCCTGTCCAAACAGCGCAGCGGCCTCTTTTGCCGTCATACAGCGACCTCCCAGAGCATGTAGTGTCACATACGCCTCCCGGTAACGGTTCTCATGCTCCAGAAGCAGCATATTGTCTACCGCAATCTGATGAAGGCGGAAGATCCGCCGCACTGCTTCTTCTTTTTCCTCCGTAATATCCGCAGCCTGGCCCATCTGACTGGCAAACTCTTCCAGCATCACAGCCAGTTCCCGAAACTGCACCATAACCGTATCCCGGCTCTCCAGAAAACGGTTTTTCCACTCCAGATTCATGGTTGCCCGCCCCAGATTCCGGTTGAGCTGTGTCAGATACGCCTCTTTATTCCGGCACGTTTCCAGAAACAGCCGGGGCATGTCCTCATATTCCACCCTGCCCTTCTGCTCAAAGGAGCGGAGCAGATAATACAGATAATAACTTCCATCCTTATCCGCGTCGCTGTACAGATTGCACCGGCTGCACTGCCCGCACACTACGGCCGCTGCCGTCTGCATGGCCGCCAGGGCATCCTCCCTGGTCAGTCCCCGCTCCTCCTCCATCCGGTCATTGCATGCCCGGGCCAGGACCCCCAGCGACCGGGCCATCTCACTTAGTCTCTCTGCCGTATAAATATTCACATCAGCCATATCCCGGCGCCGTTTTCGCTTCCACACAAAAAATCCCCTCCTGAACCACAATATATGCGGCAGGAAAGGATCCTATGTCTGTTATTTTTAGTCTCGTCTGTTCTAGTTGTCTTTTGGTCTTGGTTTCAGCAAAATCTCGTCTGGTTTGACCAGTCCCAGCTTCTGCTTGGCCACTTCCTCTATGTACTGCTTGGTCTGCACATAGACCCTGCGTTCTTCCAGCTCTGCGGCCCGTTTCTGTTCGTTTTCCACCTGACGGATCAGCGATTCTTCTTTGGCCTGGTACTCCATGAGCTTCTTCTCCATGGAGGTATTCTTCACATTCACGACCACCGCCAGACTTAAAACCACTATGGTAATTCCGATAATGGCCAGTCGGTTGCCCAGACCCTCTCTGCGTTTTTTGCGCCCTGTTCCCCGCGTTTTCATGTTTCTCACCAGCTTTTTGTTACCCTGACTTTCTAATTCGATGTTATGTTACCTGTGTAATTTCATTCTAATGCATCGAAGAATCAATTTCAAGAGCTTTTGCAAATTTCTGCTGATGATCCTGTCATAAAAAAGCATGGATACAAAAATGGATCCGATAATATAAAAACGCAGTGCTCCGTCATTCTCACGGTACAGAAACAAAAAGGTGAAAAAGCCGGCCCAGATCCAGTAGCAGAAATCCTCCAGTCCTACCGCCAGACTCCTGTGAGGCACCAGAGACCGGAACAGCCGGATGAGATCGTACACCATCATAAGAACCGCGCCCACTGAAATGCTCTGAAGCAGAAGCCGCGCCTCCCGGCATACCGCAGCCATCAGCCAAAGAGCCGGGCCAGAATGGACTGTCCGGCTTTCCGGTATGCCTCATTGGAAGAGTAAGTCAGGCTGTCTATCTGTCCTTCTACCTCCATCTCTCCCTTTTCCACAGTAAGGCGGCTGACATGGAGATCTTTTCCCTTGATAGTCAGAAGACCCATGTCCGTATCCATCACCACCTGGTTTTCGTCAAAGGATACCACTTCCCGCACCCCTGTCAGGCTTGCCGCGTTACGATTCTCCAGCCTGCAGGCATGGGCGCGGATTCCGGATCTTTCTTCCACAAAAAAACCTCCCCGCCTAAACTCATGGTTTAGTATATGGGAAGGTTTTCATGTTTATGAAAGTAATGATAATAGAATCAGAGGTAGCGGTAGAGCTCCTTTGCATCGTCCTTGCGAACGGTTTCCTGCACATCAAGAACCTCCACTTTCACGGAAGAAGTACCAAACTGAATCTCAATGATGTCCCCTGCCTTCACGTTCACCGAAGCTTTGGCGGGGCGGTCATTGACCAGGACCCTTCCGGCATCGCAGGCTTCATTCGCGACAGTTCTTCGCTTAATTAAACGGGATACTTTCAGATATTTATCTAATCTCATAAATTAAGCGTTTACAAGATCCTTTAATGCCTTACCAGCTTTGAACTTCGGAGTCTTGGAAGCCTCGATGGTCATGGTCTCGCCGGTTCTCGGGTTGCGTCCCTCTCTTGCTGCTCTCTCAGATACCTCAAAAGTACCGAAACCTACTAACTGGATTTTATCGCCTGCCTTCAGAGCCTCTGCAACTACATCGGTAAATGCCTTTACTGCTGCCTCTGCGTCCTTCTTGGAAAGGCCTGCCTGCTCAGCTACTGCTGCTACTAATTCTGTCTTGTTCATTATTAATTCCTCCTAAATGCGATAACGGCCGGAAGAGCCGTTTTGTCGTAATTCATTTTGCCCTTTCATTTATATCTGTTTTGCTATGCTTTGTCAAGGTTTTTCGCCTTTTTCTTTGCCTTAAACACTAGAACAGAGCGGGGCGGAACCATGCAGTTCTTCTGGTTCAAAACCCGGCGTTCCTGACCCTCTTCGTAAAAGCCTCCCGCCGCGCTGTCACTGGTATCAAAGGACAGTGTCCACTCCAGATCCTTCGGCAGGTTTGGAAGTGCAAAACCGTGTGGTTCCCAGTGCATATTGAAGATCACAAAGAAAAAGTCATCATTCTGCCCGTCCGGCTTCTTCGCGTAAGTTCCACAGTAAAGAATCCCTATCTGGCGGCGGAAATTCTCAAACTCCGGCTGCCATGCGTTCACGCCATGATAGGAAATATCCGGATGTCCACAGGCCAGATAGTCCATCACCCGCGGCTCCTGCTCCATATGGAAAACCGGATGCGCCCTGCGGAACGCGATCAGATGCTTCACAAAGGCCAGAAGATCCTGATCCCATTTGTTAAGATTCCAGTTCAACCAGGAGGTCTCATTGTCCTGACAGTAAGCATTATTGTTACCATTCTGGGAATTGCCAAATTCATCTCCCGCCAGAAGTACCGGCGTTCCCTGGCTCAAAAAGAGCATAAGCATGGCATTGCGCAGCTGTCTTGCCCGCAGCTCCAGAACCTTCTTCTTGCGGACCGGACCTTCCACGCCACAGTTCCAGGAATAATTGTAGTCACTTCCGTCCCGGTTATTTTCCCCGTTGGCTTCATTGTGCTTCTGGTCATAGGAAACCATGTCCATCATGGTGAAACCATTGGTACCTGCCATAAAGTTTAACACGCCTGTCTCCGCGGGATTGCGGCGGTTGCGGTAGATCAGACTGCTCATCTGCTCCTCATCGCCCTTTAAGGCGCGGCGCATGTCGATGAGAAAGCCGTCATTATATTCACCCAGATGTTTTTTCTCCCCGGCAGACGGTTTCGGCGCATCCCAGGAAATTGCCCAGAGCTTGGTATCTGCCAGATATGGATCTTTTGCCAGCAGATCCACAGGCGCGTACCCGGTTAAATGGATTCCATCCACATGATATTCCCGAACCCAGAAGCGCACCGTCTCCAGAACAAACTCCGGAACTTCCTTTCCGGAAAAATAAAGCTCCGGCACCACCTCCAGTCCGGCCCGGTGCAGTTCCCTCACCATATATTTAAATTCCGTCACCGGACTCATGCCCGGATCCGCATAGGATGCTTTTGGCGCAAACATCCCGGCTTTCGTGTAGCCCCAGTAATTCAGGCGTCCGGTCGGCTCACTGCTTCCATAGGGATTGCTCTCTACATTCTCCGGCATCATGACCTCCTGGAATTCCACCACCGGTAAAAGCTCCAGCGTGGTAATCCCCAGTTCTTTCAGATAAGGGATCTTGTCCACAATCCCCCGGAAGGTTCCACGGTGCTCCGTGCCAGAGGAGACATGCTTTGTCAGCCCCCGCACATGGGCCCGGTACACAATGCAGTCCTCATAGGGGATGTGTAACGGCTGGTCGCCCTGCCAGTCAAACTCCGGCTCCATGACCGGCGACAGTAAAAGCCGCTTCGCCTGACTTAACCTTCCCCAGCGCTCCCGCCCGGCAAAGGAACGGCCATACGGATCAGAGAAGCGCTTCCCGTCTGCCTCAAACGCATAGTAAAGCGTATCAAATGTTCCGTTTACCGTCATAGACCAGATATGTCCGGTCTTTGCTTTCTCCGGGAATGGGAGATTCCGGATTTCCCGAAATCTTGCTTCTTTTCCGTTTTTACCTTCCTGTTTCTCAAATAAAAGCAGGCTGCAAGCCTTCGCTGCAGCCACGACTGATACATGGATCCCCCCATCTGTCTGTGTGAGGCCCATTGGATACACTTTGCTGTCATTTATATCAATCTGATACTGTTCCAATTCTGCCCACCTTTCCCGTTACGGCCCGCATACGGTCCGCAGCGTGTTCCATCCAGCGAAACTTATTGCCGTTCATGCACGGCACGGTAGTAACCGAAATATTTCTCTGGATCCTTTCTGTTTTTATTCGCTATTTCAGGCACAGCTCTACCGGACAGTGATCTGATCCAAACACCTCCGTGTGAATCTTTGCTGACTCCAGCCGGTCCTTTAAGCAGTCTGATACACAAAAATAGTCAATACGCCACCCGGCATTCTTCTCCCTGGCCTTGAATCGATAGGACCACCAGGAATAGATGCCCTCCTGCTCCGGATAAAAATAGCGCCAGGTATCCGTAAATCCGCTTTTCAGAAGCTCTGTAAACTTATTTCGTTCCTGATCCGTAAAACCGGCATTGCTGCGGTTCGTCTTCGGATTCTTCAGGTCGATCTCCTGATGCGCCACATTAAAGTCACCGCAGAAAATAACTGGCTTCTTTTCGTCCAGGCCTTTTAAATAAGCACGCCACGCATCCTCCCACTCCATACGGTAATCCAGTCTGGCAAGCTCATTCTGGGAATTTGGCGTATAGCACGTAATTACATAATATTCAGGGAACTCCGCGGTTATGACTCTTCCTTCGTGATCATGCTCCTCCACGCCAATTCCGTAAGCTACAGAAAGCGGCTCTTCTTTTGTAAAAAGCGCCGTTCCGGAATAGCCCTTTTTTTCCGCGTAATTCCAGTACTGATGATACCCCGGAAGATCCAGGTCAATCTGACCGGCCTGCAGCTTCGTCTCCTGCAGACAGAATACATCGGCATCTGCCTCATGGAAGAAGTCCAGAAAATTCTTTCCCACACAGGCACGCAGGCCGTTCACATTCCAGGAAATCAGTTTAGTCATATAATCTCTCCTTATAAACGCCTGCCTCAATCAGTCTGCGGATGGAAGCAACCACCGCGTCCTTGTCCTCTTTATAGGTCACGCCAAACCACTTATCGCGGGTTTCCAAAACCTTTACTCTGGCCTTTCCCGCCTTGATCTGCTGGTCAATGATCTTCGGAAGCAGATACTCTGCCTTTATATCACCCTCTTTGATACCGTCAAGGAATTTCGGGAACCCCTCATCTAATGCATCCAGGAATTTTGGCGGAAGTCCCCACATATTCATGGAAACATACTGTTTTGCGTCCACAATAACCGGGTTTCCCTGCTCATCATTTGCGAAAATGCCATTGCCCCTGCGCTCAATGTCATAGGTCTCCGTTACATCCTTTAAGGTACCATCCGGGTTCACGTCGCAGACGCCGCGGGTTACAGTACCATTCTCACTTAAGGTGTTCTCCAGAATGAATCCGCCCATGCACATATCATACGGATCTCCATCGGTATTCATCTCATTCACCATATAATCGTGAATCTTGAAAAAACCTTCCCGGCCATAATAGTCATCCGCGTTGATGACCAGAAACGGCTCATGCACCATATTCTTCACGGTGAGAACAGCCTGACCGGTTCCCCAGGGTTTTTTTCTTCCTTCGGTTACGTGATACCCCTCAGGCAGCGCGTCCAGCTCCTGGAACGCATACTCCACATTGGCAATCTTCTCAATGCGGTTTCCAATGATTTCCCGGAAATCCTGCTCCAGATCTTTACGGATAATGAAGATGATCTTGTTGAATCCGGCTGCCAGGGCATCATGAATGGAATAATCCATGATGATCTCACCGCCGGGGCCTACTGGCGCCAGCTGCTTGATACCGCCGCCAAACCGGCTCCCGATTCCGGCTGCCATAATGACTAATGTTGTATCTTTCATTTTCGTTCCCTCTCCAAATTCTCAGACGTATCCCGGCACCGGCTTCCGGCACCAGACCATAATGTACCTAAAATATAGCACACTCCGTGGCAAATAACAATTTAAAAATAGTCACGAAAGGTCCGAAGCAGGCTGGGATGGTATCCCGCTGCGCAAAATATAAGTGCTGTGTTCGGACGATGTGGCTGACAGCCGTTTGCGGATAGTCGGACTGACCGTCCGCCTCCCGAAAACGTCAGTCGCCACATAGCCGGACACATTGCACTTATATTTATGCTACGCAGGATACCACCCCGGCCTGCTTCTGCTTTCCT
>ERZ837487.550-NODE-550-length-54931-cov-10.623424_pt1 | contig 54931 bp, 41 predicted proteins | sample MGYA00519911_ERZ837487 | MGnify/ENA primary metagenome ERZ837487 (study PRJEB31850, sample SAMEA3708818) | human gut metagenome | biome: human gut; feature: human-associated habitat; material: faeces | place: China | collected 2014 ... | reverse complement strand
AGGGACTTGGTATTTGGAAAGACGAGGAGTATAGGAAGTTGCAGGGGACATATCCAGTGATATTTTTGAGTTTTGCGGATATTAAAGGAAATACTTTTGAAATGGCACGCCAGCAGATATGTATAAAAATATTGGATTTATATGAAGAAAACGAGTATTTACTAGAGGGTGATATATTAGGTGAAAGTGAGAAGGCTTTCTATAAAAGTGTTAGTATGGATATGTCTGATGCAATTATTAGTACATCATTAAATAAGCTATGTGTTTTTATGTATAAATATTATGGGAAAAAAGTGATAATAATTCTTGATGAATACGACACACCAATGCAGGAAGCATATATGAATGGATATTGGGATGAACTTGTAGCACTTACGAGAAGTCTTTTTAATTCGACATTTAAGACAAATCCTTATCTTGAACGAGGGATAATGACAGGAATAACCCGTGTATCAAAAGAAAGCATTTTTTCGGATTTAAATAATCTTAAAGTGGTAACAACTACAAGTAGGGAATACGCAACAAGTTTTGGATTTACGGAAAAAGAAGTCTTTGATGCTCTTGATGAAGTAAATATGTCAAATGAAAAGGCAGCGGTAAAGGAATGGTATGATGGCTTTACATTTGGAGATGTCAAAGATATATATAATCCGTGGTCTATAATTAATTATTTACAGACAGGAAAAATAGATTCATACTGGACAGATTCGAGTTCAAATGGAATTGTAAACAAACTGATAAAAACAGGGACACCGGATGTTAAAGAAGCAATGGCAGTTCTTATTTCGGGTGGTGTAATAGAAAAAAAGATTGATGAACAAATTGTATTTGATCAATTAGATAAAAATGAGGATGCAATATGGAGTCTTTTGCTTGCAAGTGGGTATTTATGTATAGAGTCATATAAGGAAGTCGGCAGGCTGAAAAGAAAAATATATGGTTTGAAATTAACTAACCTTGAAGTAGAGAGAATGTTTGAGGTAATGATAGAACAATGGTTTGGGGAAGAAAAGTTTAATTACAATAATTTTGTAAAATCACTTCTCAATGGTGACATTGAAAGTATGAACGAATACATGAACAGAGTTACAAGAGGAGTGATAAGTTATTTTGATACAGGAAAAACTCCATCTGACGAAGAACCGGAAAGGTTCTACCATGGTTTAGTATTAGGACTGATGGTCGACCAGGTAGATAATTATATCTTAAGTTCAAACAGGGAGAGTGGTTTCGGAAGATATGACATAATGCTTGAACCGATAGACAAAAACAATGAAAAATATCCTGGCATTGTGATAGAGTTTAAGGTATTTAACCAAAAGAAAGAAGATACATTAGAAGAAACAGTAAAAAACGCATTAAGACAGATAGATGAAAAAAACTATGATGCAGAGCTTATCAAAAGAGGTGTGAAAGAGGAAAATATACAACACTATGGATTTGCGTTCAGAGGTAAGGAAGTGTTGATAGATGGACGATAGAGTATTAAATTAAAAAATAAATCTTAGTGAAAGAAAACTTATATATTATTTTTAGTAAGACATACATTTGTCCCTGTAGAATGATATAATAAATAAAAATTAAGAGAGGACTGAAATGTATGAGCAGCACTGGAACAAAAAAGAACAGAATGTTGGAAATATTTTTTAGGGCATTGCGTGGCGAGAACATATCGGTGAAAAATCTTGCAGGGGAATATGGGGTGTCGGCTAAAAGTATATCCAGAGACTTGGGAGAAATTAAAAATTTTCTGTATGAAAACAGGGAGTTGGTAGGAAATACAGAGTTGAAATATGCGGCAAGTTCAAAAACTTATTATTTGGAATTTGATAATTTTTTACTTAGCAAAGAACTGGCTGCCATTATTAAAATGATGATAGGCTGTAGAGCTTTTAGTAAAATAGAAATTCTGGATATAATCACTAAGCTTAAAAATTTCACTTCTTATAATGACAGGAATATGCTTGAAAAAATCATTAGGAAAGAAATGTATCATTACAATGAGGTAAATCATGATTGCAATAGTGTGATTGATAATTTATGGCAGCTTACACACTGCATATATGAAAAAATAGAAATATCCGTTTCATATTATAAAATATCAAGAGACTTGGTTAAACGGAGATTGCTGCCGGCTGCTATCATGTTTTCTGATTTTTATTTTTACCTTATTGCTTACAGATGTGATGAGGATGATTGGAAACCGTTATATTACAGAGTGGATCGAATAGTTAATATTGTCGAACACCGAAAGCATTTTGAAGTTCCCCGTGAACATGATTTTGATGAGGGAGAACTAAGAAATAAAATTCAGTTTATGTTTCCGGGAGAGTATCGAAAGATTGGATTTGAATATACCGGTATGTCAGTGCAGGCAATATTAGATAAAATCCCGACAGCAAAAGTAATTAATAAGACAGGAAATGTAACGACTATTGAAGCAGAAACCTATGGAACGGGTGTAAATATGTTTCTATTATCTCAGGGAAGTAAAGTAAAAGCTCTTTACCCAAAATCATTTGTTGATGAAATGAAAAAAGAAATAGATAATATGTGCAAGATGTATAAATGATTTTTGGAAAAATTATAATAGATGTGCAAAATACACATATATTTCTTGATGTTAGACGAGTAATCATTTATAATATACTTATATTTTGGAAATATCAAGAGACTTAAATTAATCATAAGATGAGAGAGTAAAATCCAAAAAGTACATAGAGAAGTGGAGGTTTGAACGCTATGGAAAAAATAATGGGGGGCGTTAGATGAGCTAAAAAGTATGAATACTGCTTATGGTATTGATACGGACGGAATTAGCAAATTGCAGAAAGAAATGTCTACGGCAAGAGTTTGTACACCTATCATTGGCAAATTTAGTTCAGGAAAAAGTGCATTGGTTAATACTATTTTGGGATATAGCAGAAAAATTCTCAAAGAAGATATTACACCTGAAACAGCAGTTCCGGCGGAGATAGTTTATACAGACTCATATGATGTAATAACGATAATTACAAACGATGGCGAAAATAAGCATTTATCTGTGGATGAGTACAGAAACTATAAGGCAGACGCTAATACGGTTAAATGTGCATATATTGAGTTGAGAAACAGTTTCCTAGAGAAAATTCCGGATGTGATGCTTGTTGATATGCCCGGATTTGAGTCGGGATTTGAAGTACATAACAAAGCAATCGACAATTATCTGCCGCAGAGCTTGGCTTATATCGTTACTTTCCCCGCCGATGACATGATTGTAAGAAGCAGCGTGGGAAACATTTTGAAAGAATTGTGTCTTCATGATATGCCGCTTTGTGTTGTCATTACAAAATATGATAAACATAATGATGATTTTGAAGTGACCTTTGAAAAGATGAAAGAGAGCTTGAAACGATTTGTGGGAGACAGGGAAATCAAGTATTGCAAGACAACGAGTTTTCATGGGGACGCAGAAGAACTTGAAGAATTTTTAAAGGAAATTCAGGAAAAATCTCAGGAAATACTTGCAAATAAGTATAAAAATCTTGCTATGCCTTTAGTTGATAATACACAAAATTATTTAATCACTACATTAAATGGAAGTCAGTTGTCGCAGTCAGAATTAAACGAAAAAGAGGACACATTAAAAAAGCAGTTATCATCTTTAAACTCCAAGTTTTCAAAGGAACAGGAGGATTTTGATTTAGAAATATCTGGATGTGTTGAGGAGATAAAGTCTGATGTTCAGAGTGCAATGGAAGCCGAAGAATCAACATTAGTTACTATGGCATTAAATAATCAAAGTATTAATGAACATCTTAATTCTGTTATCAGAAATGCAGTGACGAGAAGTATTCAAAGCCGATTTATTCCTAAAGTTGAAAAGTATCTGAAAAGAGTTACAAAAGCAATCAATAGTGAGTCGATAGGAGATGTCAATATATCTTTTGCATTTGATGCAGATAAAATAAATAAAGGAATGGCGGGAAGTATTGTTGCCGTTGCAGCAGGGATGTTACTGGGAGCACCAATCTTAGGAGTGATAGCCGGTATTTTCATGAAGTTATCAGGGGATAAAAAGAGAGAAGAAGCAAAGCAGTCTATCAGACAAAAGCTGCGTTCGGAAGTATATCCAAAAGTAATCAGAGAAGTTGGAAACGGAATAGAGACAGCGATTACTAAACAGATAAAACTTGTAAATACTTCTATGGAGGAAGAACTTACAAACCAGAGAAATACATTAGAAAAGGCAATGGAGGATTTGAAACAACAGATAAATGATGAAAAAACAAAAAAAGAAAATCTTGCGATTGATATTAATGCGGATTTAGAAAGGATAGAGGAAATAAAAGATAGTTTACAGTGAGGGAGAGGTTTTAAGATGGATTTAAATCAGATTGTTACATTATTAAATCAAGTTATGGATGCAATTCAGACTCTTGAAAAAGATTCTACTCAGGCAGACATGGACAATGCAGGTGCGAAGAGTATTTTATTAGCTAAACAATATCCCATCAGAGGGCATTGCCTTGTGGACAAAAGTGATTTTGAAAAAAAACTTTATATAGGCTGTTTGTTGGCTTTTTGTAATAGTGGTTTGAATAAGTCAATGGAGGAAAATAAAATATATCATATTTGCAGAATAATTGCTTCATATGAGCAGAATATCGATTTAACTGAATATATTGCCCAGAGTTTAAAGATAAATATGAAAACAATGCAAAGCATGATAGAAACTTTTGATTCTGAAACAATATTATGTTTTTCAGTTGATATGTTGATTTTGTATATGTTGGAACCAAACAATATTAGAAGAAACAGCTATGAAACTATTTCTGATATTTTTCAATTTTTACAAATGAGTAAAAATGATGTAAGAAAAGCTGCACAAATTGCAAAATGTATTATTGAACAGGATTTTGAGGGGTTGATTGGAAAAATAAGTGAAAAAGATTCAATAAATTATAACTGTTTTTTGGGATATTTTCCTGACAATAAATACACAACTATTGTCAGCAGTTTTGTAGATATTCAACATTTAGAAGGAAATGTATTGGTGGCAAATGCACAAATATCAAATTGTCATGAGTATTTTGATTTAAGTGAAACAGTTGCAACATCTATTACTTTTAGAAATTGCGTGTTTGTTAATATAAAAGGATTTAGGGAAAATGAACAATTAGTCATTTTCGATGGATGTAAATTTGAAAATAATAATTTTGATACAGAGGATTATGTACTTATTCAAGGTCAGAATATATTAATGATAAATACGGTTTTTACTGATATTCATACATCGAAAAATATTTTGAATATTTCTGATGGTAAAATTCGTGAGTGTAAATTCGTAAATTGTCAGGGAGTTGATTTACCATGCACATATCTTTTTGAGTTAAATAATGTGGAGGTTTCCAAATGCATATTTGATAATTGCACTATGGTTACAATACACCATTTCAGACAATATACAACGGGTGGTGTTTTTACAATCGCTAATGGTTTTGTAAGAGAATGTATATTTGATAAATGTATAGCTAGAGGCGAAGCAACGAGCCATGAGCAGTATGCAACATTTGAAATGCAAATTGTAAAAGCAATAAATACTACGGTAGGAGAAAACAAATTTAATAACTGTTGTTGTTATTCAGATATATCTAGGGGAGTAAATGTTAAAAGTTATATTTTAGGATTAAAAAACTCAAATGAAAACGGAAATGAGTTTAATGAGTGTTCTTCTCATCATTATATCGATGGAGGGATTCGGTCGAATTATAAGAATTATAACATTGGCGAACTTTAAATAATGGAGGAAATAAAAGATGACTTACGATGAAGAAGTATATGAAAAATTACTAAAAAATTTCAATCTGCTCTGTGCTATCATCAGGCAAAATACATCCGAAAATCAGATGAAAGCTGACATTACAAAGATTGAAAAATTAATTAATGACAAAATTCCGGATACTTTAAAAAAGAATGCACCTGAAGATTTTTATGAACTATACACTGATTTTAAGTCAGAATATGAAAAGTTCAGGGACTTCATTTTGTATGACAAGCTGATAGGAAAAAATATCGTGGCTTTGGGTGGCGGATTTTCGAGTGGAAAGTCAAGCTTCTTAAATGCACTGATGGGAAAATCGGTGCTTCCGTCAGACATTGACCCATCTACATCTGTTCCTACATATATTGTAAGGGGCGAGAAGCATGAGGTTATGGGTATCAATGTATTTGACACGAAAGTACAGATGCAGCCTAGAGATATTAAAAAGATTGCTCACGGCTTTGGTGAGGTTGAAGATGATGACGATGAGAAAGTTACGGATGCAGTAACTCTTGGACATGTTTTGGAAAACATCTTTTTCTCGACACCGTTACACAAGTATGAAAATATTGCATTGCTTGATACGCCCGGCTATTCAAAACCGGATTCGGAAAAGTATTCTGCAAAGACAGATGAACAGATTTCAAGAGGACAGCTTAATTCCAGCAACTATATTTTGTGGTTTGTGCAGGCAGATGCAGGAACTATAACAGAAGAAGATATTAAGTTTATAAAGACTTTGCGTGACGGTATTCCAATGCTTATAATCCTGAATAAAGCGGATAAGAAAAATCTCGCTGACCTTAAGGAGATCATAGCAAAGATAAAATCTACATTAGATGTTAAAGGTGTCCGTTATGTTGATGTTTTTGCATTTACAAGTAAAATTGAGCAGATTGAAGATGACAGTCTGAAAGCGTTTATTGAAGAAGATGCAGGCAGGATAAGACAGCAGATTGAGACTTGGAACAGTCAGGTTTATGAATCGAATTTTGCGAGAAACTTTAAGAAATTATTTGTGAGATGCAAGGATTTTTACGAGGATGAGATTAACGAAGAAAGCCGTAAACTTACGAGACTGAACACATCTATCACTAAGCTTGAAGCAGAAGATATTGATACGGAGATATTAGAACCTTTGCAATTAATGGTAAAAGAAGCACAAAAGAATGTAAATGAACTTAAGAATATCAGTAAAAAATTAAAAGAATTACAGGATGAGTTCTTTACGGAGATTAAGTTTATTTCAGACATTGTAAATATTGATATGCCAGAGCCGTCTGAGATAGACCTGCTTCAGGATAAAGTTCAAAATCCTTTGCAGCTTATAGAAGATTATAAGAAACAAAAAGGTATTAAAACAGACAGTTCCGTGGCAGATATGCTACAAAATATATTTGAAGGAATAGAACCTGTTATAAATAAATCTGCCGGCGGCAGTGAATACAAAGAGGAATTGATTGACATTATCAAAGAGTCATGCAGCATTAATGCAGAAGATATTCATATTAATGATGCTTATAAAAGTAGATGAAATTAGTACCTAATAGAGGAGGTTTTTTATGAGTGAAATCAATGATAAAATATTAAAAATGCGTTTGAAAATTAAAGATATGAAGGCACAAGTATATCCAATTGTAAATCCAGAATTATTGGGATTGGATGAATACATTAAAAGTTTATATATAAAATTATTGTGTACAATAATCTTATATGAAAATGATCCTTTAGAAATGCAAGTGTTATATTTGAAAAGAATTATGCAAGGTATGGATATAGAAGATCCTATAGAAGAATATATGAAAAAAGCACTTGAGCTGTCAGAGGTGGATATAGAAGATTTTATATTGTTTATGAAAAAGGATATAGTAAAATGTTATTTTGCTGTTGATGGAATTATTTTATTGGTAATGGGGAATCATGACTATAGAAATATTGAATATCTTGCAGAGTTACTTGAAGTATGTGGTTTAGATAAGAATGATTTAAATAGTTTATCGTTGATTGCAATTTCTATTTTGCAACAAAAATCAGACTGTTATGAAAAAGCACAAAAGTGTATAGGTCATAATGTTATGGGAACTGACTTTAGTCCATATATTAAGTCATTTTTTGATTCGGGAATAGTATCAGATAATGAAAAGTATATTTATTATCGTAATATGACTAATAAGGGGTTAAATCCAAAGAGAATATATGAATCAAACAAGATAATATTTGAAAATATGGAAATATGTTTGGAGGATAGTCTTAGTTTTAATAAATGTGAAGAATTAAATTTTGTCAATTGTAAATTTGTCAAAAATGTAAAAGAGGATATTAGTTGTATAATTGTTAATGGATGTAAAAATATAAGGATTGAAAAATGTTCTTTTACAAATTTAAACAATATACACGATATATTTAAATTAGAAAATTGTGAAGAAGTGTTTTTTCAGGATTCTTTAGTTCAAAATTGTAATTTTATAAAAGATGTATGTGGAAATGAAAAAATAGGATTAATAATTCAAATTGATGGAAATGAAAAAATTAAAATTTCCATAATTAATTCAAAGTTTCAAAATTTGACGGGTAGTTCAAAAGTTAAATATTATAGTCCTTCATTTTATGCAAGACCCGGAAGTATTATAACAAATAAAAAAAGCTATGTAAGCAATTGTGAATTTGATAATATAGAATACTATGCGTATTTAGGTACCAGGCAACAAGACTATTTAAAGTTAGAAAAGGGGCGTATGCGGTTATTTACTAGAAAAACTGAAAATATTGATAATAAAATAAATAATAGTCCAGAATTTAACAGCAAAGATTGTTATCATGCAAAGGATGATTGGGAAGATGATGATAGAGGTGATGATTAGTTATTTAAATTCAACATTAATAGTATTGACCCGGAAAACAGCAGAAGAACAATGTTTACTCCGCAGTCTAAGGCAACTAATTGCACATATGAAAATTCGGCTCGTTTTAATTAATTTGGTTATATAAGATTAATTGATTTATTTATATCAGGTTAATTGATTTATTTATATCAGGTTAATTGATATGTTTATAAGGGATTGATATAAAACCATAGAAAGAGGTGAATATGTTGAAAAGTCTTTTAGATATTCAACAGGATATACATATACTGGAAAAGAATATACAGGAAATCAATGAATGTGTTAAATCTATCGGCACAGACATTGAGACGATAAGAAATTCATCAGAAGATATTACATTAGATTATTCAAAAATAGAGGTGCTGGCAAAGCAGATTGACCTCGGAGAGCATCCTTTGAGCAAACTTAAAGATAGACATTCATGTCAGATTTATCTGGAAATGCTCTTAAATATTGTTCGACTTGACCCTGATGATGAAGCTGCGGCAAATCGAATGGTATTTATTCAATGGCTGCAGATGCAGTCACATATTGATCTGTCATTAGAGGACTTGTATTTGGACTGTTTGAAAACAGACGAGCAGTTGTTTTATGAAATGTCTGAGATAATATCAAAAGATTATAAAGAGTATTTTTTGGTTGATGCACTTATCGTGGCTAATATTACAGGTATGGCAAATAAAGAAATATATAAGTATATTGCTGATGCAATAACCGTGTTAGGGGTGTCGGGAAAAGATGTGAAAGGTCTGGCATTTGTTTCCAAAGTGTCATTGAGTCAAAATTTATCTGGTGTTAGTGATGATGACCTGAAAGTATTAGGAGATAAAGTAAAAGAATATGGACATTATATCAGAAGTGATTTAGTGGAGAAAGTATTCGCAAAACTGCGGGTGGTTGCAGTTGAGGTGCCTGATAATGAAACAATGGTCTTTGCGTGGAAAGTAGAGCAGCAACAGGCAGTCAAAAGCGGAGACATGATTGCCGCTTACAGGACTAATAAGAGGATAGATGGTGGAAGAGGAAATTCAAAAAACATTTATTTATCGAAAAGAAGGAAATCATTATTGGATAGTTTTGGGGGTTATGAATTAGTAGAAGTAAAAGCTCCGGTATCAGGTACCATCTTTCAGTTTAGAGATAACAATACTAATTACGGTGTTATTGCTCAGGAACAGGACAATGAAGAGTCAATTAAGGCTTGGATAAAGGCGGGAAAATAATGCTGTGAAGCTTAAAGTTTTACGGATTAGCCAAAATTTGCACTTACGGAAAAGAGGTATTTAGATGAATATATTTACTAATGACAATAAAGAGTTTGAAACTTTTGTAGGTCAGGTAGAAAACATAGTGGATGATGTCACGGGATATGCTAAGGAAGATGATATATCGGGTCTTAATAAGCTTATCGATAATTTTAAGCTGAAAACAAAGGATTTTTATCGTGAAAACAGAAAGCTTAATATTGGTGTTGTCGGGCAGGTTAAATCGGGTAAGTCCTCTTTTTTGAACACATTGTTGTTTGGTGGTAAGGAAATCCTGCCTAAGGCATCGACACCCAAGACTGCAACACTTACAAAAATGGAGTATTCCGAGGAAAACATAATTCAAATAGAATATTATTCTCCTAAAGAGTGGGAGGTGTTGGAGGAGAATGCCGCCGTTGATATTGAGGATGAAATCTATACATCGGCAAGAGAGATTGTTGATATGGTAAAGAGAAACGGAGTGGATACTGCACCGTATCTTGAAAAAGGAATTGACAGGATTGAGTTTGATACATATGAGGATCTGATTTCAAGTTTAAATGATTATGTCGGTGAGGACGGCAGGTTTACTCCGATAGTAAAAGCGGTAACTTTATTTCTCAACAAAGATGAATTTAAGGGGTTATCAATAGTTGATACTCCGGGACTGAATGACCCGATTGCTTCAAGAACGATCCGTACAAAGGAATTTATGGAAGTTTGTGATGTCGTATTCTTTTTGAGTCAATCAGGCAGCTTTCTCGATAAGAGTGATTGGATTTTATTATCAAGCCAGCTTCCGCAGAAAGGTGTTAAAAAACTTGTTCTCATCGCCAGTAAATATGATAGCGGAATCCGTGATATTTTGAGGGTTCAGGATGATGACGATATTTTTGGTGATGATGAAAATACGGCTGACAATATTCCAAAAGCCTGTAAGATTATAAAGAAAAGAGCTTTATTCCTAATGCCGCAGAGGAATTAAAAAATCTTCTTTCAAGTTATCTGGAGAAAACAAATAAGAGGATTCAGGTTCTTGAAAGTAATGACAGGGAACAACTGATTGAGCAGAAAAAATTTGTTGAGACGCAAATGAGTTCGATAAAAGCTGATATTGCATCTGTGTTTGGAGAGTTAAATGCCAAGTTAGAGTCGGAAAAATCAAATGCTGTCAGGGAACTTCGGGATGCGGGTAAAGATTATCTCAATGTAAAGGAGAGGACAGGAACGAAAGTTATCCGTGATTCATACAGGGTATCGGATTCAAAATGGTATAATCCCTTTTCATGGGGAAGTAGTCATGTTGAGTATTATACATATGAGGAACATTATTCATACTGTATTGCGGCGGATGCCATTGAAAATTTACGCAAATACGGTCTGGAGGCGTCTAATCAGGTCGAGGAGGTATTCAGTGAAGCGTTGCACATAAAGGAAATAAAGAGACGCCTGCTTAATGTTGTTGTTAATAACTTTGACATGGGAAGTGAAAAGTACGATTCGTCTTTATTTAGGATTATGGTCGAAGAAACAGTAAGTGGTATTGAACTTCCTGTTTTTGACATTGACATTTCGGACGAGATGAATGGTATTGCTGGCAAGTTTACCGGGGAACTTACTTCTGCAAGCCAAAAGACGGAACTATCTACGGCTCTGTCTAAAGCGATTTCAAGGATATACGATGAATTATGCAAAAAATTAGACTCTGCCGTAAAGAAGTTTAAGGGAGAAATGGCACAAATCGGCAAGAAAGTGGAGGAGTCGCTGCTTGACAATATTACTAAAGAATTTGAAGAATTACTCAGTCAATGCGAAAACAAGGAAAAAGAAATCGCAGGATATAAAGAATATGCAGAGATACTTAAATCAGAGCTTGAACACATATAAGGCGGATTGTGAATGTCCGCTTTAAAAGTCATAATTAACGAATGGAGGATGTATCATGGCAAATGAATTAGAGGTCACACAAACCGGATTAAATAATTTAGATAGTTCGCTGAACAATGCTTCTGCGATTATTACTAAGGATTATTTAGAAAGGCTGGAGACATTTGAAATCCTGCCACCATCTGCTGAGGATACGGATATTGATATTGCGGAGTGCGGTAAATTTTACAGGCTTTCTAAATTAGTTGTCAACAAAGAGGAGAACTTTTTGAATAAGCTGACAACAATAGTTAATGTTACATCTTCCATTGATTGCAGTATTGCAACGATAATAAAAAGTGACGGTTCAAAAATAGAGTTTTTATTTGGTATTATTTCAAAAAATGCAAGAGACTCAAAGGAAGTTAGCGTAAAAAGGCGTCAGGCGGATGCTAAAGCTTTTAGGGGAGCATTGGATGGAAATCTTGTAGGTTCTGATTTAGAGGAACTTAAAAAAACAGAGGTTCAGAATTTCAGGGATACGATTTTTTCGGAAAATGAAAAGTGTTATTCCTCTGTGTCGGGAATAGTAGCACTTCGTGATGAAGACGATAAAAGCATAGAAAGTTATGTTCAGGGAATTGAAAATCTTGTAGATTCCTTGAAGGGGCAGAAATATACTATCGTAATGCTTGCAGACCCTGTTTCCACATCGGAAATTCAGAGGATGAAACAGGGATATGAATTGCTGCATACGCAGCTTGCTACTTTTGCACACAGTTCGGTGACGATAAATGAAAGTGACACTTTGTCTTTATCAAAGGCGAGGACAGACGGGATTTCGGAGGGTATATCAAAAGGAATCTTACTTACACAGAGTAAGACGAACTCAAAGGGCAGATATTTTGGCGGAAGTGCAAGTGCAGGTGTAAGTTTTGTTGTTTCCGCAAATGTGGGATTTAATGCAGGAGTAAACAGCAGCACTGCAAATACAACAGGAAAGACAAACACGACAACTGAGACAAATCAGAGAAGTAGTTCAGTCACTGATACGGCTTCATCTTCAAAAACAGCGGGAAAGAGTTTGCAATTAACATATGAAAACCGCTCTGTTAAGGCACTTTTGGATAAAATCGATAAGCATTTGGAAAGACTTGATGAATGTGAGAGTTTTGGTGCTTTTGAATGTGCAGCGTATGTTATCGCTAATAACCGTGAAACGGCACTTACCGTTGCAAGCAATTACAATGCTCTTATGAGAGGTAAAAATTCCAGTGTTCAGTCATCACATATTAATTCATGGTTCAAAGTGGAGCAGACACGGATATTAGGAAAGTATATCGGCTCGTTTGTGCATCCGAGATTTTGGCAGAATAAAAAAGATAAGATAATTGTTACTCCGGCTTCGATAGTCAGTGGTGATGAGCTTGCAATCCAGATAGGTCTGCCTAAAAAGTCAATTCCCGGCATAACGGTAATTCCGATGGCTCCATTCGGGCGGAATGTAACAGAAAGTAATAATGATACAATAACGCTTGGTAAACTTTACCACATGGGGCACAACGAGGGTTATGACGGAAAAGAGCAGGAAGTCAATATCGACATTGAAAGTCTTTCCATGCACACTTTTATCACAGGCTCTACGGGTAAAGGAAAATCAACTGCGATTTGTTCTGTTCTGGATAAACTTATGACTCATAATGTCAGAGGAAAGAATGATAAAATAAAGTTTATGGTTATTGAGCCGGCAAAGGGTGAATATAAGGACAGATTTGGCGATTATGCCGATGTGAAAGTATATGGAACAAATTACAGGAAGATGCCGCTGTTAAAGATAAATCCTTTTAGTTTTCCGTATGATATTCATGTGTTGGAACACATAGACCGTCTGATAGAAATCTTTAATGTCTGCTGGCCGATGTATGCCGCAATGCCTGCTGTTTTAAAAGATGCCATTGAGAGAGCATATGTTGTTTCCGGCTGGAATCTTGAAACATCAGAATGCAGATATAAAGATTTTAAAGGTACTCCGCTGTATCCGTCTTTTATGGATGTGTTGCATCAGATTAACAGAGTTATGGACGAGTCTGCATATTCGTCAGATAGTAAGGGTGATTATAAAGGTGCATTGTCTACAAGGCTTAAATCACTGACAAACGGGTTGTACGGTCAGATTTTTACTAATGATGAAATCAGCACAAGTGAGCTGTTTGACGAGAATGTTATCATAGACCTCAGCCGAACAGGTTCGATCGAGACTAAGTCACTTATTATGGGACTGCTTGTTATGAAACTGCAGGAGTACAGAATGGCAAATGCCACGGCTGGAAATGAACCGCTTAAGCATATTACTGTATTGGAAGAAGCACATAATATTTTAAAACGGACTTCGACTGAGCAGACGAGTGAGGGCTCTAATATGCTTGGAAAATCAGTAGAGATGCTGGCAAATTCTATTGCGGAGATGAGAACTTACGGTGAGGGATTTATTATCGCAGACCAGGCACCTGGTTTAATGGATATGTCCGTGATAAGAAATACAAATACAAAGATAATTCTTGGATTGCCGGATCTTGCCGACAGAGAGCTGGTTGGAAGAGCCGCAGGACTTAATGAGGATCAGATTTTTGAACTGTCGAGACTTAAGACTTTTGTGGCAGCGGTGTATCAGAATAACTGGCTTGAACCTGTTTTGTGCAATATAGATACAAATTTTAAAAATGTTTCAAAATATTCATATGACTGTAAGACAAAAGCTGACGAAGATAAAATGAAGTATCTTGAATATCTGCTGTTGCCGATAGATAAGAGAAACAAACTTGATGCCCGCTATATTGATGAACTGGTAAATGGCATATATACTTTGCGTATTCCGGCTGAGTCAAAGGCTGCATTTATCAGATATACAAAAGCCGTGACAAAGGATGAAGTTCAAAAATTGAGAGGTCAGGTAGTGTATAGCCTGTTCAATTCTGAAATAGCATTCGGACTTGCAAAAGGAAAAGAAAACAATATAAGCAGTTGGTATGACTGCATAAAGGAGATGCTTGAACCTGATATTATGCTTCTTAGTGAAAATGACCAGCAGAAAATAATTGCTTTATTGACAAAAGAACAGGCACGGATTGATGGCACAGCCGAGACAGTGGATTTATTTGAACGGCTGATGGATCACATATAAAGGAGCGTGGTTGTATGGATTTTTTTGGTGGATTAAGTGAGATTTCAGAAACTAAAGGTATGAAATCAGGTGAGATTAGCAAAAAGGCAAGCGAAAAGTTTGACAGGCTTATGGGTGATGATAATTTAAGTGAAGTATCTGCGGAGCAGCAGGAGGATATAATACCCGAAGAACCCGATTATTCTGAAAAGAGAGAACCAAACTCTGTTTATGAGTTTAACGGAAATACATATGAGACTGACGAAAACGGTCAGACATATAAGAAAAACGGCGAAATTCTTCCCGATATTGAATATACGGCAAATGGAAATGTATATAAAACGGATGGCAACGGAAATAAAATATCGTGTGACTCAAATCCTGAATATACGGAGGAGGGTTCTAGGAATATGAAAGAGCAAAAAGAGTCGGGCGGTGAAGAACGCAGAGAGGACGATGACGGCGGACACATTATTGCGAGAATTCTTGGCGGTTCAGAGGGTGAAGAAAATCTTGTGCCGATGCGGAGAACGATTAACCGTGGCGATTATAAAAGGATGGAAAATGAGATTGCTAAGGCTTTGCAGGAGGGCAAGGAGGTTAGCGTACACATAAAAATTGAATACAACAGTGAGTCAGGCAGACCGACAAAAATCAGGGCAGGATATATTGTTGATGGCAAAAAGACGGTATGTGAGTTTGATAATGTTGAAGGTTCTACGGATTTATCAGAATCGTTGTCAGATAAGATAAGTGACGAGGATTATGACAGATTAAAACAAACTTTAGATGATATGAAAGAAGACGGATGCGATGTTGCGATTACATCCGTCAAGGTTGAATATGACGAGAGCGGAAATATTGCAAAAGTAACGGTGGGAATATTAGATGAATCGACAGGAACAAAGACATATAGGGAGTACAGTCCAAGATAGGAGGTAATTATGAAACCGGAAACATTGATATTTGACAAAGTAAGGAAAATCATCCCGGATAATAGTGATAAGACGGTTTTCTTTGCAGGAATAACAAAAACAAGTCAGGAAGTGTATTTTTATTCTTTTATAAACGGGCAGGCAGTCCAGTGTTATGCTCTTGCAGAGCAGTATGAACTGGACGAAAATGAGCTTTCAGAAGCTTTTTCTGAAATCGTTGATATAATAAAAAACTCTAAATTATACATTCCTGAAAAGTATAATGTTGCAACTGCCTCTATCGACAGGTCGGGGACAAAACTGGATATGGAATATTATGATATGGATGTCAGTGAATATCGTATTCAAAAAGAGTGGAAAAAGAAACATATAGACGGATGAGAATACAGAAATTTATAAATATCCCCCTGCAAAGGATGCCATTATGGCATCCTTTTAAACATCCTCCTAACCATAATATAACTAAACGATGCAGTTATCACCTCTGCAATCCAAAACGAGTTCCATACACCGTAAACTCCTGCAAAGCTGCTTAGGATAAATGCTGACGGGATTATTATTATCACATATCTGAGAAGAGATATGACGAGGGATTTTAGTCCCATGCCAAGTCCCTCTAATGCACCGGAGGCGGTGACGGATATTGTGGATATGATAAATCCAAGACAGATTATGCGAAGTGCTGTCTTGCCGGCGTGTATTGTCTTAGGGCTTGTTGAAAACAGTCCCATAAGCTGGCCGGGGATTATAAGACATATTATCGTGCCGAATATCATTATTATGCTGTTTAATGCAAGTGTAGTGTGATATATCTTTTTTACTCTTGTTTTCTCGCCTGCACCATAGTTGTAGCCGATTATCGGACGCATACCCTGGATAAGTCCGTTTGCGGGCAGATATAGAAATGTCTGTAATTTATAATAGATGCCGAGTATTACGACATACATTCCCGAAAATGAACTTAATATGGCATTTAGAGCCGATGTTAGTACGGATGGCAGTGCCATGTTTAATGTTGCTGGTATTCCAACTGCGTACAATTTTTTTATTATTGAAATATCAAAGCTGATATTTCTGAGTTTAAATTTTATTCCTGCATCTTTTCTTAAATAAATGAATACATAGATTAAAAATGTTGTAAGCTGTCCTATTACGGTTGCTATGGCTGCACCGTTTATTCCAAGACTTTTAACAGGACCAAGACCGAATATAAGAACAGGGTCAAGTATTATATTTACTATACATCCAGACATAAGGCTTATCATTGTAAAGGTCATTTTTCCGACTGCCTGAAATACTTTTTCAAAGGTAAGACTTACGCAGATAAATATTGAAAAAGAAAAAACAATTCTTGAGTATTTAAGACCGAGCTCTATTACTTCTTTGTCAGAGGTAAACATACCCAGAAATGATGGCATGATAAGGTTGCATATAAATATCATTAAAATACCATGTAAAATGGAAAAGAGCATACCTATTGAGGCGGCATTGTCAGCCTGCTCTTTTTTCTTTGCACCGAGAAAATAAGATATTACCGCATTGATACCTACTCCGAAACCGACCGCAATTGAATTTATAAAATTCTGTACGGGAAAAACAAGTGATAGGGAAGTCATTGCGTTTTCACTTATCTTGGCAACAAAATAGCTGTCAACGATGTTGTAGAGAGAATTGACAAGCATAGAGATTACCATTGGCATCGACATTGACAGGATAAGCGGTAAAACAGGTTTTGTTTTCATAAAATCATTATTGTTCATTTTGAATCTCCTTAATTATGAGCAAGTTAGCAGAGTGTATTCAAATATCTGCCTGATAAATCTGCTGCATCAAAAAAGTTACTGTCTTGCAAATTTAGATAAAAAAAACACGCACTAAAATAAGTGCGTGGCGAAAAGATGATCGTACAGGAAAAATCCACTTGTAATTTTCAGTAAAAAAATGATATAAATGTAGAAATAAATTTCAGAAATACTGTTCTACATCGTAAATATCAAATTATAGATGTTGTATGTATATATGTTTGCGAATACATTATTTATAAACACATTACAGCAACGGCAATAATATACTTGATTTTTTAAATAAAGTCAAGAAAAAAATACTTGTAAAATCACTATAAAAAATGCTTGCCATATCACTTGTTTTCCTTAATGATGGTGCAAGTGACAAAATTTTTATAGGGAGGATAGATTGAAAAATAAAATTTTTCATACACAAGATTTGTGTCTGCACACACTTGACACAAACTTGATAGGAATAAAAAATGTGTGCGGAAAAGAGAATTTTATGAACAAAGATAACGAAACTATTCGTGATGCGAGAACTCTTGGTTTGCCAAAGATGCTTTTGCTTGGTTTGCAGCATATGTTTGCTATGTTTGGTGCCACCATTCTCGTTTCGATACTGGTTAATAATTATTTTAATGGAGAGGGATTGTCGGTTCAGGTCACTTTATTTTTTGCAGGTATAGGAACATTATTCTTTCATCTTTGCACAAAGTTAAAAGTGCCTGCTTTTCTTGGCTCATCATTTGCATTTTTTGGTGGGTTTGAGACGGTTGCAAAACTTGATACTGGAATTTTTAAGAACATGACTATGGGAGAGAAACTTCCATATGCCTACGGAGGAATCGTCGTTGCAGGTCTTTTATATCTTGTGCTCGCACTTATAATCAGGATAGTGGGGGCAATCGTTCAATGCGTTTTCTGCCGCCGTATATGCGGCCGTGCTCAGCTTTGTTCCTAAATTTGCCGCCATAATAAGCACTATGCCCGTTGCTATCGTCGGCGGTGTAAGTTTTATTTTTTATAGTTTGTCTGTAGTGGACAAACACTTTTTGACATTTATGTTTACTATGGACATACAGATAAATCTAAAATAATGGTATTATAAAGCTGTGCAAAACAAAAAGTTGTCCTTGCAGATTTATATTATGAAGTTGTAGTGTAAAGAAGATGTTTATTTCATCTGTTTTGTAAGTGACAATCAGTAACAGTGATGTTTTTAAAGACATAGTTGATTTAAAGTATTTTGTTTAAGCAGATAAAAAGAAATGAGGGATGCATATGAATCATTTTGTTGTTGCGATAGGAAGAGAGTTTGGAGCTCAGGGCTGTGATATTGCTGAAAAGCTTGCCGAAAAACTTGGAGTTAAACTTTATGACAGACAGCTTGTCGAGGAAGCTGCAAAGAAACTTGAGATGGATGAGCATACCGTTCAGAAAGCCGATGAGGTATCTGCAAAAGATATTGAGGGTTTAAAAACTACATACGGCGTCGGCAATTTTTATCTTTCAACCCAGGTGCTTGATGCACAGGCTGATATAATTGAGAGAGTTGCACAGAATGAGTCGTGCATCATAATGGGAAGATGTGCTGATTATATTTTGAAAGACAGGGATGACTGTCTGAAGATATATATCTATGCTCCGTTTGATGTAAGAACTAAGCATATTGCGGAGAAATATGATATGTCGATGTTTTCGGCAAAGAGACTTGTAAGGCAGATGGATGAAAAGCGTGATACATATTATAAATATGTCACGGGAAACAGGAGAGGTGAGCATGACGGAAAAGATGCAATGTTCGACAGCAGTATAATGGGAGTTGACGGAACTGTCGATATGCTTCTTGAAATGATAAATAAAAAGTTCGGATGATTTTAATATTTGATAAAAGATTAATTTGATATAATACTAATACATAGGTAATAAAAGATTAATTTGATATAGTACATAAGTAATAGTGTTATAAACAGACAGCAGATTACTAATTTCTGACTGACTGAAAAATAAATATAGTATATAGCGTGTCAAAGGCGACAAAACATAAAATATGTTTGCCGCTTATTTTTTTGCAGGATTTGTGTCTGGGCACACTTGGCACAAAACTTATGTGCGAAAGGCAAAACCTTTTGCACTATGCACAAAAAAACGTGTGCAGAAACGGGGGCTAATATGATAAAACGATGGAAAAAATTAAATCTTACAGTACAGATAATGATAGGGCTTGCAATTGGTGTGATACTTGGATTTATAATTCCTAAAAGCTGGACAGGAGTTATCAAGGCATCGCAGACTATAGGAACGATTTATATGAATGCTTTGAAAATGATGATATATCCTTTGGTATTCTGTTCTCTTGTATGTGGAATAAGGAGCATGGGAAGCGTGTCAGCAACGGGCAGGATAGCAGGCAGAGCGATGGTATTCTTCTTATCGACAACCTGTCTTGCCTGTGTCTTTGGTATATTTGTTCCGCAGATGCTCGGTATCGGAAAAAATGCAAAGCTGCAGCTTGCAAGTGCGGATGTAGATGTGAATAATGTGTCAAACATACTCGATACAATAACTAACCTTATTCCGTCAAATCCGTTTGCCTCGTTTGTAAACGGTGATATGCTGTCAATCCTGGTATTTGCGGTTATTATAGGTTTTGCGATACTTGCATTACAGGAAAAAGCCCAGCCTTTGATGGATCTTATAACATCCGTCAATGAAGTTTCAATGAAAATATTGTTCGAGGTTATGAAATTTACACCGCTTGGTGTTCTTTGTACAATAATGCCGGTTCTTGCTACTACAGGTGCAGATACGGTTGTTTCAATAGGAACGGCGCTTCTTACGACATATGCGATAATTATCATCTATGCAGTTGTCGTTTATGGAATTATCGTTAAATTTGTTGCAAAAATGCCTTTAAAGACATTTGTAAAATCGGTAAGTCCTGCTGCACTTAATGCGTTTGGTACCTGTTCAAGTTCTGCAACTATTCCTATCAGCATGAGATGTGCAGAGGAGGGAATGGGTGTATCAAAGGAGATAACAAGTATAGTGCTCCCTCTTGGTGCAACTGTAAATATGGATGCAATATCAATACTTATGTCGGTTATGATAACATTTTTCGCAAATGCCTGCGGGGTTCACCTTACTTTACTTAATATGGTCGTGATAGTATTGGCAAATGTGCTTTTGTCAATAGGTACACCAGGCATTCCAAACGGTCAGGTTGCATCATTTGCAGCACTTATCCAGATAGCAGGCATCCCGGCAGGTGTTATGGGAATATTCATAAGTATAAGCACACTTTCAGATATGATAGTCACTATGGTAGATGTGTTAGGTGATATGGCATGCTGTGCTACTCTTAAAAGATTTCTCGGAAGTGAAAGTGCAAATCGTGATGTATCTTCTCTAAATACTGCTATGATGGAGCATGGAGTGGTTAATGTAAAAGAGGGATTATACAGGGAATAAGCAGGTATATTTGTATATTTACAAAAACTTTAACAGTTCATTGTGAAGCTGTTTTGCCCTCGCATACCATGTGTGTTCACGATTTGCAAAGTTAAATGCGTTTTTCTGAATTCTCTCCAGTTTATCAGTATCATTTAATGCATTTTCAAATATCTCAGGCAGTTTATCAAGCTGCTTGAGGTCATAAAATATAATATTTTCATCAGGTGTGAGTATCTCATCAAGGTATTTGCTGTGGTCTGTTATGCAGACTGCTCCGTTGCACATAGAGTTAAATATCCTGTCATGGGCACCATCTTTAAACCACGGCATGACATTTAATGAAAGTCTGCTGTCGGCGAGTGCTTCAAGACATCCATAGGAAAGCTCATCAGGATTCATATCGAGATTTTCGGGATGTTTACACCTGAGTCTATCGTAACCTTTGCCGACACAGTGTATCTTAAAGCCGGCATCGGCAAGAGTTTTAATCACTTCACCTCTGAAATAACATCTGACATATGTATCAATGAAAATCATGTTTGGAATAGCTGTTTTTACTTCCTCATGTGTGATTCCGGGAACAGCTTTTTTTAAGTGTTCTTCCATTGTCAGATCATCCGGTTTGTCGGGATTGGTGATAAGATCATGTATTATCTCAAGATAAAACATTGCATATTCGTCACCGAGTCTGTTTATTGCATCGTCAAAGACTTCCGGTGGTGTGTAATTACCGGTAAAACATATGTCATATTTTCTGTCAGCCATCTTCTTGTAATCTCCGTTTGGGGAGAGTGAGGTGCCGCCTAGTGGAAGAAAGGTTCCGCTCATAAGTTCCGGATAAAATCTTTTCATATATCTGTCATGGTATCTGTCGATGGATACTTCATAAAAAATATCTGGATGTATATCGAAAAGTTCGGGATAAAAATATGGATGGTCAACGGCTATGTTGACGCATGGGATTTTGCGTTCATCCCAGATAGAGACTCCATTCATGTTAAAAAGTGAAGTCTCATAATGAATACCGTCAAAGTTAAAAGTGACAAGTATCGTGTCATAAGCTGTTGCAAAATCGTAAAGTTTTTCTGCACTTTCTTCTTCTGTTGTCTGGTCGAAAAGGAAAGTCTTGTATCCTAAGGCTTCAAAGCCTTTTTTTAATTGTAATGAAAAAAATTCAAGGGTTTCGGTTCCGCCTGTCATAAGCACTATTTTATGTCTCATTTCATTCTCCATTCCTGCATAAATATATAAAATTATAGCATACATTTTGTGGATTGTATATCATAAAGAAAAAATTCAATAATAATGGAAGGCTGAACTGTTACACTAATGATAACAGTTGTAGATTATGTACTGATAAGTAAATTTTATAAGATTGCAGCCTGTTTTATGTAGATGGGTGAACAGTAACTTTTACTTGCCCTAAAAGGTACTATATATTATAATTAATTCACATTAAGAAAAATCGGGTTACAAAATATTGCCGCTCCCGCTTATGGTGTGAACGGTTATCGCAAAGGCTGATTTCATGTCTGCGGTGTGAATGGCAGTTTGCAAAGTATGTACTCTGTGAGTTCTTCGTTCAGAAGATTTCGTGAGTACATAAGTACGGAAAGGAGAAAGAATCTATGATTAGAAAGAACAGAAAGAGTATTTGTTATGTAATGACGCTGGCTTTGTGTGTGACATTGGGAAGCAGTTATGTACGGGCTGAGGATACAGAGGCACAGGGGATAAATGTGGCATATCATACACAGGATGAGATAAGAGCATTTTGTGCAGAAAATGCTGCGGGCTTAAATGATGCACTTACATTTGCAGAAAATCCTGTTGTCAGTGGAGATTATTCTGCCGGAAAGCTATCTGACAAGACATTAAACAGTGCTATCAATATGTTTAATCAGGTGAGATATATAGCGGGGATTTCATACGATGTGCAATTAGACGATACATACAACAGCCTTACACAGACGGCAGCACTTGTAAATTATGTAAATGGTGAACTCAGCCACTATCCGTCAAAACCTGCTGATATGGACGAAGATTTATATAATCTTGGAGCAAAGGGAGCAGGAGAGAGTAATATTGCATGGGCTTCATGGAAAAATGCCGGAATGAACCAGAGTTTGGTAAACGGCTGGCTTGATGATGGAGATGATTACAATATCGACAGATTAGGGCACAGAAGATGGGTGTTAAATCCAAATATGAAATATACCGGTTTTGGAGCAGTGACTGGAACTAATGGAACATACAGTGCGATGTATTCTTTTGATATGAAAAATACAAAAGCGGGTGAGTACGGAGTTGCATGGCCGGCACAGAATATGCCTGTAGAATATTTTGGTACGGATTTTCCGTGGTCTGTATCTATGGGAAAAAATGTAGATATTACTTCTGTTAAGGTAAAACTTACAAGGGAAAGTGATGGCAAGGTATGGAACTTTTCAAGTGAAGAAGCAGACGGTTATTTCAATGTAAATAATGCAGGTTACGGTCAGAAAGGATGCATTATATTCAGACCTGATACCAGTATAAAATATACAGCAGGTGATGTGTTTGATGTAGACATAACAGGTCTTGGCAGTGATGTAAGTTACACGGTTAATTTCTTTAGTCTTGAAGACGGTCAGGCTGTGACAGCAAAACCTACGGTAAAGCCTACAGAGACACCGACGGCAGCACCAACGGAAACACCGACGGCAGTGCCGACAAAAGAGCCTGAAATCACAGAGGAACCTGATGAGACAGAGGAACCAGAAATCACGGACGAACCTGAGGAGACGGAAGAACCGGAAGAGGAGCCTGAGGAGACAGAAGCTCCAACTGCAAGACCAACAGTGACACCGACAGCAAAGCCGGTGACAAAGCCTGCAAAAGTTAAGATAAAAAAGTGGAAGATAAATAAAAATAAGGTCACTGTTTACTTTGGAAAAGTAAAAAATGCATCGGGCTATCAGGTGAGATATTCGACGAGCGTAAAATATAATAAAGACTTAAGCAGCAAAGCCGTATCTTGCAAATCAACGAAAACTATGGTTAGATTGAAGAAGTCAAGGAAAAAACATTTTATACAGATGAGGGCATATACTAAGAAAAACGGAAAGAAAGTATATGGCAGTTGGGGAAATACGATTAAAATATATAAAAATATAAAATAATGCAAGGGTCAAAAGCATATGAAATAAGGCATATGCAAAATGGCACATGGAAATGGAGGGAATTATGAATTTTACAAAAATGCATGGTTGTGGCAATGATTATGTCTATGTTGACTGCACAAAGGGGATGATAGAAAATCCGGGTGAGATTTCAAGAAAAGTCAGTCACAGACATTTTGGAATAGGTTCTGACGGTCTGATACTTATATGTTCATCTGATGTTGCAGATTTTAGAATGGCTATGTATAATGCTGACGGTTCAGAGGGGGCAATGTGCGGCAATGGTATCAGATGTGTTGCGAAATATGTTTATGATAAAGGACTTACCGACAAGAAAAATCTTTCTATCGAAACAAAAAGCGGAATAAAAAAACTTGAGCTTACAGTGGAGGATGGAAAGGTTTCACTCGTAAAAGTAAATATGGGAGCACCTATCCTTAAGTCAAAAGATATTCCCGTTGCGGTTGATACGGATAAATGTATAGATGCGGATATAAATGTTGACGGAAAAGTCTATAAGATAACCTGCGTCTCAATGGGAAATCCTCATGCAGTTACTTTTATAGATGAGGATGTAAATAAATTCCCACTTGATAAGATAGGTCCTAAGTTTGAAAATCATCCTATGTTCCCTGACAGGGTGAATACGGAGTTTGTCCAGGTGTTAAACAGACATGAAGTAAATATGCGTGTCTGGGAGCGTGGCTCAGGTGAGACACTTGCCTGTGGTACGGGAACTTGTGCGACAGTTGTTGCCTGCGTTTTAAACGGTCTTACCGAAGATGAGATAACGGTTCATCTGCTCGGTGGTGATATATTGGTAAAATATGACAGAGATAACGATACAGTCTGGATGACCGGACCTGCAGCTATTGCATTTGAGGGAACGATAGAGATATAACAAAGATTAAACTTATGGCACTGCTTTGTAACAGCGTCTTAAAAAATTTATTATATTTGTTTTGATAAAAAACGGAATGGAGAATATAAATGAAACTTTTAGAACTGATAAAAGATTTAGATTTTGAGTGCGTTCAGGGAAGCACTGACATTGATATTACTACACTTGTATATGATTCACGAAAGGTTGAAAACGGAAGTGTTTTTGTGTGTATAAGCGGTGCGGTAAGGGACGGACACGATTTTGCAAAAGATGTTGTTAAGGCAGGAGCAAAGGCTCTTATCGTTGAAAAGAATGTAGATGTGCCTGACGATGTGACTGTTATTAAAGTTGCTGATACAAGACTCGGTCTTGCTGTTTCATCAGCGGCATACTTTGGAAATCCTGCAAATGAACTTACAATTATCGGAATTACGGGAACAAAGGGGAAAACCACTTCAACTTATATGGTTCGTTCCATATTGGAGGAATCAGGCATCAAAACAGGACTTATCGGAACTATCGAGAGTATTATCGGTGATGAGGTCATTCCATCTGCAAATACCACACCTGAGTCATATGTAGTTCAGCAGTATTTCAGAAAGATGGTTGATGCAGGCTGTAAATGTGTCGTTATGGAAGTTTCTTCACAGGCACTTATGCTAAACAGAGTAGGCGGCTTTGTATTTGATTACGGAATATTTACAAATCTTGAGCCGGACCACATCGGACCAAATGAACATAAGGACCTTGATGATTATATCCACTGTAAGAGCCTGCTTTTCAGACAATGCAAACAGGGTATCTTCAATGCGGATGACAGCCATCTTGAAAAGATACTTGAGGGTCATACCTGTAAAGTTGAGACATACGGTTTTTCTGAAAATGCAGATATAAAGGCATCTGATGTTCATCTTATGGATAAAGGTGGAACGCTCGGAGTTGCATATCATATGAGCGGTCTTATGGATATGGATGTTGAGATAGACATACCGGGCAAGTTCAGTGTTTACAATTCAATGACCGCAATCTCAATATGCAGACACTTCGGTGTAAAGAAAGAAGTTATACTCGACTCGCTTTCAAAAGTCAGAGTTAAAGGCAGGGTTGAGATAATACCCGTATCACCTAAGTTTACGATAATGATAGATTACGCTCACAACGCAATGAGCCTTAACAGTCTGCTCACGACACTTAAAGAGTATTCGCCAAAAAGACTGGTATGTCTGTTTGGATGTGGTGGAAACCGTTCGAGAGAGCGTCGTTTTGAGATGGGTGAGGTTTCTTCAAAACTTGCAGACTTCACGATTGTTACATCCGACAATCCGAGAAATGAAGAACCACAGGCTATCATTGATGATATAGTTACAGGTGTAAAGAAAGCGGATGGTAAATTTATAACCATCATCGACAGGGCAGATGCGATAAGATATGCCATTGAAAACGCAAAAGAGGGTGATGTTATCGTGCTCGCAGGAAAAGGACATGAGGATTACCAGGAGATAAAAGGAAAGAAATATCATATGGACGAGAGAGAACTTGTCGCTGATGTAGTAAAAGATGGTAATTTTATCAGATAACTGAGCCAAAGGAGCAGGACTTCTTAAATGGCAGTTAAAGAAGATACAAAAGGCTGAAGGCGGGAAATTTTTAAAGCTGAAAGTTTATGGGAGTCCTGGACGATAAAAAATTAAAAAGAAAAATTAGGGGAAAGAAATGATATTTGCTGATGTAATAATAGATATATCAGTCAAGAGTCTTGACAGACCATTTCAATATATAGTTCCTGAGGAGATGGAGTTTGATGTTGATATAGGTTCGGTCGTAAAAATCCCGTTCGGCATGGGAAATCGAACTATGACAGGATATGTCGTTGGTCTTTCGGGCGAAGCGAAGTTTGATATATCAAAAACGAAAAGCATACTTGAAATAATAAAGCAGGGAGTGGTCGTGGAATCACACCTGCTTTCCCTTGCTTATTGGATAAAGGAAAATTACGGCTCAACGATGAATGATGCCATAAAGTCTGTTATGCCTGTTAAAAGGGAGATAAAAGAGCAGATAAAGAGAGTTATATATCCTGCTGTCAGCATGGATAAGATGAGGGAAAAAAGAGACGAGTTTGAAAAAAAGCATAATAAGGCAAGAGTAAGACTTCTCGATGAATTTCTTAAGCTGGATAAGACGGCTTATAATGCGGGACTTGATTATTCTTATGCCACAAAGAAACTAAGCCTTACGGCGAGCGTTATAGAGGGACTTAGGAAACTGGATATAATAACGGTCGATGCCATACAGCAATACAGAAATCCTATTGGAAATATTGATGAAAGACCGGAGGTGCGTCCTGTTTTAAACAGAGAGCAGAAACACACGGTAGATTCGATATTAAATGATTATATAAGAGATGTAAGAGGAACATACCTTATTCACGGGATAACAGGAAGCGGCAAGACAGAAGTGTATATGAATATTGTTGAAAAGGTAATCTGTCTCGGAAAGCAGGTTATAGTGCTTATACCGGAAATCTCACTCACATTTCAGATGGTAAACCGTTTTTATAAAAGATTTGGAAACAGAATATCAGTCATGCATTCAAGGCTTTCGGCGGGGGAGAGGTTTGACCAGTACACAAGGGCAAAAAACGGCGAGATAGATGTTATGATAGGACCGAGGTCGGCACTTTTCACACCGTTTCAAAATCTCGGACTTATCGTTATCGACGAGGAGCATGATTCAAGCTATCAGAGTGAGATGCCGCCAAAGTACCATGCAAGAGAGGTCGCGATACAGAGGGCTAAAATGGTCGGTGCAAGCGTTGTTTTAGGCTCGGCAACACCATCGGTTGACTCGTATTATAAGGCAATGCAGGGAGAATACAGATTATTTGAACTAAACGAGAGAGCTGGCAATGCAGTTTATCCGTCAGTCTATATAGAAGATTTAAGGGAGGAATTAAAAGCAAAAAATTATTCAATATTCAGCAGAAGACTTGATGAACTTATGCGTGACAGACTGGAGAAAAAAGAACAGATAATGCTTTTCTTAAACAGGAGAGGATTTGCGGGGTTCGTTTCGTGCAGGCAATGTGGCGAGGTCCTTGGCTGTCCACACTGTTCGGTCGCATTAAAACCACATTCTGTAAATGGGAGAGTTTCCTATCTGATGTGTCATTACTGCGGTTACAAAATTCAGATGCCGGATAAATGTCCATCCTGCGGTTCGCTTTACATAAGCAGTTTCGGGATTGGTACACAACAGGTTGAGCAGATGGTTAAAAAAAGATTTCCACAGGCAGATGTACTTCGTATGGATGCTGATACGACAACGGGTAAAAATGCACATGAAAATATTTTAAAAGAATATTCAAAAGGTGGTGCGGACATACTTATCGGAACACAGATGATAGTAAAAGGACATGATTTTGCAAATGTTACGCTTGTGGGAATACTTGCAGCAGACCTTTCATTAAATTCAGGCGATTATCGTGCAGCGGAAAAGACTTTTCAGCTTACAACACAGGCGTGTGGTCGCGCAGGCAGGGCAGATAAGCCCGGAGAAGTTGTTATACAGACATATCAGCCTGAGCACTACAGTATCGTCTATGCAGCAAAAAATGACTATAAAAATTTTTATGAACAGGAAATTGTTACAAGACAAATGTTGCAATATCCGCCGATTTCAAATATACTAGGAGTGTTGGTGCTTTCAGAAAATGAAAGAAATGCGGATAATCTGGCACAGATACTCGCCGATAAGATGAAACTCTATCAGGATGTAACGGTGCTTGGACCTGCACCTGCGGCACTTTCAAAGGTGAAAGATGTTTACAGGCATATGATATATGGAAAGTGTGCAGATTATGGGATACTGTGCTCCATAAAAAACAGTTTCGAGGAATTTATGCATGAAACGGAGTCGTTTAGGGACTGCAGGCTTAATTTTGAATTTAACACTATCAAGTAGAAAACAGATAACGAACAGTCATTTGACTATATTTAAGATATAAAAAACAAATATAAATTAATGTACTGTTACGGTGATTTTGTAAAAAGATTATCGTGTACATAATAAAAACGGAGGAAATATTACTATGGCAATAAGAAATATCAGGACGATTGGTGACGAAATACTTACAATGAATGCAAGACCTGTAAAGGAGATGACACCGAGGATAAAGACACTTATCGAGGATATGCTTGATACAATGTATGATGCACAGGGCGTAGGACTTGCAGCACCTCAGGTCGGTGTGCTAAAGCAGATTGTAGTTATTGATGTGACTGAGGATGGCAGTCAGCCTATTGTACTTATCAATCCACAGATAGTAAAACTGTCAGGCACACAGACAGGACAGGAGGGATGCCTTAGCGTGCCGGGCAAGGCAGGAATAGTTACAAGGGCAAATTATGCTAAAGTAAGAGCCTTAAATGAGGATATGGTAGAGATAGAGGTAGAGGGCGAAGAACTTTTGGCAAGAGCACTCCAGCATGAGATAGACCATTTATCAGGTGTACTTTATGTATCAAAGGTAGAGGGCGAGCTTATGAATGCATCTGCCGGGGAAGAGTAAGTATAAAACTGTTGCAAAATACAGTTTGTTACAATTCAAATATAGTACAACGAAAATGAAATCTTTGATATATTAATGATTCGTTGTACTAATATGCGAGAGGAGGAAAAAGCATGAATATAGTTTTTATGGGAACACCGGATTTTGCGGTAGGGACTTTAGAAACACTTATAAACAGTGAGCATGATGTGACTGCTGTAGTAACTCAGCCGGATAAGCCGAAAGGACGCGGTGGGAAAATGATGTTTACTCCCGTGAAGGAGGCAGCAGTCAAAGCCGGTATTAAAGTATATCAGCCACAGAAAGTAAAAGATGCGGAATTTATCGGAGTATTAAAAGAATTAAATCCTGATGTTATAATAGTAGTGGCATTCGGACAGATACTACCAAAGGAGATAATTGAACTACCAAAATACGGCTGCATTAATGTTCACGCATCATTACTTCCGAAGCTCAGAGGTGCAGCACCTATCCAGTGGTCCGTTATAGATGGAGACGAGGAGAGCGGTGTTACTATTATGCAGATGGACGAGGGACTTGACACAGGAGATATGCTTCTTGTAAAAAAATATAAGCTTGACAAGAAAGAGACAGGCGGAAGTCTTTTTGACAAGCTGGCTTCATTTGGAGGACCTATGATACTCGAAGTCTTAAAACAGGCAGAAGAGGGAAAATTAAATCCGGTCAAACAGGATGAGTCAAAACAGACTTATGCAAAAATGTTAAGCAAGGCGACAGGTGAGATTGATTTTTCCAAAACAGCGGTTGAGATAGAGAGGCTTATAAGAGGATTAAATCCATGGCCTAGTGCATTTACTCATATTCATGGAAAAATGTTAAAGATATGGGAGGCAGATGTATTAGACGATGAAGAAGTTAAAGCGTTTGATATTGCAAAGACAGATTGCGGACATATCGCATATGTGGACAAAAATAAGATACTTATAAGTACGGGAAAAGGTTATCTTGATGTGAAAGAACTTCAGCTTGAGGGCAAAAAGCGAATGAATATAGCTGATTTTCTTCGTGGATATAAAGTTGAAAAAGGGGAAACTCTAAATGGCTGATGAAGTAAATTTGAGAAATCTCGCACTTGATGTTATAGTATCTGTAATGGATAAGGGGGCTTATTCAGACAAAGCTATACACGCTGCACTTGAAAAACATCCGGGACTTGAAAAGAGAGACAGAGCATTTTTTACGAGACTTTGTCAGGGAACCATAGAATATGCGGTTTCATCAGATTATATTATAAATCTGTTTTCAAAGACAAAAGTAAAAAAAATGAAACCTGTTATCAGAGAAATACTAAGAATGGGAGTTTACCAGATAATGCATATGGACAGTGTTCCTGACAGTGCAGTGTGTAACGAAGCGGTAAAGCTTGCCAATAAAAGAAAATTTACAAATCTCAAAGGTTTTGTAAATGGTGTTTTAAGAAATATTTCAAGAGAAAAAGATAAGATAAAGTTTCCTGACAAAAAGGACGGATTTTGTGCTTATGCCTCAGTCAGATACTCCATGCCTGAGTGGATAGTAAATTATATGTGTGAGGAGTACGGCGAGGATGAGACAGAAAGGATTTTTGAGGGATTTCTTAAAGCAGACAGAGGCGTGAGTGTAAGATGCAATGTATCAAAAGCAGAACCGCAGGAAGTGTATGATATGTTACAAAAACAGAATATAAGTGTGAAGAGGAGTGAAGTTTTTGATTATGCTTTCTCGATAGATGATTTTGACAGACTGCAGGATGTTGAGGCACTTAAGAAAGGTTATATACAGGTGCAGGATTTCAGCTCGATACTTGTAGGGCATATCCCTGAGATAAAAGGCGGGGAAAATGTCATTGACATATGTGCAGCACCCGGAGGAAAGACGCTTCATATTGCCGACAGATTAAATGACAGGAAACTAAAAAGCGGAGGAAAGATAATTTCTTGTGACCTTACTGATGCTAAAACATCGCTTATAAAAGAAAATGTCGAAAGAAACGGTTTTAAAAATGTTTCCGTTATTAAAAATGATGCACTTATTTTTAAAAAAGAATGGGAAGATACGGCAGATATTGTAATCGCTGACTTGCCTTGTTCAGGGCTTGGAGTTATCGGAAAAAAATGTGATATAAAATATAAGACCTCGATAGAAGATATAAATGCATTGTCAGAGATACAGAGGGAAATATTAAAAAATGTAAGCCGTTATTTAAAAAAAGGTGGACAGCTTCTTTACAGTACATGTACAATAGCAATGGAAGAGAATGAAGATAATGTCAGGTGGATGCTTGAAAATCTTCCTTTTAAGAAAGCGGATATAAGAAAAAGAGTTCCAAAAAAAATCAGAAATTATATGAAAGACGATGGATATATACAGATATTACCTGATATGACAGAGTCAGACGGTTTTTTTATAGCGGCATTTATAAAACAATAGGATGGTGATATATTGACTGAAGATAAGATTGACATTAAGAGCCTGAATTTTACTGAATTGCAAAAACTTTTAGAGGAGATGGGCGAGAAGAAGTTTAGAGCAAAACAATTATATGAATGGATTCATAAAAGACTTGTTTTAAGTTTTGATGAAATGACCAATCTCTCAAAGGATATGAGAAAAAAACTTGATGAAAGCTGTACGATAGAAGGTGCAAGAATAATAAAAAAACAGGTGTCATCTGACGGAACAGCAAAATTTCTCATGAGACTTTCAGACGGAAACACGGTTGAGAGCGTTCTTATGAAATATAAGCATGGAAACAGTGTATGTATTTCAACTCAGGTCGGATGCCGTATGGGATGCAGATTTTGTGCATCTACGGTGGGGGGACTTATAAGAAGCCTTAAGACTTCTGAAATGCTTGACCAGATTTATGAAATTCAGCGGACAACCGGAGAGAGAGTTTCTAATATTATATTGATGGGGATAGGAGAACCACTTGACAACTATGATAATGTTGTTAAATTTATCAGGATGATATCTGATGAAAATGGTCTTAACATCAGTCAGAGAAACATCACATTATCTACCTGCGGTCTTGTAGACAGACTAAAAAAACTTGTCGATGAGAAATTGACTATAACGATAGCTATTTCACTTCATGCTCCTAATGATGAATTAAGACAAGAAATGATGCCTATAGCCAATCGATATTCGATACATGAGATAATTGATGCGTGCCGTTATTATGTTGACATGACAGGAAGAAGAATTACATTTGAATACAGTATGGTAGAAGGGAAAAACGACAGCAGGGAATGTGCGATGCAGCTTGTAGAACTCGTAAGAGGACTTAACTGCCACATAAATCTCATACCGTTAAATCCGGTTGAGGGAAGAATGGGACAGCGTTCTAAAGGGGCAGACATACAGAATTTTAAATTGCTACTTGAAAAAAATCACACAAATGTTACTATAAGAAGAGAGATGGGCAGGGATATTGATGCCGCCTGCGGTCAGCTTAGAAATAAAGAACGAGGAGGAAACGACGATGAAAGCATATGCAAAGACTGATATCGGGAGCAAACGAGCCATGAATCAGGATTCCGTTTACTGCAATGAAAATTCGGTTGGTGGTTTCCAAAATCTGTTTATTGTAGCAGATGGCATGGGTGGACATAAAGCAGGAGATTATGCGTCAAAGCTTTGTGTTGAGAAAATGGCTGAATCCATAAAAAACAGTGAAAGTATAACACCGGTAACGACATTGGAGGAGGCGGTAAAGGTCGCCAATAATGCCGTTCTTGCAGAAGCAAAAGCGAATGTTGAATATGAGGGCATGGGAACTACTATGGTAGTATGCACTGTTATGGATAATACATTATATATTGCTAATATTGGGGATTCTCGTCTGTACATCATAAGTGATGATATAAAACAGATAACAAATGATCATTCATGGGTAGAGGAAATGGTCAAAAAGGGTGAACTCACCGAAAGCCAGGCGAGGATACACCCACAGAAGAATATTATTACGAGAGCTTTAGGAATTGACGAGACAGTTCACGCAGATTATTTTGAGGTAGATGTAAAGCCGGATGATAAGATACTTATGTGCAGTGACGGTCTTACAAACATGGTTGAGGATGATGATATAGAGTATATAGTGCGTCATAGCGGCTCTATAGAAAAAGCAGTAGACAGTCTTGTTGAAAAAGCTAATGAGAATGGTGGGAAAGATAATATTACAGTTATTTTGGTTGAAATATAGACCAAATACATATAGCCGGATCCGGATGCATACATCCGGAAAAAAAGATTATAAATGAGATTTATGCCTGATGGCAGAATGGAGGAAAGTATGATTAATCCCGGAATGATGATCAGTGACAGATATGAAATTATTGATAGAGTGGGTTCGGGTGGAATGGCAGATGTCTATAAGGCCAAATGTCATCGTTTGAATAGATATGTTGCAATAAAAGTTTTGAAACAGGAATACAGCAGTGACGCAAAATTTGTTGCAAAATTCAGGGCAGAGGCACAATCCGTTGCAGGATTGTCACATCCGAATATAGTTAATGTGTATGATGTTGGAGAGGACAATGGACTTCATTATATTGTCATGGAACTTGTTGAGGGCATCACATTAAAGAAGTTTATCGAGAAAAAGGGCAAGCTTGATGTGAAAGAGGCTGTCGGCATCGGAATACAGATAGCACAGGGAATGGAAGCAGCCCACAATAACCATATTATACACAGGGATATTAAACCACAGAATATAATCATTTCAAAAGAAGGAAAAGTAAAAGTAACGGATTTTGGAATTGCAAAAGCGGCAACATCAAATACAATTACATCAAATGCCATGGGTTCTGTTCATTATATAAGTCCTGAACAGGCAAGAGGCGGTTACAGTGATGAGAAGAGTGATATATATTCGCTCGGAGTGACTTTATATGAGATGCTCTCAGGAAAAGTGCCTTTTGAGGGAGAGAGTACGGTCACGGTCGCCCTCGCTCATATACAGGATGAAGCGGTTCCACTTCAACAGCTTGATCCTAATATACCGTTAAGCCTTTCAAAAATTGTGCAGAAATGTATGCAGAAGAAACCGGATATGCGTTATATGTCCTCAGCAGCACTTATTTCTGATCTTAAGAGATCTTTGTCAGAGCCGGATGGGGCATATGTAAATATTGTAGATGATGAGGATGATTTTTCGCCTACAATCAAATTTTCAAGTGACGATGTAAACAAAGTAAGAGATGCATCAAGAGGAAGATATGCTCAGGAGGAGAACATAGAACCGCAGGAGGAAGAGAGCGGCGATGATGATGCGATAGACCCTAAGCTTGAAAAGATATTAAAAATATGCAGTGTAGTTGTTGCAGTTATTATTCTTATAGTGATTCTTCTGATAATCGGAAAAGTGAGCGGCTGGTGGGGCAAGGGCTCAGGAAAAGACGATAAGGATGTGACTTCAATAACAACGGAGGCACCGGCAGAAACAACAGCAGAGGCAACAGAAGAACCTAAGGCAGGCATGGTAGAAGTTCCTGATATAAGCGGCAAAACACTTGAAGAAGCACAGGAGATACTTGAAGAAAAGAAACTTAAGTGGAGACTTGAACCGGTGGAGTCAGATGAGACACCAAATACGGTCTTAGAGCAGAGTCCTGATGAGGGAAGCAGCGTTGAAGAATATTCACGCGTAACCATTAAGTATAGTAAGGGAAGCAGTGGTGTTACGATACCGGAGCTTACAAAGTTTACAAAGGATGATGCTACAAAGAAACTTGAAGCTTTGGGACTTTCCGTTTCATCAACATCAGAAGAATACAGTGATACGGTTGATAAGGGACTTGTGTGTGGCACGGATCCTGTTGTGGGCTCAAGTGTAAAATCAGGCTCATCCGTAAAACTTATCTTAAGTAAAGGTCCTGAGAGTGATAATGTTACAATGCCAAATATCGTTGGTATAAAAGAGGCGGTTGCTCTTGACAGGCTCACGGCAAGAGGTCTTACGGGAAATTCATCAAATGTTTCTTATATTTACTCAAGTAAGTATGCAAAAGGAATCGTTGTAGGTCAGACTATCGAAGCCGGCACAAAAGTTCCGGTCGGAACAGTTGTGGATTATACAGTCAGCATGGGAACAAAAAGCTCTGACACGAAGCCGACAGCAAAACCAACACCAAAGCCAGTATATAATTATAGTTATGAGGGCAGTGTTACGGTAAGCGGCAATCCGTTTGATTATGAGGATGATGAACCTGCTGTTATCAAACTTGTTCTTGAGCAGGATGGAAAGACTAAGACTATATATAAGGGAACACTTTCCTATGATGATTTCCCAAAGAAATTTTCAATAAAGGGCTGGAGTGAGAACAATGGTACAGTAACATTGTATAAAGGCGATGTTGCAACTGGTAATTCATACAATGTTGAATTTAAAAAGGTTAGGCAGTAATGCAGGGAAAGATTATAAGAGGAATAGGCGGCTTTTACTATGTTGATACAGACTTGCCGGGAGTTGTGGAATGTAAAGCAAAGGGAATATTCAGAAATAAAAAAGTAAAGCCGTTAGTTGGAGATAATGTAGAAGTTAAGATACTTGACATGGAAAAAATGCTAGGGAGCATTGAAAAGATACTGCCGAGAAAAAATTCCATAATAAGACCTGCCGTTGCAAATGTGGATCAGGCTGTTGTGATATTTTCGGCATCAGTCCCAAAGCCAAACCTTAATCTGCTGGATAGATTTCTGCTTATGATGCAGACACAGGGGATTGCAACAGTTATCTGCTTTAATAAAAAAGATGATGCAGATGAAAAATATCTGGCAGAACTTGCGGATAATTATCGTGGGTGCGGCAGCCGGATATTTATGACAAGCACATTTACAGGCGAAGGAATCAAAGAATTTGGAGAGTGTCTTAAAAACAAAACATCTGTACTTGCAGGACCATCAGGTGTAGGAAAGTCATCTATAATAAACAGACTGTTTCCGGAAGCAGGGATGGAGATTGGTGAGATAAGTGAAAAAATTAAAAGAGGAAAGCACACAACAAGACATTCTGAACTTTTTTCACTTGGTGACGGAATTTATATTATGGACACACCGGGATTTACTTCTCTTGGACTTCCAAATCTTGAAAAAGAGGAACTCAGGGATTATTATCCGGAATTTGAGGAGTATAAAAATAGCTGTAAGTTTTTGGGATGTGTTCACATACATGAGCCACAGTGCAGTGTAAAGATTGCACTTGATGAGGGCAGGATTCCAAAGGGACGATATGATAACTACAGACAATTTTTTGATGAAATTAGCAATAAAAGAAAATATTAAGCACAGGAGGAACTCTATATAATGGAGAAAAAAATGAGTAAACTTGCACCGTCAATACTTTCGGCAGATTTTTGCAAATTAGGGGAACAGATACACGAGCTTGAAGAATGTGATATTGAGCTTCTGCATATTGATATAATGGATGGAGAGTTTGTTCCGTCTATATCTTTCGGTATGCCGGTTATAAAATCAATCAGGAAAATAACGGATATGTTTTTTGATGTGCATTTAATGGTAAATGAACCGGTAAGATATGTTGAGGATTTAGCTAAGTGTGGAGCTGATCTTCTGACGGTTCATTATGAGGCATGTAAAGATGTAAGGGCAACTTTGGAAAAGATTAAAGAAGCAGGCATGAAATGTTCTGTGGCGATAAGTCCTGATACGGAAGTGTCAAAATTAGAGGGACTTTTGGACATTGTTGATGTTGTACTGGTGATGAGTGTATATCCGGGATTTGGCGGTCAGAAATTTATAAGAGATTCATTGGAGAAAGTTAGAAAGCTTGACAATATCAGAAAAGAAAGTAAATCTGATTTCCTGATAGAAATAGACGGTGGAGTAAATATTGAAAATGCAAAAGAAATAGCTGAAAACGGAGTTGACTGGATTGTCGCCGGAACTGCTGTATTTGGCGGTGATATTAAAGAAAATATAAGAAAATTAAAGGGGGAATTTTAAATTGCTTCTCGAAAATATACCTTTAGGAAGAACGGTAGAAATATTTGTTGATAGAGAGGGGTATAGGTACAGACTTACCAGTAAGGCAGAGTATGTTGACAAAAAAAAGATCTGCGTGACACTTATTGCTGCAAGAGGAAAAGTTTTTAAGTTTAATTCTGAGGATTCTATAAGTGTTGTTTACAGAGACAGTGATAATATGTGGAAATGGGAAGAATGTCGGGCAGGTATGGCAAAGCTAGACAATAGTCTTATTCATTTTTTTGAGATAAAGGATAAAGGGAAATCCTTTAACAGACGTAATGCATACAGGGTAGATCTTGATACAGAGACTATGTTTGGTTTTTATATGGATGCGAAAACAGGACTTAAAGTTTCAGAAATGCCTTATCCGGATGTTGATGACCCTAAATTTGCAGCATATAAGACACCGGTTCCGGAGTTTGTGCAGGGATTTATCAAGGATGTCAGTGAAACAGGAATAAATATCTGTCTTAACATAAAATTAAAGACGGATGATGCGGTATTTTTTAATATTCCATCAAAATTCGGCCAATTAAAAGCTAGGGCACAGGTCGTAAGAAAAAGCGATATAACGACAAAGGGAAGTAAGTATTCATATTCATATGGCTGTGTATTTTTGCAGACAGATAAAAGGCTTATAAAATACATATATGATATTCAGCGTGAAGCGTTGAAGCGTCAAAAAGAGATGTATTATATGGAAAAAGAGTTGCGAAAGAGCCATCAAACAAAGACAGGAGAAGTTCCAAAGCCCGAAAAGGAAGAAATAAGTGAAAATGACTGATAATAAAACATTTGGCAAAACATTGCTTCTTAGTGGAGGCAAAACAGACATAGACTTTGTGAGTATATACCTTAAATCACATAAATTTGATACGGTGGTATGTGCTGATTCAGGACTTGAAACAGCGTGTAAACTTGATGTAAAAGTTGACTGTTTTATGGGAGATTTTGACAGTGTATCACCTGGAATTCTTGACAAATATATGAATAAAATGATAAAATCCTCAATAGATGCACAGTTTATACGATATCCTGCGGAAAAAGATGCGACAGATACAGAGCTTGTTCTTGATTATATTTTAGAAAATTACCCGTCACAGATTATTATAATAGGTGCAACAGGAGGGAGGATTGATCATCTTCTCGCAAATATTGGAATATTATCAAAAGCATTGGAAAATGGTGTTGAAACATATATCATTGATTCTTACAATAAAATTTATCTTATAGACGGGGAAACAGAGTTGTATAAAGATGATATATGGAGTAAATATATTTCATTTTATCCTTATACGGATGAAGTGAAAAATTTACGATTATCAGGATTGAAGTATGAACTCGAAGGAGTTGATGTAATAAAAGGCAGCAGCAGAACAGTTAGTAACGAATTTGCTGAAGGCATTGATAAAGCTTATGTATCGTTTGACAGTGGAATTTTGACAGTTATACAGTCGAAAGACAAATGATATGAAAGTGTGGGCTAAGGTTGGTTGTGCATACTTGCCAACGATAGTCTGAGTACAGGTATGCAGGAAGAGAGAAGCGATATGAGTTTGTATGAAAAAAATGAACTGGAAAAAATTGAAGAAAAGATTCTTGTAAAATACAGAAAGTACAGCAAAAAAACAGAACGTGTGAAAAAGACAAATCAGATGGTTATAGTATGTATGTCCATAATAAAAGGCTTTTTATTGCTTGGCTTTATAACTCAGATTTTATTGGGTAAACAAGGAGCCGGATTTATTGGAATTCCGGCAGTTTTGCTGGGACTCGGTCTTATAGCAGACTGGGTATTGTATATAAGAGATCATTCGTCTGTTATTTTAAAAAATGTCATATTGTATGGATTTCTGCTTGTCTATGCGATACTTAATTTTATGAACGGTTCTCAATTTGTTATTCTTTATATAATCCCTCCATTATTTTGCTGTATGCTTTATTATCATAAGCAGTTTAATACAAGTATAGTTATAATTGCAACAGCTATACTTGTAATACGTGCCATAAAAGATATTATAATAGTTGGAAATTTCAATCAGTCAGAATTTATGATGATAGTGATTGCTGTTATGGCAATGTTGTTTTTTCAGTGGTCAACAAGGGTTCTCAAACAATTTGATCATGATGCAATACATACGATGAGAGATGAGCAAAAACGACAGAGTGCCATGATGAAAGATATTTTGGGTGTTGCTGATACAACCAGAGGTAAAGTAGAAGAAACATCAGAAAGGATGATGTCATTAAAGGATTCTACAAGTCATGTAAATCAGTCATTACATGAAATAGCACAGGGAATATTAAGTACGGCAGAAAGTATTCAGGAACAGTCAGAGATGACAGGAGAAATTCAGAAAGCTGTCAGTGTAGCAAAAGAAAATACGATTGAGGTTGTTAAAGCAGCTCAAAATTCATCAGAGCAGATGAGTAATAATTCAAAAAGAATGGAAATACTTAGAAATCAATCAGAAGATATTGAATCTGTAGAAAGAGATGTACAGATGGCGATGAATGAGCTTAAAGCAAAGGCAGAAGAAGTTTCGGAGATAACAAAGGTCATATTTTCGATATCAGACCAGACGACTCTTCTTGCATTAAATGCATCCATTGAAAGTGCGAGAGCAGGTGAGGCGGGCAAAGGTTTTGCGGTTGTTGCAGATCAGATAAGAGATCTTTCAGATCAGACCAAAAAGTCTACCGAACAGATTGAACAGATTGTTAATGAGTTAAACAATAATGCAGATCTTACTGCAAATCTTATTGAGAGATCAAAAACTGCAACAAATCGTCAAAAAGATCTTATTGAAGAAAATGTCAAGAGTTTTGATGAACTTAGCAGGCAGTCAGAGGAGTTATCAGGAAGTGCAGATAATCTTGAAAGAGAGATAGAGAGACTTTTTGAATCAAATAACCGAATTGTAGAGAGTATTACACAGCTTTCTGCTGTAAGTGAAGAAGTAACAGCAAGTGCTCAGGAAGCAAGCAATATGAGTGAAAATGACATGAAAGAATTAGATTCAGTCGCAGCAAGTGTAAGAGGATTGCAAGAAACAGTGGAAGAACTAAAAAAATATAATTCCGGTACAGAAAATGGTGCAAACGAAACAGTATAATTGTAAGTTTCAATAAATATATCGATTAAAAATCCAATTTGCAAATAAGATGCAGATTGGATTTTTTTGTTTCAGACCAAACTGTTACCGTTTGATAATAAATTTTTTGTGATTTCTTGTATTTTTACATTTGCTTTGGTAAAATATATTAAATAAAGTAAATTCCGTATGTCAAATTCGGAGATGACCTAAGAGGAGGACTACAGATGGATTTTTATAAACGAGCAGTTGAACTTAAAGATGAGACTATAAAAAACAGGCGTTATATACACGAACATGCTGAGACGGGTCTTGATATACCTGTGACAAAGACATTTGTTATAGAGAAACTTAAAGAATATGGCATAGAGCCCAAAGAGTGTGGATATGGTATTACTGCAGTTTTAGGAAAAGGCGGAGGAAAAGTGCTTTTACTTCGTGCTGATATGGATGCACTTCCGATGCCGGAGCAAAGTGGTGAGGAATTTGCCTGCCCTACCGGAAAAGCAGCACACACCTGCGGTCATGATTTTCACGCAGCAATGCTCCTTACGGCGGCAAAGATGTTAAAGGAAAACGAAGATATACTTGAGGGAACGGTCAAGTTTATGTTTCAGCCGGCGGAGGAGACATTTGAGGGAAGTAAAAATATGATAGAAAATGGCATACTTGAAGCACCGAAGCCTGATGCAGCACTTGCGTACCATGTTTCTCCGGGAAAGATGCCCGTCGGAATATTTATGTATAACTCAAAAGGCACAATGATGTATTCGGTAGATGGGTTTAAAATAATCATAAAGGGAAAAGGTTCTCATGGTGCATATCCTCATGTTGGAGTCGATCCGATAAACATTGGTGTCCATGTTCATCTTGCTTTGCAAGAACTTATCGCCAGAGAGAGTGATCCTTCAAAAGCCTGTGTTCTTACGATAGGTCAGTTTAAAGCGGGAACGGCAGCAAACATCATACCGGAGGAGGCCATTTTGCAGGGGACTATCCGCACAAATGACAATGCCGCAAGAGAAAAGCTTGTCAGAAGAATGAAAGAAGTTGCACAAAAGACTGCTGAGGTTTACAACGGTTCAGCAGAGATAGAAATGATCTCGGAGGTACCGCCGCTTATATGTGACACTGATATGACAAACGAGATAGTTGGTTTTATGAAAGAACTTGATATACCGGGACTTACACCGTATCCTGATGTATCGGCAAGTGCTTCGGAGGATTTTGCGGTCATAGCTGAGAAAATACCAAGTACATTTATGTATTTGTCAGCAGGTTACATGGACGAGCGTGGAGAGTTTCCGGCACATCATCCAAAGGCGAGATTTAACGAGGATGTATGTCCTATAGGAAGTGCCTGTCTCGCACACTGTGCTGTGGAGTGGCTAAAAAAACATAAATAAAAATAGTAATTTGAGATATCAGTTGTGGCAGAATGTTTTTTGCATCTGCCATCATACAGATGCTTAATGAGTATGATGAGCGTATATAGAGTGGATGATAATATTCTAAAAATCAGAAGTACGGGGAGAAAAAATATGGCAGATACACAGAATATACAGGTGGTGATACCGCTTCCGGAAAAAAAGAGAAAATTTGTTCAAGCAGGATGTATATGCATGATGCTTTCTGTAGCAATGTACGGACTTGTTTTTGCAACTTTGACATCACCGATATTAGAGAGCGTAAATGCTATGGGATATGTCGGATTGTTTTCGATATTTTCAGCACTTGGTCTTTCAATAATGACACCGATAGGCGGAAAATTGGGAGATTTAATAGGAAGAAGAAATATAGTTGTTATACCGGGAATCATTTGTGCTGTATGTGGCATAGCATTTGCATTTGTCCGTTCACTTGTTCTGCTTATGATATTAAGATTTCTGATAAGTCTTGCACAGGGAGCGTTTACTGCTGCACCGTACATTATAACCGGATTGATAAATGAAAGAAAAAAGGTTCCAAAGGCAATGGGGATGCTTGCAACATCGATTGCGGTAGGAGGATTTGGCGGCAGTATTTTAGCTGGTGTACTCACTGATATGGGTATGCTTAAAGCAGCAATAATAATGCCTGCCATACCTCTTATAGCAGGAGTTATGTTTATAGGTTTTAATCTTCCAAATCAGAAAAATGAGGGAAGTGTATCACTTGATATACCGGGTATCATAACGCTGGTGATAGCATTGTGCGGTATATTACTTCCGCTTAACTTTGGCTCATCAATGGGATTTGCACATCCTGCAATTATAACAGGTTTTGTTATCGGTGTTATCGCATTGATATTGTTTGTGAAAATTGAAAATAAAACGAATGAGCCGCTTATCCCCATGTATTTGTTTAAAAATAAGAAATATACAGTTTTACTTGTGATAGGATTTATATGTTATTTTTACCAGAATGCGATGAATGTTTATGCACCTGTTGGAGCATTGCAAGTTATGAAAGCATCTGCAAGCCTTACAGGTGCATTGCAAATGCCAAGAACAATTCTTACTATTATACTTCCTACGATAGCCGGAGTCTGGGTTGGAAAAAAGACGGCAAATGCGTGGAAAGCTATGGTTGTTGGAACAGTATTTGTAGCAATACCTATGCTTATGATGGCATTTACGACACCATCTACATCAATAATATTATATTTTGCAGCACTTACAATAACAGGTATTGCTGAGAGTTTCAGGGCCGTTTCAATTACTCCATCGGCACAGTCTGCATTAGATCCGCATGACATGGGAGTTGGCACATCGCTTGTGAATTTTGCCAATTCACTTGCACAGACTATTTCTGCAGCAGTTTTTGCTGTTGCATATAATGCCTGTACAGCATCAGATCCGACAAATACGACATTGATAAAAAATGGTGTAAATGCGGTATTTGTGGTAGCGGCAGTAGTGACGGTAGCAGGATTTATTCTTGTTGTAACGGTGATAAGACCACTTATGGATGAGAAATAAATACAATATACATTAAGAAAATTGACAATGTTAAACTATTAAATTGTATTTTTGCGGTCAGAGTGTTTTAAAGCCTGTTGACCGCAAAAAGTATATATAGGGAGAAAAAGTATGTCCGATGATAAAAAAGATATTTGTGAAAATATGCATATTATGGATTATGGTGATATAGAAGATACCTTATATAATGCCGGAATTGGTATATGGTCGATAGAACTGCACGATGACAGTGAGCCATGTATGTATGCGGACAAAACCATGAATATGCTTTTAGATATAAAAATTGAAGATACACCTCAGTATAGGTATCAGGAATGGAGCAACCGGATTGACAGTGATTATCTGGAGCAGGTGATGAAGTCTGTTGATAGTATGGTCAAAAATGGCAAATCAGAATGTACATATGCGTGGCATCATCCTAAATTAGGGAAGAGATATGTACGATGCGGTGGTGTCTGTGACAAAAATTTTAAAAATGGCATAAAACTAAAAGGTTATCATCAGGATGTAACGGATATACAGTTAAAAGAGGAAAAACATAAGAGGGTACTTAGTGAGCAATATGCGGTTATTGACGCTTTTAGCAGTATTTACAGTGTTGTTTGGGCATATGATATAAAGAAAAATACTGTCAGAGTCATAAATCAGGATGATGCACTGTTTACACCGGCAGAGGAAGCCGGGTATGATGCGAAAAAGACAATAGAAATAGTAATAGACAGGTGTGTAGCAAAAGAATATCAGGATATAATGAGGAAGTTTTATAATCTTGACAGGATTGCTCTGCAGCTCGAAAAAGAAAAAAGTATATCAGAGGAGTTTGTTGACACAATACTTGGATGGTGCAGGATAACGGCACTTCCGATAAACAGGGATAATTCCGGAAAAGTTGAACAGATAATCGTAGGTATTCAGAAGATAGATGAGGAAAAGAGAAAAGAACTTGAGTCACAGACATTACTTGCAAAGGCATATGAGGAAGCAAAAAGGGCAAATGTTGCAAAAACGGAATTTCTTGCAAGAATGTCACATGATATAAGAACTCCTATGAACGGTATTCTTGGAATGGCGAAAATAGCTGGAAAGTGCATTGATAATAAAGAAAAGATATTATATGCACTTGAAAAGATAAATGATTCGGGGAGACAGCTTGAAGCACTTATAAATGATGTGCTCGACATGAGCAGGCTTGAAAGTGGGAAGACTGAACTTACAAGAGAAAGGTTTGATATATGCAGCCTTATGACAAATTGTTATGAGTCTCTATCCACGATGGCAGCGGAAAATGACGTTGTGATGGTTGGAGTGCATTTCAATGTGAAGCATAAAAAAGTGGTAGGGAGTCCGTTGCATATTCAAAGAATATTACTTAATATTTTGTCAAATTCAGTTAAGTATAATAAAAAGAATGGAACAACGGAATTGTGGCTTGATGAAGTATTTATGAATAAAGAAAAATCCATGTATTGCTTTACGGTAAAAGATACCGGAGTAGGTATGAGCGAGGACTACATAAAGCATATCTTTGAACCTTTTTCAAGAGAACATACGGATGCGGGAACGGATTATCATGGAACTGGTCTTGGAATGGCAATTACTAAAGAACTTGTTGAACTGATGGATGGAATTATAGAGGTAGAAAGTACACTCGGTCAGGGTTCTGCATTTAAATTCCAGATACCATTTAAGGTTTGCGAGGATGAAATGCCGGTATTTAGACAAAGAAGTGTTCCTAAAGACATAACCGGTGTAAATATTTTGCTCGTTGAGGATAATGAACTTAATATGGAAATAGCCAAATTTCTGCTTGACGATGCAAAAGCAATCGTTACTACGGCATATAATGGTTTTGAAGCTGTAGAGAAGATTAAAAAATCCTGTGAAGACGGAGTGGATAGCAGATATGATGTTATCCTTATGGATATAATGATGCCTGAGATGAATGGTCTTGAAGCATCAATGGCAATCAGAGAAATGGGCATGGATTATACAGACAATATACCTATAATTGCCATGACGGCAAACGCTTTTACGGAAGATGTAAAAAAATGTTTCGAGGCAAAGATGAGTGATCATATAAGTAAGCCTATAGATATTGATAAGGTGACAAATGCCATATACAGGCTGGTTCATAAATCAGATGGCATATAAATTTATGAGTTAATAAGAAAAAAATTAAAGCGGCTAAAATAACTTAAATTACTTGACATTTAAGTAATTATATGAGAAAATTTAAGTAAATTTAAATAGTGAAATATGTCAATGCAATATTTTGCGGAAATGGGGAAGAAATGGACTTTAAAAAAGAATATGAAAAATGGTGTACTGATGAATATTTTGACGATGAGACAAAGAAAGAACTTCTTGCGATAAGGGATGATGAGGAAGAGATAAAGGACAGATTTTATCGCAGGCTTGAGTTTGGAACGGGCGGACTCAGAGGAGTAATCGGTGCAGGAACAAACAGAATGAACATATACACGGTAAGACAGATGTCTATGTTGTAGAAAAACAGGAAAAGCCTGACGGGAATTTTCCAACTGTTGCTTATCCGAATCCTGAGGACAGCAAGGCTTGGACGCTCGCACTTGAACTTGCAAAAGAAAAAGATGCAGACATTGTTCTTGCGACAGACCCTGATGCAGACAGACTTGGCGTTTATGCTAAGGACGAAAAGACAGGCGAATATGTAAGCTTTACGGGAAATATGTCCGGCTCGCTTATTGCGGAGTATATCTTAAGGGAAAAGAAAGAAAAAGGAGAACTCCCTGAAAATGCTGCCATAGTTGAGACTATCGTTACAACAGATATGCTTAAGGCAGTCGCTGAGAAATACGGTGTAAAGCTTATAGAAGTGCTTACGGGATTTAAGTTTATCGGCGAGCAGATAAAACTTTTCGAGCAGAATAATTCATACGAGTACATATTCGGAATGGAAGAAAGCTACGGTTGTCTTGCAGGAACATATGCAAGGGATAAGGATGCCTGTGTTGCTGTTATGATGCTTTGTGAAGTTGCAGCATATTACAAACTTAAAGGTATGACACTCTGTGATGCAATGCAGGATATGTATAAGGAATATGGTTATTATAAAGAGGGACTTTTTACTATCACCAAGAAAGGCATAGACGGAGCGGAACAGATTGAGAACATGATGCGTGAAAAGAGAGAAAATCCGGCAACGGTTATGGGTGGATTTAAGGTGCTTAAAATGCGTGACTACCAGAGTGACGAAGTTAAGGATATGGTTACAGGTGAGACAGGCACGACCGGACTTCCAAAATCAAATGTATTGTATTATGAACTTGAAAACAACGCATGGTGCTGTGTTCGTCCGTCAGGAACAGAGCCTAAGATTAAATTCTACTACGGTGTAAAGGGTGAGAGTCTCGAAGATGCCGAGAAAAAACTTGAAGCCATAAAAGAAGATTTGATATAGACTAAGTTGAAAAAAATCGTTTTTTGACTGAAGATAAGAGAATAAAAAACTGAGAGAAAAGACATTTTTAGCTGAAAGTAAATTTATATAGAATGGAGAATGTTATGATAGTTTTTGACGGGAAAGAAAATATATTTAAGATTGATACTGAAAACAACAGTTATGTGCTGGGTATAATTGATAAAAAATATCTTGTACATATCTATTATGGAAAGAAACTTTCGGGCACGCATCTTGCGTATCTGCTCGATATGGATCAGGAGTATCTCAACGATATTCATATAAATTATGGAGAAAAATCATCATTCCTTGACAGGCTTCCTATGGAATATCCGACGGCGGGCATGGGAGATTTCAGGCAGAGCTGTATAGAAGCAGCAGACACTATCGGAAAGACAGGTGTTGAACTTTTCTATGACTCATATAAGATAATTGCTGGAAAGCCTGCACTTGATGGACTTCCGGCGACATTTGGCGATGGTGCACAGACGCTGTGCATCACATTAAAAGATGATGTTTTAAAGCTTGAGGTGGAACTAAGATATTCTATCTTTGATGGCAATGATGCGGTGATTAGAAGTGCTGTTATAACAAATTATGGTGATAAGCCATTATATATCGAAAAAGTATTGTCTGCGTGTCTTGAACTTGGATATGAGCCGCATGACTACATAACGCTTCATGGTTCATGGGCAAGGGAGAGGAGAATCGACAGACAGAGAGTTGGATTTGGCTGTCATAGTGTTGAATCGTCACGCGGTATATCAAGCCATCAGGAGCATCCTTTTATGGCTGTTGTATCAGAGGGGGCAACGCAGGAAACAGGTGATGTATATGCAATGAATTTTGTGTATTCAGGAAACTTTGTATCATTTGTGGAAAAGGCACAATTTGGAACGCAGCGTTTTGGAATGGGTATAAACCCAAACGGATTTTGCTGGAAACTTGAAGCAGGTGAGAGTTTTGCCGCACCTGAGGTTGTTACCGTCTATTCTGATGCAGGTCTTGACAAGATGACATCGACATTCCATGACCTATATAGAGAGCACCTTATCAGAAAGTCATGGGTCTACAGTGAAAGACCTGTACTTATAAATAACTGGGAAGGAACATATTTCGATTTTGATGAAAAGAAGATATTTGACATAGCAAAAGAAGCATCAAAGCACGGAATAGAAATGCTTGTTCTTGATGATGGCTGGTTTGGAAAAAGAAATGATGACAGGACAAGTCTCGGTGACTGGGTTGTAAACGAAGATAAGTTAAAAGGCGGTTTAGGGAAACTTGTCAACAATATAAATTCACTTGGTATGAAATTTGGAATATGGTTTGAGCCTGAAATGATTTCTCCTGAGTCAGAACTTTACAAAAAACATCCTGACTGGGCTGTGCATATCGAGGGAAGAGAGCCGGGACAGGTCAGGAATCAGCTTATACTTGACCTCAGTAACAGAGAGGTTGTTGAATATGTATATGAGTCTGTTGCCAGGATTTTGCGTTCAGCGAATATTGAGTATGTAAAATGGGATATGAACCGTCCGTTTACTGATGTTGGAAGTAATGTACTTGACGCTGACAGACAGGGCGAGATAATGCATAGGCACACACTTGCGGTATATGAGCTTCAGGGAAGACTCTTAAAAGAATTTCCATATCTTCTTCTCGAAAACTGTTCAAGCGGTGGAGCGAGATTTGATCCGGGAATGTTGTATTTCAGTCCTCAGATATGGTGCTCGGATGATACCGATGCGATAGAGAGACTTGCCATTCAGGAGAGCACGGCACTTATGTATCCGCTTTCAGTTATAGGTGCTCATGTGTCGGACTGCCCTAATCATACAGTCGGCAGGGTCACACCGTTTGAGACTAGAGGTGTTATTGCGATGGCGGGAACTTTTGGCTATGAGCTTGATGTGACAAAGATACCTGAAGAGGACAGGAATATGATAGCTTCACAGGTAGAGACTTACAAAAAGTATTGTCCGCTTATACAGACGGGAGATTATTACCGTATAGCATCATACCAGAGCAACCATTATTTTGATTGCTATGAGATAGTTTCAAAGGATAAAAGTGAAGCGATAGTTATGTTTGTTCAGGTGCTCGCACAGCCAAATATGCACAGCAGATGTGTGAAACTTAAAGGACTTGATTTTTCGGCAAAATATGAGACAGATGGAAAGGTCTATGACGCAGATGCACTTATGAATGGCGGATTTATCATAAAAAGACCGTGGGGAGATTTTAAGGCAGAGATAATCCATTTGCAAAAATGCAGAGACTAATAATCATTACTATTCACTCGCAGGCATGACACTAACTGTCATGCCATGTGCAGTGATTGAAATGTGGTCGATTGACAATTAGCTTAAATTATGGTGTTTTTTAAGCTAAAGTTAATATGGTCATGTGCTTACAGAGGAGGCGTTATGGAAGGACTTAAGGCAAAATCTTAGTTGCCGGTCGCATCATTTATGGTGTGGACAGGAAAAATCATAGCAATTGGAGGAAAAAGAAATGGCAAAGGCAGTAAAGTTATCTGATATTGCTGCAAAAATCGGTGTCAGTACGGTTACGGTCTCAAAGGCTTTATCCGGTCAGAAAGGTATGAGTGATGAATTAAGAGACAGGATAGTTGCACTTGCTGATGAGATGGGATATGTCAAGAGAGTGCAGAACAAAGAAAAAGAGGCAGGAAAAAGTTACAATCTCGGTGTTATCGTTGCCGAGCGATATATAGTGGAAAAACAGTCCTTTTATTGGAACATATATCAGGAAATATCGCAGCGTGCCATTAAAAAAAAGTGCTTTGCGATGATAGAGATAGTTGAATATTCACAGGAAAATGACTGTATCATGCCGATGCTGCTATCTGAAAATAAAGTTGATGGGATAATCGTTATGGGTGCTTTTGGAAAGAAATATATGAATGCCGTTAAGGGGTGGACAAAGAATTTTCCGGTTCTTTATTTTGATACGACTGACGGTGATGAAGCTGGGGATTATGTTGTCAGCAATAACCTTTACGGAGGATATAATATGACAAATTATCTTCTTGACAGGGGACATAAAAATATAGGTTTTGTGGGAACAAGGCTTATGACACCGAGTATTGATGATCGATTTTTCGGTTATCTCAAGGCACTTATGGAAAGAGGGATTAAGTACCGTGCGGATTGGATCATTGACGATAGAGATAATATTTATGGCAAGATGAATTATGATAGGCAGTTTATTCTGCCAAAAGAAGTTCCAACGGCATTTTTTTGCAACTGTGATAAAGCGGCGAGTCTTATTATAAGAAAACTTGAAGAAGCCGGTTATTCAGTTCCAGGCGATGTTTCGGTTGTTGGTTTTGATAATTTTGAGTACGACCAGGAGGCTGATATAGGCATTACGACATATGAGATAAATATAGGAGAGATGGCAAAAAGGGCTGTTCATATAATGCTCCACAAAATGCAGAATGCATTGTATTCAGCGGGAGTTTTTTCAATACAGGGTAAGATAATAGAGCGTGAGAGTGTTAAGAAAATAGGAAAGAGCGTTCCTTATGTCAAGTGATTTGAGCTGTTGTGAATATACGAAATACAGGTATAGTGATTAAGCTTTTGTGACTTAATTATTACGGGCAATAAAAATTGTATTATTCATTTTTTAAGAAAGTGGGTGCACCTTTGCGGAATGAAAGTCGGCAAAAGCATCTATATCGCAGTCATTACTTTCGTTTAGAAATCAGCTTAATTCAGGGGGATTTACTTACGGGTGTTAAACTTGAGCAGGGAGGAACAATCAGGATAGAAAAAAGTTTGATGATGATATAGTGTATCTTCCGGGGGAAATAACAAGAGCAGGCAAAAATACAAAAAAATTCTTCTGGGAGATTCTGACCAGATAGATAAACCTTTTCTTTATGAGAGAACCAATGGGTTAAGTTATGCGGCAAAGTATATGCAGGGAAGTCCGCTTTGCTGGCAGATATCAATGTCTGCAGATGAATGTGTGAGGTCAGAACTTGCTCAGGATGCGATATTGAGATTGTAATTTTTGATAAGAGGTTAATTGATGCAGGGACAGATGAGTTTTTATCTGTTCCTGCTGTTTGTTGGAAAAATAAAAGGCAGATGCATATTTTTACAGAATTAATGTTTTAGTATAAATTAATCGGAAATTGCGTCAAATAAAATCTTTAAGGATTCATCCCTATGGAATATTGGAACTTTTATGAATTTGACAAAATATTTTTGGTAAGTTAGTATAGGGGTATTATTTATGTCAGCGGTGGTAACTGACTTTAATTTAAGGTTGGCGGCTCTGGTGATGGTTGAGTGCAATATAATTTTTTTTGAGACTCTCTGATTACGGGAGGTTGTTGGAAATGGGGATGTTATGTTTTTGTTTAGATATTTTTTTGGATTTGGAAAAAGAATTAAATGTATTATAGTAATAGTATTGATTTGCATTCTTGTATTGGGTGGGATTTTGTTGAAAGTTCATTTTGCAAAGAAAGCAGAACCAAAAGTTTCTTATTCTAATGTATATTCTGAAAAGGTGAAAGGTATTAGTGAACTTGCAGTGCTCAGTACGACATATAGTGGTATTACTGAGGTGAGGAATAAGTGGTTTATAGATGTCCTTGATGAGGTTGCACTAATGGAGTATAAGGCTGAGGTGAAAGTCGGGGTTGACCTTTCTAAAGCGAAAGTTAAGGTTGATGATGATAAAAGGACGATAGATATTAAACTTCCGGCAGCAGATACGGTTGATATAAACATATTAAAAAGTAGCATTAAATGGGATGAGGTTTCGTGGAATAAATTAGAGGGAAAGCAGTTTGTCATGCAGGGACTTAAACAGGCAGAAAGTGAATGTAGGGAAAAAACTGATAAGACAGATATGGTAAAAAAAGCTAATATAAGAGCTAAAAAGCTTGTTGAGGATATGTTTGAGGGGGCAAAAAAATGTAGAAAACCATATAAAGTAAGTGTATCTGTTGACGGTGACGAGTATATAAATGTAAATGTAAATGTTTCAGATGGTGGGCAGGAATGATGCATTGTGAAGAGTGACTTTTTGAGGTAGTGTTTAGATTTGTTAAAACTGTATTATCAGGAACGACAAATGCAAAAGAATAGTATATAGATGGGATTTGGTGAGTTATGGAATCTGTAAAGAAAATTATGGATAGGTTAAAAAAAGCTGTTCATGATAAAAAAGAAAGAAATATGAATAAAAGAAACGCATATGATGAAAGAGAAAACAATGCCGTCAAGACTGGCAGTCTGTGGCACCATGGAATAACAGTCAGGACGATAGCCATAACAGTTGCAGTTATGTGTGTTGCATTTATAATACTTTATATAAAAATAAATATTGACAACAGGGATAAGTTAAGTGATGTTGTTACTGAGAGTTTTATAAGCGGACAGCTTAATGAATTAAATGAACTTGCGGTTTCAAAAGTTATATATGATGGTGTAGTAAAGATGGAAGATAAGAGCGGATTTTTTAATAAAGAGTTTTATATCAAATATACCGGTTATGTGAAATCGTATGTAGATATGTCAAAAGCAGAAATTAAGATTGATGATAAAAAAAGAAAAATAAGCGTTTCACTGCCCCATGCAGTTGTAGGAGAACCAAATATTGGGGATGATTATCAGATTTATGACACTTCATGGATAAAGTCTGACAGTTTGGAGGCAGCCACAAAAGCACTTAAAAGAGCTGAAGAGGACTGCAGGAAAAAAGTTGATGAAAAGACAATGATAGAAACATCAGATGGATATGCAAAAGAAGCTGTTGAAAATTTTTTGTCCTCATTTAAAGATGTAACCAAGCCGTACACTTTTGAGGTGAAATTCATATAAAAACATGATACAGGAAACGGAAATATGCGTCCTATGACATCGTTTGATTTAAAAGATATTTTAAACATACCATAATAATTAAAAATACATTACCATAATTAAGATGTGTTTCGTTCGATTTAACATTGGATGAAAAATCTCATTGTGGTGATGTATTTTTTTACTCTTTTTTCTGAGTTTGTGATATAATAGCTTAAAATACTACTAAGTCTGTAGTGTTTATAGAATATTAAAAGGACAGGAGGAGCCGTGTTGATTTATGATTACTGTTTTATATATGGTGCGGCTTGCGTAGGTAAGAAAGTCATGCTCAGAGTTACGAAGAAAAAATTGACAGAGTCGATAAATATATGCGGCAAAAAAGATTATGAAAGATTATACAATTAATACAAATTGTGTTCAGGCGGGATATACACCCGGAAACGGAGAACCAAGACAGATACCTATTTATCAGTCAACGACATTTAAATATGATACAAGTGAAGATATGGGGAAGTTGTTTGACCTTGAAGCAGAGGGATATTTTTATTCAAGGCTTCAAAATCCTACAAATGACCTTGTTGCAGCAAAGATAGCAAAACTTGAGGGCGGCACGGCAGGTATGCTCACTTCGTCAGGTCAGGCAGCAAACTTCTTTGCGATGTTTAATATTTGTGAAGCAGGAAGTCATATTGTTTCATCATCTTCTATATATGGCGGAACATTTAATCTGCTTGCGGTTACGATGAAAAAAATGGGAATAGATGTTACATTTGTTGACCCGGACTGTACCGATGAGGAGCTTAATGCCGCATTTAAGGAAAATACACGGGTTGTATTTGGAGAGTCGATAGCAAATCCGGCACTTACAGTGCTTGATATTGAGAAATTTGCAAAAGCTGCACACGAGCATGGAGTACCTCTTATCGTTGATAATACCTTTCCGACTCCGGTTAATTTAAGACCTATCGAGTGGGGAGCAGACATAGTGACACATTCCACAACAAAATATATGGACGGTCATGGTGCGGCAGTCGGAGGTGCTATAGTAGACAGCGGTAAATTTGACTGGATGGCACACGCAGATAAATATCCGGGGCTTTGCACACCTGATGAGTCATATCATGGAATCACATATGCTGAGAAGTTTGGAAAAGAAGGTGCATTTATTACGAAATGTACGGCACAGCTTATGAGAGATTTGGGCTGTATTCAGTCACCGCAGAGTGCATTTATATTAAATCTCGGTCTTGAATCACTTCATGTGCGTATGCCAAGACATGTTGAAAATGGACAGGCGGTTGCTGAGTTCCTTGAAAAGCATGATAAAGTAGAATATGTAAATTATCCAACACTTCCTTCAAATAAATATTATGAGCTTGCTAAGAAGTATCTTCCAAACGGAGGATGTGGCGTAGTATCATTTGAGGTAAAAGGCGGCAGAGCGGCAGCAGAGAGATTTATGAAAAATCTTAAACTCGCAGCCATAGAAACTCATGTTGCCGATGCGAGAACCTGTTGTCTTAATCCTGCAACATCAACGCACAGACAGATGAATGACGAGCAGTTAAAAGAAGCAGGAATATCTGCAGGACTTATAAGAATATCATGCGGTCTTGAAGATAAAGCTGACCTTATAGCGGATATAGAGCAGGCATTGGCAGCAGTGTAGGAGCCTCTAATGACTGCTTTACATCAAACTGCTTCAATGTTAAAATATAGCTTATGAAGAGGATGTTCGCAATCCTCTCAGTTACTTGATTGGATAGTGTTAAGTGCTGAGTTTGGATTGCGAAAATAAACAGGAGGGGTGCATATGGCAAAGGTTATAAGTATAGGAAATCAGAGTTTT